>Ga0207657_10002765_pt1 | contig 18890 bp, 16 predicted proteins | sample KBSC33metaG_FD_184316 | JGI IMG/M metagenome (GOLD analysis project Ga0207657, IMG submission 184316) | Corn rhizosphere microbial communities from Kellogg Biological Station, Michigan, USA - KBS C3-3 metaG (SPAdes) (version 2) | ecosystem: Host-associated > Plants > Roots > Rhizosphere > Soil ... | reverse complement strand
TCATAGCCCTTGGCGTCGAGGGCGAAGACCCGCTGATCTAGCAGCGCGTCTTCAGCTTGCCGTCGCGCGCTATCGAGCATGAACTCCGAGAGCTTCTGGCCGCGAAGCGCCGCCGCCCGGCTCAGGATCGCCTTGGTTTCAGCTGAGGCCCGGATCTGAATCACGTCGTCCTTGCGGGGACTGCGAGGCGCGGAAGAAGGTTGGCGGACGGCGGCGGGCATGACGAACTCCCCGGCGCGAGATAGTGACCGTCATGACGTTGTCAATACAATCCAAAGCCTTTGCCTGCGCCTGGGTAGCGGCCGGGCCGAGCGGTTCCGCGGCGCAGGCAAGGCAACACTTCGCGTTTGGGATGAGTTTGATGGGGCAAAGGACGCAAAGGAGGACGCCATGCCCCGCGGCGACAAGTCCAAGTACACCGACAAGCAGGAGCGCAAGGCCGACCATATCGCCGAGGGCTACGAGGCCCGCGGCGTTTCGGAGAAGGAGGCCGAGCGGCGCGCCTGGGCGACCGTCAACAAGGAGAGCGGCGGCGGCAACAAGTCCGGCTCCGGCCGCGGCGTTCCCGACACCGACGTCTCGGCGAAGAAGGGCGGGCGCCTGGGAGGCAGGGCCTCCGCCAGCCGGCCGAAGGCGGAAAGATCGGCATCGGCCAGGAAGGCGGCCGCGACGCGCAAGCGCCACGAGGAGCACCGCGCCCACTAGGCGGGTCCCGTCCCATGTCCCGAACGATCGACATCGCCATCGACGGGATCAGGCTGTCCGCGCGCCAGGCCGGCCGGCCCGACAATCCCTGCCTCGTCCTCCTGCATGGCTGGCCACAGACCAGCTTCGCCTGGGAAGGCGTGATCGACGAACTCGGCGAGGATCATTACGCGCTCGCCTTCGATCTCCCCGACGTGGGCGACTCACGCGGCGCGCCGCGCTCGGCGGAGAAGGCCGCGCTGGCCGACGTCGTGCTCGCCGCCGCCGAACAGGCCGGAGGCCAGGAGGTCGTTGTCGCTGGCTACGATGTCGGGGGCATGATCGCGTTTGCGGCGGCGCGCGATCACGGCGCGCGCATCAAGGGCGCCGTCGTGATGAACACGGTGATCCCCGGGCTCCATCCCTGGGCGAAGGTGCTCGCCGATCCGCGCATCTTCCACTTCGCCCTGCACAACGTGCCGGGCCTGCCCGAGCGTCTGGTGAGCGGACGGGAGCGTTCGTATTTCGACTTCTTCTATGACGTGATGGCGGCCGATCCGAAGCGCCTGGGCGAGGAGGCCCGCGCCCGCTACGCGGCCGGATACGCACGGCCAGAGGCGCTGACGGCCGGCTTCGAGTGGTATCGCGCCATGGCCAAGGACGCCGAACACAACGCCCGGAAGATCCGCATCGATACGCCCATGCTCTATCTGCGCGGCGATGCCGGGCCGGCTGCGACCGCGATCGAAGACTACGCCCAGGGCCTGCGGAAAGCCGGCGTCGAGCGTCTGGAAACCGGAACGCTTCCGCATTCGGGCGAATACGCGCCGGAGGAAGCGCCCCGGGAACTGATCGAGGCGCTCCGGCGCTTCTCTCGATCCGTTGTTGGCGGCGACCAGCGGAACAGCCGCTTGGCCGGATCGAACGCGGCGATGATCGCCCAATAGGCCGGGCGACGGGAACACGGCTTCAGGTCGAAAGGACGCGTCATGGCCAAGAACACGATCTGCCTCTGGTATGACAAGGACGCGGAGGCCGCCGCCCGCTTCTACGCCGGGACCTTTCCCGATAGCGCGGTCGGCGCGATCCACCGGGCGCCCAGCGACTATCCCGCCGGCAAGGCGGGCGACGTGCTGACTGTGGAATTCACGGTCGCCGGCATTCCGTGCCTCGGCCTGAACGGCGGGCCGGCGTTCAAACCTGACGAGGCCTTCTCCTTCCAGATCGCCACCGACGACCAGGCGGAGACCGACCGCTACTGGAACGCCATCGTCGGCAATGGCGGCCAGGAGAGCGCGTGCGGCTGGTGCAAGGACCGCTGGGGCGTCTCCTGGCAGATCACGCCGCGCGTGCTGACCGAGGCGATGGCGGCCGGCGGCGATGAAGCCAAGCGCGCGTTCGACGCGATGATGGACATGAAGAAGATCGACGTCGCCGCCATCGAAGCGGCGCGGCGCGGCTGACGGCGAAGCGGCGAAGATGCGACCTCTTCGATATGCGAATACGATCGTTCCCCACATCTACGTCGATGGCGCCGCCGACGCGGTCAACTTCTACGCCCGCGCATTCGACGCTTGCGAGATCTTCCGGATCGCGGGCAAGGACGGCCGGATCCTGCATAGCGAGCTCAGCATCTACGGCTCGACCGTGATGCTCGGGGACCCCGGAGCGGCCGACTACGCCGATCCGCGACGGCTCGGCGCCTGCACCGCCAGCCTGCACATCTTCGTCGACGACAACGCCGCGGCCCTCGCGCGAGCCGTCGACGCCGGGTGCGCGGCGCTCCAGGCGCCGACCGAGATGTTCTACGGGGCCAGCTCCGCGAGCGTGCGCGACGTCTTCGGCCACGTCTGGGTGCTGCTCACCTGGAAGGAGGATCTGTCCCCGGCCGAGATGGAGCGACGCGGGGTGCGCGCCTGGTGATCCAGTCGGACTGGACCGACGCCCGAATGTGACCGATCATCCAGCCTCATCGTCTCGCCGTGGCCAACCAACAGGCCGCGGTCATCTGCACGAGGCCGTCGGCCCCCACGTGGGGCTTGAGGGCGTCGGCGACGGCCTCTCGAACCCTGGCCTGCGTCGCCGGGCTTTCCCGGGCCAGCAGCGGACCCAGCGCGCCGAGGTTGACGCTCAAGGCCATCAGTTCGTCGAGGGTCAGCGGCGTGGGGGTATCGAGCGGCGCGAGCTCAACGCTGCGCCAGCCGCTGCGCTCCAGGATGCCTCGGACGCGGTCGCGATCGGCGAAGGCGAAACGCCCCGGCCCATCCCCGGGCGGCGGCGGGAGCGAGGCCAGGTGCGGCGCGGCCGCTTGCAGCGGAATCTGCGAGAGCGGATTTTCGGCCGGGCCGCGCCAACACACAAAGGCCAGCTGGCCGCCAGGCCGCAGCGCTTGGCCCAGGTTCGCGAAGGCGACGTCGGGCGCCGTAAAGAACATCACCCCGAACCGCGAGACGATGGCGTCGAACGCGCCCTGCTCAAAGCTGTGCGTCTGCGCATCGCCTTCGATGAAATCGACGTTGGCGACGTCCAGGGCCTGGGCGCGCCGCCGCGCGAGCTTGAGCAACGACGCCGAGATGTCGATGCCGACGCCATGTCCCGCCGCGCCGACCCGGCGCGCGAAATCGAGGGTGGTCGCGCCGCCGCCGCAGCCGACGTCGAGCACGCGGTCACCGGGCGCCACGCCGGCCGCATGCGCCAGGATCTCGACAAACGGCGCATTGAGCCGATCGAGCAGGTCCTGCAGCTTTCCCCAGGCCTCGCCGCCGCTCGTTTGCCAGAAGGCGGCGACACCGGAATGAAGAGGGGTTTCGTCGGTCATTGGAAGTCCTTCAACGCAAGGCGCGCGCGCGCCGCCGTCCTGCGACACTGCCCTTGCAATCCGGCTTCAGGTCAAGTGCTGGCGGCCGGAACGGGCCCCTGCCCCGCCTAGCCGCGCAAGGCGTTGCGCGACGATCCCGCCGAGCGGGACAGGACGCCCGGAACCGGAGCTCACGGGCGTCGCGGAACGGTCGAGTTTGGATGATGCGTCTTCTGCCGCCACGCCCCGCTGAGATTTTGTTTGTAAGCAAGGCTGCCCGCAGACGATAGTGCGACCCGCGAAGTGACCAGCAGGGGAGGACAGCCGATGCCATACGCTCAGGGACGCGTGATCCACGACGCCGACAGTCACCTGATGGAGCCTGCGGATTGGCTGGCGCCGTTCGCCGAGGGCGCCATGAAGGATCGCCTGCTGCGGCGCGACCCGCCCTCGACGCGCCCCCCGGTGATCGCCCCTGAGCAGAAGGTGATCGAAGGCCTGATCGCCGGGCCGAAGGGGCGCCTCGCCTTCGGCGCCTGCGACCCGGCCGAACGCGCCCGGGCGCTCGACGAGCTTGGTTTCGCAAGCCAGCTCGTATTCCCGACCTCGGCGCTACGGCCCTTCCGCACGTCCTCCGACCTCGACGTGGTTTATGCGGGGACGCGCGCGGCCAACCGGGCGATGGCGGCCTTCTGCAAGGACCCGCGCCTGATCGGCGTGGCCTACGTCCCGTTGGACGATCCCGGCCGCGCGCTGGAGGAAGCCCAGGAAGCCGTTCGCCTGGGCTGCGGCGCCATCTGGACGCCCTCAACCCCAGCCGGCGAGCGCTCGCCCGGACATCCCGATCTGGATGGCTTCTGGCGGCTGCTGGCGGACAAGGGCGTTCCCTTCGTCCTTCACATCGGCGCGGGCTCGCGCGTGCTTCCGCAGGCCTACGTCAACAACGGTCGCGCGCCCTCGCCCGACCTTCACGGCGGCGGCGAGAACCTGCGGTTCAAGGACTATGTGGTCCTGCCCCATTCGGCGGAGATGTTCCTGGCCGCCTTGCTCTACGATGGCCTCTTCGACCGCATTCCCGAACTCCGCGGCGGCGTGATCGAATATGGCGCCTACTGGGTGCCCGGCTTCCTGCGCCAGATGGACATGGGCGCCCGCAGCTTCGGCCGCACCGACCCCTATCTGCAGGCGCTCTCCGCCAAGCCGTCCGAGATCATCCGCCGGCACATGAAGTTCACGCCGTTCCCGGGCGAGGACGCCGGCTACCTGATCAAGGACTCTGGCGCCGACCTCTACATGTTCTCCAGCGACTATCCGCACCCGGAGGGCACCAACGACCCGATCGGCCGCTTCGAGCGCACCTTCGGCGACCTCTCGGAAGCCGACCGGGAACTCTTCTACGCGAAGAACTTCGAACAGATGATTGGGATCCGCGAGCCGGCAATCGCCTAGGCGCGTCCCCCGGGGGAGGCATGGATGGGATACGAACTCACGCGCCGGGGCGTGGCGATGGGGCTGGGCGTCGCGGCGATCGCCGCCGGGCGCGCCGGGGCCACGGTCTTCCCCGTCGCCGAAACCACCGCCGGCAAGGTTCGCGGCTACGAAGATCGCGGCGTGCGCATCTTCAAAGGCGTGCCCTATGGCGACGACACGGGCGGCGCGAACCGGTTCCTGCCGGCCCGTCCGCCTAAGCCCTGGGCCGGCATCCGCAGCTGCGTCGACTACGGTCCGGCCACCCCCCAGGGGGACGGACGGCAGCCCGTCGCCACGCCGCAGATCCTGAGGAGCCTCTACGCCGAGAACGCCGAGCCGCAGAGCGAGGACTGCCTGGTCCTCAACATCTGGACACCCGCCCTCGACGGCCGGAAACGACCGGTGTTCTTCTGGATCCACGGCGGCGGCTTCTCGATCGGGTCCGGCGCCTCGCCCTGGTACGACGGCGCCAACGTGGCGCGAAAGCAGGACGTGGTGGTGGTGACCATCAACCACCGGCTGAACGTCTTCGGCTATTGTCACCTGGGCGCCTTCAATCCGCGTTTTGCCGACTCCTCGAACATCGGCACGCTCGACTGCGTCGCGGCCCTGCGCTGGGTGCGCGACAACATCGAGCGGTTCGGCGGCGACCCGCAGCGGGTGATGGTGCACGGTCAGTCCGGCGGCGGCCGCAAGACCACCATGGTGCTGACGACGACGCCCGCCCAGGGGCTCTATCAGCGTGCGGTGATCCAGAGCGGGTCCCAGCTTCGGGTGGACTCGCACGAGACGGGCGAAGCCAAGGCGGGGCGCCTGCTGAAGTCCCTCGGCGTCGCCCCCTCCGAGGTCGAAAAGCTGCAACAGGTCCCGAGGCTCGAGCTGCAGCGGGCTCAGGCCCGCACCACCGGCGGCGCCCAATGGATGCCGGTCGCCGGCACGCCCAGCCTCCCGGCGCAGCCTTTCGACCATGCCGCGCCGACCATGTCGCGGAACGTGCCGGTCATGGTCGGCACCTGTCGCACCGAGCAGTCCGGCTTCCTCGGCCGCGACCCTGCTCTGGATTCACTGGACGACGCCGGCCTCAGGGTGCGGCTGGAGCGGGTGCAGGAGGGCCATGGCGCGCAGCTGTTCGACCTCTACAGGCGCCTGCACCCAAAGAGCTCGAACGCGGAAATCCTCTATATGGCGGCGACCGACCGCAGCTACTTCCTCGACGCCACCATCCTCGCCGCCCTTCGGGCCGACGCCGGCGGCGCGCCCACCTTCGCCTACGTCTTCAACCGCGAGACGCCGGTGCTCTCGGGCCGCTACTTCGCGCCCCACGCCGAGGAGATCCCTTTCGTCTTCGACAGCTTGGCGAACGCTGGTGCGATCGCAGGGCCGGTCACCGCCGAATCCCAGGCGCTTGCCGACCGGGTCTCGGCGATCTGGGCCACCTTTGCGCGCACGGGCGTTCCCGCCGCGCCCGGCCTACCCACCTGGAGCCCCTACGACAGCAAGCGCCGCCCGACGATGTTGATCGACGACGCCTGCCGCATGGCCGACGACCCGCGTGGCGAGGAACGGCGCACGATGCTGGCCTTCGGCTCCCAGCAGGAGGCCTACGGGCGCACCCTTGAGGGCGCGCCGCGTTCCAGCCAGCCCGTCGCAAAGCCGCAGTGACCGACGTCCCAGCGGCGAGCCCTCGTCCGCGCGCAGGCGGTCTGCGACGCCGCCCTTGGCCTCGGCGCGGCGCCGCCACACCCAGACGATGATCCGGAGGAAAGCATGTCCCACACCCGCCGCGGCTTGATCGCCGCCGCCGCCGCTACCGGCGCCCTCGGCCTTGCGGGCCGCGTCGGCGCGGTCACCGAGGGCGAGCTGTTCCCGGTCGTAGAGACCGCACAGGGTCGGGTGCGGGGCATGGCCGCCCAGGGCGTGAACATGTTCAAGGGGATTCGCTATGGCGCTTCCACGGCGGGCAGGAACCGCTTCATGCCGCCGCAGGCGCCGCCGAAATGGGCCGGCATACGTGATGCCTATGCCTACGGCCAGGTGGCCCCGCAGATGCCGAACGGCAACGCCAACACCTATGGCGGGCTCATCATGTTCGACATCCAACCCGGCGGAATGGGCGAGGACTGCCTGGTGCTGAACGTCTGGACGCCCAGCGTGCAGCGCAACGCCAGGCTACCCGTGCTGGTGCACCTGCACGGCGGCGGCTTCTACGGCGGCTCGGGCAACTCGCCGGGCTTCGATGGGGAGGAGATGGCCCGTTTCGGCCATTGCGTGCTCATCACCGTGAACCACAGGCTAGGCGCCTTCGGTTTCCTGAATCTCGCCGACCAGGGACCCGCCTTCGCCCATTCCGGCGCCGCTGGAATGCTGGATATCGCGGCGGCCCTGCGTTGGGTGCGGGACAACGTCGAGGGCTTCGGCGGCGATCCAAACCGCGTGCTCGTCTACGGACAATCCGGTGGGGGCGCCAAGACCAGCGCGCTGCTGGTCATGCCGGCGGCGAAGGGCCTGTTCCACCGCGCGGGCGTGATGAGCGGCGCCATGCTGCGGGCCACGCCCGCTGAGGCGGCCCAGGCGGCCGCGGCGACCTACATGACCCAGCTCGGCCTCAAGAGCGGCGAGACCGCCAGGCTGCAGGCCTTGCCCTACGAAACCCTGCTCACCGCCCAGGCCAATATGGAGGCGGCCGACCGCGCCCGGGGCGAGGCGCCGCGCTCGTTTTCCCCGTCTCTTGGACCGGACCTCCCGCGCCACCCGTTCGATCCGGACGCGCCCGCGCTCTCCGCCGATATCCCGATGATCGTCTCCAACGTGCTGGACGAGCGCGCCTATCGGATGGGCAACTTCGACCTCGACGAGAAGGGCCTGCGCGCCTTCATCGCCCGCCGCGTTGGCGAGGCCCGCGCGGACGAGGTGCTGGGACTCTACCGGCGCGAGGACCCAAAGGCCTCGCCCTTCGAATTGCAGGCCCGCTTCGACACCGACGAGGTGTTCCGCAAGTCCTCGCTGATCATGACGGAGCGAAAGGCGGCCCAGCATGCCGCGCCGGTGTGGAGCTATCTGTGGGCTCAGCGCACACCGCAGTATGGCGGTCGCTACGGCGTGCCGCACGGCTCCGATGTCGGCCCCAGCCTGCACGACGTCCGCGGCGGGCTGAACGGCTCCGACCCGGAGACCATCCGCCTCGCCGACCAGCTGTCGTCGTGCTGGGTCAACTTCGCTGCGAGCGGCGATCCCAATAATGGCCTGACGCCGCACTGGCCGCCCTACGCGCCGCCCGAACGGGCGACCCTGGTGTTCGGCCCCGGCGCCGCCCGCGTCGTGAACGATCCCCGCGCCGAGTTCCGTCGGTTCTGGGAGAAGGAGCCGCCGAGGAGCGCGCGTTGAGCGTCGACAACACCTCGCCAGAGCCGGCTTCAGGCCCGGCGCCGTGCGCGCGCCGCCGATGACGGCAATGAGCGTGGGTCGCGGGCCGGCCCCGCGAGCGCTCGCGATCAGGGCTGGCTGCCTGACGCCGCGCCGAGCCCTGCGACCTTTTCCTGGCCGGACGGGAACCTTCACCCGCAAGCAGCTCTATTGCGAAGTTCCACCGTGAGGACGTGAGATGTCGAACCTCGAGCCACACAACCCGAAAAGCACAGCCAAGATCGCCGGGCATCCGTTGCACCCGATGATCATCCCGTTCCCGATCGCCTTCTTTGTTTCGGTTCTGGCGACCGACCTTCTCTACCTGAGCACCGGGCGCGCCGGTTTCGCCGAAGCCTCGACCTGGCTGCTGGGGGCGGGCATCGCCACCGCCCTGTTGGCGGCGGTGCTTGGCTTCACGGACTTCCTGGGCGAGCCGCGTGTACGGGCCCTGCGCCAAGCCTGGCTGCACATGGGCGGCAACCTGCTGGCGGTCGTGCTGGAGATCGTCAACCTCGTCATGAGGGCCAACGCCGCGACCCGGGGCCTCGTGACCTCGACCGACGCCATCCTTTCGGCGGTGGTGGTCGTGCTGCTGCTGTTCAACGGCTGGATGGGCTGGGAGATGGTCTATCGCGGGCATGTCGGCGTCAGCGACTCCGCGCAGGACGAGCGACGCCACGCCTAGGGCCCTCCTTCCCGCTTGGGATGGGTCATCGTGAGCGGACGAGAAGGGTCCCAGCCAAAAAGCGACGACAGGGTCTAGCGCGCCGGGGGCTCGGCCCGCGAGGAGCGCTCGACGCTGGGCTTGGCGCTGTGGAAGAGGTTCAGCGCCGCGCTGATCAGCCCGATGTGCGACAGCGCCTGGGGGAAGTTGCCCAGGAAGCGGCAGGTCCGCGGGTCGTACTCCTCCGCCAGCAAGCCCACGTCGTTGCGGAAGCCCAGCAGGCGCTCGAACAGCGCGCGCGCATCGTCCTCGCGCCCGAGCATGGCGTAGGCGTTGACCAGCCAGAAACTGCAGGTCAGGAACGCGCCCTCGCCCGGCGGCAGGCCGTCGTCGGCGCGGCAGGTGTCGTAGCGCAGGACCAGCCCGTCGTCGGGGATCAGCTCGCGCTCGACCGCTGCGACGGTGGCCGCGAACCGCGGATCGTCGGCGGCGACGAAGCCCAGCTCGGCGACCAGCAGCAGGCTCGCGTCGGCGCTGGGATCGTCATAGGCCCGCTGGAAGCCGCCGGTCTCGGGATTGAGCCCGTGGGCGAAGACCTCCGCCTGGATCGTCTCGCGCAGCGCCCTCCAGTCCTCGACCGGTCCCGCCAGGCCGAAACGCTCGGCGTCGCGGACGGCGCGATCGACGGCCACCCAGGCCATGATCTTCGAAAAGGTGAAATGACGCGGCCCCGATCGCACCTCCCAGATGCCTTCGTCCGGATCGTTCCAGACCTTCACCACGTGCTCCATGATCGCCAGTTGCAGCGCCCAGGTGTCGCCGTCGGTCAAGCCGTTGCGCCGGGCCTGATGGGTGGCGTCCATCAACTCGCCGTAGACGTCCATCTGGAACTGGTTGTGGGCCGCATTGCCGATGCGGACGGGCTTTGCGCCCTCGTAGCCGGCCAGCCAGCCGGCCTCCAGCTCGGTGAGCCGGCGTTCGCCGGTGACGCCGTACATGATCTGCATGGCGCTGGGCGACCCGGCGACCGCGCGGTGCAGCCAGGCCGTCCAGGCCTTGGCCTCCTCGAAGTGCCCGGCGCTCATCAGGGCCAGCAGCAGGAAGGTGGCGTCGCGGATCCAGCAGTAGCGGTAGTCCCAGTTGCGCTCGCCGCCGGGCGCCTCCGGCAAGGAGGTCGTGGGCGCCGCGATCATCCCGCCGGTCGGCATGTGGGTGAGCGCCTTCAGCGTGATCAGGGACCGGCCGACGGCTTCCGCATAGGGACCGCTGACCGTGCAGTCGGCGCGCCACGCCCGCCAGTAGGCCTCCGTCTCGGCCAGCGCCCTGGCCGGGTCGCGCGGTTCCGGCGGCGGCAGGTGCGAGGGGCCGTAGCTGAGCACGAAGGGGACCGTCTCGCCCTCCGCGACCTCGAACGCCGCGACCGTGGTCAGGTCCTTTCCCCGGGTCTGCACGGGCGTGCGCAGCACCGCCAGGTCAGGCCCCGCCACCGCGCTCAGGGAGCCGTCCTCGCGATGGGTGACCCACGGGACGATGGCGCCGTAGTCGAAGCGCAGGACCAACTCCATGGCCATCGCCACGCGGCCTTTGCGGCCCTCGACCAGGCGCACGACGTCCGACGAGCCGCTCCTCAGCGGCATGAAGTCGATCAGGGCCACGACCCCGTCCTCGGTCTCGAACTCGGTCTCCAGGATCAGGGTTTCGGGCCGATAGCGGCGGGTGACCTTGCGCACCGCTGTTTTCGGCGCGATCCGCCAGCGGCCGTTGCCCTCGTCGCCCAGCAGGGCGGCGAAACAGGCGGGGCTGTCGAACCTCGGCCAGCACAGCCAGTCGATCGACCCGTCGCGCGCCACCAGGGCCGCCGTCTCGCAATCGCCGATCAGCGCATAGTCTTCGATCGGGGACGGCATCGGCGACCTGGCTTTCGGCCCACGGGAGGTACGCCCTAAGCAGCGCTTGCGGGGCCTGTGGGTTCCCCGCCGCGATCTGGCTGGGAACCGCAGGGCGATGCAACCGTTGCCTTCAAAGCTCCCCAACGGCGCTGCGGGCCTTACGCCCGCCCCCAGCCGTGGGACCAGCTGAAAGAGCCCGGGACCATGGACCTCAACGCGTCCGACGCGGACAACGCCGCGTTTTCCGAAAAAGACATCGACCGACTGGCCATCGACACCATCCGCACCCTGGCGATCGATGCGGTCGAGCAGGCCCAGTCGGGTCACCCCGGCGCGCCGATGGGCCTCGCGCCGGTCGCCTACGAGCTGTGGACCCGCGTGCTGCGCTATGACCCCAAGGCGCCGGACTGGCCCGACCGCGACCGGTTCGTGCTCTCCAACGGCCACGCCTCGATGCTGCTCTACGCCCTGCTCCACCTGGCCGGCGTGGAAAAGGACGGCCGCGCCGCCGTCAGCCTCGACGACATCAAGGGCTTCCGCGAGCTGGGCAGCGTCTGCCCGGGACACCCCGAGTACGGCCATACGATCGGCGTGGAGACCACCACCGGCCCGCTCGGTCAGGGCGTCGGCAACAGCGTCGGCATGGCCATCGCCGGCCTCTGGATGGCGGCGCGGTTCAACCGGCCGGGCCACGCCCTGTTCGGCCATCGGATCTATGCGATCTGCAGCGACGGCGATCTGATGGAAGGCATCTCCGGCGAGGCGGCCTCCCTGGCCGGCCACCTGAAGCTCTCAAACCTCTGCTGGATCTACGACGACAACCACGTCAGCATCGAGGGCGGCACGGACCTGGCGTTCAGCGAGGACGTCGCCAAGCGCTTCGAGGGCTATGGCTGGGCGACCGCACGGGTCGCCGACGCCAACGACACCCAGGCCTTCGGCCGCGCCGTCGAGGCCGCGCGCGCCGCCAAGGACCGCCCGACGCTCATCCTGGTGCGCAGCGTCATCGGCTACGGCGCGCCGCACAAGGCCGGCACGGCCAAGGCCCACAGCGACCCGCTGGGCCCCGACGAGGCGAAGGCCGCCAAGCGCGCCTACGGCTGGCCCGTCGACGCGCGGTTCCTGGTCCCCGACGGCGTGCGCGAGCGCTTCGACGAGACGCTCGGGGCGCGCGGCGCGAAACTGAGCGCCGAGTGGGCGCAGGCGCGCACGCGCCATCGCGAGGCCTACCCGGAACTCGCCGCCGAGCTCGACGCCCTGCTGGCTGGCGAACCGCCCAGGGGTTGGGACCAGGACCTGCCGGCCTTCCCGCCGGACCCCAAGGGGATCGCCACGCGCGAGGCCTCGGGCAAGGCGCTGAACGCGCTCGCCCGCCGGCTGCCCTGGCTGGTCGGCGGCTCGGCGGACCTCTCGCCCTCCACCAAGACCCATCTCGACTTCGACGACGCCGGGACCTTCTCGGCCGACGACCGCGGCGGGCGCAACCTGCATTTCGGGGTGCGCGAGCATGTGATGGGCGCGATCGCCAACGGCATGGCGGTCAGCGGCCTGCGCCCCTACACCGGGACCTTCCTGATCTTCAGCGACTACATGCGCCCGCCCACGCGACTAGCGGCCCTGATGAAGGCCCCGTCGATCTTCGTGTTCAGCCACGACTCGATCGCGCTGGGCCAGGACGGACCGACCCACCAGCCGATCGAGCAGCTGGCGGCGCTGCGCGCCATCCCGGGGCTGATCACCCTTCGCCCCGGCGACGCCAACGAGACCGCGGAGGCCTGGCGCACGATCCTTGGCCAGGCCGCCCAGCCGGCCTGCCTGATCCTTTCGCGCCAGGCCATGCCGACCCTTGACCGCGAGGCCTACGCCCCGGCCCGCGGCCTGGCCAAGGGCGCCTATGTCCTGGCCGACAGCGCCGGCGGGGAGCCGCAGGTGGTCCTGATGGCCTCCGGCAGCGAGGTGGGCCTCATCGTGGCCGCCGCCCGGATCCTGGAGGCGGAGGGCGTGCGCGTGCGCCTGGTTTCCATGCCGAGCTGGGATCTCTTCGAGGCTCAGCCCGTCGCCTACCGCCGCGAGGTGCTGCCGCCCGCGCTGACCGCCCGGGTCGCCGTCGAGGCCGCCTCGCCGCTGGGCTGGGACCGCTACGTCGGCCCGGCCGGCGAGGTCGTCGCCATGCACGGCTTCGGCGCCTCGGCCCCCGGCGGCGAACTGATGAAACACTTCGGCTTCACGCCTGAGCACGTCGCCGACGCCGCGCGCCGCCAGCTCTCGCCGCAGGCGCAACCGTGAGGAGTTCCCCGCCATGACCGACAATCCGCTCAAGCGCCTGGTCGCGTCCGGCCAGGCCATCTGGCTCGACTACCTGCACCAGGACATCCTGCAGAACGGCGAGTTGAAGCGCCTGATCGAGGACGACGGCCTGAGCGGCCTGACCTCGAACCCGTCGATCTTCGAAAAGGCCATCGGCGGCGGCGAGGCCTACGACGCGCGCATCGCCCGGCTGATCGCCGACGGGCGGACCGACGCCAACGCGATCTACGAGGCCATCGCCATCGGCGACATCCAGCAGGCCTGCGACCAGTTCCGCCCGACCTGGGACCGCCTGGGCGGCCGCGACGGCTACGCCAGCCTGGAAGTCTCACCCCGGCTCGCCAACGACACCGAGGCCACCGTCGCGGAAGCCCGGCGCCTCTGGAAGGCGGTCGGCCGGCCGAACCTGATGATCAAGGTCCCCGGCACGCGCGCCGGCGTCCCGGCCATCCGCCGCCTGATCGGCGAGGGGATCAACATCAACGTCACCCTGCTGTTCGGCCTGCAGGCTTACCTGGACGTGGCCGAGGCCCACATCGCCGGGCTCGAAGACCTCAAGGCGGCTGGCGGCGACGTCGCCCGGACGCATGGCGTGGCGAGCTTCTTCGTCAGCCGCATCGACACGGCCGTCGACAAGAAGATCGACGCCCAGTCGAAGACCGCCGACGCCTCCGTCGCCGCCCGCCTGAAGGCGCTGCGCGGCAAGGTCGCCATCGCCAACGCCAAGGTCGCCTACCGGCGCTACCTCGGCCTGATCGCGGGCGCGCGATGGAAGGCCCTGGCCGCGGCCGGCGCGGCGACCCAGCGCGTGCTGTTCGCCTCCACCGGGACCAAGGACCCTAGCTACTCCGACGTGCTCTACGTCGAGACCCTGATCGGCCCCGACACGATCAACACCATGCCGCCGAAGACGCTCGACGCGTTCCGCGACCATGGCCGCGTGGCGCAGACGCTCACCGAGGACCCGATGGGTTCCGAAGCCATCCTGCGCGAAGCCGAGGCCCTGGGGCTCGACCTGCTCGGCGTCACCGACGGCTTGGTCGAGGACGGGGTGCGCCTGTTCATCGAGGCGTTCGACGCCCTGCTCGCGGCCGTGGAGGACAAGCGCCGCCGCCTCGGCGGCAAGGCCTCGGCGCAGACGGCCCACGCCTGACGCGCCCCACCTGGCAAGACCTGACAAGGAGATCGGAATGCAGCTTGGCGTCGTAGGCCTGGGCCGGATGGGCGGCAACATCGCCCGTCGGCTGATGCAGGGCGGGCACGCCTGCGTCGTCTACGACCGCGACCCCAAGGCCGTCGCCGATGTGACCAAGGACGGCGCGCAGGCGGCCGGCGACCTCAAGGCGTTCGGCGACGCGCTGACCGCCCCGCGCACCGTCTGGGTGATGCTGCCGGCCGGCGCGCCGACCGACGAGACCATCGCGGCGCTTGGCGAGATCCTGCAGGCGGGCGACGCCGTCATCGACGGCGGCAACACTTTCTACCGGGACGACATCCGCCGCGCGAAGGCGCTGAAGCCCAAGGGGATCGGCTACGTCGACGTCGGCACCTCCGGCGGCGTCTGGGGCCTGGCGCGCGGCTATTGCATGATGATCGGCGGCGAGACGGCGACCGTCGAGCGCCTGGATCCGATCTTCAAGACCCTAGCGCCCGGCGCGGGCGACATTCCGCGCACCCGCCGCGCCAAGGACGCCGACCCGCGCGCCGTCGAGGGCTACATCCATGCCGGGCCGGTGGGCTCCGGGCACTTCGTCAAGATGGTCCACAACGGGATCGAGTACGGCCTGATGCAGGCCTACGCCGAAGGTTTCGACATCCTGCGCAACAAGGACTCGGACGCCCTGCCGCAGGACGAACGCTACGACCTCAACCTGCCGGACATCGCCGAAGTCTGGCGGCGCGGCAGCGTGATCTCCTCCTGGCTGCTGGACCTCACCGCCCAGGCGCTCGCCGGCGACGCCAGGCTCGAGGCCTACACCGGCGCGGTCGCAGACAGCGGCGAAGGCCGCTGGACGGTGGAGGCGGCGATCGAGGAGGCCGTGCCGGCCGACGTTCTCGCTGCGGCGCTTTTCGCGCGTTTCCGTTCGCGCGAAGAACACACCTTCGGCGAGAAGCTGCTGTCGGCGATGCGCTTCGGGTTCGGCGGCCACGTCGAGACGACGGACAAAGGCTAGGCCTTGGCGCCGCCCAGAAACTCGCCCGCCCGCCCGGCGCCGTCGCCGGCCCCAATCTCCGCCCCGGCCCCAGCCCCGGCCTGCACGCTGGTGGTGTTCGGGGCCAACGGCGACCTGACGCGACGCCTGCTGGTTCCCGCGCTCTACAACCTGGTCGGCCAGGGCCTGCTGCCCGACGGCTTCCAGGTGCTGGGCGTCGACCACACGCCTGGCGGTCCGCAGGACCTGCGCCAGCGGCTGAAGGATTTCCTGCGCAGCACGGTGGGCCATGGCGGCGAGGGTTCGGAGCCGGCCTTCGACGAGGCGCGCTGGCGATGGCTGGCGCAGCGCATCGACTACCTCGCGGGGGATTTCGAGGACGCCGCGACCTACGAGAGGCTCGCCCATACCCTCAAGGGGCCGGCGGTGTTCTACCTGGCTGCCGCGCCCCGGTTCTTCGGCGACATCGTCGAGCGGCTGTCGCGCGCGGGCCTGTTGCGCGCCGACGCCGGCGGCTTCCGCCGCGTGGTGATCGAAAAGCCGTTCGGCCACGACCTGAGCTCGGCGCGAACCCTGAGCCGCCGCATCCTCAAATGGGCGGACGAGGCCCAGGTCTATCGGATCGACCACTTCATGGGGAAGGAGACGGTTCGCAACATCCTGGCGCTGCGCTTCGCCAACGCCGTCTTCGAGCCGATCTGGAACCGCCACACCATCGACCACGTCCAGATCACCGCGGCCGAAACCGTCGGCGTCGAGGCCCGCGGCGGCTACTACGATCACACCGGCGCCCTGCGCGACATGGTTCCCAGCCACATGTTCCAGCTCCTCGGCCTGGTCGCCATGGAGCCGCCCAACAGCCTCGACGCCGAGGCGGTGCGCGCCGAGAAAGGCCGCGTGATCGCCGCGATCGATGTCCAGTCGCCGGCCCAGGCGCTGGCGAACTCCGTGCGCGGCCAGTACCACGCCGGCCGCGTCGATGGCGCGCCGGTGGACGCCTATCGCCAGGCGGCCGACGTCGCCGCGCGAAGCCGCACCGAGACCTACGTCGCCCTCAAGCTCACCATCGACACCTGGCGTTGGGCGGGCGTGCCCTTCTACCTGCGCACCGGCAAGGCGCTGAGCGCCCGCGACACCGAGATCACGATCCAGTTCAAGGCCGCGCCTGGCGGCCTCTTCCGCGACATTCCCGGACCGCAGTCGCCGAACCGCCTGGTCCTGCAGCTCCAGCCGCGGGAAGGGATGGACCTGTCGGTGGACATCAAGCAGCCGGGGCCGGAGGAGACGCTGGCGCCGGTGAAGCTGGCGTTCCGCTATGCCGACGCCTTCACGCTGCCGGCCGCGACCGGCTACGAGCCGCTGCTCTACGACGCCATGACGGGCGATCGGACCCTGTTCAGGACCGCGCGCGAGATCGAGGCGAGCTGGCAGGCGGTCGAACCCTTCCTCAAGGCCTGGGCCACAGGCGGCCGCGTCCACGCCTACGCCGCCGGATCGGCGGGCCCCAAGGCGGCGGACGCCCTGCTCGCCCGCGACGGCCGCGCCTGGCGCGCGCTCGGCCCATGAGCCGCCGCCTGGTCATCGCGCCCTCGGTGCTGGCCGCCGATTTCGGGCGGCTCGCCGAGGAGGTGGCCGCCGTCGATCGGGCCGGCGCCGACTGGATCCACGTGGACATCATGGACGGCCGCTTCGTACCCAACATCAGCTTCGGGCCGGACGTGGTGCGCGCGATCCGCAAGGCCACGGCCAGGCCGCTCAACCTGCACCTGATGATCGTCGAACCCGAGCGCTACCTGCAGGCCTTCGTCGACGCCGGCGCCGACCACATCCTGATCCAGGCCGAGCCCGGATCGACCACTCACCTGCACCGGGTGCTGAGCCGGGTGCGCGAGCTCGATCGCAAGGCGGGCGTCGTCCTGGACCCGGCGACGCCGCCGGAGTGGATCGAATATGTGCTGCCGCTCTGCGACGTGATCCTGGTGATGACCGTCAACCCAGGGTTCGGCGGCCAGGCCTTCCTGCCCGACATGCTGCCCAAGATCCGGCGCCTGCGGGAGATGTCCGCCGCGCGCGGTCTCGAACCCTTCATCGAGGTCGATGGCGGCCAAAGCGCGGACACCGTCGCGGCGGTCGTCGCGGCGGGCGCCGACGCGATCGTGGCCGGCAGCGCGATCTTCGGCGCGCCGGACTACGCCCAGGCGATCGCGGGCATCCGCCGCGCGGCGGTCGGCGGTTAGGTCGAGCGTTACATTTGCTTGCGGCATCAGCCGCTTACATACCTATGTCATCCCGGACGGCCGCCAGGCCGATCCGGGACCCAGGGCGACCGCACAGTCGGAACCCCTGCGTCCCGGGTCTCCACTTCGCTGCGGCCGGGCTGACATTCCTGGAGGCCCGGAAAGATCAGGTCCTCCGCCCCGCCCCGTCACTTCGCGGCCTGCGCCCCGCCGGCCTTCTCCGTCGCCCGCGCGCCGGCCAGGATGTTGGGCAGCGAGTAGTTGCCCTCGTGGCAGGCGTATTCGTAGATCGGGCCCTTGGCCGCCCGCATCGGCATCTCGGCGCGCCAGGGCCGGCTGAAGACCTCCGGGTCGTCGACCGAGAATTCGTAGAGGATCCGATCCTTGGCGGTGCGGGTGAAGCGCTCGGTGATCTTGGTCTTCGGCGAATAGCGGAAGCCGCCGCCCAGCGAATAGACGTGGCCCTTGGTGTTCAGGTTGACGGTCTCGACGACCAGGGTGTCGCCGTCCCACCAGCCGACCGAGTCTCCCAGCCACAGGTCGACCGCGGCGGGCAGGTGCGTTCGCTCGCCCATGCGGATGATCCGCACGTCGTGGTTCATCTCCACCTCGATGGCCACATAGTCCCTGGTCTGCAGGATCTGGTAGTTGCCGTTGAAGCCGGTGTTCATCATCGGCGGGCCCTCGGGCGAGCCGATCGCGGTCAGGCAGCGCTCCTGGGTGTCGCGGTCTTCGGGATTGTCGAACGCCTCGGGCGCCTTGGCCGCCGCGGCCCTCGCCGTCTTCTCCGCGTCCGTGAAGGGCAGCCTGCCGTCGGCGGGGTCTACGATCCACGAGGTGCGCGGCTGGCCGTCGATGCGCCCCAGGCGCAGGTCCATCTCGATGTAGTCCGACTGGGGGGCCTCCTTCACCACCGGCGGAGCTGGCAGCTTCGGGTCGACGGGATCGGGGCTGATGATGTCGCCGGCCATCTTCTTGAACATGCTGACCATCATCGCCTCTTCCCTGTCGGTCGCGACGAGGCCTTTGAAGATCGGCGGCCGCTGCAGGAAGGTGAGCGCGGTGTTGGTCCACAGCCCTTGCAGGTCCGGCGTCCCGTAGGCGGTGCGCGGGGCGCGATAGGGCGCGGCATGGGCGCTTCCGCCGGCCAGGGCGGCGACGACAGCGACGATCACCGCCAGCAGGCCGGCCAGCCAGACGAGCGGCCGGAGCGAGGGTTCGGGGCGCGATTGCGGCGTCATGTGACGATCCTCCGAAAGGTCAGATCGGTTCGGCGCGCCGGCG
>Ga0207657_10002763_pt1 | contig 18897 bp, 20 predicted proteins | sample KBSC33metaG_FD_184316 | JGI IMG/M metagenome (GOLD analysis project Ga0207657, IMG submission 184316) | Corn rhizosphere microbial communities from Kellogg Biological Station, Michigan, USA - KBS C3-3 metaG (SPAdes) (version 2) | ecosystem: Host-associated > Plants > Roots > Rhizosphere > Soil ... | reverse complement strand
GACGGCCGCGGGCTCAACCTGACCTGGGAGGTGCGCGACGGCATCCTGAAGCACACCGGCGCGGTCGATCCGGAGACGCTCGAGGGCAAGATCGTGCGCATCGTCGACCGCGTCGCGTACATCAACCACGACATCGACGACGCGATCCGCGCCGGCATCCTCGACCCTGCCGAGCTGCCGCAAACGGAGTTGCGCGTGCTCGGTCAGACCGGTTCGCGGCGCATCGACACGCTCGTGCACGACCTCGTCGAGACGTCCTCGCAGGCGGGCGACATCGCGCAGAGCGACGACGTCGGCGGTGCGATGCTCTCGCTCCGCTCGTTCATGTTCGAGAACGTGTATCTCGGCCCGCATTCCGCCGACGAGCACGCACAGATCCGCACGACGATCCGCCGCATCTTCGAGCACCTCGTCGACGAGCGCGGCGACGACATCGAGCACGCGACCGACTATCTCGCGGGTATGACCGACCGCTTCGCCCTCGCCTTCGCAGCGGACCTCAGCTGATGGCGCGGATCAAGGACAGCTCGGTCGAGGCGGTGAAGTCGGCGGCGGAGATCCTGCCCCTCGTCGAGGACTACGTGCGCCTGCGCAAGGCCGGCGGCACGTACAAGGGGCTCTGCCCGTTCCACCAGGAGCGCACGCCGAGCTTCACCGTCACGCCCGCGCGCGGCACCTTCAAGTGCTTCGGCTGCGGCGAGGGCGGCGACGCGATCACGTTCGTCACGAAGATGGAGCAGGTCGACTTCGTCGGCGCGATCGAGTCGCTCGCGAAGCGCTTCGGCGTCGAGATCGAGTACGAGGAGATCTCGCCCGAGGCGGAGCTGGCGCGGAGGCGAAAGGATCGCCTGACGCAGCTCCTCGAGCGCGCGACCGTGTTCTACGAGCGCGTGCTCTGGGACAGCGAGCAGGGCCGCTTCGCGCGCGAGTACCTCGAGTCGCGCGGATTGCACGAGGAGGTCTGCCGCACGTTCCGGCTCGGCTTCGCGCCCGGCGGGCCGACGCTCACGAAGCGCGCCGCCGGGGAGGGCTTCTCGCCCGAGGAGCTGCTCGCCGCCGGGCTCGCGAACCGCCGCGGCAACGACTACTTCGGCAGGCGACTCGTCTTCCCGCTCGCCGACGCGCGCGGTGCGGTGCGCGGCTTCCAGGCGCGCAAGCTGTACGACGACGACGCGCTGCAGGCGAAGTACGTGAACTCGCCCGAGAGCGACGTCTTCAAGAAGGGCGACCTGCTCTACGGCCTCGACCTCGCGCGGATGGCGATCGCGAAGCAGGACCGCGGCATCGTCGTCGAGGGCAACACCGACGTGATCGCGCTGCGCCAGGCGGGCTTCGAGCCGGTCGTCGCGTCGATGGGCACCGCGCTCACCGAGCGGCAGCTCAAGGAGCTGAACCGGTTGACGAAGCGTCTCTTCCTCTGCTTCGACGCGGATGCCGCCGGCCAGGAGGCGACGTTGCGCGGCATGGAGCTCGCGGTGACGCAGGGCTTCGACGTGAAGATCGTCGCGCTTCCGAAGGGCACGGATCCCGCCGACGATCCGGCGGCGTTCGAGCGCTACCTGCAGTCGCCCGTGAGCTATCCGGTTCACCGCGTGCGGCTGCTGCACGAGCGCGCGAGCGACAAGACCGCCGCGGCGTCGGCGATCCAGACGTTCCTCAACTCGCTTCCCGATTCGCCCGAGCATCAGGATGCCCGGCGCCTCGTCACCGATCTCCTCGACCTGCCACCGGAGTCGCAGGCGGCGTTCGCGCCGATTCGAACACATTCGAGCGCAGCGACGGTGATCTCGCCGCGGCTCCTCGACGCGGGCTCACGGCTCGAGCGCGGCGCACTCGCCGGCGTCGCCGCGCATCCGAAGCTCGTGCGCTACCTCGAGGAGCTCGGCCCCGAGCACTTCGACGACGAGCTGCACCGGCGCGCGCGGGCCCAGCTACTCGGCCAGGCCGAGGCCGACGGCGAGCTGACGCCGCTCCTCGCCGAGCTCTACGCGATGGCCGACACCGACGAGATCGACGAGGAGACGACCGAGCAGATGCTCCTCCGCCTGCGCGAGCGCCGCCTCCACCGGCAGCTCTCCGAGGCGAAGCCCGACCACCTCCTCGAGCTGCAGCAGCGGCTCGCCGAGGTGCGCACGGCCATCCGCGAATTCGCCTGAGACGCGGGTACTATTGGCCGCCGATCCCCGGTAGCTCAATTGGCAGAGCATCCGGCTGTTAACCGGAGGGTTGTTGGTTCGAGTCCAACCCGGGGAGCTCGCAGGAACCTCACCCATTCGTGGCGAACCGACGCGGTACCCTGCCCCGGATGAACGAACGCTTCGAGGAGCTCAGGCGCCGCCTGGGCGAGATCCATGACGTCGAAAAAGCGGCGGGCGTCCTCTCCTGGGACGAGGAGACGAAGATGCCGTCCGCCGGAGCGGAGGCCCGGGCCGAGCAGCGCGCGACGCTGAACCGGATTGCCCACGAGCTCCAGGTCTCGCCCGACCTCGGTGCGCTCCTCGAGGAGCTGCGGCCGTTCGAGGAGTCCCACGACGAGGGATCGTTCGAGGCCGCCCTCATCCGCGTCGGGCGGCGCGACTACGAGAAGGCCGTCCGCGTCCCGCCCGAGCTGCGCGCCGAGCTGACCCGCGCCGGCTCGAACGGCTACCAGGGCTGGCTGCGCGCCCGCGAGCAGGAGGACTTCGCGCTCATGCTCCCGCACCTCGAGCGGAACCTCGAGCTGCGCCGCCAGTACGTGGCCTGCTTCGACTACGACGGCGACCCGTACGACGTCGTCCTCGACGACTACGAGCCGGGCATGAAAACGATCGAGGTCGAGGTGATCTTCGACAAGCTGAAGGCGGTGCTCCTGCCGATGATCCGGGCGGTCGCCGACGCCGACCCGATCGACGACTCGTGCCTCTCCGGGCGCTTCCCGCGCGAGGCGCAGCGCCGGTTTGCGCTCGCCGTGCTCGAGCGATGGGGCATGGACCGCGCGTCCTGGCGGCTCGACAAGACGGTGCACCCGTTTGCGACGTCCTTTGCGCCGACCGACATCCGTCTCACGACGAACTTCCACGAGGACTCGCTGCACGGGATCCTCTCCTGCCTGCACGAGTTCGGCCACGGCATCTACGAGCGCCAGGTCGATCCCGTGTACACGCGCTCGCCGCTCGCACAGGGCGTGTCGTCTGCGTTCCACGAGTCGCAGAGCCGCATGTGGGAGAACCTCGTCGGCCGCAGCGTCTCGACGTGGCGCTACTTCTACCCGCGGCTCCAGGACGAGTTCCCCGACCAGTTCGGCGAGGTGTCGCTGCGTCGCTTCCACCGCGCGCTGAACAAGGTGCAGCCGTCCTTCCGGCGTGTCGACGCCGACGAGGTGACGTACTGCCTGCACATCATTCTTCGCTTCGAGCTCGAGCGCGGGATGCTCTCCGGCGAGATCGCGCTCAAGGACCTGCCGGAGGCGTTCAACGAGAAGATGCGCGAGTACCTCGGGCTGCAGCCGCCGGACGTCGTCGCAGGCGTGCTCCAGGACGTTCACTGGTCGGACATGACGATGGGCTACTTCCCGACGTACGCGCTCGGCAACGTCGTCTCCGTCCAGCTCTGGGAGCGCGCCGAGTCGGATCTCGGCGACCTCGACGAGCAGTTCGAGCGCGGCGACTTCTTGCCCCTCCGCGAATGGCTCCGCGAGAACGTGCACCGGCACGGCCGCGCCTTCACGCCGCAGGAGCTTCTCCAGCGCGCCGCCGGCGCGCAGATGGACCCGGGGCCGTACCTCCGTTATCTCGAGCGGAAGCTCGGCGACCTGCTCGGCGCCGCGGTCGCATGACCGCCCGCGACCGGATTCGCGAGCGGCGCGCGCGTCACCGCCAGCGCCGGCTCTCCGTCCGCGCCGCCGTCGCCCTGGCCGGCTTCGCGACGCTGGCGGCCGGCCTCGCGCTGCTCGTCCTTCCCGGCCCCGGCCTGCCGCTCGTCGCCGCCGGCCTCGGCTTGCTTGCGCTCGAGTTCCGCTGGGCGGAGGCCGCCCTCGACCGTGCGCTCCATCACACGGAACGCGTGACGCCGAAGAAACGCTCGCACCGGTTCGCCGTCGGCGGTGCGGCCGTCGCAGGCCTCGCCGCATCGGCCACGCTGCTCGTCATCTTCGGCGTGCCTTTCCTTTAGCTAGTCGCCGTGGCAGTGGCAGACGCTCTCGCCGAGCACCCGCCGCTCGTACGCGAGGCCACAGCGGGCGCACGTGGCAGGGAGCACGCTCGCCTTCACGAGCAGGGCGCGCATCAGGGTCGCCCAGAGAAAGAGATACAGCACGACGAGCTGGCCGCTCATGCTGGGACATATCGGCCGAGAGGGCCGATCGGTTTAGCCCTCGGGTAAGATCGGAGCCGTGAGCTGGCTGTACATCGCCCTGCTCGCATCGGCCGTCGCCGTCGTGATCGGTGCGGAGTGGCCCCGGCTCGGTGCACGCCTGGATACGCGCGTCGGCGCGGAGGCTCGCCGCCGCCGTGAGCGCGCGAAGCGGAAGGCGTCGCTCCGGGTCGTCCAGTCGACCGATGCCGACGATTTCGCCGCGAGCGTCGAGCGCGACCTCGCGAACCTGCCGACGACCGAGGACGAGTACCGGCGGTAGCTGCCGACTAGCGGACGACGGCGCTCGTCGAGAACGTCCGCGTGTTCGGCAGGATCGGCCCGACGTTCTCCATGTTCTTCGCCTCCTGGTAGTCGGAGGCCGTGAGCGTGACCGCGTGCTTGCCGGGCGCGATGTTGCGGATCGTGAGGATGTTGCGCACGAGCGTGAACGTCCGCACGGTGCCGTCGACCTTCACGAGGATCGAGGCCGGATCGACGCCTGAGCCCTTGTCGGTGACTGCGAGCCGGACTGTGCGGCCGATGCTCGGCAACGCACGGATCGCGGGCGGCGTCGTGTCGTTCACCCAGAAGCGGAACGTGAACTTCCCCGGCTTGCCGCCGGCCGGTGTGTCGAAGACGACGTCGTACGCGCCGGTCGCGGGCGAGACCGCGCCGACGACCGGAACGACACGGCCGTAGTCGGCATACGGGTTGAGGTCGACTGGGATCGCGGTGTAGCCGATCAGGCGGTTCTCGTCGCCGGCGACGACGAGACGCGGTGAGACGCGGACGCCGCGCGCGCGGCTGACGACGACCGCGCCGAAGTTCGCCACCTGCTTCTTCAACGTGAACCGGAAGACCTGCTCGGGCCCGCTCAAGTCCGTCTGCACGCCGGTCTTGCAGTTACAGGAGAGGCTGCCCTCGGGATAGCGATAGCTCGCGACGCGCGACGGCTTGCCGGCGGTGTTGCCGCCGTAGAGTCCCGTGCGCGAGATCGTCGCGTGCTTCTCGCCCGCGAGCTGCGGAACCTCGACGTGCAGCCAGTACGGCACGCGCCGCACGTCGGTGCCGCGCGTCAGGACGACGAAGCCGGTGGCGTCGCCCTCGGCCGCGTCGGCGGCCGTCGTGACCGTGACTCCGAGCGACGTTCCGGTAGCGGCGACCGGCGCGGAGAGCGCGATCGTCACGCCGCGCGGCGCGCCCTGCGAGGCGATCGTCGCGTTCCACGCGGCCGTGCCCCCGCCGGCGTCGGTGAGCGCAAGCTGCTGCGAGGCGGTGGCGCCGCGCCTCAACAGCCCGAAGGAGAGGCCCGTCGGGTCGGTGAAGATCAGCGGGTTGTCGGCGCGGGGGAGATCGATGCGGCCGCCGCCCTCGCGCAGCGTCGTGACCTCCGTGGTCGACCCGACGGGGTGCACCGGGTCGCCGGTCGACTCGAGCGCCGACTTGATCTGCGCGACGGTCCACGTGGGATGGCGTTGCTTCAGGAGTGCTGCAGCGCCTGCGACATGCGGTGACGCCATGCTCGTGCCGCTCCAGTCGTGATCCGACCATTGGTTGCCCGGCAGCGAAGAGAGGATGTCGACGCCCGGCGCGGTGACGTCGGGCTTCATCTGCAGCGAGATCGGCGTCGGGCCGCTCGACGAGAAGCCTGCGATCACATCCGCAGGGCCGGCGTCGCCTTCGCTCGACGCGGCGACGGTGATCGCCTTCGCCGCCGTGCCGGGGGAGCCGATCGAGCCTTTGCCCGCGTCGCCGAAGTCGTTGCCGGCCGCGATCACGGGCACGACGCCTGCGTCGGCCGCGCTGTTGATCGCCTGCACGACGATGTCGCGCGTCGGCTCGATCTCGGGCTCGCCGAGCGACAGGTTGATGACGTCCATCCCGTCCTTGACGGCTTCCTCGATCCCCTTCGCGATCTCCGGCGAGTTGCCGTCGAGCCCGAAGTCGGACGTCGGCACGGTGAGCACCTTGTAGTTGCCCAGGTACGCGCTCGGTGCGATGCCGGATGCGCGCACGCGGCCGCTCGGAACCGTCGCAAGCGTGTCGTGGTCACCGGCGGCGATGCCCGCGACGTTCGTCGCGTGCTCGGAGTTCTCCGGGTCGAACGGCGTGTTCGCGTACTTCCATGCCGGCTTGATTGGCGCGAACGCCTTCGCGACGATCACCTTCGGTGTCGTGTACTGCGCGTTCCCTTTCGGGAACCCGGTGGGATACGTGAAGCCCGCCGGCGAGAAGAAGGCGTGGCTCTGGTCGAGCCCGTCGTCGATGATTCCGATCTTGACGCCCTCACCCGCGGTCGCGAGCGTCGGCCCCCACACCGTCGTCGCACCGATCAGACCCGGCGTGCGGTTGAGTTGAGCGTGGTACGTGACGCTCGGCCATACGGTGGCGCCGGGGATGCGGCGGAGCGCTGCGAGCTGCCCGGCCGGGACGGCGACTGCGATTCCGTTCAGGACGACGCCGTAGTGCCAGTGGACGCGCGCCGCCGGGATCCGCGCCTCGATCCTCGCCTGGAGCGTGCGCTGGGCCGACGCGAGCGTCCGGAGGTACGTGACGCTCGCAGTTGCCCGAACGTCGAGCCGGCGGTGCACCGTGGCGCGCGCGGCGAGCGCTCGATCGCGCGCGACGGCCTGCGCGAGCGACGGCTGCGGGAGCGTCACGACAACTTCGACGAGCCCCGCTCTCGCGGAGCTCGACGGGCCGGCCGGTGTGCCTGCGCCTGCGGCGGCAAGCAAGACGAGCGACCCCAGAACGGCTGGCAGAAACAGGGCGAAGCGACGCAGGATCGACACGGTACACGCGCCTGCTGCGCGTCGTACCCCTGGCTACACTGTCCCTCCGCGCGGATGTGGCGGAATTGGTAGACGCGCACGGTTCAGGTCCGTGTGGGCGAAAGCTCGTGGAGGTTCAAGTCCTCTCATCCGCATGCCGGTCCGCCCGCAGCCTCCCCCTTTGGGGGTAGGCCGAAGCGGCCGACGGTGCCGATACTCTTGGCAACAGGGGACAGGGGAAGCTCGCCAAGCCGCCACGTCTCCTTGCAGCACATCCCGAGCGGCCCGGGCGTCGAGCCCGGGCCGCTCGATGGTTCAGTCGAGGTAGGGCGCCCACTGCTCCCGGATCGACCCGCACGTTCGCACGAACTCGATCTCGCGCGTCGTGTCCTCGTTCCTGCCATGCGGTGAGCGGAACGTGTTCAGGTACTCCGCGAGATCCTTGAGATCCCACGTGAGGCGGAAGTAGTCGATCGCAACCGGATCGGGCTCGTGGCCGGTCACGCGCGCGTATGACGCCGTCTCGGCCGCGACCATCCAGAGGTCACGTTCGGGAGGCGCGAGCGCCACGGTGTCCCAGTCGACGAGCACATAGCCGTCGGCCGTTCGCATCACGTTGGCAGCGTGCGGCTCGCCGTGCGTGACCACCCATGGCGCCCCGCGGCCCCCGATGTCGGCGGCGAGACGGTCGGCCAGCGCGAGCAGCTCGGCGATCCGCGACGCGTGACGTCCGAGACCTTCGCGCGCCGGCTCGGAGAACGGCCCGCCGGTCCACGGGCGATCGAGCTCCCGCAGCGCTCGTTCGATGTGGTGCCGGCCCGCGATGTCGAGGCCGATCGCGAGGGCGGTCGCCGCGACCGCCGGAGTCGAGGCGTGGAGGCGCGCAAGCAGGTCGAGCACGGCGGCGCGCTCTGTCGCGTCGTACTCGCCCCATTGCCCTGGCTCGCCGTCGACGAAGGGGAAGAGCGCCACCGTGTGGCGCAGCCCGAGCCGGCGAACGGTCTCGCCGCCGCGCGCCGGAAGCGGCGCGGCCACGAAGTCCAGGCCGTGGTCGTGCAGCACCCGCGCCGTGGCGAACGCCCGCTCCAGGCCTTCGGCGACGGACTCCCGCGTGTCCCCGAGCCAGAGCTTGCCGTCGAGGTCGTCGACCGTGACGAAGCCTCGCCTCCCGTCCACCGCGGTCGCGAGCCAGTGGTAGCTGCCTGCCCCGACGGCCGCGTACTCGAGCGCCGAGGCGTCGAAGCCCCAGCCGTCGGCGAGCGCCAGGGCGATTGCGGCTTCGTCGCCGTCCTCGAAAGCACCCCTCATCCGGTCGAGAGTTTTACGCTCCCCAGACGTTGACGGCTGTTAACGCACCTAGGGTCTGTGAGATGAGCTTTCGGAGCACCCTTGCCACACCCCCTCGGCCCCTGTCGTATCCGGACGTGATCGCGCTTCACGCCCGTGTCCGGGTTCCGAACGGCCGGGTCGGAAGCGTGATCGGCTTCTACCGCGGGCCCGAGGAGGAAAGCGTCGTCGTGGGCTATGACCGTGGCGACAGCGGTGCCTTCCCGGCCTGCGACCTCATCGTCTGCTCGTAAGAGCCCGGTCGAGGTTCGCTCGGGCGAGGGATTGTCTCCGAACCCCCAGACGCTGACAATCTTCTTGACAACACACGCACGCTTGCGGCCGTGCTGAGCCGAGGAGAATGGCGTGGCTGGTCGCAAACTGGGGGCGAAGCGGGCGAAGGCCGCCGGACGGAGCGAGTCCGGACAGGCCGTAGTGCTGTCGGTCGTGTGGATGATCGTCCTGCTCGGGATGGCCGGTCTCGTGATCGACGTGGGCTCGTGGTACCGCTCGCAGCGCGACCTTCAGGCTGACGCGGACGCCGCCGCCCTCGCCGGTGCGCAGGATCTACCCGACAACACCTCGACGGCGAGCGGGCAGGCGAAGAGCTATGCGCTGAAGAACGGGTTCACGCTGCCGACCAGCGGGATCACGATCACCGGGACGGTCGTCCCGGACGACTCGATCACCGTGAAGGTCGACAAGAACGCGCCGACCTTCTTCGCCAAGGTCTTCGGCGTAGCGACGGTGCCGGTGCGCGCCGAGGCGACTGCGAAGAGCTCGCTCCTCGGGTCGGCGAAGTACGTCGCGCCGATCGCCGTCAACATCCAGCATCCGATGCTGTCGGGCATGAACGCCGGCGTGAACTGCCCGTGCTTCGACGTGCCGACGACGCTTCCACTCGGGAAGACCGGAGCGCCGGGAGCCTTTGCGTTGATCGACCTCGACGGCAACCAGGGCGGAACGGGCGCCAGCGACCTCGCCAACTGGATCCAGAACGGCTTCCAGGACTACCTCGATCTCGGCGACTACTTCTCGAACACCGGCGCGAAATGGGACTCGTCGGCGATCGCCGACTCCTTGAACGCGCGTCTCGGCACCGTGCTGATGTTCCCCGTGTACGACACGCTGACGGGCACCGGTGTGACCGCGCTCTACCACGTCATCGCCTGGGTCGGCTTCCGCATCGACAGCTTCGACGGGTCGGGCAGCAGCGGCTCGATCACCGGCGCGTTCACCTCGATCACGTGGGAGGGGCTGCCTGCGACTCAGCCCAACAGCGAGCCGAACCTCGGCGTGCGCGTCGTCACGCTGATTCACTAGCTCTACTGCAAGATCTCGACCTCCGCGTCTGGGTAGAGCACCTGCCAGACGCGGAGGTACACCTCGACCTCCGCCCGCTCCGCATCGACCTCGACCGAATCGGGGCCGCCGACGACCGGCCGCTGTCCCACGCTGCGCAGGTACGCAGTGAGACGGTCGGTGTACACCGGGTCGTGGAGGCGGAGCTGCATGAGACTGAGGGGTCCTCTTGCGATCCTCCGCCCGGGCGCGCTCGTCCGGCGTCCCTCGACCGGGTGATTTCGGGTCAGGACGCGAGCGCAGCCAGCACGTCGTCGGCATGCGTTGCCGGCTTCACGTCGTGCATGACCTTCTTGACCGTGCCGTCCGCGCCGATCACGAACGTCGACCGGTTCACGCCGAGATACGTCTTGCCCGCAAAGGTCTTCTCGCCCCAGACCCCGTACTGCTCTGCAACGGCATGGTCGGTATCGGCGAGCAGCGTGAACGGGAGCTCGTACTTGGAGCGGAACTTCACGTGCGACGCCTCGTCGTCCGGTGAGACGCCGAGCACCACCGCGCCCGCGCGCTCGAACTCGCCGTACGCGTCGCGGATGCCGCAGGCCTGCGTCGTGCAGCCGGGCGTGTCGTCCTTGGGATAGAAGTAGAGCACCACCGGGCTTCCACGAAGCTCCGAGAGCTTGACGCTCTCGCCGCTGTCGCTCGTCAGCTCGAAGTCCGGAGCAGGCTTGCCTTCCTCGATCACAGTCTCATCCTCCCTGTAGCGTTCGCCGCCGATGCTAACGGCGCACCGCACCGTCGCATTCCTCGTCCTCGCCGGCACGTGGGGCGCCGCGATCTTCGCCGGCCTCGCGTACTACCGCCGGCGCGAGCCGCGGGGGATCGTCACGCACCTGATCGCACTCGCCCAGACGCTGCTGATCGCCCAGGTCGGGCTCGGCCTCCTGCTGCTCAGCGACCACCATCGTGCGCCACATCGCCTCCACTACCTCTACGGGTCGCTGTCCCTTCTCGCGGCGCTCTCGCCGTGGCTCTACGCGCCCGTCGACCGCCGCCGGCGGCTCGCGTGGTTCGCGGGAGCTACCCTGGTCGCAGGAGCGCTCGCCGTGCGGGCGTACATGACAGGCACATGAAAGACGCCTTCTCCCGGATGAACCCGACCCTGCGGGGGTTCTCGATCATCGCGCTGATCGCGGTCGCGATCGTCCTCCTGCGGCTCGAGGTGACGCTCGTCGCGCTGCTCATCATCGCTCGCATCGCGTTCTTCCTCGCGATCGCGTTCTTCGTCTACCTCATGTGGCGCGAGCGGCGTGAGGAGATCGGGCAGTGGAGCGTCCGCGCCCGCGTCGTCTTCTACGGAGCGGCGGTGCTCCTCGTGGCCGACCTCGGCGCCAACTGGTACGGCGGCGCGCACGGCGTCCAGGTGCTCGCCTTTATCGCCGTGCTCGTCCTCTGCGGCTTCGCGATGTTCCGCACCTGGCGCGATCAGCACACGTACAGCTAAAGCTCGAACCCCGCGTACAGCTAGAGCTGAACCCGCGACGATGCTCCGTCCAGCGCAGCGAGCGCCTCGCGGATCGTCACGTGCTGGCCGACGAAGATCGGGGTGTCGCGCAGCGTGTACGCCGACGCCTCGCTCTCGCGGAGGCGGAGCATGAGATGCATGAAGTCGGCCGGCTCGTCGCACTCGAACGCCGTCATGAACTCCTGGTCGTCGATGCCGAACGAGTAGCTCGTGTGGTTCTTGATTCCCGGGAACTCGTCGCGCCCGATCGTGATGTGCTCGTCCATCGCGCGCTGGCGGTCGGCCTCCGGCAGCGCGTACCACGGCCGTACCTTCTCGAACGGGTAGACGACGAGATACGGGGAGCCCTGCGGCACGAGCTTCCGGGCGCGGCGTGCGCTCGTGTACTGCGATGCCTTCGTCGTCGCGAGATACGAGTACGGCGTCTCGAGCCAGCCCGCGAGCGGCGTCCCGTTCAGCGCGGCGCCGAGCTCCCCGAGCGCCTCGTACCGGTCGGTGATCTTCCACAGGAAGAAGTCCGTCTCCGGCCGCACGCCCGTCGTCGTGTACGCGCGCAGGTGGTCGAAGCGGTCAGCGAAGTCCTCGACGACGTCGGCGAACGTGTCCTTGGCGGCCTGGCGCTCCTCGACAGGGAGCCGCCGCCACGCCGGGTCGACGCGGTAGAACGTGTACGCGACGTACTGCCCTTCCACGGCCTAGATGCTAGCCGTGCCGCAGATTGACGCGCAGCAGCGCAGCCTTCCCCGGATTCACAGGTGCGATCGCCGACAGGCGGATGCGGTAGGACGCCGACACCTTCGGGACGCGCAACGGCAGGGTCGTCGGGGTACCGCCGATCGCGCGGCCGCGCTTCGTCACGAGCAGCTTGCCGGGCAGTCGGTACAGCTCTGCCACATACGTGCAGTCGAGGTCGCACGTGAGCGTCACCACTGCGCCGCGCTGCGCGAGCTTCGGCTTGACCGGCAGCTCGAGCCCGTCGCAGTGGGCAACGACGCCGCGCCGCGACTGGTCGAGCGCCAGCTTCGTCGCCTTCAAGCTCGTCTTCGGCGTCTCGTCGACGTAGTAGACGCCGGACTGCCACCCGGCGAGATCCTTCTCGTCGACGGTGTGGAAGAGGAAGAGCCCACGCACATTCGGCTGGCAGAACACCATCTGCACGGCCTGCCGGTAGTACGCCGCCTGCGTCGCTTCCGGCACGGGCTTCGTCGTCGCCGGCTCGGTGGCCGTGTAGAGCGCCTGCTTGGCCGGCGGGATCTGCGATTCGACGCCGAACTCGTCGTACCAGATCGGCAGCTCGTAGTCGCCGAACGCCTCGCCGAGGAGCGCGACGAGCTTGTCGTAGTCCGCGAGCGAGATCGTCGTCGAGTTCGGATGCACGCCGTCCACCGGTGCGATGCTCGAGTTGTCCTCGTACGGGTGGAAGGCGAAGCCGTCCATGATCGGATCCGTCCGGCCGCTGGCGCGGTAGGCCGTTCCGAGATCCTGGATGAACACTGTCGGCGAATGCGTCGGCCGGATGCCGCCCGCCACGTCGCCGCCGCGCGGCGAGACCGCGCCGCCGAGCACGGTGACGTCGCTCGAGACGGCCTTCACCGCGTCGTACGCACGCGCGAGGAGGCTTTCGTAGGCAAGCGCCGCTGCGTCCGTGCCGTCGTCCGCGAACTGCGGCAGCCAGTAGCGGTTGAGGTTCGGCTCGTTGCCGATGATGACGACCTTCAGCTCAGGGAACGCCTTGACGACGGACGCCGCATAGGCGGCGAAGTCGGCTTGATCCTCGTCGGAGAGCGGCGTGGTGCGGCTGCCCTGGTTCGTGATGCTCGTCAGCACCGTGACGTTGTCGAGCTTCGCCGCGGCGACGACGTTCTCGAGGACCGTGCGGTCGTGCGCGGACAGCGCCCGCGCCCCGGGCGTCCAGATCTGGGTGATGCGCACGCCGCGGAAGCCCGCGAGGACGAGCAGGTCCATCTCCGCCTTTGCGCCGGCGAGCGTCGGCGCGCGGACGGCGTCCTCGGTCGCGCCGAGCACGAGCGCCGGACCGCCGGCATGGGCCGCCGGAGCAAGGACGAATGCCGCCGCCGAAGCGGCGCAGAGACGCAGGATCGTGGCCCTCATCGACTTGGCTACGGTAGCCAGGGAGATGGAAGAACGTGTGAAGGGACAGCTGACGACGCTGCCCGCGAAGCCCGGGGTCTACCTCTTCCGGGATGCGAAGGGCGACGTCCTCTACGTGGGCAAGGCGAAGTCGCTCCGCCCGCGCGTCCGCTCGTACTTCCAGAAGGGCCAGGACGGCCGGGCGCAGATCGCGCTCCTGCCGAGCCGGGTCGCGAACATCGAGGTGATCGTCACAGGCTCCGAGGTGGAGGCGCTCCACCTCGAGCAGAACCTCGTCAAGCGCCACCGGCCGCCGTTCAACGTCCGCCTGCGCGACGACAAGTCGTTCCCGTACATCGCGGTCACCGTCGAGGACGAGTACCCGCGGGTGATGTTCACGCGCGAGCGGCACCGGCGCGGCGTCTGGTACTTCGGCCCGTACGCGAACGCGAAGAAGGTGCGCGAGACGCTCGACGTGCTCAACCGCGTCTTCCCGTACCGGCCGTGCGAAGGCCCGAAGCCGGGGCGGCACTCCGGCATCCCGTGCCTCGACTACCACATCGACCGGTGCCTCGCTCCGTGCGTCGGGTACGTCTCGAAGGAGGACTACGGCGCGATCATCGACAGCGTGATCGAGTTTCTGTCCGGCGACGTGCGTCCGATCCAGCGCGAGCTCGAGCAGAAGATGAACGCGGCCGCGCAGGAGGAGCGCTTCGAGGACGCGGCGCGCTACCGCAACCGACTCTTCGCCGTGCAGCACCTCGTCGAGCGGCAGGCCGTCGAGCGCCAGTCCGTGGGCACGGCCGACATCGTCGGCTTTGCGGCCGACGGCGACCGTGCGGTCGTGCAGATCTTCCCGCTGCGCGGCGGCAAGATGGTCGACCGGCACTCGTTCCATCTCGAGAACGTCGAGGGCCAGGACCTGACGACGGTGCTCGAGGCGTTCTGCCTGGAGTACTACGGGTCGGCGCCGAGCGTGCCGCCGCAGATCGTCGTGCCGCGGGAGGCGGGCGACCTCTCCGCGCTCGCCGAGTTCCTGTCGGAGAAGCGCGGCGCGAAGGTCGGGGTGCGCTCCGCAGAGCGTGGTGAGAAGCGGAGGCTCCAGCAGCTCGCCGACGAGAACGCGCAGCAGTCGCTCGTGACCGATCAGGCGGCGACCGACCAGAAGCGGGCGCGGCGCGTCGAGGCGCTCGAGGAGCTGCGCGAGGCGCTGAACCTCGAGTCGCTGCCGCTGCGCATCGAGTGCTACGACATCTCGCACGCGATGGGCCAGGACCCGGTCGGCTCGATGGTCGTCTTCCAGGACGCGATGCCGAAGAAGTCCGACTACCGCAAGTTCGGGATCAAGGGCGCAAGCGCAGATCCCGACGACTTCGCCGCGATGGCGGAGGTGATCTCACGCCGCTTCGCGCGCCTCTCGGATGGAACGGGTGAGACGCATGACGCGTCGTTCGCGTCGGCCCCGAACCTCGTCGTCATCGACGGCGGCAAGGGGCAGCTCTCGGCGGCGCTCGCCGCGATGCAGGAGTACGAGCTGCCGCGGGTGGCCGTCATCGCCCTCGCGAAGCGGATCGAGGAGGTCTTCGTGCCGGGTCAGAGCGAGCCGATCGTCCTCTCACGGCACAACGCCGGGCTGCAGCTGCTCCAGCGGATCCGCGACGAGGCGCACCGGTTCGCGCTCGATTTCCACCGGCAGCGGCGCGAGACGCGCGGCTTCGCCTCGATCTTCGACGACCTGGAGGGAATCGGCCCGGTGCGCCGGCGCGCGCTCCTGAACCACTTCGGGTCGGTCGACGAGATGCTCGAGGCGACGCCCGAGGAGCTCGAGGGCGTGCCCGGCGTCCCCGCGAAGACGGCCCGCTCGATCTACGCGCAGCTCCACAAGACCGGCCGGGGCTAGCCGCATTTTTACAGGCGGCTCACGCTTCGCTTACGTCCGGGGTCCAGAGTCGGGAATATGGAGCTGCACTACATCGCGGACGACCTGGACGAGCACACCTGGTACGTCGACCTCGTGGCCGACTTCGTCGAGGACGTCCTGCGCTTCGCCGCTCTCGTGGCCGAGCCGGCCGAGCCGGCCGAGCAGCCTGAGGCTTGATGTGAAAGCTCAAGCCTGCGGCCGCGAACGCGGACGCCTTTAGGGGTCTTTGCGCGCGTAGGCGTCCGCGCTAGCGGAGGCCTACGCTTGCGCCACTACTAGACGTCAGGTCCTAGGAACGGGTAGCGGTAGTCCGTCGGCGCGACGAAGAGCTCCTTGATCGTCCGCGGGGAGACCCAGCGGATCAGGTTCCACATCGAGCCGGCCTTGTCGTTCGTGCCGGACGACCGAGCGCCGCCGAACGGCTGCTGGCCGACGACCGCGCCGGTCGGCTTGTCGTTCACGTAGAAGTTGCCCGCCGCGTAGCGAAGGCGCTCCTGCGCCTGCTCGACACCGCTGCGGTCGCGTGAGAAGACGGCGCCGGTGAGGCCGTACGGCGCGCCGCCGTCGATCAGGTCGAGCGTGTCGGCGTAGCGTTTCTCGTCGTAGACGAACGCGGTCACGACGGGGCCGAAGAGCTCCTCCTTCATCGTCCGGAAGTCGGGGTCGCTCGTCTCGATCACGGTCGGCTCGACGAACCAGCCGTCGGAGTCGTCGTAGCCGCCGCCGACGAGCACCTTGGCCTTCCCGTTCGCCGCGGAGGCCTCGTCGATCGCGTCTTTCTGCGTCTTGAAGGAGCCGGCGTCGATCACGGCGCCCATGAAGTTGCCGAAGTCGGAGACGTTGCCGACCTTGAGCGTCTTCACCTCCTCGACGAGCCGGTCGCGGATCTCCGGCCAGAGGTTCGACGGCGCGAAGACGCGTGAGGCGGCCGAGCACTTCTGTCCCTGGTACTCGAACGAGCCGCGCAGGATCGCGGTCGCGACGGCGTCGACGTCGGCGGACGGGTGCGCGACGATGAAGTCCTTGCCGCCGGTCTCGCCGACGATGCGCGGGTAGTTCCGGTACTGCTCGAGGTTCCCGGCGACGCTCCGCCACATGCCGTTGAAGACCGCGGTCGACCCGGTGAAGTGGATGCCGGCGAGGTCGGGGCTCGCGAGCACCGGGTCGCCGATCTCCGACCCCGAGCCGTAGACGAGGTTGATCACGCCGGGCGGGAGCCCCGCCTCCTCGTAGAGCTTCATCAGGAAGTGCGCGGCGTAGGCGGCCGTCGATGCGGGCTTCCAGACGACGGTGTTGCCCATCAGCGCCGCCGAGGTGGGGAGGTTGCCCGCGATCGCCGTGAAGTTGAACGGCGTCACTGCGAACACGAAGCCCTCGAGCGGCCGGTACTCGAGCCGGTTCCAGACGCCGGGCGACGAGATCGGCTGCTCTTCGTAGATGCGCGTCATGTACTTGACGTTGAAGCGCCAGAAATCGATCAGCTCGCACGCCGAGTCGATCTCGGCCTGGTGTGCCGTCTTCGACTGCCCGAGCATCGTCGCCGCGTTCAGCGTCTGCCGCCACGGCCCCGCGAGCAGCTCCGACGCACGCAGCAGCACGGCGGCGCGCTCCTCCCACGGCGTGCGCGACCAGTCGTGCGCGGCTTTGCCGGCCGCTGCGATCGCGCGCTCGACCTCCTTCGCGCCGCCCTTGTGCACGGAGGCGAGCACGTGCGAGCGGTTGTGCGGCTCGACGGCATCGAAGGTGTCGCCGGTGCGGATCTCCTCGCCGCCGATCACGAGCGGCAGGTCGAGCTGCGCCGACTCGAGCTCGGTGAGCCTGAGCCGCAGCTCCTCGCGCTCGGGCGACCCAGGCGCGTAGCTGCGGACGGGCTCGTTGACCGGATCGGGCACGCGGAAGATTCCGTGGGAGCTCATACGGTCGATTCTAGGAGGGTCTGGCAGGAGGTCGCTCGTCGAAGGGGCGCGATGGGGGTCGCGGTGCAAGGACGCAGGGAGCGCCGATAGCGGTGCTATCGGCGCGACTGAGGACGCGGCAACGCGGCGTCCAGCGCGGCCCTGCGACACAGTGTTCTCCTGTCAGGCCCTCCTAAGATTAGGTCGATGGCGGTGAGGCATGTGGCGTACGAGGTCGAGGACTGGGGCGTGGGGGAGCTCTGGCTCGAGGGCTCGCGCGTGGTCTGGCACGACCTGCCGTTCCCGCGACCCAAGACCCAGGTGACCGACTCGAACCTGGAGCTCGTCGAGCGGCTCCGCGCGTACTTCGACGGCGCCCACGACTCGTTCGACGACGTCGACGTCGACCTCGAGTACGAGACGCCGTTCCTCGAGCAATGCGCGCACGCGCTGCGGGCAGTGCCGCGCGGCGAGGTCGTGACCTACGGCGAGCTTGCCGCCCTCGCTGGCGCGCCGCGCGCCGCGCGCGCTGCCGGGTCGTTCTGCGCGCGCAACCGGCTCGGGCTCTTCGTGCCGTGCCACCGCGTCGTCGGTGCGGGTGGCCTCGGCTCCTACGGCTCGTTCGGCCTCGCGTACAAACGCCGCCTCCTGGAGCTCGAAGGTGTCTCTCTCTGAGGACCTGCGCAACGAGCTCGCGCAGATCGCACCCGACTCGGACTGCGACCGGCTCGCCGAGCTGTCCGGCCTCTTCCACGTCGCGGGCAGCGTGCATCTGCGCGGTCGCGGCGAGGTCGCCCTGCACCTCGACCTGGCGAGCTCCGCGGTCGCGCGCCGCGCGTTCGCGCTGCTGCGCGCGTTCGACGTCGACTCGGAGATCCGGACGTATCAGCAGCACGCATTCGACCGGCCGACGCGGTACCAGCTCCATGTCGAAGGATCGCCGCACGCCTACGAGACGCTGCACCGCGCCGGCGTCCTCGACGGCTCGCACCGGCCGCTCGAGCGACCGCCGCAGCGCGTGCTCGCCCGCCGCTGCTGCCGCGGCGCGTATCTCCGCGGCGCGCTCCTCGGCGCCGGCTCGCTGAGCGGGCCCCGCGATCCACATCTCGAGATCCGCACCGCGGAGGCAGAGGGCGCTCGCTTCCTCGCCGAGGTCGCAGCGCGTGAAGGAGCCGAGCTGCAGCTGCTCGATCGCGGCCGCCACGCGGTCGCGTACGCGAAGGGGATCGAGCCGATCGCCGACGCGCTCGTCGCGGCCGGGGCCACCGACACCGTGCTCGTGCTCGAGGAGAGCTCGGTGCTCTCGGCGATCCGCGCCGACGCCAACCGGCTCGCGAACGCCGACCACGCCAACCTCGTGCGCACGAGCCGTGCAGCGCATGCGCAGCTCGAAGCGGTACGCCGGTTGAGCCTCGACGGCCTGCCCGACGACCTCCTCGAGCTGGCGCAGTTACGACTCAGGCACCCGACCGCCTCGACCGCCGAGCTCGCCTCACGCTGCAAGCCGCAACGCACGAAAGCGTCGGCGTACAGGCGCCTGCGCCGCCTCGTCGAGCTCGCCGCGGATTAGCACTTGAAACTCGTCTAGACCGGCTCGGAGGCCGTCGTCATACTCGGCAACGGCGGGTCCGCGCTCGTCCGGCGGCGGATTCAGACCCCGTCCGTTGCCACGGTCTCGGGTGTGGTGCAAGGACCGGGAGGGTCGTCCTCGGAGCTTCCCGGTCCGCCCGCCTG
>Ga0207657_10002762_pt1 | contig 18897 bp, 20 predicted proteins | sample KBSC33metaG_FD_184316 | JGI IMG/M metagenome (GOLD analysis project Ga0207657, IMG submission 184316) | Corn rhizosphere microbial communities from Kellogg Biological Station, Michigan, USA - KBS C3-3 metaG (SPAdes) (version 2) | ecosystem: Host-associated > Plants > Roots > Rhizosphere > Soil ... | reverse complement strand
CGCTCGGGCATCCGATCAAATTTTCGGTGTACCGGCCATTTCCGGCCCCCGATGGCGGCAATGGCGAGCGGTGGCCGGTGGTCTATCTGCTGCATGGCCTGACCGGGCAGGGGGCGGACTGGTTTTCCTGGGGCAATCTGGGGCCGATCCTCGATCGCGCTCTGGCCGACGGCAAGCTCGGCCCGATGCTCGTCGTGGCGCCCGACGGCGGCGACAGCTGGTATGTCGACGATCCCGATCCGAAGAGCAGCGGGCTGGTCGAGACGGCGTTCGCCACCGACCTTATCGCCTATATCGACAAGACCTACCCGACCGCCGCGTGCCGGACCGGCCGGGTCATCGGCGGGCTGTCGATGGGCGGCTACGGCGCCATCCGGGAGGGCATCGACCATCCCGAGCTTTTCGCGGCGATCATCGGCATGTCGCCAGCGGTACATCCGCCACTGGTCGCCAACGATCCGCGGGTGGGCTGGATCCGCAATCTGTTCACCGGGGTGTTCGGCAAGCCGTTCGACGCGGCGCGCTTCAACGCCGCCAACCCCTTCACCATGGTGAAGCGGCTGCGGGCGGTGAAGGACAAGCCGCCGTTCTACCTGACCATCGGCGATCACGACCACGCCGATTTGATCGAGGCGACGGTGGCCTTTCACGGCGCGCTGCGCAATGTCGGGGCGGACAGCACGCTGCGCATCGGGGCCGGCCGGCACTATTGGGACACCTGGCAGCAGGCGATCGTGCCGGCCTTGCAGTGGGCCAGCCTGCGGCTCGATCCCAACTGCGGCCGACCGCCGCACTGAGCGGCAGCAGTGGGGGCGCCGGCCGGCTCGGTGGTGATTTCCTGGTGCGCCGCCCTTGTGTTTTTCCGGGGGCGGTGCGAGAAATCGACCAGCGTCATCCAAAGCGCTTTGGATTTTCCCTGCGCGCCGCGCGATCCCGCCACTGACATCAAATTCCCCAGGAGAATTCCCTTGGCTATCAGAGCACTCGTTTGGGGCGAAAACGTCCACGAGCAGAAGAACAAGGTCGTCGGCGCCAATTACCCCAAGGGCATGCACGAACGTATCGCGGAGCAGTTGCGGCAGGATGCCGGCATCACCGCCTCGACCGCCACCCTGCAGCAGCCCGAACATGGGCTGACCGAGGCCAAGCTCAAGGAGACCGACGTGCTGCTGTGGTGGGGCCACGCGGCGCACGGGCAGGTGCAGGACGAGATCGTCGAGCGCGTCGCCAAGCGGGTCTGGGAAGGCATGGGGCTGATCGTCCTCCATTCCGGGCATTTCTCGAAGATCTTCAAGCGCCTGATGGGCTCGCCCTGCGCGCTGAACTGGCGCGAGGCGGGGGAGCGCGAGCGCATCTGGGTGGTCAATCCGGGCCATCCCATCGCTGCCGGCCTGCCGCAGCATTTCGAGCTCGAGATGGAGGAAATGTACGGCGAGCCGTTCACCGTGCCGGAGCCGCTCGAAACCGTGTTCATCGGCTGGTTCCAGGGCGGCGAGGTGTTCCGCTCGGGGCTGACCTACCGGCGCGGCGCCGGCAACATCTTCTACTTCCAGCCGGGTCACGAGACCTACCCTACCTATCACGACGACAATATCGGCAAGGTGCTGCGCAACGCCGTGAACTGGGCCCATAACCCCACCGCGCTGCAGTACAATATCGCCGCGGCGCCGAACCGGCCGATCGAGGAGGTGCTGGAGAAGATCACCGAGCGTGGACCCAAGCTGCACCAGGCCGGCGAGGAAGGCTTCCACTAAGCGGAGCAGCGTCCGCCGCCCCCTCATCCGCCCTTCGGGCACCTTCTCCCGCAAGGGGAGAAGGGGAGCTGGCGGTCTCGCCCCACGCCTCCCTCTCCCCTCGCGGGAGAAGGGGCCGGCAGGGGGTGAGGGGGAGGCCGCGAACTCAGCGCCTGGGGGGCGCCCCCTCGCCCTACCGAGTCGGCCCCATTCTCACCTCATGCCCGTAAGGGCGCTCATTTCCAGGATCTTCTCATGCGTCTGCTGGTGGTTGGTACGGGAAGCATGGCTTCCAATCAGGTTACCCATTTCGCCGCGATCGAGGGCGTCGAACTGGTCGGCGCGGTCGATACCGATCCGGTGCGGCTGGCGGCGTTCTGCGACGGCCACAAGATTCCAAAGCGGTTCGAATCGCTCGACGCCGCCCTTCAGTGGGGTGCGTTCGATGCGGTGACCAACGTTACGCCGGATGCCGCGCACTACGAGACGACGCTGCAGATCCTCGCGCACGGCAAGCACATCTTCTGCGAAAAGCCGCTCGCCACCGATTACGCCAAGGCGCTGGAAATGACCGTCGCGGCGGAGACCGCCGGGGTGGTCAACATGGTCAACCTCACCTATCGCAACGTCCCGCAATTGCAGCGGGCGCGGCAGATGGTGCTGGAGGGGGCGGTCGGCGAAGTTCGCCACGTCGAGGCGTCGTATTTGCAGAGCTGGCTGGTGTCGCGCGCCTGGGGCGACTGGCGTACCGAGCCGCGCTGGCTGTGGCGGTTGTCGACCGAGCACGGCTCCAACGGCGTGCTGGGCGATGTCGGGGTGCATATCCTCGATTTCGTCGTCTATGGCGCGGCGACCGACGTGACCAAGGGATTTGCGCGGCTGCAGACCTTCCACAAGGCGGAAGGCGACCGGATCGGGGACTACCCCCTCGACGCCAATGACAGCTTCACCATGTCGGTGGAGTTCACCAATGGCGCCCTCGGCATGATCCACGCCAGCCGCTTCGGCACCGGCTACCTCAACACGCTGCGGCTCAGGATCTTTGGCGACAAGGGCGCCATCGAGGTGCAGCACGGGCTCGACGGCGCGTCGCTCCGGGCCTGCATCGGCGACGACATCGAAGCGCCGCTGTGGCAGGAGATCGCGGTCGATCCGGTGCCGACCAACTACCAGCGTTTCGTCGAAGCCGTGCAGCAGGGCAAGAGCCTCGATCCAACTTTCCGGCATGCGGCCTACCTGCAGAAAATCCTCGACCTGGCGCTGCAGGCCAATTCCGACCACCGGGAACTGGTGGTGTCGTAGGAGCGCCGGCGTGGCTTTATCACTCAAGAAAGGCCCCCTCACCCGGATTGCGAAGGCAATCCGACCTCTCCCCCGAAGGGAGAGGTGACGCTGGGGCACGGCTCTCGCCTGTTCTCACCTCTCCCCGGAGGGAGAGGTCGACGCGAAGCGGCGGGTGAGGGGGCCTTGGCGGCGTAAGCGATGCGTGGCGTTTTGCGCCCCGACCTTCACCGTTTTTCAATGCCGGCCGGGCATGCTGGCCGGTAGCAGGCTGCCTTGGCGGCGGGCCGCAGGGTAGCAGTCGCGCATGAGTATATCGCTCGAAAGCCTGGTGCAGGAACCGGCGGCCGACGCCCGCGGCGTGGCCGTCGGCAAGCAGCTCGTGATCTTCATCTGCATCGGCGCGAGTGCCGCGGGCGGCTATCTGGTGCTCTCCAATGCCCTGATCGGGCTCCATCTGGGCATCGACAACTGGCTGGTGAGCGCCCTCTGCTATGGCGCGTTCATCCTGCCGGTCTATCTGGCGCATCGCCGCTTCTCGTTCCAGTCCGACGCGCCGCATGGCCGCGCGCTGCCGCGCTATGTCGGGGTGCAATTGTGCGGGCTCGGGCTCGCGACGCTGTTTTCCTACCTCGCCTACCGGCTGCTGGCGCTGCCGACGCTCTCGGCGTCGGTCATTGTGATCGGCCTGACGGCGGGGATCAATTTCATGGTGCTGCGACTGTGGGCCTTTGCAAGGAGCAGGTGATGACAGCCGATGCGATGTCGATTCTCGATCCGAAGGCGCTGCTCAACGCGGTGCACGACAAAGCGGTCTTTGGCCGCCGCGTGCGGGTGCTGTCGCGCCAACTGGCCGAAATCATTCCGGCCGGCGGCCGGATGCTCGATCTCGGTTGCGGCGACGGCTCGATCGCTGCGGCGGTGACCCGGCTCCGCCCCGAGCTGACGGTCGAAGGGGTGGACGTGTTGCGGCGCCCGCGGACCCACATTCCCGTCACCCTGTTCGACGGCAAGGTGCTGCCGTTCGCGGACCGGAGTTTTGACTATGTGACGATTGTGGACGTGCTGCATCACACCGAGAGCCCGGCGGCGGTGCTGGCCGAGGCGAGCCGGGTGGCGCGGCGGGGCATCGTGATCAAGGATCACCTGCTCGAAGGGGTTCTGGCCGGGCCCACGCTGCGGCTGATGGACTGGGTGGGCAATCGCGGCCATGACGTGGTGCTGCCCTACAATTATCTTTCGCGCGCGGCGTGGGACGCGGCTTTCGCCACCACCGGCTGCACCGTCGCCATCTGGCGTGACCGGCTCGGGCTCTATCCGGCACCCGCCTCGTGGCTGTTCGACCGGCGGCTGCATTTCGTCGCGCTGCTGACGCCGGGGCATGCCGGCTGACGTAACAAGGTCGCATCGCGCGGTAATTCTCGCCAAAGCAGGCATGGCAAATCAGGTGCATTGCGCTATCGTCCGCCGGTTTTTAGCGGGAGCGATGCGATGCGGACGGCGCTGATTGTTTATGGCGGCTGGGAAGGGCACCAGCCTGAGGAGTGTGCGGCGATCTATCGCCGCTGGCTGCACGAGGACGGCTTTACCGTCCGCATGGCGACCGAGACGCGGGCCTTCGCGGACCCCGATCTCAAGGATCTGTCGCTGATCGTGCCGATTTTCACCATGTCGCAGATCGCCAAGGATGAAGTCGAAAACCTGACGGCAGCGGTGCGCGGCGGGGTCGGCCTCGCCGGCCATCATGGCGGCATGGGCGATGCCTTCCGCGATGCGGTGGAGTTCCAGTTCATGGTCGGCGGGCAGTGGGTCGCCCATCCCGGCAATATCATCGACTACACGGTCGAGATCACGCGGCCGGATGACCCGATCGTGCAGGGGATCAAGGATTTTCCCTACCATTCCGAGCAATATTACATGCACGTCGATCCGAGCAACGAGGTGCTGGCGACCACCACGTTCTCGGGTGAGTACGCGCCGTGGACGAAGGGCGTGGTGATGCCGGTGGCGTGGAAGCGCCACTACGGCGAGGGTCGGGTGTTCTATTCCGCGCTCGGCCATCAGGCCAAGGAGTTCGAAGTCTCCGAAATGGCCACCATGCTGCGGCGCGGCATCAACTGGGCGGCGCGAGCCGAGGCGTGAGCCTGCCGGCCTTCGAGACCGGGCGGCTGCGACTGCGGCAGCGCTCGGCGGCGGACGAGGATGCCTGCTTCGAGATGGACCGCGAGCCGGGGATGCTGCGCTACATCGCCGGCCCATGGGCCGATGCCGCGGCGCACCGTGCCTTCATTGCGGCGCGGACGCGCGGCCCCTATCCGGAGGGGCTCGGCTATTGGAGCATCCTCGACAAGGCCGCGGGGGACGCGTTCCTCGGCTGGGTGCTGTTGATTCCGGTCGATGCAGAGGGGCCGGGCATCGAGATCGGCTGGCGCCTGCGCGGCGCGGCGCAGGGTCGGGGCATCGCCACCGAGGCGGCCGGCATGGTGTTGCGGCATGGCCTTCAGACGCTGGGACTTGCGGCGATTGTGGCCGAGATCGACGGACGCAATGCTGCCTCGCTCAGGGTGGCGGAAAAGCTCGGCATGGCTCGGGCCGGAGAGGTTGCCGGGGCGACGGGACGGGCAGTGCGCTACATCGCCAGGGGCGGCCATCAGGGGTAACGTCGGGCTCGCCGACATGTGAGTTGAAACTTGCCCGCGAACGGCGCCGTTTCTTCCCGCGTGCCAAACCACAGCAGCGAGGGGCGCATGGCGACCATCACCGAAGACCGCGTCGAGCCGCGCGACAGGCGGGCCAAGGGGCCGCTGATCTATCGGCAGTCGATCTTCACCCGCGTCACCCATTGGGTGTGGGTGGTGTGCCTGTTCTTCCTGCTGTGCTCGGGGCTCAACATCTTCAACGCCCACCCGACGCTCTATATCGGCGAGCAGTCGGGGTTCCCCAATCTGCAGACCGGCAGCCAGCACCTCGATAACGCCTGGCTCGATATCGGGGCGGTCAACACGCCCGACGGGCCGCGCGGCCAGACGACGCTGCTTGGCCACAGCTTCGATACCACCGGGCTGGGGCTCGGCATGAGCGGGGACCCGGCCAATCCGGAGTTTCGCGGCTTTCCGGGGTGGCTGACGGTGCCGTCCTACTATGATCTCGGCACCTCGCGGGTGGTGCACTTCTTCTTTGCCTGGATCCTGGTGGCGACGCTCGCCGTGTGGCTGGTGGCCAGCGCCTTCAACCGCCACATCGCCGAGATTCCACCCGGCCCGCGCGACTGGCGGCAATTGCCGCGCGACGTGCTCAACCATCTGCGGCTGCGCTTCGAACATCGCCGGCAGTACAACGTGCTGCAAAAGATCGCCTATTCGGTGGTGCTGTTCATCCTGTTCCCGCTGATCATGCTGACCGGCATGTCGATGTCGCCGGGGCTGAACGCGGCGCTGCCGTGGCTGGTCGAGCTGTTCGGCGGTAGGCAGACGGCGCGGTCCATCCACTTCCTGACCATGAACGCGCTGGTGCTGTTCTTCATCATCCACATCGTGATGGTGCTGCTGGCGGGGCCGTTCAACGAACTGCGCCAGATGATCACCGGGCGCTATCGCGCCGGCCCCGAAGTTGGTTTCGATGCAAGCCGGAGGGACAAGCCATGAGGCAGCTCATCCTCAATCGCCGGCGGCTGCTGGGGCTCGGCGCCGCCTCCGCCTCGACGCTGCTGCTGTCGGGCTGCGACTGGTACGACGGCGGCCTCGGCATGGGCGACGGGCTGCGCTCGGCGCTGGAGCGGGCCAACGCCCTCACCTATCACGCGCAGCGGCTGTTGGTCGGGCAGCAGGCGCTCGCCACCGAATATACCGACGCCGATATCCGGCAGGGGCAGCGGCCGAACGGCACGGTCGACCCGCAGACGCCCGAGTACCTGGCGGTCAAGGCGAACAATTTTGCCGACTACCGGCTCAATATCACCGGCCTCGTCAATACGCCGCTGAGCCTGTCGCTGGCCGAGCTCAAGGCGCTGCCGGCCCGCACCCAGATCACCCGCCACGATTGCGTCGAGGGCTGGAGCTGCATCGCCAAATGGACCGGACCGCAGCTCGGGCCGCTGCTCGATCGGGCCGGGGTGCAGCCGGCGGCGCGGTTCTGCGTCTACCACTGCTACGACACGATGGACGATGGCAGCCTCGATGGGCCGCCGCCCTATTACGAGAGCTCCGATCTCGTCGATGCCTTCCACCCGCAGACCATTCTTGCCTACGGCATGAACGGGGGCGACCTGCCGATCGCCAACGGGGCGCCGGTCAGGATGCGGATCGAGCGCGCCCTTGGCTACAAGCAGGCCAAGTACGTCCACACCATCGAGCTGGTGTCGGACTTCACCAAGTTCGGGGGCGGTCGGGGCGGCTATTGGGAGGACAATGGCTACGACTGGTACGGCGGCATCTAGCCGGCGCCGTCGCGGGCGCGCGCGGACGCCGTGCGGCAACAGAATTTCATGGTTATTTCATGCAGATTTGACGGGTATTTTCTGCTACGAAGCCGCCACAAGATTTCTTGTTTTGGGGGAGGCGTCGTTGTCCGGTCTTGCTTTGCTTTCGTCATGGATTGCCTCGGCGGCGCGGCCGCTGGCCGTTGCCGCCGTCGCCGGCGCGCTGCTGCTGCCGGCCACGGCGGAGGCGGCGATCTTTGCTTCGGCGCCCGCCGCCAATTCGGCGACACTGACGTTCAAGTCGGGGGCAGGCACGCTGACCGGGCGGTGGACCTATCGCAGCATCGCGATTTCCGGCGACTCCAAGGTGCCGCTCAGCAAGATGGCGCTGGGCACCAGCGAGTTCGACCTGGTGGAGCAGGGCGGCAAGCTCACCGGCACGCGGCCGGCCGGCAAGGGCAAGACCTATGACGTCACCGGCTTCGTGGTTTATGGGGCCCGCCGGGCGCCACAGGTGGTGCTGCACTCGACCTCGGTGGTCAACGGCAAGAGCTACGAATACGATTATTTCGGTTATCTGATGCCGAGCTGGAGCGTGAACGCGACGCAGCCCGACACTTTCATGGGCACCGTGGTGCGGACCGATCCGGATGCCCCCGATGCGGCGGCCGTGGTGGTCAGCTTCATAGCGACGCGCCAGGCGGCAGCGGCTCCGGCGGCCTCGACCAAGGGTGGCAAGGCCGAATCGCTGCCCGCCGATTCCGCAACGCCGGCAACGCGATAGAGCTCTCGGCCGGCTCTCCCGGGTGCCGCCGCAACCCTTGCATGCGGCGGCTGCAGGACTAATTTCCTTGCAATTTGGCGGCGAATGCTCCATTTGCTGCCTGTCGCCGTCGCGTCGCCCGTTCAGCGGGTTCGCGGCGAACATGGCGACCGTGCTTCTCTTCTTATCGGCCAATGCGGTGAGCGGCGAAGTGGCTTCGGTGAATTCAGGCCGAAGTGCATACGCGAGCTGGGCGACAATGGTGTCGCCGCCGCATCAGGTTTCCATCCACTGCGCCAGGCGCGGGGATGACGCGCGTCCATTGGTTCGGCGCGCCACAAGAAAGAGAATATCGTTTTGACCCAGAATTTTTCCGAACTCGGTCTCTCCGTCGGGCTTGTCAAAAGCCTCGAGAAGGCAGGGTTTGTCACGCCCACGCCGATCCAGGCGAAGGCTATCCCGCCGCAGCTCGCGGGCCGCGACATCCTGGGCATCGCCCAGACCGGCTCCGGCAAGACCGCGGCTTTCGTGCTGCCCATCCTCACCGGCCTCGCCGCGATCGAGGGCCGCATCGAGCCGCGCTCGACGCGTGCCCTGATCCTGGCCCCGACCCGCGAACTGGCGGTGCAGATCGAGGAAGTGATCCGCAGCCTTGCCGGCTCGATGCGCGTCTCGACGGTGCTGGTGCTTGGCGGCATGTCCCGCCACGCGCAGGTGCAAAAGCTCGCCAAGGGTGTCGATGTGACCATCGCCACTCCCGGCCGGTTGCAGGATTTGCTGCACGACAAGAAGGTGCGGCTCGACCACACCCGCTGGCTGGTCCTCGACGAGGCCGACCGCATGCTCGACATGGGCTTCATCAAGCCGGTGCGCGAGATCGCGGCGCAGATCGGCGGCCGCCGGCTAACGGCCCTGTTTTCCGCCACCATGGCGCCGGAAGTGGCGCAACTCGCCGCCGGCCTGCTGAGGGATCCGGTGCGGGTCGAGGCGACGCCGCCGGCGACCACCGTCACTGCCATCGAACAGCGGGTGATCCTCACCGGCTCGAAGCAGAAGCGCGACGAGCTCAACAAGCTGCTGGCCGATCCGACGCTCGCCAAGGTGCTGGTGTTCGCCCGCACCAAGCATGGCGCCGACCGCGTCACCAAGAATCTCGAGATCGACGGGCACAATGCAGCGGCGATCCACGGCAACAAGTCGCAGAATGCGCGGCAGGCGGCACTCAAGGGGTTCACCGACGGGCGCCAGCGTATCCTCGTTGCCACCGATATCGCCTCGCGCGGCATCGACGTGCCCAACATCACCCATGTGATCAACTACGAGTTGCCGGACGACGCCGAGAACTATGTGCACCGTATTGGCCGTACCGGCCGTAACGGCGCCTCCGGTATTGCCATCACGCTGTGCGACGCCGGCGAGCGCGACAAGCTGCGCGATGTCGAGAAGCTGATCCGGCAGAAGCTGCCCTCGAGCGGGGAGTTCGCCTCGGCCGACAAGGGCCGCCAGCCGGAAGCCGCGCCGCGGCGCGGTGGGCAGCGTCCCCCGCAGCAGGCCCGCCGTCCCGGTTCGGCCGGTGCGGCACCGCGGCCGCCGCACGAGCGGACCGCTGCTGCCGGCGGCGCGCGTCCCGACGCTCCGGCCTGGTGGGAAAAGAAGACTGGCACCGGGCAGAAGCCGGCCGGTGCCAAGCCGCGCTGGAATCGCGGCCAGAAGCAGGCGGGTCGCACCCGTCGGGCTGGTGGCGAGTCCGCGACGGTATAACTGGTTCGGGCCGGCCTTCGGGCGGGTTCAGGTCGCATCTTGATCGCGGGGTGGCATTGCCGCCCCGCGATTTTTTTAGCCCATTAGGGCGAAAGGGGCGGCGGGCGACGACAAGGCAGGTGCCGCGAACTCAGTGCCAATGGAAGGACCCCCACCCCATCCCTCCCCGCAAGGGGGAGGGAGCGATGGGGCGGCGCGGCTGGATTCCCCCGGCGCAGCGGAAGAGGCCGCTCGCCGCCGTTGAGTCTTTTGGGTCACACACGAAACCTGAACGCTGAATAAACGTCGGCCTCCGGGAGCGTTCAGTCGCCTTCCCGCATTGTTGCCATGGATGCGGCGGTTGTGTCGCGAGAGGGAGGCAATGATGGCCAAACTGCTGTTGATCGCTGGCTTTGTATTGACGCTCACCACGCTGGGCTTTGCCGCGGCGAATGCCAGTACTCCGAGCGCGCCCAGCCATATGCTGGTCAACGGGCAGGTCATGGCCGTCGACTACAACTGACCCGTCGCAGTCCCGCGCCGGCCTCCGGCTGTGCCGAAGACGGCCGCACTCCCATTGGATCGTGTCACTGTGAGCCCCGCCATGAGCCAGGCGCTCGTCATCGCCCTGTTCCTGCTTGCCATGGCCATACTTGGCTTTGCCGCTGCCAGTCTGGTGCTGGTCGGAACCTAGCGCCTTCCGTCCTCATTGAATCAAGATACGGCGCTAAGCCGTTGAAGAGTCGCGTTTCCGATTCGGAGATCGCCGCCTATCCTTGGCGGAAACGCAACCCGCGCATGATCGCGTTCCCGAACCGGGAACCGCTGCGCACTCTTCCTTGAAACGCGCCGAATTTGTGCTCGGCCAGCCCCGTCAGCGGTAGCAGACCTGGGGCAGGCCGTGTCGGTCGCTATAGGAATTGGTAGCGGCGTTGTAGCTTGGAAAGCTCGCCTGGCAGCGCAGCATGTGGCCGAGGATCGACTCGCCATTGTGGTCGAGCGTTCTGGCGAGGATCAGGTCGACGGCCGGGGGGCCGTAGTAGCGCCAGTCGGGGGTCTTGCCGGCCGGATCGTAGTACGGATCCAGCGGATTGCCGTAGAAGTAGGTCGGACCGGCTCCATGGTCGCCGCTATAGGTGTAGCTGTTGTCCGGAAGGATCGGCGTGGCGCCGCGAACGATGATGCGCGGCGCGCCTTGCGCCGGGGCGGTGGTGAGCGCCGGGCCGATAAGCAGGGCAGCGACGCACAGGGCAGACGACAGAATGCGCATTTGCTCCTCCAGGGTAACTTACCGATCAGTCTAGGGAAAAGCGGTTGCCGGGAGGTGAAGTTCCGGCGGGTTCGGCCGGATCGCGCAAATGTGCGAGATACCGTCAGGCGAGCGGAATGCCGGCGTGCCCCTTGTTCTTCTGATAAATGGCCGAAAGATCGGCGTAGAGCGCCGTCAGGTTGTCGACGCGCCCGAGCAGCCGCTCGCGACTGGTGCGATCGAGGCCCGCCAGCAGCTTGTTGATGTCGTAACTGGTCCAATAGGCGTTGCTGGCATTGTAGCCGCCGGGCTCGAGGGTGAAGACCTCTTTGAGGATGCGCAGATCGTGGGGAATCGCGAAATTGTCCCGGCTCTGCGCATGGCTGAACAGATAGTAGAAATTGTCGTAGCCGCCCCAGGTAATGGCTGAAAGACAGAGCGAACACGGCTCGTGGGTGGCGAGGAAGATGCAGTCTTTCGGCGCCGGCAATGCGGTGCGGTCGCGTTCGTAAAGCTTCTTGAGGGCGTGCATCTCACCGTGCCAGAGCGGGTTTTCGACCTCGTTATTGGTTTCGGCGATGACCAGCGACAGGTCGTTCTTCCTGAGAATAGCCGCTCCGAACAGCTTGTTGCCCCGCAGGATTTCGCGGGCGGTGAGGGGCACGATGTCGTGCTCGATGACGTCGAGCAGGCGGTCGATGAGGGGAACGGTCTCCATCTAGCGGCCGACCTGATAGGGGGTGGGGAAGTGGAATTCCTCGAGGTTGTTGCCGAGCCCGCCGCGGTCGACGACGAGAAAGTCGGACTCGGCCTCGAGCGGGGTCAGAACGCCGTGCCAGGTGTTCATGGCGATGTTGACGCCCTGGCCAGGGGCGGTGAGGAAGGCGCGGGGCGTGTCGGGTGTGCCGTGCCTGTCCAGTGCGACGACGACGAGGAACGGGCGGGCCGACAGGGGATAGAAGGCTTGGCTGCCGAGGGGGTGGCGCTCGACGAGGGACAGGCTGAGCGGCAGCGCGTAGGGCTTGCCGCGGAACAGCGAGAGCAGGGGGCGGGCGTCGGCGCCGCCGAGCTCGATTCTGGCGAGGTCGTGGTAGCGCTCGGTCATGCCGGAATTGATCGGGTAGTGGTGGGCGCCGGCGATCTCGATCACCTGCCCGAAGGGGGCGAAGGCCTCGCGGGTGAGGGACTCGATGGTGATGGCGGGCTGGGGGCGGGCGGCGGATGCGGTCATGGTGGTCCCGAAGGTGAGGTGCCCTTGGTATCGCATTCCCCCGGTTGCGGTCGCAAGTGGCCAGCGGCCGCCCCTACCGGGCGTTTCCCTCAAGATCATGCTTCAGCCGGCCCAGCAGGGGCGGGCGGGCTTTGCCTGACAGTGCCAAGGTGACCTGCTAGGCTGGCAGCTCTCCAGCTTTCCGGAGGCCAAATGGCCCGGCGCCCCCTCGACGCCCCAAGCATCAGCGACCGGGCGCTCAATCGCGCCACCCTGATGCGGCAGGGGCTGCTGGCCCGCGAGGCGGTGTCGGTCGAGGCGATGCTGCATCGGCTGATCGGCATGCAGGGGCAGGTCCAGAATGCGCCCTATATCGGGCTCTGGACCCGGCTGGAGGGGTTCGTCGCGGCCGACCTCGAAGCGCTCCTCAAGGATCGGCGGGCGGTGCGGGCGACGATCATGCGCTCGACGCTGCATGTGGCGCTGGCCGAGGATTTCCTGGCGGTCCGGCCGCTGATCGATCCGGTGACGCTGCGCACCTTTCGCGGCAACCACGTGGCGCCCCTCAAGGGGGCCGATATCGATGCGGTGCGAAAGGCGAGCCGGGTGCTGCTCGATGCCGGGGCGCTGCGTCCCAGGGCGCTGGGCGAGCAGCTCCAGGCGCGATGGCCGGAGGTCGATCCGATCGCCCTCAGCATGCCGGCCCGCTTTCTCGAGCCGGTCGTGCATGTGCCGCCGGCCGGCCTTTGGGGTGCGACGGGGATGCCGGAACTGACCAGCGCGCGGCGCTGGCTGGGACGCGAGCCAGGGGTGCCGATAGGGCTCGAGGCGCTGATGCTGCGCTATCTGGCGGGGTTCGGACCGGCGAGCGGCAGTGACTTCAACGCCTGGTCGGGGCTCACCGGCGGCAGCGCCGTACTGGAACGGCTGCGGCCGCGATTGGTAAGCTTTGCGGCAGCAGATGGGCGGGAAGTGTTCGACCTGCCCGACGCACCCCGCCCGCCCGAGGACACACCGGCGCCGGTACGGCTGCTGCCCGACTACGACAATGTCGTTTTCGGCTATGCCGAGCGGGGCCGCATCCTTTCGCCGGAGAGCGCCCGGGGGCTGTGGCGCAATAACGGGCAGCGGCCGGCCTTTCTCGTCGACGGATCAGTGCGCGGCTGCTGGCGGCTGACGTCGACCGCCAAAACGGCCAGGTTGGAACTGAGCTGGTTCACGCCCTTGCGCCGGCGCGATGAAGCGGACCTGCGCCGCGAGGGCATGGCGATGCTCAAGGCGCTGCTGCCGGGGCGCGCGGCCGAAATCGGCATCGCGGCGTTCGAGGGTGGGAAATGAAAAGACCCCGCCCGAGGGGATGGGCGGGGCCTTCAGGTCATCCGCCGAAACGGATGGCCAACCGAAGCAGTCGCCAAGGCGACCGCAAAAGCGTGCTGGGACTATCGACGATTGTCCGGGGGCGGACAAATGCCGGCTCGACAGGGCAGCCATGCGCTTTCCGCAAGCTGTCCGCCGCGGCGAAAAAAAAGGCTCCACTCGGGAGGAGCGGAGCCTGATGATCGGACAAAAGTCCAAATCCAGTGTGGCAGATGGACGAGGGAGGAGAATACGCCATCTGCCGTTTGGATCGTCGCCGAGGGAGGAGAATTCAGCGCCGACCCGGTGTCGCACGATCCGGGACCCGAGGGAGGAGGTACGGGTGGGATCGCCATCGACAGGCTGTATATGCTACCGCCCCCGCCAACCGGCAAGGGGAGGCCTGACATGTCAGCTATGCGCCCCATGCAAGGATAGGGCAGTTGTACTGACCGAAAAAAATACGGCCCCACTCGGGGGGAGAGCGGGGCCGGAGAGCCGTGGCGCATGAACGCGCGCCACGGTGGATCGGACGGGGCGTAAGGGAGGAGAACGCCGCATGTCCTGGCGAGGAAATGGGCCCGCCCCCCGCGTGCCGCAACCACACCGCCCTTCAGGGCAGCCATGCATCTGATGCATGGCTTCAAGCCATTGAGCTTGCAGCGGATTATTCCTGCACCGAGGGAAATGTGCTTCTTAAGCCTGCGGCCGTGGCCGGAGCTTTTCCCATTTCGATCGATTCAAAGCGGGCTTTAACGCCGGCCATTTCTAGGCAGCGCTGCAGCTAGAACGACCACTCGCGGGCCTTGCCGACGAGAAAATCGCGGAAGACGCCGACGCGCTTCGAATTCTTGAGGGCGGGCGGGTAGACGAAATACGCCTCATAGGCGGGGATCTCGATGCCGGACAGTACCGGTTCCAGCTCCGGCTCGTGCTCGGCCACGTAAGCGGGCAGCATGGCGATGCCGATGCCCGCACGGGCCGCCTGCATCATGCCGTAGATGGCGTTGACCTTCAGCGCGGCGCGGCGCGGATTGCCTTCGGCGCGCCCCAGCCGCTCGAGATGGTTGATATCGCCGAGATAGGACGGCACCGGCTCACCGAACGAGATGATGCGGTGCGCATCGAGGTCGTCAACGCTGTTGGGCATGCCATGCTGCACGACGTATTCGCGCGAGGCGTAAAAGTGGTTGTGCACGGTGAACAGCTTGCGCTGGATCAGGTCCGACTGGTTCGGGCGGTGCAGGCGGATGGCCACGTCCGCCTCGCGCATGGCGAGGTCCATCTCGGCGTCGTTGAGCTTTATCTCGAGCTGGATGGCCGGATAGAGCAGCAGGAACTCGTTGATGCGGCTCGCCAGCCAGGTCGACCCAAACCCCACAGTGGTGGTGACGAGGAGCGGGCCGGTGGGCTCGTCCTGGCTCTCGGTCATCTGCGTCTCGACCTGCTGCAGCTCCCAGTGCATGCGGTGGGCGGTGCGGAACAATTGCTCGCCCACTTCGGTGAGCACCAGGCCGCGGGCGTGGCGGATGAACAGCTTCAGGCTCAGATCGTCCTCGAGGGCCGAGATCTGACGCGACACGGCGGACTGGCTCATGCCCAGCTTTTCCGCGGCGTGGGTGAAGCTTCCGGATTCGGCGGCGGTGTGGAAGATGCGCAGCTTGTCCCAGTCGAGCATCTACTCTGCCGCCTCAGCCAGCTGATTGGCGGCGAGGAAGCGTTCCGCCTCGAGCGCCGCCATGCAGCCCATCCCGGCCGCGGTCACGGCCTGCCGGTAGATGTCGTCGGTGACGTCGCCGGCGGCATAGACGCCGGGAATGTCGGTGGCGGTCGAGTCCGGGGCGGTCACGAGATAGCCGCCGTCCTTCATGCGGAGCTTGCCCTTGAAGATCGAGGTGGCCGGGGTGTGGCCGATGGCAACGAACACGCCATCGACCGGCAGCGTCTCGAGCGCGCCGGTGACGGTGTTGCGCAGCACGGCGCCGTTGACCGAGGGCGGCATCGCCGTGCCGGTGATGTCGGCGAGCTCGGTGTTCCAGCGCACCTCGATCTTGGGATGGCGGAACACCCGGTCCTGCAGGATCTTTTCGGCGCGAAACTCGTCGCGGCGATGGATCATCGTCACTTTCGAGGCAAAATTGGTGAGAAACAGCGCTTCCTCGACAGCGGTATTGCCGCCGCCGACGACCAGCACATGCTTGCTGCGATAGAAGAACCCGTCGCAAGTGGCGCAGGCAGAAACGCCGAACCCCTGGAACTTCTGCTCGGCGGGCAGGCCGAGCCAGCGCGCCTGGGCGCCGGTGGCGATGATCAGGCTGTCGCAGGTGTAGCGGGTGCCGCTGTCGCCCGTCAGGGTGAACGGGCGATGCTCGAGATCGACATCGACGATCAGATCATTGACGATGGTGGTGCCGACGTGCTCGGCCTGCGCCTTCATCTGTTCCATCAGCCAAGGGCCCTGGATGACGTCGGCGAAGCCGGGATAGTTCTCGACGTCAGCGGTGATGGTGAGCTGGCCGCCCGGCTGGAGGCCGGCGATCATGACCGGCTCCAGCATGGCGCGGGCCGCGTAGATCGCAGCCGTATAGCCCGCCGGCCCGGAGCCGATGATGATGACCTTGGCGTGCATGACGACGCTTCTCCGCGCTCGATCGAATGGCCGGCCGATGCCGCCCGCCGAATTCGCCTGCTAAAATAGGTGCCTCAGGGGCAATGTTGCAAGGCCACGGCAAGCCATTGCAGCGCTGTCACGACGGCGTTGCACCGAAATGTGGCGGTGATCGGGTTCGTTTCCGCCGGGCAGCACGCCCGCTCAGGCGTAACGCACCTCGATGATCTCGTAACTCCTGGCGCCGCCGGGGGCGGATACCTCGAACGAATCGCCCACCACCTTGCCCATCATGCCCTTGGCGATGGGTGAGCTCAGCGAGATGCGGCCGGCACTGGCGTCTGCCTCCTGGTCGCCGACGATCATGTAGGTCTTTTCCGCTTCGGTGTCCTCGTCGAGGATGGTCACCGTGGCGCCGAACATCACGGTGGTGCCGCTCAGCTTGGTGACGTCGATGACGTCGGCGAGCGCCAGTACCGTCTCGAGTTCCTTGATGCGGCCCTCGTTGTGGCTCTGCTGCTCCTTGGCCGCATGGTATTCGGCGTTCTCCGACAGGTCGCCATGGGCGCGCGCTTCGGCGATGTCGCGAATGATACGGGGCCGTTCCTCCGAGGTGCGGCGGCGATATTCGGCGCTCAGCGCCACATGGCCCGCCGTTGTCATCGGAATCTTGTCCATCTTGCAGTCTCCGTCGAACCATGCCCCGCCCACCAACGACCAGTCGTGGCGGGCAGGGCGATAACGTGCATGCCCCAGCCAGGCTCCGGTCAAATCCACTTTCTGCCGAAAAAAGGCTCGGCACGATCGATCGGGGATTCCAGGGAGGCGCCGGCTAAATTGCCCTCGGCGCGGCGCGGGGTCAAGCGGTGCCTGCGATGCGGTACGCCCGAGGGGAATTGCGACCGAAACCGCCGGCAGGCGGCCCGGTTGGGCGAACGCAAGCGCGCTAACGAGACGCGCCCATCAAGGCCAAGAATGCGACGACGCCGCCAAGCATGCCGTCGCATCACCGGGAGGCGGGCCCATCAGCCGCCTGCGACTTGCCGCTGCCCCGCAACAGACTGCGCGGGCAACGGCGATCGGTGAGAGCCTTTGCGAAACCAGCATGACACGACCCAGCCTCCCGCCGGGCCCTGTCATGCTGAAGCTGTGTGGTTTATTGCGCGACCAAGTTGTCCGCGGCAGACTTGCCGGTGCGCTTGTCCTTGACGATCTCGTAGGTAATCTTCTGGCCTTCATCGAGCCCATTCAGGCCCGAACGCTGTACGGCGGAGATGTGGACGAATACGTCCGCCCCGCCTTCATCGGGCTGGATGAAACCGTAGCCCTTCTGGCCATTGAACCATTTCACAGTGCCGGTAGCCATATTCTCGTCCCTCTCGCAGTCTCTGCCGTGGCGGCCACACCCCAATGGTGACAGCTTCGCCAATCGAATTCGGGGTATTGACGTCAGCAGGCGCGATGGGTCGCCAGGCAAGAACAGTCGGCCGCAATATTCGATCGCCGCACTGTAGCTCGAAACAATGGTGTCGACAATATGGCACGCAGCCAAGCTGTACCTACCGCAGCGCGCCACGAAACCATCGGACCACGAAATAAAAAACTCTTGCCTGAATGAAGATGCTTGCCGCGAGGGCATTAGATCGAAAGATGATGTTGGCGCCAATGCAGCACTGTGCTGGCGTGTGCAATAGCGCCGGCTCACGGGGGCGGCAAAGGCAAGTCGTATGGCCGCGGCGAGGCCGCTTCCGGCGCGGCTTGTCGCGCTCAGTGCGGAAAATAGTCCTGCAGCGGGCGGACGGTGAGGTTGCCTTCGCGGTAGGCGATGATGCCCTCGACTGCGGCGACGGCGCCCGGAATGGTGGTGTAGTAGGGGAGCTTGCGCAGCAGAGCCGTGCGGCGGATGTCGCGACTGTCGGAGATCGACTTGGCCCCGTCGGTGGTGTTGATCACCAGTTGCACGCCGCCGTTCTTCATCGAGTCGACGATATGGGGCCGGCCTTCGAGCACCTTGTTGATGCGCTCGGCGGCGACGCCATTTTCCACGAGGTAGCGCTGGGTGCCGCCGGTGGCGATGATCTTGAATCCGACCGCTTCGAGATGCCGCATCGCATCGACGATCATGGGCTTGTCGTCGTCGCGTACGGAAACGAAGACCACCCCGTCGCGCGGCACCTTGCTGCCCGAGCCGATCTGGCTCTTGGCGAAGGCGATGGCGTAGCTCACGTCGAGCCCCATGACCTCGCCGGTCGACTTCATCTCCGGGCCGAGCACGGTGTCGACGCCGGGAAAGCGGTTGAACGGGAAAACCGCTTCCTTGACCGCGATGTGGTTGAGCTTTTCTTCCTTGAGGTTGAAGCTCGCGAGGCTCTCCCCGGCCATGATGCGGCTGGCGATCTTGGCGATCGGGCGGCCGGTGACCTTGGCGACGAACGGCACGGTGCGGCTGGCGCGCGGGTTCACCTCGAGGATGAAGATGGTGCCGTTCTGGATGGCGTATTGCACGTTCATCAGGCCGCCGACCTTGAGGGCCAGCGCCA
>Ga0207657_10002761_pt1 | contig 18903 bp, 23 predicted proteins | sample KBSC33metaG_FD_184316 | JGI IMG/M metagenome (GOLD analysis project Ga0207657, IMG submission 184316) | Corn rhizosphere microbial communities from Kellogg Biological Station, Michigan, USA - KBS C3-3 metaG (SPAdes) (version 2) | ecosystem: Host-associated > Plants > Roots > Rhizosphere > Soil ... | reverse complement strand
GTCGTGCCCGACACGGTTCCCGGCACGCGCGACTTCGTCGACGCCGCGCGGCGGATGGTCGGCGACCTCGACCCGACGCTGCCGCCGTCGATCGACACGCTCAGCTACCCGGGCTACGGCCGCGAGAGCACCTACGCGAAGTTCCCGCTGCTCGGCGTGAACTCGTACTTCGGCTGGTACCGCGGCAAGGTCGATCACCCGGTCGGCAACCTGGCCGACCTCAAGCCCTACCTCGAGCACATGCACCGCATGTACCCGCACACCGCGCTCGTCGTGACCGAGTTCGGCGCGGAGGCGACGGAGAACGGCCCGGCGAACAAGAAGCAGACCTACGCCTTCCAGTCCGACTACGTCAAGAAGAACCTCGACATCGTCGACTCGCTGCCGTTCGTGCAGGGCGCGATCTACTGGACGCTGCAGGAGTTCGCGGTCAAGCCGTTCTGGGACGGCGGCGCGGAGATCGCGTCGATCCGCACCGACTCGATCCACAACAAGGGCCTGATCTCCTACGGCGGTTTCGTCAAGCCCGCCTGGCACGTCGCCGAGCGCGAGTTCGCGGCGACGCCTCTCTACCGCCCGGCGATCCGCCCGCAGGCTCGGCCGGCCGACCCGTTCGGCTGGTTCCTCGTCGGCTTCGTCCCGCTCGGGATCCTGGCGATGATCCTGCTCTCCGCCTGGGCGCTGCGCGACATCTGGCGCTTCACCCGCCCGCCGGAGGCGCAGGTCGTGGCGCTACCGCGGCGCCGCGCGGCCTGACGGGAGTGCCCCTGCGGGCATCCGGCCCGCAGTCTTGATGGCGACTCTCGGCCTCCGGCCTCGCGATCAATCTGGGTTGACGACGTCCTTGACCTTGTCGGCGGCGTCTCCGACCGCGTCCTTGACCGTGCCCGCCGCCTGATCGACCTTGCCCTCGTTCTTGAGGGAGTCGTCTCCGGTCAGCGCGCCCGCGGCCTCCTTGATGCGGCCCTTGGCGTCGTCAGCGGTTCCGTCGTTGCTCATGGCGCGACGGTTACCCGGTCGCGCTACGGCGTGAACTTCACCGTGATGACGTCGCCGTCGGCCATGACGTAGTCGCGGCCCTCGAGGCGCAGCGTGCCGCGGTCGCGGGCGCCGGCATAGCCGCCCGCGTCGACGAGCGCCTCCCAGGCGATGACCTCGGCGCGGACGAAGCCCTTCTGGATGTCCGAGTGGATCTGGCCGGCGGCGTGCCAGGCGGTCAGGCCGCGCCTGAGGTGCCAGGACTGGGCGGGCTTGGCCTCGCCGGCCGTGAAGAACGCGATCAGGTCGAGCAGGGCGAAGGCACCCTGGACGACGCGCTGGAGCCCGGACTCGGCGACGCCGAGGTCCGCCCGCATCGCGGCGGCGTCCTCGTCGTCGAGCTCGGACAGCTCGGCCTCGATCCGGGAGCTCACCGCGACCGCGACCGCGCCCTGGGCGGCGGCGTACTCCGCGATCGGGCCCGGGACCTCATCGTCGCCCTCGTCGACGTTCGCGACGAACAGGACCGGCTTGGCGGTCAGCGAGCCGAGGTCGCGCGCGGCGTTCGGCGCCGCGTCGGGCACGGGGACGGTTCGAACCGCCTTGCCCGCCTGGAGGGCATCGAGGACGTCGCGCAGCCAGGCCTCCTCGGCGATCGCTGTCTTGTCGCCGCCGCGGGCGTCGCGGACGACCTTCGCGTGGCGGCGCTCGGCCTGCTCGAGGTCGGCGTAGACCAGCTCGGTCTCGATGATCTCGATGTCGCGGAGCGGATCGACCTCGCCCTCGGGGTGGATCACGCCGGCGTCGGTGTGGGCGCGGACGACGTGGACGATCGCGTCGGTCTCGCGGATGTTGGCCAGGAACTTGTTGCCCAGGCCCTCTCCCTCGCTCGCGCCGCGCACGAGGCCGGCGATGTCGTGGAAGTCGATCGTGTCCCAGACGAGCTCGCTCGAACCGATCGTCTCGGCGACGCGCACGAGGCGGTCGTCGACGACGGGCAGGACCGCGACGTTCGGCTCGATCGTGGTGAACGGGTAGTTCGCCGCCTCCGCGCCCGCCTTGGTCAGGGCGTTGAACAGCGACGACTTGCCCGCGTTCGGCAGTCCGACGATGCCGACCTTCATCGGGCGATGACCGTCCCGAGGGCGGCTCCGGCGACGACGTCGCTTGGATGGTGGACGCGCAGCAGCAGCCGCGAGATCGCGAGCGCGACGGCCAGCGGGTAGAGGTTGAGCCCGAGGCGCGCGTACATCCGCGCGCCGCAGAACGACGTCGTGGTGTGCGCGCTGGGGAACGAGAGGTTGCTGAAGGTGGCGGCCGCCTGGTCGGCCGGACGCTCCCGGCGGACGATCACCTTGATCACCTGGTTGACGACGTAGGACAGCCCGACCCGGCGCACGCCCGCCAGCCACGCGTCGCGCCGCGGCTCGTCGGCGGCCGCGCCGGCCAGCCCGATCGCGACCCAGATCGCGCCGTGCTCGCCGAGCTTCGAGAATCGCTCCAGCATCGGCGAAGGAACATAGGGTGCGCGACATGTCCGGCGACACGATCCAGCTCGGCCCCAACCAGCGGCTCGAGATCCGAACCTCCACGCCGGAGGTCCTCGAGATGGAGGCCGAATGGCAGCCCGGGAGCACCGAGCCGCCACCGCACTACCACCCCAACCAGGACGAGCACTTCGAGGTCCTCGAGGGCGAGCTCACCGTGGTGCTCGACCAGGACGACCGTCGCACCCTGCGCGCGGGCGACGCCATCGACCTCCCCCGCAACACCGTGCACCGGATGTGGAACACGGCCGACACCCCCACGCGAGCGAGCTGGCGGATCACGCCGGCGCTCAAGAGCGAGGAGATGTTCCGGACGATCGCGTCGGGCGGCCGCGAGGACTTCCTCGAGGCGTACGCCGACGAGTTCCGGTTCCCGGGCTAGGACGAGGCGCCGAAGCCGACGCAGTGCTCGGACCGGTCGGTCTGCACGTAGACGACGACGGCGAGGTTCACGCGGACGGTCCCGTCCTCGGACTCGATGTCGTGCCAGCCGCCGGCGGGCAGCGCCTTGAGGAGCTTGTCGAGCTCCTTGGACGCCAGCCGCAGCGCGAGGCCGCCGCCGAAGAAGCCGATCGTGACCTTCTCGTTCTTGCTCTCGGCCATCAGTGCGCAGGCTCCACGATCTCGGTGAGGACGCCGCCGGTGGCGGCGGGGTGCAGGAACGCGACGCGCGAGCCGCGGATGCCCGTCCGCGGCTGCTCGTCGATGAGCCGCAGCCCGGCCTCCTTGAGGCGCTCGAGCTCGGCGTCGATGTCGGCCGTCTGGTAGGCGACGTGGTGCAGGCCCGGGCCTTTCTTGGCCAGGAACTTGCCGACCGGCGTGTCCTCGCCGAGCGGCGCGAGCAGCTCGACGTGGTTCTCGCCGACGTCGAGCAGGACCGCCTCGACGCCCTGCGACTCGACGGTCTCGCGGTGGACGAGCTCGATCGCGAAATCGCGCTCGTAGAGGGCGAGCGCCTCGTCGATGTCCTCGACGGCGACGCCGATGTGATCGATCCGGGCCAGCACGGCCCGCCAGTCTAGGCGCCGGGAGGCGAGACGGCGGTCGCCGCGGCGACCCGCAGCCGGCGGGTCTCGGCCATGATGCGGTCGATGTCCTTGCGCTCGAGGACCTCGTTCTCGAGCAGTTGGGCGGCGAGCGCGTCGAGCTGCGGCCGGTGGCTCTCGATCAGCTCGCGGGCTTGGCGCATCGCCCGGTAGGTGAGGTCCTGCTGCTCCTCGTCGAGGCGGCGGCGGACGGTCTCGGAGAGCACCTGCGGGTCGGCGGCGCGCGTCGGGTCCGAGCCCATCGCGTACTCGTGGACCATCGCGAAGGCGATCTCGGCGACGCGCTTGACGTCGTCGGACGCGCCGGTGGTGATCGCGCCGAAGACGATCTGCTCGGCCACACGGCCGCCGAGCAGCATCGTCATCCAGTCGACGAGCTCCTCGCGGCTCTTGAGGTAGCGGTCCTCCTCGGGGAGGTTGAGCGTGTAGCCCAGGGCGCGGCCGCGCGGGACGATCGAGATCTTGTGGACGCGGTCGACGCGCGGCAGCAGCTCGCCGCACAGCGCGTGGCCGGCCTCGTGGAACGCGACGACCTTCTTCTCGTGCTCGTTGAGCACGCGGCGCGACTGCACGCCGGCGATGACGCGCTCGAGCGCGTGGTCGAAGTCCTCCTGGATCAGCGCCTTGCCGCCGCGGCGCGCGGCGAAGATCGCGGCCTCGTTGGCGATGTTCGCCAGGTCGGCGCCGGTCAGGCCCGCGGTCTGCTGCGCGACGACGCCGAGATCGACGTCGGCGACCGGCTTGTCGGACGTGTGGACGCCGAGGATCTTCTCGCGGCCCTTGACGTCGGGCGGCGTGACGAAGACCTGGCGGTCGAAGCGGCCCGGGCGCAGCAGCGCCGGGTCGAGCTTCTCGAGCAGGTTCGACGCGGCCATGACGACGATGTCGCCGCGCGCGTCGAAGCCGTCCATCTCGACGAGCAGCTGGTTGAGCGTCTGCTCGCGCTCGCCCGAGATGTCGCTGCCACGGCGGCCGCCCACGGCGTCGAGCTCGTCGATGAAGATGATCGCCGGCGCGGCCTTGCGCGCCTCGGCGAACAGGCGCCGGATGCGCGCGGCGCCCAGGCCGGCGAACATCTCGACGAACGAGGCGGCCGACTGGCTGAAGAACTCGGCGCCCGACTCGCGCGCCACGGCCTTGGCCAGCAGCGTCTTGCCGGTGCCGGGCGGGCCGTGCAGCAGCACGCCCTTGGGCACCTTCGCGCCCAGCGCGCGGAACGACTTCGGGTTGCGCAGGAACTGCACGACCTCCTGGAGCTCCTCCTTGGCGTCCTCGACGCCGGCGATGTCGTCCCAGCCGATCGAGCTCTTCGCGGAAGGCTTGAGCTGCTGCGGCTTGGTCTTCGGCATCAGCTTCAGCGTCCGCCAGAAGAAGAAGACCATCGCCATCATGAACAGCAGCGTCGCGACGCCCGACCAGTTGGTCGCGAAGTTCTGGAGATCGGTGAAGAAACCGCCGTAGGCGAGCATCGTCAGTCCTGGTATCGGTTCGCCACGGCGGGGCTTGAGCCTCCCCGTGCAACTACTGGACGAGCTCTAGGCGGTCCGACGGCGTGAAGCCGCGGCCGGCCTTGGCCCGCGGGCGCCCGTCGACCATCACCACGTCGGCGGTGAAGTCGTTGGCGCCGCGCAGCAGCGACGAGCCCACGCCGTAGGCGTCGACCGGCACCGCGGCCTCCTCGAACGCGCAGATCTTCTCGACGCTGAAGCCGCCCGACACCGCGATCCGGACGTGCTCGTGGCCGGCCGAGTCGAGCGCCGCGCGCACCGCATGGACGAGCGCGGGCGTCACGCCCGGCCCCTGCCCGTGCGGGTCCTCGAGTCGCTCGCTGGTGTCCAGCCGCACCCCCCAGAGGTCGTCGCCGAGCGCGTCGGCGACCTCGAGCGCGGTGCGCACGCTGTCGTTGACGAAGTCGACGAGCACCGTCACGTTCATCTGGTCGGCGTAGTGGCGGGCGAACGCGCGCGCCGCGGCGACCGTGTCGCCGTCGTAGGCGGCGATCAGGCCGTGCGGCACCGTGCCCATCCCGCGCCCGCCCCACCAGGACGCCTGCGCGTCGGTCGACACGCCGATCGCGCCGGCGACGTGCGCCGCCCAGCCGTCGCCGGTCTGCACGAGCCAGTGGTCGTGGCGCGCCGGGAAGAACCAGATCGGCTTGCCGCGGGCGGCCTCGACGACCGCGCGGACGTTGCGCATGACCAGCGAGCGGCGCGCCAGGCACCCGAGGTAGACGGTCTCGAGGTGGGCGAAGAGCGTGTAGTCGCCCTCGATGTGCATGACCGGCTCGAACGGCTCGACCACGTCGCCCTCGTGCAGCGCGTGCACGACGAGGTCGTCCCAGCCGCTGCGCCACACGCCGTCCGCGCCACGCTCCCCCGAGCACTCGCGCAGGATCGCGATCGCCTCGTCGATCCCGCCGAGCAGCGACTCGCGCTTCTGGAAGACCTGCATCGTCACCCCCGGGCGGAGCTCCTCGCGCGCGAGCAGCTCCTTGGTCAGGTTGAAGTAGTTGTCGGAGTAGTAGCCGTCGCGGATCCGCTCGATCGGCAGGCGGAAGACCGCCGACGAGAGCCGGTCGCGGCGGGGCTCAGACACCCTCTGCGCGGAGGATCTCGGCGAGCGCTGCCTGCGCGACCTCGAGCTGCTCGGCGCTCGGCTCGCGCGTGCCCACCAGGCGCTGGAGCTCGTGGCCGGGGAGGCGCAGGGCGCGGGCGCCGATGGAGTAGGGATGGCGCTCGGACCAGGCGAAGACCTCGACGGCCGCGCCGAGCGAGGCGAGGCCCATCGCCGACTTGGCCAGCGGCGAGGGCTCCTCGGCCGCGCGCTTGAGCAACGCGGCGCCCGCGGCGTTGGCGGCGACCAGCGGCGTCATCAGGTGCGAGCCGCAGCGGTCGTGCTCCTTGGTGTGATCTTCGGCGCCGGTCTCGTAGGCGCCGATCGCCTTGTGCTCGGCGCCGTGGTAGGCGGCGGTCTCGCCGCTGCGCAGCGCGACCAGGCTCGGCACGACGCCGATCGCCATCGCGGCGGCCTCGGAGCCGCGACGGCGCAGCAACGTCCCGGCGACCGCGGTCACGCCGATCGCGGCGAGCACGCGGCGGCTCTCGAACGGCAGCCGCGCCTCGGGCAGCGCCCGGCGCACGAGCGGGACGACCGCGAGCGCCTCGGCCATGCTCGCGACGCCGCGGGCGAACGGCACGGAGCTCGTGCGCATCCGCAGCGCCGGCTTGCGGCCGCTCGCCACGGCGATCGAGCCGTCGGGCCGGCGCACCGCGGCGGCCCAGTGGGCTGGGCCGTGCACGAGCAGCCCGTTGGCCAGCGCCATGCCCCCGAGGCGCAGCGGCGTCTTCGCCGCGTCAGCCACAGATCTCCCGCGCCATGTCCTCGAAGAACTTCGACGCCCACTCCACGTCGGCGACGCGGATGCGCTCGTCGGCGGCGTGCCACAGCGGCATCGCCTCGTAGAGGGTCATCTCGCGTTGCGGGAAGAAGCCGTAGGCGACGCAGTCGGGGAACGCCGCGCGCCACGTGCGCGAGTCGGTGAAGCCCGGCAGGATCGTCGGGACCGTCGTCGCGCCGGGGTCCTCGCGCTCCAGCCAGCCGGCGATCGCGTCCATCAGCGGCGACTCGGCCGGCGAGGCATTGCCGACGACCTGCTCGTTGAACTCCAGCGAGTAGCCGTCGCCGCCGAGGACCTCGTGGATCCGCACCTCGGCCTCGGCCTGGCCGAGCCCCGGCGGGACGCGGCAGTCGACCTTGATCTCCGCGCTCGACGGGATCACGTTGATCTTGTCGCTGGCCCTCGCCATCGTCGGCGCGAGCGTCACGCCGAGCATCGGCTCGACCGCGATCGCGAGGAACGGGTCGCGCTCGCGCAGCTCCTCGAAGCTGACGCCAAGGCGGTCGAGCAGCATCCGCGGCCCCTCGGTGACGTCGAACGACGGCTGGCGCTCGGCCATCCGCGCGAGCAGCGGGGCGAGCTTGAGCAGCGCGTTGTCGCCGATGTGCGGCATCGACGCGTGGCCGGCCGTGCCGTCGGTGCGGATCGTGAAGCGAAAGACGCCCTTCTCGGCGATGCAGACCGGGTAGATGCGCTCGTCGCCGTGCGGCACGAGCGTGCCGCCGCCCTCGTTGAGCAGAAAGTCCGCGCGGACCTTGTCGGGGTGGTTCTCGCAGATCCACTGCGCGCCCTCCGAGCCGCCGGTCTCCTCGTCGACGACCACGACGACGACCAGGTCGCCCTTGCCCTGCCAGCCCTCCTGCGCGAGGCGCACCGCCGCGCAGACCTCGGCGGCGGTCTGCTGCTTCATGTCCTGCGAGCCGCGGCCGTAGAGCAGGCCGTCCTCGATGTCGCCCGACCACGGGTCGTGAGTCCAGTCGCTCGGGTTGGCGAGCACGGTGTCGACGTGGCTGAGCAGACACAGCGTCGGCCCGTCGCCGGTGCCGCGCAGCCGCGCGACGAGGTTCGGGCGCTCCGGCGTGCGGCCGAGGAGGTCGACCTCGAGGCCCGCGCCCTCGAGCAGGCCCGCGAGATGCTCCTGGGCGGTGCGCTCGTCGCCGGGCGGGTTGACCGTGTTGAAGCGGATCAGCTCCTGCAGGAGCGCGACGGGGTCGGCCATCGGGGTGAGGCTACGCCACTACGACGCCCACGACAGCCGCGGCGACCAGCATCGTCACGACGCTGCGGCGCAGCAGGACGAGCACCACGAAGGCGACGAGCAGCACCCCCGCCTGCCAGGTGTGGTGCAGCGCCCCGGCGAGCGGGATCGCCGAGCCGAGGATCGCGCCGATCGCCGCCGGCCCGGCGCCCGCGAGGAACGCGCGCACCGTCCGGTTGTCGCGCACGCGGTCGAACCGCGGCCCGCCGGCGAGGACGAAGGCGAACGACGGCGCGAAGGCGACGGTCGCGGCGAGCAGGGCGCCGCCGACGCCGTGCGCCGCGTAGCCGACCGCGGCCACCGTGTGCACGACCGGCCCGGGCGTGATCTGGCCGAGCGCCACGGCGTCGAGGAACTTGGCGTTCGTCAGCCAGTGGAAGTGGTGCACGGCGTCGGACTGCATCAGCGGGACGATCACGAAGCCGCCCCCGTAGGACAGCGCCCCGACCTTGAAGGCGACCCAGGCGAGCGACAGCAGCCCGCCGGCGCCAGCGGTGGCGACCGGCAGCAGCAGCGCCGAGCCGACGCCCGCCTCGACCGCCCCGCAGCCGAGCAGCACCACGACGACCCAGGGCCCGGCGGTGGCCGCGGCGGCGGCGCCCGCCGCGAGGTAGAGGATCCAGCGCCTGCGCCGCCCGCGAGCGTTGGCCCAGCTCGGCCGAAGCAGGCTCGTGCCCGCCTGCAGCGCGACCGCGGGGACGGCCGCGCTGGCGCCGAGCCCGGCGCCGATCACCCAGTCCGGCGGCGATGACTGCAGGAACAGCGCGGCCAGTGCGACGATCGCGACGAGCCCGGGGACGATGAACGCGAGCCCTCCGGCCAGCGCCCCGGCGGCGCCGCGCACCCGCCACGCGGTGAAGATCGCCATCTGGGTCGAGGCCGGGCCCGGCAGCAGCCCGGTGACGGCGATCGCGCTCTCGAACTCGTCAGCGCGCAGGTAGCCGCGGCGCTCGACGCACAGCTCGCGCAGCAGCGCGATGTGGGCGGGCGGGCCGCCGAAGCCGAGGCAGCCGATGCGCCCCCACTCGCGCAGGACGCGCGCGAGGGTCGGGCGGGCGGGCATGCGGGGATACTGCTGCATGCATGGCCGGGCAGTTGTTCGAACCTGAAGAACCCGCTCCCGCGGGCGCCGCCGTCGATCCGGATGCGCCGCTGGCCGCGCGGATGCGGCCGCACACGCTCGACGAGGTCGTCGGGCAGGACCACGTGCTCGGCGAGGGCAGCGCGCTGCGCAGCGCGATCGAGCACGGCCGGCCGTTCTCGATGGTCCTCTACGGGCCGCCGGGGACGGGCAAGACCACGCTGGCGCGCATCGTCGCCACCGCCGCCGACGCGGCGTTCGAGGAGCTGTCCGCCGTGCAGGCCGGGACGGCGGAGGTCAAGGGCGTGCTCGACCGGGCGCGGGAGAGAAAGCGCGGCGGCCGCGCGACGATCTTCTTCCTCGACGAGATCCACCGCTTCAACAAGGCCCAGCAGGACCGGCTGCTGCCGGCGGTCGAGGAGGGCCTGGTGACGCTGATCGGGGCGACCACGGAGAACCCGTACTTCGAGGTCAACTCGGCGCTGCTCTCGCGCTCGCAGATCATCGAGCTGCGCGCGCTGACCGACGACGACGTCGAAGCGCTGCTGCGCCGCGCGCTCGAACGCGGCGAGCTCGGCGACCTGGTCGTCGACGACGAGGCGCTCGCGTTCCTGGCCGCGCGCTCCGGCGGCGACGCCCGGACGGCGCTCGGCGCGCTCGAGCTGGCCGCCGACACCGTCGCCCAGCACGTGACGCTCGAGGTCGCCGAGGACGCGATCCAGCGCCGCGCGATCCGCTACGACCGCGCCGGCGACCAGCACTACGACACGATCTCGGCCTGGATCAAGGCGACCCGCGGGAGCGACCCCGACGCGTCGCTGTACTACCTCGCGGTGATGCTCGAGGGCGGCGAGGACGCGCGCTTCATCGCCCGGCGGATGGTCATCCTCGCCTCCGAGGACATCGGCAACGCCGACCCGCAGGCGCTGGTCGTCGCGATCGCTGCCGCCGACGCGGTCGAGCACGTCGGCATGCCCGAGGCCGTCCACGCGCTGTCGCAGGCGGCGATCTACCTGTCGCTCGCGCCGAAGTCCAACGCGGCCTACAAGGCCATCGGCCGCGCGCGGGCGCACGTCCGCGAGCACGGCGCGCAGCTGCCGCCCGACCCCGTGCGCAGCGCCGCCTATCCGGGCGCCGAGCAGCTCGGCCGCGGGCAGGGCTACGACTACCCGCACGACCATCCGGGCCACGTCTCGCCGATGGAGCTGATGCCGCCCGGGCTGGAGGGCGTGCGCTTCTACGAGCCCGACGAGGCCGAGGCCGACCTGGCCGCGCGGCTCGAGGAGATCCGCCGCGCCCGCGGCCGGTCCGGTTCGTAGGACATGGCAAGATCGGCCACGTGGCCACCGAGACGTCCACCCGCCTGGAGTCGCTGAGCCCCGTCACGGGGGCGGTTCTCGGTTCCGTCGACGCGACGCCGCCGGACACGATCGCCCGGACGGTCGCCGGCGCGGCGGCTGTGCAGAAGCTGTGGGGCAAGCTGCGCCTGCAGGACCGCGCGCGCTACATGGCCCGCGCCGCGCAGGCCGTGATCGCCGAGACCGACGAGCTCGCCGACCTGATCTGCCTCGAGCAGGGCCGGCCGCGGACCGAGGCGCTGCTGATGGAGATCCTGCCGGCGATCGACACGCTGCAGTGGCTCGCCGAGGACGGACCGGCGGTGCTCGAGGGCGAGCGCGCGCGGGTCTCGCAGCTGCTCTATCCGGGCAAGCGCGCGCGCTGGAGCTACGAGCCGCTCGGCGTCGTCGCGGTGCTCGGCCCGGCCGCTGAGCCGTTCGCCACGCCGCTGGGCGACGTCGCGGTCGCGCTGATGGCGGGCAACGGCGTCGTGCTCAAGCCGTCGCCGTTCGCCGCGCTCTGCGGCGAGCGGATCATCCGGATCTTCACCCGCGCCGGCCTGCCCGAGGGGCTCCTGCGGATCGTCCACGGCCACTCCGACGCCGGCCGCGCGCTCGTCGAGTCGCCGGTCGCGCAGGTGCGCTTCACCGGCTCGCTCGACGCCGGCCGCGACGTCGGCGAGGCGTGCGCGCGGGCGCTCAAGCGCAGCGTGCTCGACACCGGCGGGCGCGACGCGATGATCGTCTGCGCCGACGCGCCGCTGGACCGCGCCATCCAGGGCGCGTCGTGGGCGGCGTTCGCCAACGCCGGCCAGAGCGGCGGGAGCGTCGAGCGCGCGATCGTCGTGCGCGAGGTGGCCGACGCGTTCACCGCGGGGATCGTCGAGCGCGCGCAGCGCCTGCGGGTCGGGGACCCGCGGGAGACCGGCACCGAGGTCGGCCCGCTCGTCGCGCGCGACCGGCGCGAGCGCCTGCGCGAGCTGATCGACGCCGCCGTCGCGGGCGGCGCGACGCTGTGCTGCGGCGGGCCGGTCGAGGTCGACGGCCTGATCGGGCCGTTCGTCGCCCCGGCCGTGCTCACCGGCGTGACGAACGCGATGCGCATCGCCCACGAGGAGCTGCCCGGCCCGGTGCTCTCGATCGAGGTCGTCGACGACGAGCACGCCGCGATCGCCGCGGCCAACGCCGGCGAGGCCGGCCTCGGCGCGTCCGTGTGGACCGCCGACCGCTACAAGGGCGAGCGCATGGCGCGCGAGCTGCGCGTCGGGATGGTCTGGATGAACGACCACTTCGTCCAGCGCTCGGCGCCGCAGATCCCGTGGGGCGGCGCCGGCGGCGCCGGCATCGGCCGCGCCCGCGGAGCGATCGCCCTGCGCACGTGCGCCGAGCCGAAGGCCGTGACCTGGGATCCGCCGGCCGGCCGCGCGTTCTGGTGGCCGCCCTACGACGCGACGCTCGACGCCGCGGCCACCGCGCTCGCCCGCCTGCGCTCGCAGCGCGACGCCGACCGCGAGCGCGCGCTCAAGGAGGGCGGCGGCGCGCTCCTGCGCCTCGCCCGCCGCACGATCCGCGCCCTACGTCGCTAGCCGCACCACGGCGGCGACCGCGGCAGCCACAACCACTACGAGCAGCAACGGTGCGCGGAGCACGATCGCCACTCCCGCCGCCCCCAGCCCCGCGGCCCGCGCGTCGAGCACCAGATGGCGCCCCGAGCTGAACGCATTGACCACGATCAGCGCGGCGAGCAGCGCCGGCGCGAGCAGCTCGACGACGCCGATGACCCGCGCCGGCAGCTCGCGGCCGCCGAGCAGCACCGGGCCGGCGCCCTTGATCGCGATCGTCGCCACGGAGACAACGAGCACGACGGTCCACGCCGTGCTCATCGCCGGAGCCCCAGCAGGCAGACGGCGCTGGCGGCCACGATCGGCACGCCGGCCGGCACGAACGGGATCAGCACGAGCGCGACGAGGCCGCCGAGCACCGCCGCGAGGGGCGATCGCGGGCTGTCGCGCAGGCGCAGCGACAGCAGCGCGAGGAACAGCGCGGGGAACGCGGCGTCGAGCCCGAGGTTCTCGGGCTTGCCCAGCGCGCCGCCGGCGAAGACGCCGATCGCGGTGCCCGCGATCCACGCGAGGTAGATGGCCAGGCCCGCGCCGAACAGCAGCCGCGGGTCGAAGCGCCCGCGGCCGAGGTTGCTGATCGCCCACGACTCGTCGACGACGAGCTGCGCGCGCAGCAGCCGCTCGAGCCGCCCGCCCCGGATCGCCGGCGCGACCGAGATCCCGATCGGCAGGTAGCGGCCGTTGAGCAGCACGGCGGCGAGCACCGCGGCGGCCGCGGTTCCACCCGCCGAGAGCACGCCCGCGGCGGCGAACTGGGCCGAGCCCGCGAACGTCGTGACGCTGAAGACGAGCGCCGCCAGCTTGCCGATCCCGGCGGTGTGCGCGAGCACGCCGAACGTGACGCCGAAGGTGCCCACCGCGACCGCCAGCGGGGCGGCGCGGCGGGCGCCGTCGCGAGCGCGGTGGGCGGTCTCCATGGCAGTAGCCTGCCATGGGCAATGCCTGCCGCCGCATACGCAGGGAAGGAATGCGTCTGCCAGTACCGCCGCGGGATCTGCGACCAGACCTGCGTCCGGGACATGCTCGAGACGCCGTTCTACATCGCGTGCCTGAAGCTCAAGGGACGGCGCTGCGTGGTCGTCGGCGGCGGCGAGATCGGCCTCGAGAAGGCCGAGGGCCTGCTCGCCTGCGACGGCGACGTGACGCTCATCGCGCCCGAGGCGAACGCCGAGCTCCAGCAGCTCGCCGCCGAGGGCTCGATCACGTGGGAGCGCCGCGCGTACGCAGGCCCCGAGGACCTCGAGGGCGTCTTCATCATCATCGCCTGCACCGACGACACCGACGTCAACATCCGGGTCTACGAGGACGCCGAGCGCCGGGCGATGCTCGTCAACATCGTCGACGTCCCGCCGCTGTGCAACTTCATCCTCCCGGCGATCGTCCGCACCGGCCCGCTGGCGATCGCGATCTCGACCGCCGGCGCCTCCCCCGCACTGGCCAAGCGCATGAAGCGCGAGGTCTCCGAGCTGTTCGGCGAGGAGTACGCCCAGCTCGCCGTGATGCTCAACGACGTCCGCGGCTGGGCCAAGGGCACGCTGCCGACCTACCAGGACCGCAAGGCGTTCTTCGAGGGCATCGTCAACGGCGAGCCCGACCCGGTCGAGCTGCTGCGCGCCGGCAACACCGACGCCGTGCACGACCTCATCTCGGCGGCCCAGCAGACGATCGCCGCGTGACCGACCGGCTCACGCACCTCGACGAGGAGGGCGCGGCCCGGATGGTCGACGTCGGCGACAAGCCGGTCACCCGCCGCACGGCGACCGCCCGCGCGGTCGTTCGGATGAGCGCCGAGACGCTCGCCGCAGTGCTCGCCGGCGACGCGCCGAAGGGCGACGTCCTCGGCACGGCCCGGCTCGCCGGCATCCAGGCGGCCAAGCGCACCGCCGAGCTGATCCCGCTGTGCCACACGCTGCCGCTCGACCAGGTCGATGTCACAGCCGAGCCCTCCGGGGACACCTTGGTGCTCGAGGCCACGGCCGCGGTGACTGCGCGCACGGGCGTCGAGATGGAGGCGATGACCGCGGCGGCGGTCGCGGCGTTGACGGTCTATGACATGGTCAAGGGCATCGAGCGTGGTGTGACGATCGAATCGGTCCAGCTGACGGCGAAGAGCGGAGGGCGAAGTGGCGACTACTGCCGCGACTGAGCCCCTGGAGGAGCTGCGCGCGAGGCTCGCCCCGCTGTCGGACCTGCGCGGCCTGCTCGAGCTGCTGCAGTACGACCAGGAGACCGTGATGCCGCCGGCCGGCGCCGCCGCGCGCGCCGAGCACATGGCGACGCTCAGCGGCCTGCTGCACGACGGCTGGGCCGACCCGCGCATCGGCGAGCTGCTCGAGGAGGTCGGGGGAACCGATCTCGAGGGCGACGACGCCGCGCTCGTCCGCGTCGTGGCCAAGGAGACCGACAAGGCGCGCCGTGTGCCCGCCGAGCTGGTCCGCGAGCTGGCGATCGCCTCGTCGCGCGGCCAGGAGGCGTGGGCGAAGGCCCGCGAGCACGACGACTTCGCCGCGTTCCAGCCCTACCTCCAGCACAACGTCGAGCTCAAGCGGGAGTACGCCGCGTGCTTCGACGCCGCCGAGCCTTACGACGCGCTGCTCGACGACTACGAGCCCGGCATGCTCACCGACGAGGTGCGCGCGGTGTTCGGCCCGCTGCGCGAGGAGCTCCCCGCGCTGGTCGCGGCCGCCGCGGAGCGCTCGCCCGGCATGCTCACCGGGCACTTCCCGATCGACGGGCAGCGCCGCGCGGTCGACCTGGTCCTCAAGCGCGTCGGGTTCACCGACGAGGCGTGGCGGCTGGACACGTCGACCCATCCGTTCAGCGCGTCGCCCGGACAGGGCGACAGCCGCATCACGACCCGCTTCGCCGAGGACTCGCTCGAGAGCCTGCTGAGCTCGCTGCACGAGTTCGGCCACGGCCTCTACGAGGCGCAGGTCGACCCGGCGCTCGCGCGCTCGCCGCTGGGCCGCGGCGTCTCGATGAGCGTCCACGAGAGCCAGAGCCGCCTGTGGGAGATCTTCGTGGGGATGAGCGTGCCGTTCTGGCGCGGCGTCTGGCCGCAGCTCAGCGAGGCCATGGGCGGCCCGCCCAACGGGCTCGATCCGGAGGGCTTCGTCGCCACGCTCGCCTCCGTGCAGCCGTCGCTGATCCGCGTCGACGCCGACCCGGTCAGCTATCCGCTGCACATCGTGCTGCGCTTCGAGCTCGAGCTGGCGCTGATGGCCGGAGACCTGGCGGTCGACGACCTGCCCGGTGCCTGGCGCGACGGCATGCGCGACCTGCTCGGCATCGACGTCCCCGACGACCGCCTCGGCGTGCTGCAGGACATCCACTGGAGCTTCGGCGCGTTCGGCTACTTCCCGACCTACGCGCTCGGCACGCTGCTCGCGGCGCAGATCTGGGACGTCGCCGTCGGCGAGCTGCCCGACCTCGACGCCCAGCTCGAGGCCGGCGACCTCGCGCCGCTGCGCGACTGGCTGCGCGAGCGCATCCACCGCCACGGCAGGCGCCTCGAGGTGCGCGACCTCATCCGCCAGGCCACGGGACGCGAGCTCGACGCCGGGCCGTACCTTGCGTACGCCCGCGCCCGGGCGGGCTCCGAGTAGCGTTCCGCCGCGTGCGGACCGCCGTGCTGACCATCTCGACGCGGGTCTCGCGGCGCGATGCCGAGGACCAGTCGGGTCCGCTGCTCGCACAGCTCGCCGACAGCGCCGGCGCGGACGTGTTCGCGATGGAGGTCGTGCCCGACGACCTGGCCTTGATCGAGGACCGGCTGCACCACTACGTCGACGAGGGCGCGCAGGTCATCCTCACGACCGGCGGGACCGGGCTGACGCCCGACGACGTCACGCCCGAGGCGACGCGCCGGGTGGTCGAGCGCGAGGCGCCGGGCATCGCCGAGGCGCTGCGCGCGGAGTCGATGCGCCAGACGCCGATGGGGATGCTGTCGCGCGGCGTCGCCGGGATCGCCGGGCAGACCCTGATCGTCAACCTTCCGGGAAGCCCGCGCGCGGTCGAGCAGCTGTTCGGCGTGCTGTCGGGGGTGCTGGAGCATGCCGTCGCCACCATCGCCGGCCAGTCCGGCCATTGAGCTCGACGCACTCGAGCGGCGCTACGGCGAGCGCGTGGCGCTCGCCGGCGTCTCGCTGACGCTGCCCGCGGGCGCGACGCTGCTCGTGCTCGGGCCCAACGGCGCGGGCAAGTCGACGCTGCTGCGTGTGCTCGCCACGCTGCTGCGGCCGCACGGCGGCAGCGTCCGGGTGCTCGGCGACGAGCTCCCCGAACGGGCGTGGGCCGTGCGCCGGCGGATCGGCTACCTCGGGCACGAGCCGCTGCTCTACCGCGACCTCTCGGCGCGGGAGAACCTGACGCTGCACGCCCGGCTGCACAAGGTGGCGGCGGCGCGCGTCGAGGAGCTGCTCGCGGACGTCGGGCTCGCCGCGCGGGCCGACGACCCGCTGCACACGTACTCGCGCGGGATGGTGCAGCGCTGCGCGATCGCGAGAACCGTGCTGCACGACCCGGCGCTCGTGCTGCTCGACGAGCCGCGCGCCAACCTCGACCCCGGCGCCGCGGAGATCCTCGAGCCGCTGCTCGCCGGCCGCACGCGGGTGGTCACGTCGCACGACCCGGCCGAGGCCGAGCGCGCGGACGTCGTGCTCGGCCTCCGCGCCGGGCGGCCCCATGACCTCGAAGGGCTCTACGCGACGTGAGGCCGACCTCCGCCCTGCTGCGCAAGGAGCTGCGGCTGGAATGGCGCAGCCGCGAGGTGGTCCCCGCGATGGCGCTGTTCAGCGTCACGACGTTCGTCGTCTTCCACTTCGGGCTGCAGAAGGACACCGTGGACGGCTCGCTGGCCGCCGGCGTGCTGTGGGTGACGCTGCTGTTCGCGGCCATGCTCGGCGCGAACCGGCTGTTCGTCTCCGACGCGCAGGACGGCGCGCTCGAGGGCGTCCTGCTGGCGCCGGTCGACCGGACCGCGCTGTTCGTCGCCAAGGCGGTCGCGTTCTTCGCGTTCCTCGCGCTGGTGGAGGTCGTCGCGGTCCCGGCGTTCTACCTGCTGCTGCTCGGCCCGAGCGCCGGCGACGCGGTGCCGGGGCTGCTCGCGGTGCTCGTCCTCGCCGACGCCGGGATCGCGATCGTCGGAGCGCTGGTGAGCGGGATGGCCACCCAGACCCGCTCGCGCGACCTGCTCGTGTCGCTGCTCGGGCTGCCCCTGCTGCTGCCGGTGATCATCGGCGCCGCGCGGGCCACGACGCCGCTGTTCGCGCTGGGCGGCGCAGGCTCGCTCCCCGGCAAATGGATGGCGATTTTGGGGCTGTACGATCTGGTGTTCGGGTTGATCGCGGTCGCGGTCTTCGACTTCCTCCTCGAGGAATAGCCCCGTTTTGCGGACCCTCTCCATCCTCACCGTCGTCACGCTGGTCACCGCCTATGCGCTGGCCTTCTTCTACGCGCCGATGGATGCGGTCGAGGGGCTGCGCCAGAAGATCTTCTACCTGCACGTCCCGCTCGCGCTGGTCGCGCTCGGCGGGTTCGTCGCCGGCGGCGTGCTGGCGATCCAGCACCTGCGCACCCGCGACCGCAAGTGGGACCTGCGCTCCTACGTCGCCATCCACATGGCGCTGATCTTCGGGATCGGCACGCTGGTCACCGGGTCGATCTGGGCGCGCGCGGCCTGGGGGCACTGGTGGCTGTGGGACGAGCCGCTGCTGGTCTCGTTCCTGATCGTCTTCCTGCTCTACGCGTGCTACCAGCCGCTGCGCTTCGCGATCGAGGACCCCGAGCGCCAGGCGCGCTACGCGAGCGTGTTCGCGATCGTCGCGGGCGTCTTCGTGCCGATCAACTTCGCCGCGGTGCGCTTCGCCCAGGAGCACACCCATCCGCGGACCCTGTCGTCGTCGCACAACCTCCCGGGCCCCGCCTGGCTGGCGTTCTTCGTCGCGCTGGCCGGGATGGTGCTGCTCTACGTCACGCTCTGCCGCTACGAGATCGCGGCGAAGAACGTGCGCTTCGCGATGCGCCGGCTGCGGCGGCGGCTGGGCGAGGACGTCGTGGCCGGACGATCGGCGGCGCCGCAGTGATCGCCACCGGCCTCCCGAACGACGACGGCTACGTCGTGGCCGCGTACCTGTTCTTCCTCGCGCTGCTGCTGGTCTACGTGGTGATCATGGCCGTGCGCCTGTCGCGGGTCGAACGTGACCTCGTGGAGCTGACGCGCGATGAGTGAGCTGCTGCTCCTCGGCGTCTCGCACAAGACCGCGCCGGTCGCGCTGCGCGAGCGCCTGGCGCTGACGACCGTGGAGGCCGAGCGCTTCCTGCGCGAGCTGGTGGCGCTGCCGGAGGTCCGCGAGGCAGCCGTGATCTCGACCTGCAACCGGACCGAGCTCTACCTCGTCGTCGGCGACGGCGTCGCGGCCGAGAGCGCGGTGCTCGGCGTGCTCTCCAAGCGCGCGGGCATCCGCCCCACCGAGCTGGCCGACGTCATGTACTCGCCGCGCAACTGCGACGCCGCGCGGCAGCTCTTCCGCGTCACCAGCGCCCTGGAGTCCATGATCGTCGGCGAGTCCGAGGTCCAGGGCCAGGTCCGGCGTGCCTACGAGCTCGCGCTCGAGGCGGGTGTCACTGGGCCGCTGCT
>Ga0207657_10002759_pt1 | contig 18912 bp, 17 predicted proteins | sample KBSC33metaG_FD_184316 | JGI IMG/M metagenome (GOLD analysis project Ga0207657, IMG submission 184316) | Corn rhizosphere microbial communities from Kellogg Biological Station, Michigan, USA - KBS C3-3 metaG (SPAdes) (version 2) | ecosystem: Host-associated > Plants > Roots > Rhizosphere > Soil ... | reverse complement strand
TCAGAACGGGAAATAGGCCTGGATCGCGACGATCGCCGCAGCCCAGGTGATGAGGTTCAGCGGCAGGCCCACCTTCAGGAAGTCGGCGTAGGAATAGCGGCCCATCTGATAGACCAGCACGTTGGTCTGATAGCCGAACGGAGTCGCGAAGGCCGCGCTCGCGGCGATCATGACCGCAACCAGGAACGGCCGCGCGCTGACGCCGAATGCCTCCGCCATCGACACCGCGACCGGCGTGAAGAGCACCGCCACCGTGGCGTTGGAGAGGAGCTCCGTCGCGAACAGCGTCACGCCGTAGAGGATGATGAGCGCCAGCAGCGGGCTCATCGACCGCATCGTGCCGATCAGGGCCTGGGTCGCCGCGGACGCGAGCCCGGTCTCGTCGAGCGCGATCCCGAGAACCACCATCCCCGCGATCAGCATCAGCACCTCGGGCCTCAGCCCGTGGTAGGCCTCGTCCGCGGTGATCACGCGCATCAGGATGAGCAGCACCGCCCCGGCGAAGGCGCAGGCGGCGATCGGAGCGACGTTGAAGGCGGCAAGCGCGATGACGAGGATGAAGACGGCGAGCGAGACGATCGCACGCAGCGGCTGGAATTCGACCTGCTTTGAGAAAGCCTCCGCCGATCCGACCAGGCCGCCGACGAGGCCGGGCTCGTGGAACGGGCTCGCTTCGCTTTCTCCGTCCTTTTTTGTCTCGTCGTCCATCTTCATCAGGCGCCCGCTGAACAGGAACAGGTACAGCCCGCCGGCGATGGAAACCGCGATTCCAACCGGCGTGATCTCGAACATTCCGAACCGCGCCTGCCCCGCGACCGAGGCCATGTCGTTGACGAGCAGGTTGGTCGACGTGCCGATCAAGGTGCAGCAGCCGCCGAGCACCGCCGCGTACGACAAGGGGATCAGGTAGCGCTTGGGCGAGCGTCCCAGCGACCTGGCGGCGTCGCGCACGACCGGCGCGGACAGCACGACGATCGGCGTGTTGTTGAGGAACGCCGAGGCCGCGCCCGCGAGGCCGATCAGGATCCACAGGCCGGTGCTGCCGATCCGCCGGCACATGCGCACCGTCTTCTCGATTGCGGCGTCGAGAAGTCCCGAGAGCTCCATCGCGTAGGCGATGACGAACAAGGAGGCGAGGGCGACGATCGCAGGACTCGCGAAAGCTTTCTCGACCTCGACCGGCCGGACGATTCCCGTCATCAGCAGGAATGCGGCGCCGGCCAGCGCAACCACGTCGGCGCGCAGGCGGTCCCGGATCAGCGCCGCGACCACCGCGGCGAGCACCAGCAGCGTGATCAGCTGGTCGAAGGTCATGAGCGTCCCGATAGCAGCGGGGCGCTAGCCCGCGCCACCGGGCACGACAATGATCGCGGGGCGAACCTGATCCCCATCAAGCCTTCGCCTGTGTTATGCCCGCTCGCGATGCTTCCGAACCCGAACGCGCGCCACCTTGCCTGCCTTCTGCTCCTGGCCGGCCTGTCCGCGTGCAGGCAAAGCGGCGAAGCGAACCGGGAGGCGGACGTCAATGCCTCGCAGCCGGTCGAGAATGCGCCCTCGGCCGTGCCACTGCCCAAACCGCCGATGGACCGTGCGGCCTTGCTGCTAACTGTGGCGCAGGCGCGCAGTGCAGCCGCGGCTGGCATCGACGACCGCGAGGCGCAGCGGGCGCTCGACGGCAAGGAGTTCGAGCTGCGGATCCGCTTCGGATGCGAAGGCTCGGCGCCGGGAGACGAGAAAAAGCCCGCGCTCAGCTGGTCGATCGATCCGAAGTCCGGCGTATTGCGCCTCCGCGCGGCTCCCGATCTCTCCGAGGACTCCGAGGTCGCGAAGGGGCTGCAAGGCGTCGAGGCCGTCGAGGGGTTCTGGCTGTCGCGCCCGTGGCTGCTGAACGCGGCGTGCCCCGCAAAGCCGGCGCCGCGGGGCGACCAACCGATCGAGGAAGAGCCCAACCCCGCTTCTACGCCGATCGAGCCCACCGGCGCTGCGCCGAAGGTCGGAATTGCCCAATTCTTCACGGCAACCGACCCGCGAACCACGCGGCGCGACCATCGGCCGTACGAGACCGTCGAAAAGCGCGACCCGCGCGCGCCGATCGGGACGCAGGGCTTCGACCTTGTGCTGTCCGGGCGCCTTCGGATGCTCCCCGAAGGACGCGTCGTGCGCTGCGTCGCCAGCGCGCCCGACCTGCCGCCGGCCTGTGTGATCTCGGCCCAGTTCGACCATGTCTGGATCGACGATGCCGCGACCAGGGAACGGATTGCCGACTGGAGCAGCAGTTAGGGCCGGAAAAGCCATATTCCGGCGGTTAGGGCTCCAGTCGCCAGCACGGCGACGACCGTGATCAGCCGGATCCGCGTGATTTTGATCGTCTCGACCTCGTGCGCGTGGAGCCGGGCCCGCACGGCGCAGGCGCGGCGCTCTGCGGCGAGAAAAATGATGATGGCGATGGCGAGGAAGACGGTCGCAATCGCGCGCGGCAGCCACGCCGGCTCGATCCGCCCGAACAACGCATGGAAGCCCAGAGCAATGCCGATCGCGGCGAGGCCGGTCCGAAGCCAGCTGGCGAAGGTGCGCTCGCTGGCGAGGATCGTGCGGTCCTCGGCGAGGTCGGTGCGGAATCGCGCGGGCTCGGAGAGATGTGTGTCGGGATCGGTCATTGCGGTTCGCCCACGGGGCAACCGGTCAATGCACCTCGCGCCTGTGGGTTTCCGATTTGGTCGCAAGGCTGAACCTCGGCTCCGGTTCGATGGAGCCGAGGAGGCGCGCGGCGGCGTAGCGGCCGACCTCCGGCCCGTGTTTGAAGCCGTGGCCCGATCCCCCGCCGACCAGAAGCACGTTTTCGAGCTTCGGGTGGAAATCGATCAGGAAATCGCCATTCGAGCTGTTCTCATATTGGCAGACCCGCGCTTCGGTCAGCGGCGCTCCGCGGAGCAGCGGGAAGCGGCGGTCGCGGAAGGCGACGACCTCGGCCAACGCCTCCCGCGTCGGCGTCCGGTCTTGCGTGTCGGGGTCGACCTCGATCCCGTGCGCGTCATGAGCGAATTTCAGCCCGCGGGTCTCGAGATCGGGAAATCCGTAGAATATGTCGCCGCCGTTGAAATCCGCCCAGCCGGGCATCGCGCCCGTGCTGAACCGCCGATCGCCCGAGGGCGGCGCGAAGAAAAAGACTTCCTGCCGAGTCGGCAGGATCCTGGGGCCGACCGCGTCGGGGAACAGCTTCGGCAGCCATGGCCCAAGCGCGAAGACGAAACGGTCCGCGGCGACCCGCTCACCGGACGAGAGGCGGACTTCCTCCACTCGATCGCCGACGGCGCCGGGTCGGACGGCGGTGCCCTTCATGTAAGTGCCGCCTTCGCGAACGAAGCGATCGACGAGGGTCAGAACCGCACGCCGCGCCATCAGCGCGCCGAAACCGGGTTCGTAAAGACCTACGCTGATCCCGTCGAAGTCGATCATCGGGAATCGCCGCCCCATCTCGGTCTGGTCGAGCACCTCGGTGGGGAGGCCGAATTGCCTGTGCGCGGCGATGCTGTCGCGGACGTAGGGCTCCTCTGTGGGAAAGAAGAAAAGGATTCCCGTCTCAACGAAGATCGGCAGGCCGGAGACGGCGCTCAGAGTCTTCCACTGCGGCAGCGAATCCCTCGCCATGCGGGTGTAGATGGCGTCCTTGCCGTAAGCAGCGCGAGTCAGCCGGGACTCGCCCCCGGAAGACGCGCGGCTGTGCGCTGGCCCCCAGGCGTCGATCAGGGTGACCTTGTGACCCTGGCCTTTCAGGTGATGGGCGGTCCACGCGCCAAAGACGCCAGCGCCGATCACGGCGACATGATCCTTCATCGCGCGCTTGTACGGCTTGGCGAGCGCCGGGGAAACGGCTGCGCCGCCCGCCCCGATCAGGAGCGAGCGGCGCGTGACTCCGGAACTCATTGCTTCGCGATCAGCCGCGTTCGCCGCCCTCGACCGGCGCCGGTGGCGGCGGCGGCGGAGCCGGGGGAGGCGGCGGTGGGGCCGCTTCCGGCGGTGGCGGCGGTGGTGGCGGAGGGGGCGGCGGCGGCGGAGGCGCGGCCGCGACCGAATGGCCGAAGCTTTGCCGGACCGTCAGCCCGATCGTGCGCGGTTGTCCCACTGCGAAGCCGAGACGGGCCCGGCCGCCGCGCTCGCGGTCGAACGACAGCTTGGGATCCTTGTCGAACAGGTTGTTCACATAAGCGACCAGCTCGAGCCCGGAGTCGAACGCCAGGCCCGCCGACAGATTGACGAGGTTATAGGCCGGAAGCCTCAAATCGAGCGTCGTCGCCGCGTCGGCGGGCTGGCCGTTGAACGGAAGCCCATGAACGAAGGTGCGGGGATTGTCCTCCTGGTCGCCGGGCTGCGTGAAGCGGTTGCCGACGTGCTGGAAGGATGCGTTGACGTACCAGTCGGCGCTGCTGTTGAACCGCTGCGTGTAGGTCGCCGCAGCCGCCATCTGAAACTTCGGGACGGTCGGAAGGCGATTGCCGGACCGGATCCCCGTGGCGACCGCCAGCTCCGGATTGGCGATGGTCGAATCGAACTCCGCGTTCACGTAGCTGCCCGTCAGCGACAGGTCCAAGCCCGGCATGGGATGAGCCGAAAATTCTGCCTCGAGACCGGTCGTGTGGGCCTTTGGAACGTTGAACACGAGGCGGGACGAGCAACCGCCGGCATCGACGGTCACCTGGAGGTTCTTCATCGAGGCGTGGAAGACGGCCGCGTTGAAAGTGAGCCCGCTTCGCGAATATTTGACTCCGCCCTCGTAGTTCCAGAGCGTCTCGTCGTCGTAGAATTTGGTCGCGAACGGGCCGTAGAGCTCCTTGTCGTGATCGCTGCAAATCGGCAGGTTCAGCGGATCGTTGATTCCGCCCAGGCGGAATCCCTTTGCTGCCTGGAGGTTGACGCTGAGGTGCCGGTTCGGCTCCCAGGTGCCGATCACGCGCGGGCTGAACCCGCTCGACTTGGTGGTGTCGCCGATCGACGTGAAGTCGGGCGAGAACAGGCCGCCGTTGATGAAGTCGCGGACCTCCTTGAAATGGTACCACCGGCCGCCGGCCGTCAGCTTGAACTGGTTGAACCGGTAGCTGCCCTCGCCGAAGACCGCGGTCTGCTTGATCACGTAGGGAATGTCGGCGTTGTATGGGGAATCGAGATCGGGAAAGCCGTTGGCGACGGCTGCCGACGTTCCCGCGCCGAGCACCGAGTCGACGAAACTGGCGTAGCCGGGCGTCGGCAGGCGCTGGTGATAGACGCGGTCCACATGCGAGTAGAAGCCACCGAAGACCCATTGCAGCGGACCGGCACCGGTTGAGCTGAGGCGAGCCTCCTGCGTCCATTGCTTGAGGGTCGTCGTATCGCGAAGATTCGATGGCAGGTTGACGCCGGCGTCGGGGAATCCGAGATCGACCGAAACCGAGCCCGTCAGAGCGGAGGCGTCGCGGCTCACCAGGATATCGCGCTTGATGTAGCTGGTGACCGACGTCAGTTCGGCGGGACCGAAGTCGTAGCTCGCGGTCAGGTCGCCGATCGTGGTCTTGTCGCTGAACTTTTCGCGCAGGAGCAAATACTGTTCCCGCTCTTGCGGCTCATGCGGCGGAACCGTGAACGCATTGGAATAGAGGTTGTACACTTCCTCGCGGTTGAAGCCGTTGGCCTGAACCTTCTGATAGACGATTCGCGGAGTGATCTTCAGCTCGGGGATCGGCTCCCACAACAGCGAAAGGCGCCCGCCTACGCGCGAGCCGTCGTTCACGTTGTCGCCGCCCGCCGGACCGCGCGCGTCGATGAAGCCGCCGAAATGGGTCCCGTATCCGACTGCCCGAATGGCGGCCGTCGATCCGATCGGCACGTTGACCGCGCCCTTCGTGGAGTAGCCGACGTCTCCGCCCGCAAGGACGTTGACGTTCCCTTCCACGAGCCCCTCGACACGTTCGAGCTTGGGCTGGTTCGTGATGTAGCGGATGGTGCCGCCGACCGACCCGGAACCGAACAGCGTTCCTTGCGGCCCACGCAGCGTCTCGACGCGATTCAGGTCGAACAGGTCGAGGTCGGGCGTGAACAGCGACAGCGAGATCACGCTTTCGTCGAGGTAGACGCCGACCTGCTCCTTCACGCCCGGCTGGTCGCGGGCGATCTGCCCGGCGGACACGCCGCGTACGGAGACCTGGCTCTGTCCGGGGCCGAGATTCTGCACGGTAAGCCCCGCGACATTGCGGCTGAGGCCTTCGAGGGTCTGGACGTTCGCGCGCTGGATGTCCTGCTCGGTTTGCGCATTCACGGAGAAGGGAACGTCCTGCACCGTCGACGCGCGCTTCGTCGCCGTGACGATGATCTCGCCTTCCATGACCTGCGGCTGAGCCGAGGACGCGTTCGGCTGAGGATTTGCGGCCTGCGCCGCCTCTTCCTGCTGCGTTTGCGCGGCGGCCGGTGCGGCGACCGCGAGGATCGATGTGGTAATCAGCAAAGTGGTCATCAGGCGCATGACATTCCCCCTGTTGGATTGCGTCGCCGAGCCGACACTATGCCTGAAACATCCGTTCCCGAGGAAGGGCGCGCGCGCCAGCGCGGCACGTTCCTGCTGCACCTGTTGCGCCCCCGTAACACTAACGAAGGCATGGCTGCTGCTACGCGAACGGAAGCAGCTCTCGGGGCGGGTTCGGCTGCACGGCGACTCCGCGATCGGCGAGGAACCGGTGCCGGACGATCTCGGCCTGCTGTTCCAGTCCGTAGCGGCGGAACGGCCTTCCCGGCTTCACCTCATAGGAATAGCGGCAGAAGGGATGGCGCATCAGCGGAAGGTAGAGCGGGCCCCCGCGTTGCGCCTGCCAGACGTGGGTCATTTCGTGAATGAAGAAGCCCTGCCGGCCCAAATTCTCTTTCGAAAAATCTTCGGACCAGCCGCCCGCGACGGGATGGAACCAGATCCAGCCGCTCGGCGCCATCGCCGCGTTCGCGGGCTGGAACGGCCACCACTTGCCCTTGAGCAGCCGCACCTTGGGATAATCGATTGCGTCGCCGAAGACCGAGCGGCACATCGCGATCTCGCCTCCGGTGAGCGATCGGGACTCCATCGGCGCGGAGGTAGCGCTGCATGGCTCCGCGCGCCACTTGCGGCGTTAACAGCGCATCGCTAGGGCAGCGGCAAAACAAAACACGGAGGAAGCGTTCCATGAGCGAGACTGCCGATCGGGTGAAGAAGATCGTCGTCGAACATCTCGGCGTCGAGCCGGACAAGGTCACCGAAGACGCGAGCTTCATCGACGATCTGGGCGCCGACAGCCTCGACATCGTTGAGCTGGTCATGGCCTTCGAAGAGGAGTTCGGGGTCGAAATCCCTGACGACGCCGCGGAAAAGATCACGACGGTTCGCGACGCGATCGAATATATCGACCAGAACAAGGGCTGACCGCTTCGCAGCCGTTCGCCCTGAGCTTGTCGAAGGGCTGCCCTTTTTCTTCCTGACTGCGTTCTAAGACATTACAGGGCTTCGACAGGCTCAGCCCGAACGGGTTTGGGCCTGTCGATGTGTTTGGAGATGCAAATGCGCCGTGTCGTCGTGACAGGTCTCGGGCTCGTGACGCCTCTGGGCGGCGACGTCGAGACCAGCTGGAAGAACATCCTGGCGTCGAAGAGCGGCGCCGGGCCGATCACCAAGTTCGACGCCAGCGACCAGAAGTGCCGCATCGCCTGCGAAGTGAAGCCGGCGGACCACGAATATGGCTTCGACGCCAACAAGCGTGTCGACTTCAAGACCCAGCGGCAAGTCGATCCGTTCATCGTCTTTGGAATCGATGCGGCGGGGCAGGCGATCGAGGATGCCGGCCTGACCGACATGGACGAGGAGACCCGGCTTCGCGCCGGGGTCTCGATCGGCTCCGGCATCGGCGGCCTTCCGGGCATCGAGAGCGAGAGCATCGTCCTTCACGAGAGAGGACCCGGGCGGGTCAGCCCGCACTTCGTGCACGGCCGCCTGATCAACCTCATCTCCGGCCAGGTTTCGATCAAGCATGGGCTGATGGGTCCCAACCACGCGGTGGTCACCGCCTGCTCGACGGGCGCCCACTCGATCGGCGATGCGGCGCGCATGATCCGCGACGACGATGCCGACATCATGCTTGCGGGCGGCGCGGAAGCGACCATTTGCCCGATCGGTATCGCCGGCTTCGCTCAGGCGCGCGCGCTCAGCACCGCATTCAACGACCAGCCGGAGAAGGCGAGCCGGCCCTACGACAAGGCCCGCGACGGCTTCGTGATGGGGGAGGGCGCGGGCGTCGTCGTGCTCGAGGAATATGAGCACGCCAAGGCGCGCGGCGCGAAAATCTACGCCGAGGTCATCGGCTACGGCCTGTCTGGCGACGCCTATCATGTCACTGCGCCGCATCCCGAGGGTTCGGGCGGCTTCCGGGCGATGCAGATGGCGCTTCGCAAGTCGGGGCTTCAACCGTCGGACATCGACTATATCAACGCCCACGGCACCTCGACCCCGCTCGGCGACGAGCTCGAGCTGGGTGCGGTTCGGCGGCTGTTCGGCAACGCCATCGCCAATGTCTCGATGAGCTCGACCAAGTCGGCGATCGGGCACTTGCTCGGCGGCGCGGGCGCGGTCGAGAGCATCTTCTGCATCCTTGCCATGCGCGACCAGATCGTCCCGCCGACTCTCAACCTCGACGATCCCGAGGAGAGTTGCGAGGGCGTCGACCTGGTGCCGCACAAGGCGAAGAAGCGGCCGGTCCGCGCGGTTCTCAACAACAGCTTCGGCTTCGGCGGGACCAACGCCAGCCTCATCATGCGGGCGGTGTGAAGCGGCTTCTGCTAGCCGGCGCGGCGGCGCTGGTCCTCGCCGCGCTTATCGTCATTTACGCCTTCTGGTGGGCGCCGGGACCCAAAGCCGGCCCGCACGACATCGTGATCAAGGAAGGCACCACGCTCCGGGCCGTCTCGCGCCAGCTGGCGAAGGAGGGCGCGATCCCGGGGAGCGCGCGCAGCTATTACGTCATGGCCCGGCTGCTGGGCTCGAGCGACCCGATCCAGGCCGGCGAGTTCGAGATCCCGAAGGGCATGGGCGGCGCGGCCATCCTCGACCTGCTGCAGCACGGAAAGCCGCTGCTTCGGCTGATCACTGTCACCGAAGGGATGCCATCGATCATCGTCCGGGAGAAGCTGGCGGCGAGCCCGTACCTCAAGGGGCCGACGCCCGACGTGCCGGAAGGCTCCGTGCTCCCGGACAGCTACGGCTTTGAGCGCGGCGACACCCGGGCCGAGCTGGTCACGCGCATGCAGCAGGCGATGGACAAGACCCTGGCGCAGCTGTGGCCGAAGCGGAGCGGCGACTGCCCCGTCGCCAGCCCCGCGCAAGCAGTGATCCTCGCCTCGATCGTCGAGAAGGAGACGGGGAAGCCTACCGAGCGGCCGATGATCGCCGGCGTCTACTGCCACCGCCTGAAAATCGGCATGAAGCTCGATGCCGACCCTACCTTCATTTATCCGATCACGAAGGGGAAACCGCTGGGCCGTCGTCCACGTTTGTCAGAGGTGCATGCCAGGAACGAGTACAACACGTACGAGATGAGCGGTCTTCCGATCGGCCCGATCACCAACCCCGGCAAGGCGAGCATCGAGGCGGTGCTGCATCCGGCGCCAACCAAGGCGCTCTATTTCGTTGCCGACGGAACCGGCGGCCATGTCTTTGCGGAAACGCTGGCAGAGCAGAATGCCAATGTCGCCAAATGGTATGCCATTCGCAAGCAACGGGGACAGATGTGAGGAACCGCGGGATCGGCCGCGGCCGCATGTTCATGGGCGCGCTTCTGCTGATTGCGGCGGTGATGACCTGGGGCATCGGACTGATGATGAGCCCGCACGGCGATGTCGTCGCCAAGGGCACCGAGCACGTCCGGCCGGTCATCGTCACGTTCATGCGCAATGGCGCGATCGGCACGATCATCCTGTCGGCGATCGCGGGCTGGCTCCTGTTTCCCGCCCGGCGGCCCAAATGGCCTCAGCGCGACTGGGCCCTGATCGCTCTCCTGGTCCTCCTCGTCGGAAGCAGCCTTTACACGCTCATCTGGCTATACGGCTTTGTCCTGCGATAGAGCGTCGCTCCGCACATAGCCGACGCGGCGATCGGTTCCGGCATAGCCCCAAGCCCAGCCGAGGCTGTCGTCGAGCATCATGAAGGCTTCGCCCTCACTGAGATTCCGCACCGTCTCGGCATCGGCGGAAGGGCCGCTGCGGAGGGTCTCAGCCGCGCCGAGCCGCCGCTCGACCGGCTCGGCATAATGCGAGGCGATCACGCGTCCTGCGAGCGCAACGTCCGCCAGGTCCTTGCGGAAGGCGTTATGTTCGGGATCCGGAGGGTCAGACGGTCCGGCGAGCGAGAAGCCGTCAGCGCTGGTGGGCGTATGCGGGCGCCTGGCCGATGATCGGCCGGTGCGCCGCGGAGCCGCTGTCGCTCTCGCGGAGGTTGCGCTTGAACCCTTCAAGAAAATCTGCCCCGCTGCTGGTGCGGACTACGAACACGTTGCGCCGGTCGTCCTGATCCCGTTCACGGCGGAGATAGCCGAGCGCGCCGAGCGTATTCAAGGCTCGCGTGACGACCGGCTTGGACACGCCGAGCACCCTTGCAAGCCCGCGCACCGTATGCGGCCCGGGCGTCAGATAGACCAGCATCAGCAGGGCCATCTGCCGGTTGGTGAGGTCGGGTTCGCCCGAGCGGACGTAGGCGATGAGCGCCTTCATCCAACCGATCAGCGAAACTTCGGCCATTGCCGCCACCTTCCGTACTCGTGCCCGCGTAGCAGCCAGATAAACCGGTAAGGAGGCGAAATGTTGCAGGGGCGTTCGCGTAAATTGCGGGATTTGTGCCGAATTGCCGCGTCAGCCTTGCAGATAACGGCCTTCTAGGAAGGCCCAGACGGCGCGCAATCCGAGCGCTTCGCCGCCCTTGGGACGCCCGGGCTTGGCCGAATCGCGCCATGCCCAGGTGTCGAGGTGGGCCCAGGGGATGTCCGAAGGCACGAACCGCCTGAGAAACAGAGCGGCATAGACCGCGCCGGCCATCGCATTGCCCGATGTGTTGGACAGGTCCGCGACATCGCTCTTCAGCTGCTCGTCGTAGGGATCCCACAGCGGCATTCGCCAGATTGGGTCCTCGGCCTCGCGCGCGGCGGCTTCCAGCTCGCCGGCGAGGTCGTCGCGATTGACGAAAGTGGCGGGAAGATCGGGGCCCAGCGCCACCCGCGCCGCACCGGTCAGGGTCGCGAAATCGACGATCAGCTCGGGTTGCCCCTCGGCCGCCTTGGCCAGCGCGTCCGCGAGGATGAGCCGTCCCTCGGCGTCCGTATTGTCGATCTCGACGAACAGACCCTTGCGCGATCTCACGATGTCGCCCGGGCGATAGGACGCGCCGGAGACGGCATTCTCCACCGCGGGGATAACGAGGTGCAGGCGGACCGGAAGGCGGTTCTCGATGACGAGCTGCGCAAGCGCGAGCGCATGGGCCGCGCCGCCCATGTCCTTCTTCATGATGCGCATTCCGGACGCATTCTTGAGGTCGAGCCCGCCACTGTCGAAGCAGACCCCCTTGCCGACGATCGCGACGCGCGGGTCTTCGGGCTTGCCCCATTCGAGCTCAATGAGGCGCGGGGCCCGCTCGGGCGTCGCGGCTGCACCGACGGCGGCGATGAGAGGATAGCCGACCGCAAGCTCCTCGCCGCCGATGACATTGAGCTGCGCGCCCGTGCGGTTCGCGAGTCCGGCCGCGGCGGCTTCCAGCTCCGCAGGCCCAAGGTCCGCAGCTGGCGTGTTCACGAGGTCGCGGACCAGCGCCGTCGCCTGCGCGAGACGCACCGTCGCCTCGATCCTGGCGGGCTCGCCGCTGACGAGGATGCGCGGTCCGCGTTCGGAATCGTCCTTCTTCGAGCGATAGGCGTCGAAGCGGTGCTGGGCGAGCAGCCAGCCAAGCGCCGCCTTGCCCGGCTGGCCGTGCGCCAGCTTGTAGGTGCCCTCGGGCAGCTTCCCCGCGAGCGCGGCGAGGCACCAGGGCGAAAGTTCCGTGGCGTTCTTCACCGCGCTCACGACTTCGAACTCATTGCCGCGCGGAAGGATCGCGAACGCGTAGGCCGTCTTCCCGTCGAACCTCTGTGCCTCGAGCAAGGCGCGGTCCTCCGCCGGCCTTTTCTTTAGCCAGGCGGCGAAGCTGTCCTTGTCGACGAGGTCGACCGGCCGCGCTTGCTGGCCGCGGTCGGGGACGAGGAGGGAGGCAAAATCGGTCATGGCGGGGCCTCTAGCCAAGGACGAGCCTTACCCCAAGCCTCCCTGCCGCTCAGCGGGAATCTCGAAGCTGTCGGGCCGGGCCAGATCCCACGCGTGGCCGTAGAAGCTGCGCTTGCGCTTCCCCTCGACGAGCTCCCCGGGCTCGAGGAACACGTGCAATTGCGAGAACAGCCGGATTTCCGCGTCTCCCACCCGTCGCACGAGATGGTGTGGCTTGATCTCCGAGGGATGTTCCAGGCCGGCAGCCGCAATCATGTCGGACAGGGCATGCATCGTGTTGCGATGGAAATTCGCCACGCGCTCGGCCTTGTCCTCGACGACCAAAGCGCGCTGCCGCAATTGGTCCTGGGTCGCCACTCCGGTAGGGCAGCGGTTGGTGTTGCAGATCAGCGATTGGATGCAGCCGAGCGCGAACATGTAGCCGCGGGCGGCGTTGGTCCAATTGGCCCCGAGCGCCATCAGGCATGCGATGTCGAACGCGCTGACCACCTTGCCGGCAGCGCCGATCCGGATGCGGTCCCTGAGCCCGGCGCCAACAAGCGTGTTGTGCGCGAACAGCAAGCCTTCACGCACGGGGACGCCGATGTGATTCATGAATTCGAGCGGAGAGGCGCCGGTTCCGCCTTCGGCGCCGTCGACCACGACGAAATCGGGGACGATCCCGGTCTCGCGCATAGCCTTGACCATCGCCATGAATTCCCACGGATGACCGATGCACAGCTTGAAACCCACCGGTTTACCTCCGGAGAGCCGCCTGAGATCGGCGAGGAAGTGCATCATCTCGATCGGCGTCGAGAAGGCCCGGTGACGCGCTGGTGAGAGGCAATCCTGGCCTTCGGGGACTCCGCGTGTCAGGGCGATCTCGGGCGTCACTTTCGGACCCGGCAGGATTCCCCCGTGGCCCGGCTTGGCGCCCTGGCTCAGCTTCACCTCGACCATCTTGACCTGGGCGGCGGTCGCCTTCTCGGCGAAGCGTTCGGGATCGAACTGGCCGTCGGCGGTGCGGCATCCGAAATAGCCGCTGCCGATTTCCCAGATCAGGTCGCCGCCATGCTCCTGGTGATAGCGGCTGATGCTTCCCTCGCCCGTATCGTGGGCGAAGTTGCCGAGGCGCGCGCCCTTGTTCAGCGCGCGAATGGCGTTCGCGCTCAGGGAGCCGAAGCTCATGGCGGAAATGTTGAAGATCGACGCCGAATATCGCTGCGTGCAGTCGTCGCCGCCGATGGTGATCCGGAACGTCTGTGGGTCGGCTCGCGGCGCCGGGCGGGTCGAGTGCGCGATGAACTCGTAGCCGTCGCCGTAGACGTCGAGTTGCGTCCCGAACGCGCGCTCGCTCCCCTCATTCTTGGCGCGCGCATAGACCAGCGAGCGCTGGCTCCTCGAGAATGGCGTTCGCTCGTTTTCGCCTTCGATCAGATATTGCCGGACCTGGGGACGAACGGATTCGAACAACCACCGGAAATGGCCCGTGATCGGATAGTTGCGGAGCACGGAATGGGACGGCTGGAGCAGGTCGTAAACGCCGAGGAGCGCCACAAGGGCTACGATGATTGCAAGGAACGTAAGCGACGGCCGAAGCGGCCAAGCCCAGGCGGCGACGATGAGGACAAGCAGCGTGAGCGCAAACGGGACGAAGCGCGCCACCGGCCACTGTCTCTCGTTGCGTCCCACGCGCATTCAAACCGCTCCCTTCGAACCCGCCCGGCGGTGCGAACCATCTCTGGCACGGGTCTAGGAGCGCGTCCGACCCATCGCAATCACGGTACCTTAATGCAGCTTGTCGTCCGAAGAGGAGGCCTGGCTCTTGCCGTGGCAATCTCCCGAGCCAGGCGTCAGCCGGAGCGGGGCCGGACGAAGCTGACCCGCCCGGCCGTCGCGTCCTCGATCAGGCGCTCATATTCGTTCGCGAGCTGTTCGTGGATTTTGCGCGCAATGTCGGAGGTCGCGGTCTTCGCGCGGCTGGTTTCGGTCTGCTGCCTCAGGAACAGGTAATTGATGTCCACTTCTCTCTCCGCGTCGCCGTCGGCCCCTGTCGCGGGGGAGAATGGCCGAGCGAACTGAACGGCAGATGACACAGGAGTCGGTCAGGCGACTGACGGTTGTTCAGCCTCGCCGAAGCGTGGCGCAGCGTCACTCGGGGTGAGTTCTCGCCCCCTGCGCCCGGCGGCTCATTCGGGCATGATCATGAACTGTTCCCAGCGGCCGTTGGCGCCCGGCTCGGCGTAGGTGACAAGCGTCAGGTCCGGGTGACCCGCATAGTGGATCGTATAGTTGCGGTTGACGAAGCCGCCGCGCAGGCGGGGCGAGCGGTTGATCGTGATCGACGCCGGCTTTCCGAGCGGCGCGAGGCTGCTCCGGTAGTCGCCGAGCGTGGTCGGATCGAAATAGTAGTTGAGGTTGTCCGTGAACTTGGAGCGGGGCAGGGCGCCCGTGACGATCGCATCGTAGGTCGTCTGGACGTCCGCGAGCCGGTCGCCTTCACCTGCAAGCGCATGCTCGGGGCTGTCGAGGACGATCTTCTCGATGCCCGAGGTGAGCGTGTCCGTCGCGCCCGAGAAGTCGGCGTTGGTGAAGACGACGATCGCGTCGTTCGTGTCGGGATAGACGGTGTTCTGCGTGAGGAAGCCGACGGCTTCGCCGCCGTGATCGATGACGTGCCGCTCGCGTTGGTAATGGTTGTACACGCCGAGGCCGTAGCCGTTCGTGCGGCCGTCGGTGCGCAGCACGGGCGTCTCCTGCTCGATCCAGTCGCGTTGCGGGATGAGCGCCCGGTCCATCCGCGCGATGTCCCATTTCGCGAGGTCGGCGGCGGTCATCGACAGCTCGCCCGCGGCATAGAGCCAGCCGCGCCCCGGCTGCTGCGCGACGCGGACCGGGCCAAGCGCGAAGCGGTGGTAGCCCGCGGGGAAGGCGGGCGTGTTGGTGTCGTCCTGGTTGCGGACGCTGGTCATCCCGAGCGGCGCGAAGATTCGCTGCCTGAGGAAGGCGACCAGCTCCTGCCCGCTCACTTTCTCGACGATCATCCCGGCGACGACATAGCCCGTGTTACTGTATTGCCAGCGCGCGCCCGGCTCGAAATCGAGCGGCTTCTTCGCCCATTTGTCGACGATGTGCTGCGGGGTCGTCGGCTTCTCCATGTCGATGAAGGAATAATCCTGCGGCCAGAAGTCCTGCAGGCCCGAAGTATGAGAGATGAGCTGCCGGATCGTGATCTTGTCGCCGTCGGTGACGCCCGGGACATATTTCGACACGGGGTCGTCGAGGCTGAGCTTGCCCTCGTCGCGCAGAAGGATCAGCGCCATCGCCGTGAACTGCTTCGAGTTCGACGCGATCTGGTAGGGCTGGCCGGGGCTCGCGGGCAGGTTCTCGTTGGCCTTTCCGTAGGCCTTGGTGAGGACGAGCTTGCCGTCGCGCACGATCGCGATCTCGGCGCCGGGGACGCCGGTGTCCTTGAGCGTGCTCGCGACCAGCCGGTCGACCTGGCCGACTTGCTCGGGCGTGAGCTGCTGGGCGGTTGCGGGAAAAGCGAGGAGCGCGAGCAGCGCGGGCGTGAGCTTGAGCATGGCGTTAAGCCTACAACCGCAGATGCAGCTGTCGAGTCATCGCGCGCATTGCTCGCTTTGACGAAGTGCAATTCGCGGAACGCGGCCGCAGCGCGGACCGTTACGGGCCCGCGACGCTTTCGAGGGAGACATCTATGAGGGCCGGCTGGGCTGGGGCCATCCTTGCAATCGTGATGGCGATCATCGGCGTGGTTCTGACCGTGGGCGGCGCGTGGCTCGTGGTTCTCGGCGGGTCGATCTATTACCTGATCGCCGGCCTCGCCTTGCTCGCCTCCGCATGGTTCCTGTTCAAAGGCCGCCTGCTCGGCGGCTGGATTTACGTCGGGCTGTTCGTCCTCAGCGCGATCTGGGGCTTCGCCGAATCGCGCGGCAACGCCTGGGCCATGGTGCCGTGGCTCGTGGCTCCGCTGGTGCTCCTGATCGCCGTGCTTCTGGTGATGCCGACGCTGACCCGCGCCGGCGGGCGGTGGAAGATGGCGGGCGGCGGAATCGCCCTCGCCGTGGTGCTGGTCGCCGCGAGCTTCGCGGTGCTCGGAACGACCGGAGGCGGCGCCGTGCTGGCGCTCCCCGCGCAGAGCTCGCCCGGAATGAGCGATCCCTCGGTGATCCCCGCGGGCGCCGACTGGCCGGCCTATGGCGGCACCGAGGCGGCGTGGCGATTCTCCCCGCTGACCCAGATCAATCCGGGCAACGTCGGCAAGCTGAGAAAGGTGTGGGAAGTGCATACCGGCGGGCTTCCGACGAACCCCGATTATGCAAAGCTCTACGGCACCGAAAACACGCCGCTCAAGGTCGGCAATCTGCTCTACACCTGCACCGCGAAAAACGTCATCGTCGCGCTCGACGCGGCGACTGGAAAGCCGGTGTGGCGGGTCGATCCGCACGTGCCTGACAAGTGGATCCCCTACACGACCGCGTGCAGGGGGCTCGCTTATTACCGCATTCCGGACGCGGCCGCCGGGACGCCTTGCGCCGGACGGATCATCGAGGGCACGCTGGATTCGCGCCTGATCGCGGTCGACGCACTCACCGGCAAGGCCTGCACCGATTTCAACGGAACCGGGCAGCAGGACACCAAGATCGGCATGGGCCCGGTCTATCCCGGACTCGCGACGATCAATTCGGCGCCGACCATTGTCAGGGGGATCATCGTCGTTCCCCACCAGATCCTCGACGGGCAATGCCGCTGCTCGCCATCGGGCGTGATCCAGGGGTTCGACGCCAGGACCGGCAAGCTCGCCTGGGCATGGGACGTCGAGCATCCGGAATGGAACGGCTATCCGCCGGCCGGGCAGACCTGGGCCAAGGCGACTCCCAACAGCTGGATGAGCAGTTCGGGCGACGAGAAGCTCGGGCTCGTCTATCTCCCGATGGGGAATTACGCCGCCGATTATATCTCGAGCGGGCGTCCCGAACGCTCCAACCAGGTGTCGAGCTCGATCGTCGCGATCGACGTCACCACCGGCAAGCCCAAATGGGTGTTCCAGACGGTCAAAAAGGATGTCTGGGACTATGACATTGGAAGCACGCCGTCGCTGATCGATTACAAGGGCACGCCGGCACTCCTGGTCGCGTCCAAGCAGGGCGACCTTTACGTGCTCGACCGGGCGACCGGGAAATCGCTTGCGCCGATCGGCTCGGTCTCGGCGCCGCAGGGCGGCGTCGAGCCCAATGAGCGCGTCCCGACCCAGATCGTTTCCCTTTGGAACAGCCTGAAGAAGCCGGCTCTCGTCGAATCCGACATGTGGGGCATGTCGCCGATCGACCAGATGATCTGCCGCATCCAATTCCGCCGCGCCGATTATCGCGGGGAATTCACGCCGCCCCGCGCCGACCGGCACACCATCGAATATCCGGGCTATAACGGCGGAAGCGACTGGGGCAGCCTGTCGATCGACCCCGTCCGCGGAGTCGCCATCGCCAATTACAACGACACGCCCAATTACCTGAAGCTGATGCCGCGCGCGGTGGCGAACAAGGAAGGGATCAAGCCGCGCTTCGCCACCGACATCGCTTCAACCCAGGCCCATGCGGTCGACCCGCAATGGGGCGTCCCGTACGCGATCCAGGTCAATGCCGGCTGGCGGATGAAATTCACCAAGCTGCTCTGCAAACGCCCGCCTTATGGCGGAATCCGCGCCATCGATATCGCCACCGGGCAAACCCTGTGGGATCATCCGCTCGGCACGGCGCGCCGCAACGGGCCGTTCAACATCCCGACCTTCCTTCCGTTCACGATCGGGACGCCCAACAATGGCGGCGCGGTGACCACCGCGAGCGGGCTGATCTTCATCGCCGCGGCGACCGACGATCTCCTGCGCGCGATCGACGAGCGGACGGGCAAGGTCGTGTGGTCGGTAACGCTACCGGCGGGCGGCCAGGCGACGCCGATGATCTATGAGCAGAACGGCCGCGAATATGTCGTGATCTTCGCCGGCGGCCACCATTTCATGGAAACGCCCGAGGGCGACAGTCTGATAGCCTACGCGCTGCCCAGTTAGGGCATCGGGCAGGCGAGCGGCTGCCGGAGCGTCGCGGCGTCCTTGGGGTCGAGCTGGATGTGGAGCGGCCTGGCGTGTTCGACGAACTGCTTCGCGGCCATGTTCATGGTGCCCGTCAGCGACCGCAGCTGCGCGACCGTCTCGACGAAGCGCTCGCGCGACGTGTCGGTGAAGGGTCGCGGACGGCGATAGGCGCTGATCGTCGCCCACAGCTCCTGCTGGCGGATGTTGAGGTCGCGGAACAGCCGGACGTAGCTGAACAGGACCGAATAGGCGTTGCGCGTGTCGTGGGGCATGTGCGCGATCGCTCCGGACGCGACCGCCGCGTCCCATGCGGCCGAACCCCAGACGCGGTTGCGCGAGACCGGCGTGTTGCGGATCACGAGCGTGCCCTTGCTCCTGTCCGCCAGCTCGTCGAGCGCATCGAGCGTCCGGTGCTGGCAGTCGGTGATCTCGATCCGCTCCTGAGCCGCGAACAGCGAATCCGCGAGCTCGTCGTCGAGGCTGTCCTCGACGATGCTCACTTCCCTGTGCCAGTTCCACGCGTCGACCGCCTCGCCGGCGGC
>Ga0207657_10002758_pt1 | contig 18916 bp, 23 predicted proteins | sample KBSC33metaG_FD_184316 | JGI IMG/M metagenome (GOLD analysis project Ga0207657, IMG submission 184316) | Corn rhizosphere microbial communities from Kellogg Biological Station, Michigan, USA - KBS C3-3 metaG (SPAdes) (version 2) | ecosystem: Host-associated > Plants > Roots > Rhizosphere > Soil ... | reverse complement strand
AGTGGAGGGACTCGAACCCACGGCCCTCGGTTTTGGAGACCGATGCTCTACCAACTGAGCTACACTCCTCCGGCCCGGAAGCGAGCGGCGACATAGCGGGGGGGTAAGCCGAGCGCAAGTAGCGCGAGACCGCATTAGTCCGCGGCCTCGCATCGTCATCGCGAGCCCCCAAAAGGGGCGCCGCAATCCAGGCCTATACCGGAGGATAATCGCCAGGCTGAATTGCCGCGCCGCTGCGCGGCTCGCAATGACGCTGAATTGAGGTCCGCGACGCGATCCGCCGCAGCGGCGATCAGGCTTGGTGATTCGACATATTACCATGATATTAGGGAATATTGCCCGAATCCTAAGGGGCAGGATGTGCGACTCCGACGACGAGTCGAGTTATCCACAAGGGGGTGAATCCAGCGAACGCGGACTCGGCTCACTTCACCGCAGACCGCTTCTATTCGCCGACGAACGCTCCCTATCTCAAGCCACGACAGCGAGATCGGGGGATCTTTTCCGAATATGCCACGACGTTTCAAAGCGGCCTTTTGTTCCGTGCTCTTCATCGCCGCTTTGTCCGCTCCGTCGGCCGCCAACGCCCAGAGTTTCTGGCAGTGCGCTCCGTTCGCCCGCGTGTTTTCCGGCATCCAGCTGTTCGGCACCGCCGCTTCCTGGTGGAACCAGGCGATCGGCAAATATGCGCAGGGCGCCGCCCCCAAGCTCGGTTCGGTGCTGGTTTTCAAGGCGATCGGCTCGATGCGTTCGGGCCATGTCGCGACCGTGACGCAGGTCATCTCCGATCGCATCATCAAGGTCACTCACGCCAATTGGGGCCATCCCGGCCAGGTGGAGCGCGACGTGACGGTGGTCGACGCATCGGCCAAGGGTGACTGGAGCGCGGTCAAGGTCTGGTACGGCCCGATCCACGATATCGGCCAGCGCGCTTACCCGACCTACGGCTTCATCTATGCAGGTGCCAGCGCAGTTGCCCACAGCGCCGAGGCGGCCGCCAGCAAGGCGCTCGCCTACGACGACGCCACGATCAAGGGCTGAGCGGCTCGCGTCGACGGCTCGCCACGAGCTCAACAGGTCCGGTCATCCTTGTCAGCCGCGTAAGCGGCGAAGCGGTCTGCAAACCAACAGCGCCTTAGTGCACCGTCTCCGATGCTGCTTCCGCGGTCTTCGGCATGAACCATCGCACGAGCACCAGCCCGCCCGCGACCAGGCCGATCACTTGCGACAGCGCGAGATAGACGAAATAGGTCCAGGGAAGCGAAGGATTGAAGATCGGCTGCCCGATGGTGAAATAGAGCGTCGCGGCGACCGCGAACAGCGCCACCAGCTTGGTGCGCGAGGCGAAATCCTGGACGCGATCGGCGATCGCATGCAGCGCGATGCCGATCAGCAGGATGGTCAGGATCGACAGCACCAATCCCTCGATCAGCGACGTCCCGTCCATCACCGGAAAGCCGGCGGTGTTGAAATGGATCAGCGCCACCGGCCCCTTGCCGTAAAGCACCGTGCCTTGCGCCGTATCCGGCCAGGGCACAGCATATGTGCCCGTCCCGCTCTCGCTCAGATTGGCTGAGAGTGCCTGCTGGACCGCCGCATTCTTGGTGTCGTCGACGACGCGGAATGCGATCTTGCTGAGCGGCGTTCCCCAGAAGATCGCGCCGACGATCCATTGCGCAAGGCCGCCGCATATACTGCCGATCAGGATCCGAACCATGTCGCGCTCCCATCCATTTAGGGGAGCAGATTAGCTCAACCGTTCTTGCTCGTCATCAGCTTGCGCACGAAGCCGATCAGCCCGGTCTGGCGCGAGCGCCGTAGCCGTTCGGCATTCAATATCGTCACCACCTGCTCGAAGCAGCTCTGAACATCATCGTTGATCAGGACATATTCGTAGCCGTCCCAGTGGCTGATCTCCGAATTTGCGCGTGCCATGCGCGCTTCGATCACCGTGGCGTCGTCGGTCCCGCGCGTGCGCAGCCGGCGTTCGAGTTCTTCAACCGAAGGCGGCAGAATGAAGACGCGCACGACGTCCTGCCCGGCTTGTTGATAGAGTTGCTGAGCGCCCTGCCAGTCGATGTCGAACAGCACGTCATGGCCTTGGGCGAGCATCGCCTCGACCGGAGCCTTGGGCGTACCATAGCGGTGATCGAAGACGTGCGCCCACTCCATCAGCTCGTCATTTCCGACCATGTCCTTGAATGTCGGAACGTCGACAAAATGATAGTCGCGACCCTCAACCTCGCCCGGGCGCTTTGGGCGGGTCGTGACCGACACCGACATATCGATGTCCTTGTCCGCTTCGAGCAGCATCCGGGCGATCGTGGATTTGCCCGCACCCGACGGCGAGGACAGAACGAAGAGGAGACCGCGATGCTCGATGCTGGCGTTGGGCATGGCTGCTCTTGGCTTTCTCGCGCGCGAAGGTCAACGTGGGCACGCATGGATCGCGCACCCTTCCGCTTCGGCACCGCCGCCACGGCCGCCACCATCATTCTGATTCTCGGTGTCGCCGCCGCAATCCTGCTCTCGATGGGCCGGCCGCCGATCTGCACCTGCGGTTATGTCGCCTTGTGGCATGGCGCGATCGACAGCGGGAATAGCCAGCATCTGCTCGACTGGTACAGCCCGAGCCATGTCATCCATGGCTTTCTCTTCTATGGCGCGGGTTGGCTGCTGCTGCGCCGGCTGCCTTTGCGCTTCCGCTTGCTGATCGCGGTTATGATCGAGGCTGGGTGGGAATTGATCGAGAACTCACCGATGGTGATCGACCGTTATCGCACCGCGACGATGGCGCTCGGCTATACCGGCGACAGCGTGCTCAATTCGCTGTCCGATATAAGCTGCATGATGATCGGCTTCGCAATCGCGCGCCGGCTGCCGCCGGCAGCGACGATCCTGCTCGGCATCACCATGGAGTTCGTGACTCTTGCCGTGATCCGGGACAATCTGACACTCAACGTGCTGATGCTGGTGTGGCCGGTCGAGGCGATCCGGGCGTGGCAGGCGGGATGAAGGGGCGAGCATGAAGGCTAAGCTATTGGCGGCCGCGGCGTTGGCACTGATTGCGGGAGCCGCGTCGGCGCGCGACTTCGTGATCCACGCAGGGCATCTGATCGACGGCACCGGTGCCGCGCCCCGCGCCCAAGTCTCGATCCTGATCCACGACCAGCGCATCGCCGCGATCGAGCCCGGCTATGTAACCCCTGCTGGCGCGGAGGTGATCGATCTGTCGAACGCGACCGTGCTGCCCGGGCTGATCGATTGCCATGTCCATATCATGTCGGCCTGGCATGGCGGTGATCCGATCCGGCAGGCGGTGACGACCACGGACTATGACGCGCTGATCGATGGCGTGAACGACGCCCGGGCGACCCTGCTGGCGGGCTTCACCACAATCCGCGACGTCGGCGATCCGACCAGTGCGGTGATCGCGCTCAAGAAGGCGATCGCGAAAGGCGAGATTGCGGGTCCGCGCATGTGGGTCGCAGGTGCCGCGCTCGGGCCGACCGGCGGCCATGGCGATCCCGCCAACGGCCTGCTGCCCGAGTTCGGCGAGATTGCGAGTTGGCGTCAGACCCTGATCGACAGCCCGGAACAGGCGAGGCTCACGGTGCGCAGCATGTGGCGCGCCGGGGTCGATCTGATCAAGATCATGCCGTCGGGCGGCGTGATGTCGATCGGGGATGACCCCAAGCTGCAATTGATGGCGGATGACGAGATCAAGGCGGTGATCGAAACGGCGCACGCGCTTGGCCTCAAGGTCGCGGCGCACGCCCATGGCAAGCAGGCGATCGACCATACGATCGCGCTCGGCGTCGATTCGATCGAGCATGGCAGCTATGCCGATGCGGGCAGCTACAAGCTGTTCAAGCAATATGGCACTTATCTCGTCCCGACGATGCTCGTCGGACAGAGGGTTTATGAGCGTGCGCGCAACCATCCCGAGCAACTCAATCCTTCCACCGTCGAAAAGGCGTTGGTGGTCGGTCCGCTGCTCCAGAAGAATCTGCATGACGCACATGCCGCGGGCGTGAAGATCGCCTTCGGCACCGATACGTTCGGCCTGTCCCGTCACGGAGAAAATGCGCAGGAATTCGCGATCGAAGTCTCCGCCGGACTGTCACCGATGGAGGCAATCCTCACCGCGACCCACAACGCCGCCGACTTGATCGGCGACAGCGCGGATATCGGTTCGATCCAGCCGGGCCGCTATGCCGACATCATCGCGGTCGCCGCCGACCCGCTCAAGGACGTGCGCGCGCTTGAGCAGGTCGATTTCGTGATGAAGGGCGGCAGCGTGGTGAAAGCCGGGGGCAAGCCGCTTTAGGAAGCGGCAACCGCCGCCGGCGCTTGATAGTCGCGCCTGCGATCGTACAGCTTCTTGGCGGCATAGACCCCGCCGAGCGCCAGGCCGATCGGGCCGAGCCGCTTGGCCAGGCCGAACGCGGCAGCGCCGAGCACCGCACCCTTGAGCCCGCTTTCCTGCCGGCGCTTCTCGACTTCTGCACCGATCAACGCACCCAGAATCTTGCCGATCATCCCGATTCTCCTTTTGTGCCCGTGGGTTGGAACAAGCGCGTGGGAGCATGCGCTTGTTCCGACGAAATCCCGCATCGGCGCTTCACCCGCGCCGATCCGCTCGCTAAGCTGGCAACAGGCAGAGGAGACAGGAATGGCTGACACGCATAACGGCGGCAGCAAGGCGAAGAAGAATGGCTCGGCCCGCAAAAGCGGTTCGCGCGGCAAGAAAGTGATGGCGGCGGCGACGGCGGGCGCCGCGATCGGGATCGGGTCGGCGGCTTTGGTGGCGGCCTTGCTTTACGCCAATCGCCCCAAGGACCAGGAGGGCGAAGCCTCCGCTCCTTCCGATCCGCGGTTCGAACCTGGCGAAGCCTGAGCCCGATTAACGGCCGAGCATCTTCTCCGGCCTGACCAGGCGGTCGAAGGTGGCGGCATCGACAAGCCCGAGCGCGAGCCCGGCTTCCTTGAGCGTGAGCCCCTGATGATGGGCATGTTTGGCGATGCGCGCTGCATTGTCATAGCCGATCTCGGGCGCGAGCGCGGTCACGAGCATCAGCGATCGATCGAGCAAGGCGGCGATATGGTCGCGGTCCGGCTCCAGCCCCTCCAGCGTGCGTTCGCGGAAGCTTTCCATTGCTACCGCGAGCAAGTCGATCGAGCGCAGCACCGCCGCGCCGATCAGCGGCTTGAACACGTTCAACTCGAGATGGCCCTGCAGCCCGCCGACCGTGATCGCGACATTGTTGCCCATCACCTGCGCCGCCACCATCGTCATCATCTCGCATTGGGTCGGATTGACCTTGCCCGGCATGATCGAGCTGCCTGGCTCATTCTCGGGCAATTTGAGCTCGCCGAGCCCGCAGCGCGGCCCCGACCCGAGCAGACGTATGTCGTTCGCGATCTTGCTCAGCGCGACCGCGAGCACATTCAACGTGCCTGACAGATGGACCAGCGCGTCGTTCGACGCGAGCGCCTCGAACTTGTTGGGTGCGGTGACGAACGGAAGCCCGGTGATCGCCGCAATCTCCGCCGCAATCTCCTCGCCGAATCCCTTGGGCGCGTTCAGGCCCGTCCCCACCGCCGTCCCGCCTTGGGCCAATTGGTACATGCCGTTGGCAATCACCGGCTCGATCCGCCTGCGGCTGCGCTCGATCTGCGCTGCATAGCCCGAAAATTCGTCACCCAGCGTGAGCGGAGTCGCGTCCTGCAAATGGGTGCGACCGATCTTGACGATATCGTCCCAGGCCCGGGCCTTCTGCTGGAGCGTCGCCAGCATCGCGTCGAGCGTGGGGAACAACCGGTCATTGACCGCGCGCGCAGCGGCGATGTGCAAAGCGGTCGGGAAGCTGTCGTTCGACGATTGGCTCATGTTGACATGATCATTGGGGTGTACCGGCGTCTTGCCGCCGCGCGTACCCGCCAGCGCCTCGTTGGCGATGCCTGCGATCACCTCGTTGACGTTCATGTTGGATTGAGTGCCGGATCCGGTCTGCCAGATGACGAGCGGGAACTGGTCGTCATGCTGTCCGGCGACGATAGCCGCCGCGGCCTGCTCGATCGCATCGGCGATTTTCGGATCCAGCCCGTGCCGCCGGTTAACCCTCGCCGCCGCCTGCTTCACGATCGCCAGCGCATGCACGATCCCGATCGGCATCCGCTCGCCCGGCCCGAACGGGAAATTTTCGATCGATCGCTGCGTCTGCGCGCCCCAATAAGCATCTGCCGGAACCTCGATTGGTCCGAAGCTGTCGGTCTCGGTGCGTGTGGTCATAAGTGTCGTCCCGCTGAGGATGACAGATTTAGGGACGCGGAGCGGTTATGCGAGCCTTAAGTGCTGGTGCTTGCTGGCTCGGCACCGCGCAAATACGGCGCGTGAGGTCGCGCCAACAATTAGTTGACCGAATCAACTAAGTCCCGCAATCTCTCCCCCATGGAAGATGCAATCGCCACCGTCCGCGGCTTCAACCGCTTCTACACCCGCTTCGTCGGCGCGCTGAACGCGCGCTTTCTCGGCTCCGACCTTTCGCTCGCCGAGACGCGCTTGCTGTTCGAGATCGCGCATCGCGCGCCGTTGCTCGCGACCGATCTGCAATCGAGCCTGGATATGGATGCCGGCTTCGTCAGCCGGGTGCTCGGCCGGTTCGAGGCGCGCGGCTGGATCGAGCGCACACGCGGCGAAGGGGATGCGCGCCAGCGGTCGATCGCGCTCACCACCGCAGGCCGCGTCGCCTTTGCCGAGATTGACGGCCGCCAACGCGCCGAAGTGGAGGCGGTTCTGGATCGGCTTGGGCCGACGCATCAGGCCGATCTCTGCGCCCTGCTCCGCTCAACCCAAAGCCTGCTCGATGACAAAGCCAAGCGCGCCTTCACCCTGCGAACCTTCCGCGCCGGCGACATGGGGATGATCGCTGCACGCCAGTCGATCCTCTATCGCAATGTCTATGGCTGGGGCCCGCAGATCGAGGTGCTGGAGGGCGAGGTCACAACCGCTTTCCTGCGCGATTTCAAGCCTGGACGCGAGCAATGCTGGGTCGCCGAAGTCGGCGGCATGATGGCCGGCTCGATATTCCTCACCGACGAAGGCGACGGCCTCTCCCGGCTGCGCCTGCTCTATGTCGAGCCGTTCGCGCGCGGGCTCGGCATCGGCAACAGGCTGGTCGAAACCTGCCTCAGCTTCGCGCGTGACGTCGGCTATTCGGCGATGACATTGTGGACGCATACCGTCCTCGAAAGCGCCCGCCGCATCTACGCCGCGCACGGCTTCCGCATCGTCGAAAGCCACACGCATGAGGAATTCGGCAAACCCGTGCAGAGCGAGACCTGGCGGATCGAGTTGCGTTAGACCTTGCGCAGGAACAGACGGTCTTCGCGGCGGATGAAGCGCTCGCGCTGGCTGAACGCGAAATTCTCGCGGCCAAGCGGGTCGGCTTTAAGTCGCGCGCGATAGGCTTCGTAGGCGGCAAGATCCTCGATATGGTAGACGCCATAAGCGGTGGTGGCCGAGCCTTCGTGCGGCGCGAAATAGCCGACCAGATCGGCGCCGCAGCGCGGGATAGCCGTGCCCCAATTGCGGGCATATTCCTCGAACGCATCCATCTTGTAGGGATCGAGTTCGTAGCGGATGAAGCATGTGATCATGACATCGTCTCCTTCTCCACCGATCCGTAGGGCGCGTTCGGTGCGCGACGCTTCGGCGCTGGCCGAACCATCGCGATGCCCCGCGCGCCATGGTGGCGGGGAGGTGGCGACATGCTGAGCATAACCGGGCTGGCCGAAACCGCATCCTTGGTAGGCGAACCCGCGCGGACCGCGATGCTCGTCACTTTGCTCGATGGCCGGGCCTTGACCGCGGGTGAGTTGGCGCGCGCCGCAGGCGTGACCGCGCAGACCGCAAGCGGACATCTGGGAAAGATGCTGGCGGCGGGCCTGCTCGCACTCGAGGCCCAGGGGCGGCATCGTTACTACCGCCTCGCCTCCTCCTCGGTCGCGGGGATGCTGGAGGCGATGATGGTCGCCGCAGCCCCGCCCCCGATCCGTACGGGGCCACGCGATTTAGCGATGCGGCGCGCGCGCATCTGCTACGACCATCTCGCCGGCGAGATATCGGTCGCGATTGCGGATGCGATGATCGCGCGCGGGCAGATCATCCTCGGTACTGACGGTGCGGCGCTGACTGACGCCGGGCGCGCCTTGCTCGACCGGATCGGAGTCGAACTGCCGCCTGGTTCCGAAAGCAAGGGTGCGGTTTTCTGCCGCCCCTGCCTGGATTGGAGCGAGCGACGGCATCACGTTGCGGGTGCGGTCGGAGCGGCGCTTTACCGCACCTTCATGGCACGGAATTGGATCAGGCGGGAAAATGGCAGCCGGACCGTCACGATCACCCCGCCAGGTCGGGAGGCCATGGAGCGCTATTTCGGCATCAGCGCCTGACGCTTATTTCTTACGCGTGAAATCCACCGAGACGACGTTGGAGCCATCCTCCGCCGGGCGAATCACAGGGTCATTCTCGGCCTCCGCAATCTCTTCGGGCTGCTGATCGTCGACCTGGGCCGAGAAATGGAGCGCGAAGTCGACTGCGGGATCGTGGAAGGCGGTGATCGCAGCGAATGGAATCGAGAGCTTCGATCCGACCTGGTTGAACGACAAGCCAACTTCGAACCCCGTGGCCGAGACGTGCAGGTCCCAATAACGGTTCTGGATGACGATCGTCATCTCGTCTGGATAACGCTCGATCAGGTGCTGCGGGATGTCGACCCCCGGCGCCTGCGTCTTGAACGTGATGTAGAAATGATGATTGCCGGGAAGCCCGTCCGTCTCGACCTGGCCAAGCACGCGGCCGACCACGGCGCGCAGAGCGTCCTGGACGATCTCGTCGTAGGGAATCAGGCTATCGGGCGCACCCTCGGTCATGGCCCCCAAGTGAACGCGGTCGGGAAACTGGTCAAGCGTTGCCTGCAGCCTGCTTGCACTATAGTGGCGCAGCACATGCGCACCGCAACAGTCAGCCGCAAGACCGCCGAAACGGCGATCGACGTGACCGTCAATCTCGACGGATCTGGCACCTATGAGGTGTCGACGGGAATCGGCTTCCTCGATCATATGATCGAGCAATTGTCGCGCCACTCGCTGATCGACATCAGCCTGAAGGCAAATGGCGATCTGCATATCGACCAGCATCACACGACAGAGGATTCGGCGCTGGCGCTCGGCCAGGCGATCGCCAAGGCACTGGGCGATCGCCGCGGAATCACGCGCTTCGGATCGGCCTATTCGCCGATGGACGAGACTTTGAGCCGGATCGCAATCGATATTTCGGGGAGGCCTTTCCTCGCCTGGAAGAGCGAATTCACCCAGAACAAGCTGGGTGAGCTCGACACCGAGCTGATCGAGCATTGGTTTCACAGCTTTGCCGGCGAAGTGGGCATGACGCTCCACATCGAGACGCTGTACGGCCGCAACAATCACCATATTTGCGAGAGCATCTTCAAAGGCTGCGCACGCGCGTTGCGCCAGGCGGTCGAGATCGATCCGCGCAAGGGCGACATGATCCCGTCGACCAAGGGGACGTTAGGCGGTGCCTGAGCGCCTCGCGCTGATCGATTACGGCGCCGGCAACCTTCGATCGGTCGAAAACGCGCTGAGAGCGGCTGGCGCGAGCGACGTGCTCGTCACCGCCGATCCGGAAATCGTGCGCAAGGCCGAGCGTATCGTGCTTCCCGGCGTGGGCGCATTCGCCGCCTGCATGGGTGCGCTGTCTGCGATTCCCGGGATGGTCGACGCCCTCAACGAACGGGTGATCGGCCAGGGTGCGCCATTTCTGGGCGTGTGCGTCGGCATGCAATTGATGGCGGATGCGGGCGAGGAATTCGGCACGACTCCCGGCCTCGGCTGGATCGAGGGCGTCGTCGCCAGACTCGAACCCAACGACCCTGAAGCGCGCATTCCGCACATGGGCTGGAACGACGTTGTCCCGGTCGTGCCACATCCGCTGATCGTGCCGGGCGAGGCTTATTTCCTGCACAGCTTCGGCTTCCGTGCGGGGGATCCGAAGACGCTTGCCGCGACCACCGATCATGGCGGCACCGTCACTGCCGCGGTCGCGCGCGACAATCTGATCGGCGCGCAATTCCACCCGGAAAAGAGCCAGGCCTATGGACTCGCCTTCCTGTCCCGCTTCCTCGATTGGCGTCCCTGAGACATGAGCATCACCATCTATCCCGCGATCGACCTCAAGGGCGGCAAGGTCGTCCGCCTTTCCGAAGGCGATATGGATCGCGCGACCATCTACAATGATGATGCCTGCGCGCAGGCCAATGTCTTCGCCGAAGCGGGCGCGGATTATCTCCATGTCGTCGATCTCGACGGCGCTTTCGCCGGCGCCTCGGTCAATGGCGATTGCGTTGCCGAGATCGTCGAAAGCTTCCCCGGCAAGGTCCAGGTCGGCGGCGGTATCCGGGATCGCGCGGCAATAGACCGCTGGCTGGAACGCGGCGTGTGGCGGGTGGTGATCGGCACCGCCGCGCTCCAGGACCCGGAGCTTGTGCGCGAGGCAGCCAGGGCGACCCCGGGGCGAATCGTGGTGGCGGTCGACGCGCGCGACGGCATGGTTGCCACACATGGTTGGGCCGAAGTGTCGGACATGAAGGCTGCCGACCTTGCCAACCGCTTCGCCGATGTCGGCGTCGCGGCGACCCTGTTCACCGACGTCGGCCGCGACGGCATGCTCAAGGGCTGCAACGTCCGCGCGACGTCCGAACTCGCGCGCAACACGCGCCTGCCCGTGATAGCCAGCGGCGGGGTCAAGGGTCTGGTCGACATCGCCGATCTCGCGCGCCATGCGAGCGAGGGTATCGAGGGCGTGGTTTGCGGTCGCGCGCTCTATGAGGGCACGCTGGACCTCCGCAAGGCGCTGCGGCTCGCGCGCGACGAGAGCCTGTGACTGTCCGCGTTCGCGTCATTCCCTGCCTCGACGTGGCTGGCGGCCGCGTCGTCAAGGGGGTGCAATTCCTCGATCTTGCCGACGCCGGCGACCCGGTGGAACAGGCGAAGGTCTATGATGCCGCCGGCGCGGACGAGCTCTGCTTCCTCGACATCACCGCCAGCCATGAGGCGCGCGGTACGATCCTCGACGTGGTCGCGCGCACAGCCTCTGTCTGCTTCATGCCGCTGACTGTGGGCGGCGGGGTGCGCACGCCGGAGGATGCGCGCGCCTTGTTGCTTGCCGGCGCAGACAAGGTCGCGATCAACTCCGCGGCAGTCACGCGGCCCGAGCTTGCCGCCGATCTTGCCGACCGCTTCGGCGCGCAATGCGTGGTCGGCGCGGTCGATGCCAAGGCGGTCGGCAAGGGCCGCTGGGAAATCTTCACCCATGGCGGCCGCCGCGCCACCGGCATCGACGCGATCGAGCATGCGGTGCGGCTGGCCACGCTGGGCGCGGGCGAATTGCTCGTCACCTCGATGGACAATGACGGTACCAAGGGCGGTTACGACCTCGCCTTGACCCGCGCGATCGCGGATGCGGTATCGGTGCCGGTGATCGCGAGCGGCGGCGTCGGTACGCTCGACGATCTCGTCGCCGGCGTGACGGAGGGTCATGCCAGCGCGGTGCTCGCCGCCTCGATCTTCCATTTCGGCGAGCATACCGTCGCCGAAGCGCATGCCGCGCTCGCGGCGGCGGGATTGCCGGTACGCAAGGCGACGGGCTAAGCTCACCCCATGTCCGACACGCTCGCCCGCCTCGAAGCGACCATCGCCAGCCGCAAGGGCGCCGATCCGGCGAGCTCCTATGTCGCGAGCCTGTTCGCCAAAGGCCGTCCCAAAATTGCGCGCAAACTGGGCGAGGAGGCGGTCGAGACCATCGTCGCTGCGCTCGCCGAAGATAAAGCCGAACTGATCGGTGAGGCGGCGGACACGATCTTTCACCTGATGGTGCTGCTGGCGGATGCAGGCGTGGCACTGGCGGACGTGCTGGCCGAGCTGGAGCGCCGCGAGGGCACATCCGGCCATGACGAGAAGGCTGCGCGGCCAGCCTAGCAGAACCGTCACCCTGAACTTGTTTCAGGGTCCATTCGGAGGCTAGGCAATTGCCTCGCGATGGATGCTGAAACAAGTTCAGCATGACGAGGAATTGCGCCCATGCCGATCGATGCGACCCTTGCTTATGACGACGCCAACATCTTCGCGCGGATCCTGCGCGGCGAGATACCGGCGAACAAAGTCTATGAGGACGAATACGCGCTCGCTTTCCACGATATTCAGCCGCGCGCGCCGATTCACATTCTCGTCATTCCAAAAGGCCCCTATGTCTCGTGGGACGATTTCTCGGCCAAAGCGTCGGATGCTGAAATTGCCGGCTTCGTCCGCGCGGTCGGTCGGGTCGCGCGGGACAATGGCCTTGTCGCGCCGGGCTATCGCCTGCTCGCCAATACCGGGGCACATGGCGGGCAGGAGGTTGCTCATCTTCACGTCCACCTGTTCGGGGGGCGCTCGCTCGGGCCGATGCTGGCCGGCTGATAGGAGTCTGGCTGGAGGCGCAGGCCGATGCCGCAGCTCGCAAAGCACCCCTATTGCGCTGGCGTGACAAGCCGTTAGGCTCCGCTTCCCATAAGCACAGGCGCCCCAAGGCGCCCCTTAGGGGAATTAGTATGCTGTTTGACCGCGTCAAACCTTTGGACGCCATCCTGCTCACAGCGGAAAAGAAGGGGCTGCACCGCACGCTCGGCGCCTTCCAGCTCACCATGCTCGGTGTCGGCGCGGTGATCGGCACCGGTATTTTCGTACTGACGTCGGAGGCCGCGCAGAAAGCCGGACCCGGCATGCTGCTCAGCTTCGTCGTCGCGGGCTTCGTCTGCGCGGTCGCCGCGCTCTGCTATTCCGAGTTGGCGTCGATGGTGCCGGTCTCGGGTTCGGCCTATACTTATACCTATGCCGTGGTCGGTGAACTGCTCGCCTGGATGGTCGGTTGGGCGCTGATCCTCGAATATGCGGTCGGTGCCAGCGCTGTCGCCGTCGGCTGGTCCAACCATGCTGTCGGATTGCTGCGAGGGCTGGGAATCGATTTCCCGGCCTCAATCAGCAATGCGGACGCGCTCATGGCCAAAGTCCAGCTCGCTTTCGGCGCTACCCCTTCTGCTGATCTCACAACGGCGCTGCAGGTCGGCGGCTGGATCAACGTGCCGGCGATCGTTATTTCCGGGCTCGTCACCTGGCTGCTGATCATCGGCACGACCGAAAGCGCGCGGGTCAACGCAGTGCTGGTCGCGATCAAGATCGCCGCGCTCACCGCCTTCATTTTCCTGACCATCCCGGTGCTCCATGCGGAGAATTTCCACCCCTTCATGCCGACTGGCTCGACCGGCGTGCTCGGTGCGGCGGCGTCGATTTTCTTCGCTTATGTCGGCTTCGATGCGGTCTCGACCGCGGCGGAGGAAACCAAGAACCCGCAACGCAATGTGCCCATCGGGCTGATCGGATCGCTCTTCATCTGCACGCTCTTTTATCTGCTGGTCGCCTCGGGTGCGATCGGTGCGATCGGCGCGCAGCCGGAATTGGCGAATGGCGCATCGCTCGCGCCCGGCTCGGCTGAGATGGCGGGCCGCTGCGCCTCGATCGTCGCCAAGGGCGCGCTTGAACCTCTGGTCTGTTCGAAGGAAGCGCTCGTTCACGTGCTCGACACGATCGGCTGGCATAAGATCGGCCGCCTTGTCGGCCTCGCCGCCGTGCTGGCTTTGCCTTCGGTCGTGCTGATGATGATGTTCGGCCAAACGCGCGTCTTCTTCACGATGGCACGTGACGGTCTGTTGCCGGAGAAACTGGCCTCGGTACACCCGCGCTATCGCACCCCCCATGTCGTGACGCTCGTCACCGGCGCCGGTGCGACAGTCGCGGCGGCGATATTGCCGGTCGGAAAGCTCGCCGATTATTCGAACTCGGGTACCTTGTTCGCGTTCATGATGGTCGCGATATCGGTGATGGTACTGCGCAAGGTCGATCCGAGCCGCCGCAGGCCGTTCCGCATGCCTCTGGTGTGGATCATCGCGCCGCTCGCCATCATCGGCTGTCTCGGCCTCTATATCTCGCTGCCTTTGACCGCGATCCTGGTGCTGCCGATCTGGGGAATCATCGGCCTGCTCGTCTATTTCCTCTACAGCCGCTCGCGCAGCCATGTCGGCCGCGGTGTGATCGAAGTGCCCGAAGAGGAAGCCTATCACGGCACGGAACCGCCGCAGCCCGGCACGACCTGACGGCAAAGGACGAAAAGAAAGCGGCTCGGAAGCATCTTCCGGGCCGCTTTTGTTTTCCAGTTCGGCGAAAGCCGAGGGCGGCGGGCTCAGCCCAGCCGGCTGCGGATCAACTCGTCGAGCTGGGCCTCGGGCCTCGCGCCATAATGCGAGATCACCTCGGCCGCCGCGATCGCGCCCATGCGCAAGCTGTCTTCCAGCGATCGGCCCTGGACCTGCCCCGTCATGAAGCCCGCCGCGAACAGATCGCCCGCACCCGTCGTGTCGACAATTCGCTCGATCGGCTCAGCGCCCACCGCGACACGCCGCCCGTCCTGCACCGCTACGGCACCATGCTCGCTGCGCGTGACCACCAAAGTCGGCACCTTGGCCGCGACCTGATCGAGCGCAACGTCGAAATCCTCCAGCTCGGTCAGCGAGAGCAATTCGACCTCGTTGGCGAACAGGATGTCGACCGCCTTGCTGTCGAGCAGCTTCACAAAATCGGCGCGATGGCGCGAGATGCAGAAGGCGTCCGATAGAGTGAAGGCAACCTTGCGCCCCGCCTGATGCGCGATCTCGATCGCAGCCTTCATCGCCGCGCGCGGCTCTTCCGGATCCCACAGATAGCCTTCGAGGTAGAGAATGCTCGCCGACGCGATCAGATCGCGATCCAGCGCCGCCTCCGGCAGATATTGCGACGCGCCGAGAAAGGTATTCATCGTCCGCTGCGCGTCGGGCGTAACCAGGATCAGGCAGCGCGCGGTCGAGGGCTGGCCGGCGCGCGCGGGTGTATTGAAGGTCACGCCGTTGGCGCGGATGTCGTGGGCGAACACTTCGCCCAATTGATCATCCGCGACCTGGCCGATGAAGCCGCATCTGGCGCCCATCATCGCCATGCCGGCAACCGTGTTCGCCGCAGATCCGCCGCTGATCTCGCGGCCCGGGCCCATGCGCGAATAGAGATGGTCGCTGGTCGGCTCATCCATCAGCCGCATCGAACCTTTCGTCACTCCGGTTGAGGTGATGAAATCGTCATCGGCCTGGGCGATCACGTCGACGATGGCATTGCCGATCGCGACGATGTCGAGCGTGGGTTCGGTCATTTAGGAAAATCTCCTGGAAGACGGGCGCACAATCAAATCCGTTCGGGCTGAGCTTGTCGAAGCCCCGTCCTTCCTCTTTGCGAAAAGAAAGACAGCCTTCGACAAGCTCAGGCGAACGGAAAGCAAAGACGATCCCGATCGTGTGGAGCGCGCTCTAAGGAAGGGGGCGAAGACTCGCAACCGCCGTTGATCTTGGCCCCGACCTCGCGCTATCGCGCTCGCGATGCTGCCACCGCCCGAAATCTCCCGAGTCGCCACCACCCGCGTCGCCTGCGATGGCGCGCGCGAAATTCCCGGCGGCGCCGCACTCGGCCACCCGCGCGTCTATCTCGAGATTGACGAGAAAGGTTATGTCGACTGCGGCTATTGCGACCGGCGCTTCATCCTGGTTGGGGGCGCGGCCGACGATCAGGCGGGGCACTGATCCCGCATATTCTCTGGGATGACGACTTGAGGGTGACGCCGCGATACGCGGGACCTATATTCCACCCCATGACCCTTCTCGCAGATCCCCGCCGCTTCCTCTATCGTGATCTCGATCCCGACGCCGCAATCCGCCTGACCGGCGATGCGCTGCGCAATTGCGACGATGGCGAACTCTATCTTCAATATAGCGCGAGCGAGGCGTTCGGCTTCGACGACGGGCGGCTGAAGACCGCCGATTTCAACACCCAGGCGGGCTTTGGCCTGCGCGGGCTTTCGGGCGAGACCACCGCCTTCGCGCACGCCAACGAGATCAGCGAGGCGGCGATCGTCCGGGCTGCGGAGACGATGACCTTGCTCGATCCGGCCACAGCCGGTCACGCGGCTGCACCGCGCCGCACCAACGTCCAGCTTTACACGTCGGACGATCCGCTCTCAGCCATTCCGTTCGCGCGGAAGGTCGCGCTTTGCCAGCAGGTCGACGCCGCAGCGCGCGCACGCGACCCGCGAGTTCAGCAGGTTTCGGTCGGTCTTTCGGGTTCGTGGAGCGTGGTTGAGATCGTGCGCCCCGATGGCTTCGTCGCACATGACGTTCGCCCGCTCGTCCGGCTCAACGTCTCGATCGTGGTCGAGCAGAATGGCCGGCGCGAGACGGGCTTCTTCGGCTTGGGTGGCCGCTATCTCTACGATCGGCTGTTCGAGCCCGCGACCTGGAATCGCACGATCGACGAGGCGCTCCGCCAGGCGCTGGTCAATCTCGAAAGCGTAGCCGCGCCTGCGGGCGAGATGACGGTCGTGTGCGGTCCCGGCTGGCCCGGCGTGCTGCTGCACGAAGCGGTCGGCCATGGACTGGAAGGCGATTTCAACCGCAAGGGCACCAGCGCCTTTGCCGGGCGGATTGGCGAGCGCGTCGCCGCACCTGGCGTCACCGTGGTCGACGACGGATCGATCGAAGGCCGCCGCGGCAGCCTCACCATCGACGACGAAGGCACACCAACCCAGACCAACGTGCTGATCGAGGATGGCATCCTCAAAGGCTATATCCAGGATCGCCTGAATGCCCGGCTGATGGGCGTCGCGCCGACCGGCAACGGGCGTCGCGAAAGCTTCGCGCACGCGCCGATGCCGCGCATGACCAACACCTTCATGTATGGCGGCAAGGACGATCCCGACGAGATCCTCAGCCGGGTCAAGAACGGCATCTATGCCAAATCGTTCGGCGGCGGCCAGGTCGACATCACCAGCGGCAAATTCGTGTTCAGCTGCACGGAAGCCTACAGGATCGAGAACGGCAAATTGGGCGCACCGATCAAGGGCGCAACACTGATCGGCGACGGCCCGACCGTGCTCACCAAGGTAGCCGCAATCGGCAACGACATGGCGCTCGACGAAGGCATCGGCATTTGCGGCAAGGGCGGCCAGTCCGTGCCTGCGGGCGTCGGCCAGCCGACCTTGCTGATCGACGGCATCACCGTTGGCGGTACGGCTGCCTAGAGTCCCCTGCCGCTTGCGGGAGGGGACAAAGTGAATCCCACCAGCACATGACCCAACCTGTAGCCCCCCCTCCTCCGCCCCCTCCCGCAAGCAAGAAGGGCGTGGCGCTGGCACTTGGCGGGGGCGCCGCGCGCGGGTGGGCGCATATCGGCGCCTTGCGCGCGCTGCAGGAGGAAGGGATCGCCATCGCGGCGGTCGCCGGCACCTCGATCGGCGCGCTGGCCGCACTCTGCTTCGCCGCCGATCGGCTCGACGCACTCGAGGAAATCGCGCTCGGCGCGACCCATAGCCGCGTGCTCGCTTATCTCGACCCGCATCTCGGGCGTGGCGCGTGGCTCGGGGGGCGACGCATCGCTCGCGAGCTGGAACAGCATATCGGGACGACGCGGCTGGAGGATCTGACGATGCCGGTCGCGCTGGTCGCCGCCGATCTCAACACGGGCGAGGAAGTGCGGCTCACCTCGGGCCCCGCCGTGACCGCCATCCAGGCATCGATCGGCCTGCCCGGAATCTTCCGGCCGATCGAACGCGACGGACGATTGCTGATCGATGGCGGCATGGTTTCCAACCTGCCGATCGGCGCGGCGCGTGCTATTTCGGGGGGGAATCCGGTCGTCGCGATCGACCTGATGGGCGACTATGTCGGCTATATCCGCGCGAGCTCGCCCGATGGCCACCCTTCCGCGCTCGGCACCGTCCGCTCCGCGTTCCTGATGATGACCGCGCAGCAGACGCGCCAGGCGATCGCGATCGATCCACCCGACGTGCTGATCACCATCCCCGCAGGTCATATCAGCACCAGTGCCTTCACCCGTGCCACCGAGCTGATCCGTCTAGGACACGAAGCGGTGATCGCGGCATTGCCCGCGATAAGGCGGGCACAGGAGACTTATGGAGTGTGCGGAGAGCCCGATGCCACGCGCGACATTCTCGACTTCTGGTTCCGCGAAATCGGATCGGAACGCTGGTGGAAACGGTCGGACCGGACGGACGATGTGATCCGGTCGCGCTTCCTCCCCTTGTGGGAGACATGGCGGATGCGTTCGGCCGACTGCTTCCTCGACACGGGCCGTCGAGCGCTGGCGGCGGTGCTGCTGTTCGATCAATTTTCGCGCAACATGTTTCGCGGGCAGGCGAGCGCGTTCGCGACCGATGGGCTCGCGCTCGAGATTGCCCGACGCACGGTCGAGCGCGGCCTCGACCGGTCGCTCACGCGCGAGCAGCGGGTCTTCCTCTACATGCCCTTCATGCACAGCGAGGATGCCGCCATGCAGGAGCGGTCGGTCTCGCTGTTCGAGGCACTGGGCGAGGCCGACCAGATCAAATATGCGCATATGCATCGCGACATCATCGCGCGCTTCGGCCGCTTCCCCGCGCGCAACGCCGCGCTCGGGCGGGAGGACCGCCCAGGAGAGGCGGAGGCGATTGCCGCCACCGCCAGCTGGTAAGCGCCGACATAAAGTTTCGCCAATGCTGATCCACAGCAGGGACGCACGGCGTTCTTGCGGCTAACCGGGGCGGATGCTGATCTGGCACAAGCTGTCGCTCATCTGGCTTCCCATCGCCGTCCTGGGAGTCGCGGCAATCTGCAATGCGATCTGGCGTCGTCGCTGAGCGGAGCCAAGCCAAGCTCAGTTGCCTAAAAAACGG
>Ga0207657_10002756_pt1 | contig 18918 bp, 14 predicted proteins | sample KBSC33metaG_FD_184316 | JGI IMG/M metagenome (GOLD analysis project Ga0207657, IMG submission 184316) | Corn rhizosphere microbial communities from Kellogg Biological Station, Michigan, USA - KBS C3-3 metaG (SPAdes) (version 2) | ecosystem: Host-associated > Plants > Roots > Rhizosphere > Soil ... | reverse complement strand
ACAGACCTGGCCGCGAGCGAAGAGCTTCGCGCTTACTTGAAGCAAAGCTTGCCGGAATACATGCTGCCCTCGCAATACGTCGTTCTGGACAGCTTCCCTCTTACCCCCAACGGCAAAGTCGACCGCAACGCACTACCGAAACCGAAAAGAGAGTTCGCTGAAAAGGCCCGTGCCGTGTCGCCGCGGGACGATTTGGAAGCAAGTCTGGTGCACATCTGGGAGAACGTGTTAGGCGTTCGACCGATCGGAATCAATGAAGATTTCTTTGAGCTCGGCGGTCACTCGTTGATGGCCGCTCACATGCTCTCTGAAGTCCGTAATCTCACCCGTAAAGATCTTCCGCTCTCCGTTCTGTTTCAAGGCGCAAATGTTGAGTATCTGGCCAAGGTCTTGCGTAACGGCGTCCCGTCACTTCCGCATCAGACCGTGACAGAAATCCAACTGGGCGACTCCGCAACGCCGCCGTTCTTTGCAATTGTCTCGCCTGGCGAGAGCGCACTTGGTTACGCGATGCTTGCCCGACACATGGGCACGGAACACACCGTCTACAAGATTCAAAGTGAGGGTCCAATTATTAATGATTCTGAGAGACCCTACACTCCGGCCGAGATGGACTCGCTTGCGAATCACTACATTTCTGCAATGCGAGCGGTGCAACCAGAAGGCCCTTACTTCTTTGGTGGCATGTGCGACGGCGCGCATATCGCCCTTCGTATGGCTCACAAGCTTGAGCAGCGGGGTCAAAAGGTTGGCATGCTCGCCATCTTCGACACATGGGTTCTGGAACATAGCCAGCGCCAGGTGTTGTGGCTGGTTCATTATTGCTCGGAGCGTTTCAATAAGTTCAGGACACGCCCAATCCGCGAGCAGGTGCGTATCGCAGCGAGAATATTCCGCAATCTCATCTGGAAAACCCTGGGGATCCAGAAGAGGCGGAGTGCATGGTCTGAAGCCTATTGGCCGGATCCCAGATTTGTGGCGCCCACCTTCAACGGACGACTTACCTTGTTTAAACGGCCAAACCAGCCGTACTACTACGTGAACGATCCCGAGATGGGATGGGGTATGCGCGCAGCGGGAGGCGTGGATGTCCATGTACTCTCGATACAACACAATGAAATGCTGCGCGAACCGCACGTCGAGATACTTGGCACGAGCCTTTCTCAATGTCTGCGCCAAGCCTGGACATCGGCCGGTTTGGCCCTCAGTGATGATGGTGCGATGATCGAGGCCAGCAGCACTGGGTCCCGGAATCGGATCGCTTGAGCTCGGCCGTTCGAAGAGAAAGCGAAAAGCCATTCGTGACTTCGAGTCTTAAAGAGCTTCTGGTGCGCGATTGGCAAGCAGGCGGCGAGGCCTTAAGTCTCCATCGCGATGAAATTCATGTCTGGCGCATCAAACAGCCGCTGGAACTTGGCGCAGCGGACCTCCTCCTCAGTTTCCTGTCGGAAGATGAACTTGCGCGCGCAGAGCGGTTCCATTTCGCTGACGACCGCAATCGCTACATCCACAGCCGAGGTGCATTACGATCACTACTCGGACGTTATCTCGGGGCACATCCAGGCGAGTTACGTTTCTGCTATTCGCCACGAGGCAAACCCGAGCTAGCTTCGGATCTCGGCGGCTCTCGTTTGCAATTCAACTTGGCGCACTCTGGCGAAATGATTGCGTACGCCTTCGTGCACAAGCAACGGATCGGCATCGATTTGGAGAAAATTCGCTTCGACTTTCCGGTAGAAGAAATCGCAGAGCGATTCTTTTCCGAAGCTGAACGAAGCGCATTGCGGCGGTTGAAGATGTCCGAGCGCCACACCGCTTTCTTTCGTTGTTGGACCCGGAAGGAAGCATACCTGAAAGCAACCGGAGATGGTCTTTCGATGCCCTTGAGTGACTTCGATGTATCCATCGATCCGGAACAGCCCGCCCGCTTGTTGGCAACGCGGCCGGACCCGGCGGAAGCCTGCAGGTGGCACATGGAAAGCTTGGACTGCGGTCCAAATTACTCCGCCGCTCTGGTGGTGGAGTCTGACGATTGAGTTTTTCTAGAACCTACGGCTTTGTTGAAAGATGAAGAGACTGGGACAACGCGGAATTATTAAAAACGTCAGTGCGAGCTGGCTGGGTCTGGCGGTAAATGTCGTCACTGGCCTCGTCGTCTCTCCATATATCTTGCATAAGCTGGGGGATGAGGCTTTCGGCCTCTGGGTCCTGGTATTCGCTATCACTGGGTACTACGGACTATTTGATTTCGGGATTCGCTCTTCTGTTATCCGCTACGTTGCCAGGTTCAGGGCGGTTGACAATCAAGAGGATCTCAGCAGCCTGGTGAACACGGCGCTTTTCATCTACAGCTGCGTGGGATTCCTGCTGCTGATCATCACTTTCATTGGGAGCTATTTTGTAGGAGAAATCTTTAGAGTGCGCCCCCAGGATGTGCATACGGTTCGCATCTTGTTCCTGATGGTGGGCACCTCATTGTCGCTAGGATTTCCGCTTGCCGTCTTTGGTGGAATTCTGGAAGGCCTGCAGAAGTTCTATCTGCTTAACCTGATCAACATCGTCAATACCATTCTTCGAACGATCCTGGTTGTCGTGGTATTAAATCGAGGTTATGGGCTGTTGATGGTGGCACTGGTCACGGTTGTGTTCCCTCTGATCAATGGTGCCATCAACGGAATAAACGCGCTGAGACTCACACGTGTGCAAGTGCGCTTCCGGCATGTCAGCCGGAGAATGTTCAAGGAAGTAGTGAACTACGGATCGGCGACTTTCATCATCGCCGTGGCTTCCAAGCTGCGCTTCAGGACCGATGCGATGATTATCGGTACTTTCCTATCCGCGGCTTATGTTGCGTACTTCGCTATTGGCTCGCGGTTGCTGGATTACGCTGGCGACCTCGTCAGCAGCCTGGCACAAATTTTTGTGCCAATGTCGAGTGCGGTTCATGCCAAAGGCGACATGCAGCAGTTGAGGAAAATCTTTGTTGCCGGCAATCGGGCGTGTGCGCTCATCATCTTTCCCATCAGCTCGATTTTCCTGTTATTAGGCAAATCGGTAATTGAAGTTTGGGTAGGAGCAAAGTACATCGCAACTAGTTACCCGGTCCTCGTCGTGCTGCTCATCCCGAATACGCTGCTGCTAGCGCAGGCCGCTTCCGGCCGAATTCTTTATGGTATGGCGGAACATCGCAAGTGGGCATGGATCGTATTGATCGAAGGAGCTGCGAATGTCATTCTCAGCGTGTTCCTCGTGCGGCAATACGGTGTGCTTGGTGACGCATTCGGCACGGCAATTCCGATGGCTTGCACGATGATCATCTTCTTGCCCCGTTATATGTGCAAGTTACTCGACATTCGCATGCTTTCATACTTGATGGAAGCCTTCACTTTGCCGTTCGTCTTGTGCACTCCATTGCTGCTGACTTTGATCGCGATGCAAAGATGGTTTGTTCCGCATACCTATTTTCAACTGGCAGTCCAACTCGCGATCGCTGGGGTTGTGTATGGAACCGGGCTGCTGTGGGCATTGAAGTCGAACCGGCTTTGGAGCGTTCGCGAATTACCTGCTCGCAACAAGTCCGAGATGGTTCTTCCGATAACCAAGGCGTACCAACCAGGAGAAGTTGCAGAGAGATAGCGGCAGGGGAGTAGATATTTGTCGGGCAAGAACGATCAATCAGTGTGTGGGATAGGAGGCTCGTTCCATTGTTGAAGCGCGCGAGAAGGTATTTAGATTCCCTTTCGAAGGTGGCTTTGGGAAAACGGATCGCGGGCCGCGCGTTGACCGTGTTTCCGAACGACATTTTCCTGGTTTCCTACTTGCGCTCCGGAAGTACATGGGCACGTTTCCTGGTCGGCAACTTTTTGTACCAGGACAAAACCGTGTCATTCACGAACTTGAACCAATTGATCCCCGTTATCGATGGGCATCCTGACCACCGACTGCGTAGACTCCCTCGCGTGCTGAAGAGCCACGAATGCTTCGATCCCCGCTACCCGAGAGTGGTTTATTTTGTGCGGGATCCGCGAGATGTGGCCGTGTCTTTCTATTTTTACAACTTGAAAGTCCGCGAACTGCCCGAAGGATATCCGCTCGATGATTTCGTTGACCGCTTCCTGTCGGGAAGAACCGTTGACTACGCCGATCGGCTGGGAAGCTGGGAGGATCACGTTTTGAGCTGGATTCGATTACGACGTGGTCGCAATACGTTCTGCCTGGTTAGGTACGAGGATCTTTTAACCGATCCAGGCCGCGAACTGGCCAGGATGGCCTCCCTCTTTGGCGTCGATCCAGCACCCGAGCGAATTCAAAGAGCCACCACCTTGAGTTCCGCTGAAAACATGCGATCTCTGGAAAGCAAAGAGTGGCGTCGCTGGGGCACAACCAAAGGTACCCGCGAGGACATCCCCTTCGTGCGAGAAGCGAAGTCGGGCGGTTGGCGCAAGCATCTTTCTGAAAATGCCGTCCGCAAGATTGAGACGGCTTGGGGCGGAACCATGCAGGAACTGGGGTACGAATTGACCAGCAAAGCTCCGCGTGGAGAGCAAGCTGTAGCGGTCGAGCGTTGAGTTAGCAATAAGCACGAACCCTGGAGAGACTCGGTTGGAAAAACAGGTCGTGAGCGCGGACACCCCGGCGGAAGCTCCGGCAGTGCTGCGGCGTGAGGACCGCTCGTCTCGCGGGTTTCTGGTGCGAATGGGGAAACGGCTTGTCACGCGTTTGTTACCGGCAAGTTTCAGGAAGCGTTTGCAACGCCTGGAACCTAAGGCGCGACCGATCTACTTAAGGCTGATGACGGTGGATAGATTTCGCGGAGGATTGACGAGACGCAGGGCTCCGGCGGGTGCTCGATCATTTGTCGCCGTTTGTTTCGGCAACATCATGCGCAGTCCCATGGTAGAACTCATGATGAAACGGGCTGTCAGTGCGCGTGGTTTGCGTGATCTCAAGATTTGTTCTGCCGGTCTGCATGCGACCGCCGGACGCGAGGCTCATCCCTGGGCACTGGAGGTGTCTCGGTCCCTTGGGTTGTCTCTTGAGAAACATCGTGCGCAATTGCTGACCGATGAGATGGTCGAGCGTGCCGACGCAATCCTTGCCATGGATATGGAGAATCTCGCCGAGTTGCTGGCCCGGTACCCGGCAGCCCGAAACCGTATTTTCATGCTCAGCGCATACGCCGAAGGACGTCAATGTGGGCGCGCGATTCCTGATCCTTACTTCGGAGACGTGGAGGAGACGCGCCGCTGTTACGTGACCTTACAGGCTTGCGTGGAGAACTTAGTTTCCACGCTTTCAGCTGATCGACAACCAGAGGTTCCGGAACACAAAGGCACATTTGGCCGATGAAGGGGCGAGCAGCGATCTCAATACGATGAAATCTTCGTCTACGTCAAAGCGTCCCGTCCTGATTCTCGGCATGGAACCGCGAATTACGATTCCGGTTGCGCGCTCATTGCGTCGCTATGGTGTGCCGGTGGAAGTGGCTTCGCTTTCCTCAACAGACCCTGCTCCGAGGTCGCGCTGCATCAGCCATTTCGTTCGACTAGCCGAGTTCTCGCAATCATCGTCCCGCTTGGGCGAGGCCTTGCTGGAACTGATCTCCGAGCGCGGTTACGACATGATCATGCCCGTGACCGACGCGGCGTTAGCGGCCGTCTCGGAGCAGGATGAGCGTCTGCGCTCGCGGATAATTCTCGGTTGTCCGGCGCCTGCTATCGTGCAGCGCGTTCTGAATAAGGCTATGACACTGGAAATCGCGCAGAAGGCTGGCATTCGCGTACCGCGGTCATACCGGATAACAAACCTGCAGGATTTGCAGCTACTCGCGGATCGTCTCGAGTTCCCGGTCGTCGCCAAGCCTTATCACAAAAGCGCTGAGACTGATTTCAAGGTACGGTATTTCAAAGATTTCGAGAGCCTGCGCAGCGTTATCGCGGCCGATTCAGAGTTCCCTCATCGCGTCCTCCTGCAAGAGTACTGCCCGGGCGAAGGCGTGGGCATAGAGATGCTGATTCACAATGGCCGTCCCATTGCCACATTCCAGCATCGACGGATGAAGGAGTTCCCTCACACTGGCGGAGCGTCGGTCGTTGCGATCGCGGAAAGCCCCGATGCTGAACTCGTGGAACAAGCTCTTACTCTGCTGCGCGCGCTTGAGTGGGAAGGAATCGCGATGGTGGAGTTCCGGTTCAACCGATCGGATCGCCGCATCGCATTGATGGAGGTCAATGGCCGGTATTGGGGCACAGTGTCATTGCCCATTAACTCCGGCATCGACTTCCCTGTCTATGAGTATCAGATTGCACACGGCGAGAATCCTAGCGTCCCGCGGTCGTACCGGGTTGGAACACGCTGGCGATGGACGAGTGGATACGTGCGCCGCATGCGCGGGCTCATGACGGCTGCTATCAAGGGGAGCGGACGCCGATCGAAATGGATTGCAGACTTACTGCAGTCACCACTGGATTTCCTTCCCCCGAACCGGGATGCCGTATGGTCATGGGCTGACCCCGGCCCGGCTACTTACGAATTCTTGCGCGAAATAAAGCGCATGACAGGATCGAATTTGGGTGCAGCCATTCGCAGGAGCTTCCGCCGTCGAGGACACTCCTCAGCCGTGGCTGACGCACAACCCAGAGGGCAGCAGGATTTCCTCAGTCATGAAGTTGCAGTCAAAGATCGGGCACTCTCAACGCCTCACGATTCTGTGAGAGATAAAGGATACTGAAAGGAGTTTATGCGGCGGATTCTCGGCACTTTAAAGCAGGTCACGCGCGTTCTCCTGGGCCAGATCACCGCCGGCCGCAATGCCAGTCTTTATCCCGACGACGTGTTTCTCGTTTCCTATCCTAAATCCGGCAATACCTGGGTGCGCTTTCTAATTGCGAACCTCATCTCCGAAGAACCAATAACGTTCCTTAATATCGAACAGTGTATTCCGTCCGTTTACATACTTCCGGACCGCGAACTACGCCGGGTGCGGCGCCCTCGCGTGCTGAAGAGTCACGAGTGCTTCATGCCGCGATACCGAAAGGTAATCTACATTGTTCGCGATCCGCGCGACGTGGCAGTGTCGTACTACCACTACAATTTGAAAAAACGGCTGCTTCCTCCTGATTGCTCGATCGAGCAATATGCACCGCTATTCATCGCCGATGAGTTAGACATGCGATGTGGTCCGTGGGGCGATCACGTCATGAGTTGGATGAATATGCGGGAGAGTCGCGATAAGTTCTTGTTGTTGCGCTACGAGGACATGCAGGCAAACACAGTCGCCGAATTGCGCCGCGTGGCGGAATTTTTCGGCATTGATCCCACTCCCGAACGCTTGAACCGCGCAGTACAGTTCAGTTCTGCAGATCGTCTTCGCGAACTGGAAAAGAAGGAAAGCAAGGATTGGGTCTTCACCAAGGGTATGCGCCAGGATATTCCTTTCATTCGTGCGGCAAAGTCCGGAGGGTGGCAATCGGCTCTGCCTCCGCAGGTGGTTGCCCAGATCGAGACTGCTTGGGGTGACACGATGGAGCGCCTGGGATACGAACTGGTGACACGCGCTAAGGGGCTTAGCAGCCGCGCGAAAGAGGCAGTGTTCGATAGCTAGGGGGGAATCGCGGCGCGGGGAGTGGCAAAAGAACCACTGACGCTTGGGGGACACATGAGCAAAATACTTGGGGCGATGAGAGAAGCATGTCGCGTGCTTCTGGGCCGAAAGCCGGCCGGACGACGTTTGACCGTTTACGCTGACGATCTCTTCATTGTCTCCTACCCGCGCTCCGGGAATACCTGGACGAGATTCCTGATCGGCAATCTCCTTTACGAAAACGAGCCGGTCACGTTTCTGAATATCGAAAAATACATACCCGCGATTTACCTCTGGCCGGATCGCGTGATGCGCAGCCTGCCGCGGCCACGTGTCCTGAAGAGCCACGAGTGCTTCGATCCCCGTTACAAACGCGTCATCTATATTGTTCGCGATCCACGAGACGTCGCCGTCTCCTATTACCATTACGCAATCAAGCGCAACGTCATCGCGGATGGTTATCCCATAACCGAGTTCATTCATCGTTTCATGGATGGTGAGTTCGATCTCGCCTGGAACTGGGCGGCTTCCTGGGGAGATCACGTTCTGAGTTGGATGTCCCTGCGCCAGGGTCGTCAAAATTTTCTGCTGCTGCGTTACGAGGACATGCTGCAAGATACAGAGAATGAGCTGCGCAAAGTGGCGCATCTGGTAGGCATCGAACCCACACCCAAGAGGCTCCGCAGAGCTATGGAGCTCAGCTCTGCCACACGCATGCGCGACCTCGAAAAGACCCAAGGCAAAGACTGGAAGCTAACGAAAGGCACGCGGCAGGACAAACCTTTTGTGAGAAGCGCGCACGCCGGTGACTGGCGCACGGCTCTGCCCGCCAGTTCGGTGGCGGAGATCGAGCAGGCTTGGGGCTCAATTATGAAACAAGTGGGATATGACCTCAGCACCGAGCTTCCGGTGTCACAGAGCGTCGGGTCCGCGACGATGAAGGTCTAACACCCGCGACTGCGGTATCTTGGCGCGCTCGGCATTATCCATTTTTATCGAGCTTACTTTGTGTCGCTAGAACTGGCTGGTTGTCCTGAGCTTTTCTCATATGCGTCTGCATCGAGGCCTCAGTGTTCGGATCGCTGATTGGCAACGCTCCATTTGGCGCAGGTACCTTACCCGGGCGCACCCGCTGATTTGCCCTGTGCAGCACGTCCCAAGCAGATTTCGGAAGGCTGCGGCGTAGCCACTCCTTCGTGTGCATAGCTTTATGCCGTGTGCGCAGATAGGCGGCTCCAAGCGAAAACCGCGCGGCGAAATCGAGGTCGACGTAGTACCCAGCTTTCGCGCCCCAGCGTGCCTTGTATCCTGGTTCTCCCCCCAGAAAATCGTAGAGGCGTACGCCTTCGGCGATTAACTGCTTCAGCACTTCGCCGCGCAGGATGAAACCCACCCGGTCGGAGGACTTCTCAGGATCGTTTCCTTCCTGCAGTTGGTATACGGCATCGCGGCAGCGGAACGCATATTGCACGCTGGCAATCTCTCCATTAGCTTCCAGCACCCAGAGCTCCAACCAACCTCGGCTTAAAAGAGAGCGGCTCAGGTCGTAATAGAAAGCCCGTCTCTCTGGCGAAGCAAAGCTGCCAGTCTCTCCTTCTGCTTGCCAGCGCGCTTGATGCAGATGAAACAGAGCCTCGAGAATCCGGGGCAATTCTTCCGCTTGGGTACAGCGATAGATCCGCGTTTGATACCGTTTTTCCAGCCGCCGGCTATAACGTGCTAAATTTTTCTGGTCCTCGCTCGATAGCAGCTGAAGATAGGCTTCCCACGTATCCGGCAGAGGGATGGCGGACGCGATCCGCTGCGATGAGTAGAGCGGCCAACCGCGCTCTTGCAAAGCCTCGCGAAGCCCAGCCAAGGTGCTGGAAGATGGCGGGAGTGTGTTGAGCTCGCAATAATTCCAGAGTGCTTTGTTCTGGTCCAGGTACGTCAAAAGCGCACCTACAAACCCCTGTTCGTAGCCGGGGCGAACTGGAAAATCGAGGTTGTCCGAATCCTTGCTTCCGTCCCCCATGAGCCTAAGCAATTTCAGGGTTAGGCCTCCCGCAATCCGTTCGCGCTTGACGGACAGGGGAGCGAGCGCAATCAAAGCGTCTTTTTCAAAGAAAGCCAAGACCAGCAAATCCTGATCGCAACTGAAATTGCGCCACCAGGAGGAGAGCCACTCAAAGGTAGAAAAGGTTGTGCTCAGTGGGTAAGCGGATAGCAGATCTTCCCACGCAGATCTCAAAGCATGGAGTTCATCCAGTTTTCGAAACGCGCGAACCTGCAGCTCAACAGCGCTCATGCTTCAGTCCCCCACAAACGCGCGATCGAGCTTCCAGCGCAACTGCTCCACCGTGGTTCCGGGGCCAATGCGTCGCATGCGAAGCGGATCATCGCCTGCGCGAACGACACCAGGCTCTACCGTCGTTGCCGTCTCATAACCCAGTTCACGACTGAGCTGCAAAGACGTTTGTGACCAGTTGGGCCGAAGTGCCGGGCCCGGATACGCGAAATGAAGGATCTGTTCATCGAGCTCAGCTTCAAGTTTTCGCTTCGATTCTCCGAGTTCGGTTTCCACCTCGCCGTGGCTGACGTAAGCGATGTTCGGGTGTGTCATGGTATGCGACCCGATCGTGTGTCCTTGTTTCCTTAGCTGGCGCATTTGATCCCATGTCATCATCAAGCCTTTGCTGATATCCCGGGAGTCGACTTCGAGTTCCCGCTCGACCCCAGCGACGTAGGTCTCCTGCGTCATACCCGACAGACGGGCACAGTGTTCCAATGATCGGTTGAAGCTGTCAGTTCTCTCCTCAGGAGTTCTCAGTGACCAGACTCCACCGTCGGGTGCATTCATTTGCGTCTTCTTGGTTGTAAGGCACGCGTAGCGAAGGCGCGGGGCCATGGCATCAACTGCCTTTCCACGCAGTCCACAGTAACGTATACGACGGACGGAATGCCCAGACGGTTCAGGATGGGGGCGGCGACTTCGAGATTGTCGGCATACCCATCATCGAAGGTTACGACCACGGCACGCGAAGGAAGATCTTTTTCATCCCGTGCGAAGTCCGAGACATCGTCGAGACTGACGGGGCGATACTCTCGAGCTAACATTTCCATTTGCTGCCGAAAAGTCTTTGTCGATCGGATAATTTCCCCGAGCGACCGCTCATGCGGCGCGGGATCCTCCATAATCGAGTGATAGAACAGGACTGCAGCGCCTTTCTTTCTTGCCTTTGCCGCTACGCGTAAAATTTTGCTTGCGAGCCTGGAATGCTTGAGCCATCGCTTCATGCTTCATTCATGTGCTTGGAGTTTTTCGGCCTGTACACGTTTACAGACTAACTCATACTTCCTTCCGCAGCTCTCGTTCCAAATAGAGGATCCGGTGGACGTCGGCAGGTGATGCATCCGTCAGAGTGTATAGATTGTACCGGACCACGAATGAGGGCGCCCCAAACAGTGAAGCTCCGGTACGCACCACTTGCGAGGCCGATCGTTGTGGCGTACGAGTAGAATCTACGAGATGGGAGCGTTCCCTACAATGTCGCAAATCCTTGCACATGATAGCGTAGAGCCAACTGAGTAATACTTTACGAATGGAGTAATTCTCGATTTTTCAAAGAGATAAGCTGGAGAGACCGTCTAAATTCAGGGTGCGAAGGAATCGAAATTGCTCATCAACGGGGTTACAAATTACTCGAAGAAAAACCTCTGCAGCCGTTTTTGCAGCATAATGAATACTGAATCATGAATATGGGGTGAGCATCAGCCTCGCAGAACGTATCCCCTGCAAACTGTGCCGCTAGTCAATTTTCGAGCTGGGGTTAATCCAGTCCAAGAATAGTTGTACAACTTATCGAACCTGGGAGGTTCACGCATTTGACTGCTCAAGCAAGCCATCTTATCGCCCCGCACGGGGGCGAACTTGTTGATCTAAGCGTCTCCACTGAACGTGCTGCTGAACTGAAGAATCATTCCCGCGAGTGGCCATCCTGGGACTTAAGCCCGCGCCAGATCTGCGATCTGGAATTGCTGTTAAGCGGCGGATTCTCCCCTCTGCACGGGTTCATGACCCGGCCCGACTACGACGGTGTGTGCCATAACATGAAACTCGCGAGCGGCGTTCTCTGGCCGATGCCGATCACGCTCGATGTCACGGAACAGTTCGCAAAATCCCTGAAACCGGGCACCAGCAAGGTTGCGTTGCGCGATCCCGAGGGCGTGATGCTGGCTGTGCTGCACGTCGAAGATGTTTGGCAGCCCGATAGACAAGCGGAGGCCAAGGCTGTCTTCAATACCACCAGCGACGCTCATCCCGGTGTCGATTACCTGATTAATAAAGCCAATCCCTGGTACATCGGCGGGAAGATCGAGGGACTGCAGGCACCGTCCCACTACGACTTCAAGAACTTGCGGCTCACTCCGGCCGAACTGCGCAATGAATTTGCACGCCTCGGTTGGCGCCGTGTTGTCGCTTTCCAGACCCGCAATCCGATGCATCGGGCGCACCAGGAATTGACGTTCCGTGCTGCCAAAACTGTTGAAGCCAATCTTTTAATTCACCCGTCTGTCGGAATGACCAAACCAGGCGACGTCGACTACTTCACTCGCGTACGTTGCTACCAGCTGCTCATGTCGAAGTATCCTCAGGGAACTGTGAAGCTTTCGTTGTTGCCTTTAGCGATGCGCATGGGCGGACCACGCGAAGCCATCTGGCATGCGCTCATTCGCAAGAACCATGGGGTTACTCACTTCATCGTCGGACGCGACCACGCCGGCCCAGGCAGTGATAGAAACGGCAAGCCATTTTATGGTCCGTACGAAGCTCAGGAGCTTTTCAAGAAGCATGAGGCAGACATCGGGGTGACCATGGTCCCGTTCAACATGATGGTGTATCTGGAGGACCAGAACAAATACGTTCCCGATAATGAAGTGCCCAGCGGAGCACGCGTCCTAAATATTTCCGGAACGGAACTTCGTCAACGACTGAATGAGGGCCGTGAAATCCCAGGTTGGTTTACCTACCCGGAGGTTGTCCACGAGCTGCGGCGCAGCTATCCTCCTCGTCATCAGCAGGGCGTGACTATTTTCTTCACAGGACTGTCAGGTTCCGGTAAGTCGACCATTGCTAACGTGTTGCTGACGAAGTTTCTGGAGGTCGGAGGTCGTCCCGTTACCATCCTCGACGGCGATCTGGTACGTAAACATCTCTCGTCTGAACTCGGATTCTCGAAGGAACACCGCGATATCAATATCCGCCGCATCGGTTATGTGGCCTCGGAGATTACCAAGAATGGGGGAATCGCGATCTGTGCACCGATTGCTCCTTACGATTCTGTCCGCAAACAGGTCCGGCACATGATTGAGCCGTACGGTGGCTTCATCCTCGTCCATATCGCGACCCCGGTCGAAACCTGCGAGCAGCGCGATCGCAAGGGGCTGTACGCCAAAGCTCGAGCAGGAATCATCAAGGAGTTCACCGGCATTTCCGATCCTTATGAGGCTCCAGCCGACGCTGAAGTGACCATCGACACGGCCGAGTTGACTGCCGAGGAAGCAGCCCAGGAGATTATTCTTCACCTGGAGCGGGAAGGCTTCATCGGTGTGGCGGGAGCTTCTGCTTAGAACCCTGAAGATGGAGAATTAGCGTATAGATCAGGCTCACGCATGGAGTTGATCTCTCTCAAGATTTTGATTGGCTTCGTGGTAGGCACCTTGATCGGCATGACCGGATTGGGGGGCGGCGTCCTATTGCTGCCCCTCCTCATTTTTGGTTTAAAAGTTCCGGCCATCGTGGCAGTGGGATCCGACGCAGTTTTCAACTTCGTTACAAAGATTGGCTCCAGTTGGGTACACCTGAGTAAAGGAACGGTTCGGCGCAAGGTCGTGGTCGCCTTGGCGGTAGGAAGCGCGCCGGGTTCCATTGCGGGCGTTAGCCTGCTCCAGCACCTCCGCGTTCTCTACGGTAACGGGGTCAATGACTTTATCAAATCGGCCGTAGGCCTCCTGCTGATCTGCATTCCAACCCTGTTACTGCTGCAGCGCCGGATCGAGGATCGGGTTGCCAACCGTCCTCCGACAGCCAAGTCATTCGCAGGCATGATCGTCATCGGGTTGGTGGCGGGTTTCCTCGTCGGAATGACTTCGGTGGGCTCCGGCAGCATCATCATGATGCTTTTGTTGTTGTTCTACAGTTATCCGCCCAAGGTGATGGTGGGAACCGATATCGCTCACGCCGTCATCCTCACCGGAGTAACCAGTTTTCTTCATTTTCGCCTGGGCAACGTGGATCCGAGACTTGTCGCGTGTCTATTGATCGGATCTATTCCAGGAGGCTTACTGGGTTCCCAGTTGAGCACGCGCGTTCCCGTGCTCTGGCTGAGGCGAATTCTTTGTGCAATTTTGCTGGCCACCGGCGCACGCATGCTTTGGGCCTGATCAGGAGAACATGGATCATCATTCCAATTCCGAGACTCTGCAGCGCATCTACGATGCCTTGGAAGCTGCTCGTCAAGTGCTCAGCCGTTTTACGCCAGGTGCCATCGCAGCGGAATATAAAGTAGGCCATGATCCCGTGACTCAAGCCGATCGGGAGGTGGATGCCGTCCTGCGCAAAAACCTGCTTCGGGAGGGCGAGGGCTGGCTCTCCGAAGAAAGTGTGGATGACTATACTCGCTTGGAAAAAAGTCGCGTTTGGGTGGTGGATCCTCTGGATGGGACCCGCGAATTCGTCGCCGGAATTCCGGAGTTCTGCGTTTCCGTCGCTATGGTGGACAACGGCCGAGCCATTGCCGGAGGCATCTGCAACCCAGCCACCAACGAACTGATCATCGGCTCCGTGGAGAGTGGCGTCACCTATAACGGGCAGCCCGCAAGAGCGAGCCAGAGAACGACACTTCGAGGAGCGCTCGTCCTCGCCAGTCGCAGTGAGGTCAAACGGGGAGAGTGGGAGTGGTTCAAGTCCGGACCAGCTGAGATACGCGCTATGGGTTCGGTGGCATACAAGCTGGGGCTCGTCGCCGCAGGAAAAGCCGATGTCACTTTTACTCTGACGCCGAAACACGAGTGGGACGTGGCCGCCGGCGCAGCCCTGGTACTCAGTGCAGGAGGCTACGTACAAACGCTTGGCAACACTGAACTGCGCTGCAACAACAGGAATCCTTTGCTCTCTGGTCTGATTGCTTGTGGCCCACTGCTACGTGACGAACTGGTCTCGCTCTTAGATTCTCGTCGCTCTGAGGTCTCGCGCTCCTAGTTAGCGCACGCGGCGCACTTGGCGGTGAAAAGCACACTGAACCCACAGCGGAGAGTCGCAAGTCGCGGGAAACTCCCGGATCCAAAAACGGCAAGGAGGCCGGCATCGTCTACTTGATGTATCACGAGCTGGAGTTCCCGGGACGTCCTCTGTGTCAATCCGAGCCGGGATACGTCAGGTATGTAATCCTGGAGACAGCATTCAGGGCTCAGATGGATTGCGTCCAGAGTATGGGCTGGCGCGGAGTCAGCGTCAGCGACGCACTCAGTAGTCCCATTCCTTCCAGCGTGGCAATCACGTTCGACGACGGTTGCGAAACCGACTTGCTTTCCGCGGCGCCGATCCTGAAAGGCATCAACTTTGGTGCTACCTTCTACCTCACCGTTGGATTTCTCGGAAAGCCCGGCTACATGTCACCCGCGCAAGTGCGACAGCTGGCGGATCTGGGCTTCGAGATTGGCTGCCATTCCATGAGCCATCCTTATCTCACGGACTTGGACCGCGATGGCATGCGGCAGGAACTGGCCGCGCCTAAGGAAGTTTTGGAACAGATCATTGGCCGCGGCATCAAGCACTTCTCTTGCCCGGGCGGGCGCTGGAACGCCAGAGTTGCCGAAGCAGCTCGCGAAGCAGGTTATCAATCCGTCGCTACCAGCCGGAACAGTGCTAATTCCGCAAAAACTCACGCTTACTGTCTAGGCCGCGTCGCCATCAAGCGGAATATGGACCTGAGCGTTTTTGGGCGCATTTGCCGTGGCCAGGGACTCTGGCGGCTGCAACTCACCGACGTTGCCGCCTTAGCGGCGAAGCGCGTCATGGGAAACGCCGGCTATGACGCAATTCGAGGGCTACTTTTGCACAAGTAAGGACAAAAACTTCGCTAATCCCGGATTCTGAACGCCCGAGCCTCGATTTCGTCTTCTGCTCATCATTTGACCGGCCATTCTTCCCAGAATGGTACTTGTGTGTACCTATGGGACATTGCCCTACCGTTATCTAGCGTAATCCGGATACCCCCACTAAAGTGCCATACCAAGGACTTGTAACGCGACAGTCCCCCAATACCGTTACAGGAGTTGTGAATGTCCCCCACCGTCGGTCGCAGCGCAGCGGTTTACCAACGTGCCTCTGATTTTCGCCGTGCTCACTTGCTTTCGGCACTCGCCTTGGCTTTCGCCCTGCTTTGCACACTGGCTCCAGCGCAAGCAGCGGGTTCACTGCGTTTATCAGGCAATCTCGGCCCCGCCAACGTCGGAAGCCAATACAGTGCGGCACTGTCGGTCAAACGTGGTCGCGCGCCTTATCAATTTTCAATTTCGGCGGGTCAACTCCCTCCCGGATTGGCCCTGAATCCGGCAACCGGTGCAATCTCTGGAGTACCGTCCACCCAGGGAACCTACAGCTTTACTGTTCGCGTGACTGACCTTCCCTTTGATGGGGTAGGATCGAACAGCTTCAAGTTGACGGTTGCAGGCGGCTCAGGCGGTGGTGCCATTGCCGTGACGCTCTCGCCGCAAACGGCGACAGTCTCTTCTGGCGCGGCTCAATCCTTTGTCGCAACTGTCTCAGGAACGAGCAACACCGCTGTAACCTGGTCATCGACGGCGGGCACCGTCTCAAGTAGCGGAGTGTTTACAGCACCTACTGTTTCTTCTGCCACCTCTGTAACCGTTTCAGCGACCAGCGTTGCTGACAGCACCAAGAAGGCATCCGCAACCGTGAGTGTAGTTGTCCAAAACGCATCAACTCCATCCATCAGCACGGTCTCTATTCCGAGCGCCGCAGTAGGAGTCGTTTACGCCTCAGGTGTTACCGCCAACGGTGGACAGTTGCCGTACACGTGGAGCGTCAGCTCCGGATCGTTGCCTCCCGGTATCCAGCTTGACAGCACCACGGGTGCCTTGAACGGAACCCCCAGCCAGCAAGGGCAGTTCAGCTTCGCGGCGAAAGTTACGGACGCGGCTTCTCACATTGCCACGCAGAACCTCACGCTCAGTGTTTCGTCGCAAACCACAGGCGGAAGCTTCGATGGTCCTGCCCAACTACCGCGCATATACATCCAGAGCAGGCTGGCCAATACACCATCGTCGGGCACAACCATCTTGGTCAATTCTGGCGCCAATTTGCAGGTCGCCCTCAACAGTGCGAATTGCGGGGACACCATAGCGCTTCAGGCTGGAGCGGTGTTTGCGGGCAAGTTCGTCCTGCCCGCCAAGCCTTGTGATGCTCAGCACTGGATCACCATTCGCACCAGTGCTCCGAACAGCAGCTTGCCTCCGGAGGGGACGCGCATTACTCCCTGCTATGCTGGAGTAGGTTCCCTGCCTGGGCGGCCCAGTTACAATTGTTCCTCGCCGCAACATGCTCTCGCGCAGATAGTAAATAATCAGGTAAACGGCGCAGGCCCGATCCAATTTGCTCCTGGGGCAAATCACTATCGCCTGCTCGGCCTTGAGATCACCCGCGCTGCAGGCACAGGCGGGCTAGGCGCCCTCGTCGCAGTGCAAAAGGGCTCGACCGCGAACAACATCATCATTGATCGCTCGTGGGTCCACGGTACGGCACACGATGAAACTACGGTAGGCTTCGGCCTCAGCAACGTGACCTACGCGTCCATTGTCGACTCGTATTTCACCGACTTCCACTGCATCGCCATGGTCGGCACCTGCACAGATGCCCACGCAATCGCCGGAGGCCTGGGCGGAAACCCAGGTGGTCCCTACCAGATCGTAAACAATTTCCTGGAAGCGTCCGGGGAGAACATTCTATTTGGCGGCGGACCAGCTACGGTGACTCCGGCAGATATCGAAATCCGGCGCAACCACTTCTTCAAGCCCCTGGCATGGAAGCAGGGACAGCCTGGGTTCGTGGGTGGCCCGTCGGGCAATCCCTTCATCGTTAAGAACCACCTGGAGCTGAAAAACGCACAGCGCGTTCTAATAGAAGCCAACATCTTCGAGAACAATTGGGGCGGATTCAGTCAGAATGGTTTCTCGATATTGTTGACTCCAAAGAATCAATACAACTACTCCAGCAAAACTAGTGTATGTTCCGCCTGCCAAGTCACGGATGTGACAGTGCGCTACGCGACCATCAGCCATGTGGGAGCCGGATTGCAGATCGTAACCGCCCTCTCGGACGGCGGCACGGCGGCACTCGCAGGAGCGCGCTACAGCATCCACGACATCACCATCGACGATATAAATTCACAGACGTACAACGGCGGCGGCGGGCTTATGCAGGTCGCAAATGGCTGGCCGACGAACGTGCTCAACAATGTGGCGGTGAATCACATTACCGCGTTTCCGGATCCTAAAGCACACCTTTTGACAGTGGGCAATCAGACCAGCAATCCGAAGATGGCTGCATTCAGTTTCACCAACAGCATCGTGGTGGTCCCCGGCCTCCCCGTATGGAATACGGGAGGTGGACAGACGAGCTGTGCCTACCAGAATGTGCCGCTTTTGACCTTGGCCGCGTGTTTCAACGGATACGGATTTAACCACAACGCGTTAATTGGAACGTCGGGTAACTACCCAACTTCAACTTGGCCGACAGGCAACTTCTTCCCGGCAAGCACCGCTGCCGTTCAGTTTGTCAATTACAACAATGGAAACGGTGGCGACTACCGTCTTCAGGCGTCCAGCCCTTACAAGAATGCCGGCAGTGACGGGAAAGATCTGGGAGCAGATATCAACGCCATCCAGAGCGCCATCAGCGGCGTTTACTAGATCATGGTTTGAGCAGTGCCAGACGACTCCCTCTGTTTCAGAGAGAATCGTCTGGCACTCGCACGTTTGACAGCCCATTCTGCCAAGTTAGAATGACTTCATGCGTGTGCTGCTGATCGTTGTTTTATTGGGTCTCTTCTGCCTGGTATCGCCTGTTCCAACTACCGCGAGCGCCCAGGCAGATGCCGGCGAATCTGCCGGTTCAAAGTTCGATGGACCCGCCGAACTTCCCCGGGTATACGTAAAGAGTTCGCTAGCAGATACTCCGGCTGCGGCCCGAGTTCGGTTGGTGAAAGATGGGGACAACCTTCAGGAGGCCCTGGACAACGCTAATTGCGGCGACACGTTGAAGTTACAGGCCGGTG
>Ga0207657_10002754_pt1 | contig 18921 bp, 17 predicted proteins | sample KBSC33metaG_FD_184316 | JGI IMG/M metagenome (GOLD analysis project Ga0207657, IMG submission 184316) | Corn rhizosphere microbial communities from Kellogg Biological Station, Michigan, USA - KBS C3-3 metaG (SPAdes) (version 2) | ecosystem: Host-associated > Plants > Roots > Rhizosphere > Soil ... | reverse complement strand
CCGTTTCAGCGCCGTCACTGTGAATATTCGGAACATTCGACCAGGAAATTGCGCTCAATGTCGTCACAACTGCTCGACTATTGCGGCCTTGGCAGCAGCAGCGCGAGCAGCTTCGCACGGCATTCGCCGTCGATGATGCCGTCGATCAGGTCCGGCCGGAAGCGGCGCTGGAAGGCAATCACCGCTTTCTGCTCGTCGGTGACGTCATAGCCGAAGCGTTCGAGCGCCAGCAGGAACCCCGCGTCAGTCCAATATGGGTCGACCAGGTCGCGGCTGGGGCTCGGCAGCGACAAGCGGCGCTTGGCCAGTTCCCACCAGGGGAACAGCTCGCCGGGATCCTCCTTGCGGGCTGGCGCGATGTCGGAATGACCGACCACATTGCCGCGGCCGATGCCGTGCCGCGCCTTGATGTCGGCGACCAGCGGAATGACGGTCGCCATCTGCTCGTCGGGAAATTCGCGATAGCCGAATTCGTGGCCAGGATTGACGATCTCGATCCCGATACTCGCCGAATTGACGTCGGTGATCCCCCGCCAGCGCGATTTGCCGGCGTGCCAGGCGCGCTTTTCCTCCTCCACCAACCGGTAGAGAGCGCCCTCTTCATCGACGAGATAATGGCAGGAGACCTTGGCTTCTGGTGAGGTCAGGCGATCCAGAGCGCCTTCCGCGTCCGGCATGCCCGTATAGTGGAGGACGATCATCGACACCGGCAGCAGCCGGTCATCGAAATTGGGCGACGGCCGATCGATGAAGTCGAAGTCCACGGCCGCAACGCACACGGCTACGGGCGTTCGGTCAAGCCCCTGCTGCGCTCCGGCGGTCGGGACTGCGGCGTTTTTCGATCCCGCTGCCGTTGCCGGTCAGGCGATAGAGGCCGCGCGCGTTGATGTCGGCGCCGAACTTGGTGGTTTGGCCGATCACCGTTTCGCCCGCGCCCAGCATCAGCCAACCGTCGGGCGCAAGGGCGCTCGCGACCCGCTCGAATGCCAGCGTCTTCTTCTCGGCGCTCAGATACAGCAGCACGTTCCGGCACAGCACGATGTCGAAGCCGCCCGGATGCGGCGGCGGTTCGAGCAGATTGTGGACCTGGAAGCGGACCGGGCGCCGCAGCGTCTCGACCGCTCGCCAGCCGTCGGCGCCTTCCTCGAACCACTTGATCATCTGGCCGATGCCGAGGCCGCGCTGCACTTCGAACTGGCTGTAGGATCCGGCACGCGCCCGATCGACGCAGCCGCTGGATACATCCGTCCCAAGAATATCGACGGTCCAGCCACGCCATTGATCCGGGTTTTCGGCGAAGATCATCGCGAGCGAAAAGACTTCCTGCCCCGTCGAGCAACCCGCCGACCAGATACGCAGCCGCTTCGACTGCGCACGGCTTTTGGCAAGTTGCGGCAGCACATTGCGATCGAGCACATCGAACGGCGCGCGGTCGCGGAAGAAGTAGGTTTCGTTGTTGAGCAGAGCCTCGACCACCTGCTGCGACAGGCCCGGCTCGCGGCCCATGACGAGGATGGTGATCAGCTCATCCAGCGTACCGATGGCGCGCTCGCGCATCAGCGCCGACAGCGCGGTCTCGATCCGCCAGCGCCGGCTCAGCGTCAGTTGCTGGCCGGTGCGTGCTTCGAGGAGACCGGCGAGGATGCGGCTCGAGCTATCGCTTATTTGCACGCGGTGAAATCCTCCACGCGGGCACCGATCCGGCGCCCGATCTTGTCCGGCGGCAGCACTGCGCAGGCCAGGCCAGCTTCCAGTATCGCGCGCGGCATGCCCCACACCGCGCAGCTAGCTTCGTCCTGGGTCATCACCGAACCCCCGCAAGCGACCAGCCGCGACGCTCCCTCGACCCCGTCGCGGCCCATGCCGGTCAGGACGACGCCCAGCGCCCGCGGTCCGAAGAGCGCTCCGGCCGACGCCAGCATCGGATCGACCGAGGGCATGCAGCCGCTATTGCTGCGACCGCGCGTCAGGCGAATCATCGGCGCGGCGGTGCCGGGCTCGAGCGTCAAATGAGCGTCACCCGGAGCAATGAATATCCTGTCGGGCAACAGTGTCATTCCATCTTCCGCGACCACGGCCTCGCGCCTGGCGACCGCACCGAGCTGCCGGGCAAACACCGACATGAAGGGCATGGGCAAATGCTGGGTGACGAGAATCGGAATGCCGATGCGGGCCGGGAGCGCGGTAAACAGCGCGCCGAGCGCATGGATGCCCCCGGTCGAAGCACCGACGGCCAGCACGCCGATCGGGTCGACCGGCATGGCCCGAAGAAGCGTTTGCGTGGGTGCCTTATGCGTGGGCGATGCGAGCGGTTCCTGCGTCGCGTGGCCGAGCGCCTTCAGTTTGGCGACGAGGATTTCCGAGAACTTTCCGTTGAACCGGCCGGTGCCGGGCTTCGGCATGGTGTCCGCGGCGCCCAAGGCAAGCGCGGCGACGGTTTGCTCGGCCCCATCGTCGGCGAGCGATGAGACAATCATCACCTTCGCGCCACCGGCGGCAGCGAGGATTCGCGGAATGGACTTGAGGCCGCCAGCTCCAGGCATTTCGAGATCGAGGATGACGATATCCACCCGGCACTCGCCGAGCGCGTCGATGGCATCCTCGGCGGTTCCGGCTACAGCACTGATTTCAAAGGCCGGATCGCTTTCGACCATACGCGACAGGACCGCCCGGGCGACCGTCGAATCGTCGACGATCATCAACCGGATGCGCCGGTGCGTGCGACGGGGATCCGACAGGCGGTCCCGCGATCTGGCGAGGGCCCGCTCCACGGGTCAGCGCCTCAGGCGACGCCGACGAGCTGAAGCTTGATGTGCAGCGTTTCGCGATCGAACGGCTTCATCACATATTCGTCCGCACCGGCTTCCAGCGCGGCGCGGATGTGGGCCATATCGTTCTCGGTCGTGCAGAAGACGACCTTGGGCTGGTCGGAATGACCACGTTGACGCAACAGCTTCAGAAATTCCATGCCGCTCATCACGGGCATGTTCCAGTCGAGCAGGACGACATCCGGCATCTTGGTTTCGCAGCGGGTCAGTGCCTCCTGGCCATCGCCAGCTTCCTCGACTTCGAATTCGAGGGTTTCCAGGATGTGCCGCGCAACCTTGCGGATCACCTTGGAGTCATCGACGATCAAACAGCTTTTCATGCCAGACTTCCCACTCCGAGCGTGAGGGTGTGATTAAATGCTAAGGGTAACGAAGACCTTAAGCCGCGGCGCGGACGTCCGGACCTGCGATCAGCGCCGTTACGTCGATGAGCAGGAGCGGTCCTTGTTCGGTTTCGACCATGCCCTGAGCCACCCGCTCCCATCCGGGCTCCATGGCCGCGCGAACCGCAACGGGCTCCGACAGCGCCTCGACGACGTCTTCAACCTGATCGACGATCAGGGCGTAATGATGCCCATCCAGCTCGATCACGGCCGCCTCACGAATGCCGTCCGAGCAATCGGTGTCGCCGAGTTCGAGCGAACGCATACAGTCGATGACCGTGAGGACGCGGCTGCGGAGTGCCGACAGGCCGGCGACGTGCTGCGGCGCGCGCGGCACGGGGGTCAGCGTTTCCAGCTCGACAACCGATTCAACCGCCGCGGCGGGTAGCGCGACCCGCTCGCCGGCGATCGCCACGATGAGCAACAATTCGTTCATCGACCCTTCCCTCCCGAAGCCGATTTCAACGCCATGAGCAGGCCGGCCCGATCATAGCGGTAGATGCTCTCGTCCTTCTTGCCCGCGGCCTCCGGTTCCGGACGCAGCCGGATGGTTCGACTGCTTTCCCCAGTGGTCACCTCCGCGTCTCGCGACACGATCACCAGGTCGGCAGCGGTCGTGTCGTCACCACCGACGACGCGGTAGCCCGCTGCCTCGACGATGGGGCGCAGCATGTTCTGCATCCACGGATCATCTTCGGGCAGCCGGCATACCAGGGGCTCACCGGCTTGCGCGGCGCTGCCAACATGATTGGCGAACAGCCAGTGGGCATCGATCAGTTCCGCTGGCTGGTCGTTCACCAGCGATACGCCGCTGACCTCGCCCGGCCGTTCGGCGTGAATGATCTCGTGCTCGATTGCGGCGAAGTCGATGACTTCGGCGAAGGCATATCCCATTTCCTGAGCGCCATCGTTGAGCCGGAACAGGCGGACCTTCTCGTCGCCGATATCGACCGCGCTTGCACCCGCCAACGGAAGGATGGTGTCGCCCACCTGCACGCGGAGCTGGCCCGCAGCCTCCTTGACCGCGCTTGCGTCCACCACTTCGATACGGTCGACGACCGCGAGCCGAAGCGCGCGGCGGCCGCCGTCGAGGCCGCGGAACAGCAGAACGGGCGTTTCCTTCGACACCGGCGCCGCAGGAGCTTCGGCAATGCGCGCGGCGCGCTCCAGCGTTTCCAACTTGATCCCGCCGACCTCGGCTATTCCGGCAGGATCCATCAGCAGGATCGGGCTGCCATCATCGGCAAGCGTCGTTCCGGCATAGAGACTGGTGGCCATGATTGCCGGCGCGGCAGGTTTCACGACCAGCTCCTCATGATCGTGGATGCGGTCGACCGACAGAGCGTAAACATCACCACCGGCGGGGCGCAGGACGACGAGCGTCCGGTCCTGCTCTTCGACGTCGCTGGCGATGCCGAGGATGGACGCCAGGGAGACCGCCGGGACGCGGCGGCCGCGAATGGTCGCCACCCCTGCCCCCCCGAGATTTTCGAGCGTCACGCTCTCACCGTTGGCGCGAACGATCTCTTCGATCGCCGAGCGCGGAATGGCGAAATGATGACCCGCGATCGAGACGGTCAGGGCCGGAATGATGGTCAGGGTCAGCGGAACGCGGAGCGTCATGCGCGTTCCCTCGCCCAGCCGGCTATCGACTTCGACGATCCCGCCGATGCGCTCGATATTCGAACGCACGACGTCCATGCCGACGCCGCGTCCGGAGATCGAGGTCACCTGTTTGGCGGTCGAGAGGCCCGCCTCGAAAATCAAGGCTAGCTGCTCGCGGTGCGATAGCTGCGCGGCATCATCCTTCGCGACGGCACCACTCGCCACCGCCTTTTCGACGAGTTTCTTGCCGTCGATCCCACGACCGTCATCGTGAATACCGATCAGGATCTGGTTGCCCGATTGGCGCGCCGAGACGGCGAGAACGCCAATCTCCCGCTTGCCCAATTTCAGCCGATCCGCCGGCAGTTCGATCCCATGGTCGACCGCATTGCGGATGATGTGGGTCAGCGGATCCCGGATCATCTCGATCATTTCGCGGTCAAGCTCGACGTCGCCGCCCTCGATGTCGACGAGCACCTGTTTGCCGAGTTCAGCCGAGAGGTCGCGGACCATGCGCGGCAGCCCGACAAACAAATTCTCGATGCGCTGCATTCGTGTGCGGGTGATCGCATCTCGCATTTCGGCGATGATCGAGGACAGGCGCTCGAACGCGCCGTCGACCGGCACATCGCTGGCGGATTCGCGAAGTCGCCGAGCCAGCTCATTGCGGGCCAGCACCATGTCGGAGACGGTGCTCATCACCCGGTCGAGCAACTCGACCGAGAGACGAATGGTGCGCGGAGCGGCAGAGGCCTTGGATGCGCCTTCCATATTCGTGACTGCTGCTGGGACCGCGGCCGGACCTTCGGCACCGGGCTCGAGCGAAGCGATCAGTGCGCTGTCATCGCCGGCTGGCATCTCTTCACCAGCTTCGATCGCCGCGACCATCTCACCAATGCGGTCGATAACCGCGAGTACCGCACTAACCAGCGAACCGTCGGCGTGGCGGCGGCCGGCCCGAACATCGGCCAGCGCATCTTCCGCGGCGTGGCTCAGCGCCTCGAGGCGCGGGAATTCGAAAAAGCCGCAATTGCCTTTGACGGTGTGGACGAAACGGAAAATGCTGTCGAGCCGAGCCCGGTCGTCGGGTTGCGCTTCCCACGCGACAATCTCGCCGCCCAGCGCTTCGAGCATCTCGCGGCATTCGGCTACGAAATCGGCAATCAGGTCGTCCATTGGCGAATTCGCCCCTCGCGCTGCTGGAGAGAGGCTTATGCCGGGCAGGAGTTAATGCGGCGTTAGCCCTGTGCTTACGGCGCTTCCTGGCGCGGGAAATGGGCGCCGATCGTCAGGGCCTCGGTTTCGGGCGGTGAAAGCTGGATCGTCCCGCCCGCATTCGTCACGAGCTCGTGGGCGAGCCAGGCGCACACCGCTCGGGGCTCGATCTTTCCCTCGCCGCCGCTCACCACGGTGTCACGCAAAACCGGGTCGAGCAGGATCCGCGGCCCGTCCGCGCGGACTGCTAGTTCGGCCGATCCATCCTGCAGCTCGGCTCCGACATCGAGCCGGCCGCCGCGAACCAGGGCATCGCCCGCGATCATCGCGAGGTTGAGGAGCAGCTTGACCGCGTCCTTGGGTAGCTTCTCCTCCTCGACCATCCAGCCGAGCTCGATGCGCTTCTCGGCGCCGAACAGGCCGGCCAGCGCCACCTTGGCTTCGTGTGTATCGATTTCCTCGCCGAACGCGCCCGCGGCCCCGAATGCCAGACGGAAGAATTTCAGTTTGTTGGCAGAGGCGCGAGCGCTGTCGGCGAGCAACTCAAGGCACTTGTCCCGCATGTCCGGGTCCTCTTCGTCCGCCAGAAGCTCGATGCCGTTGTTGAGCGCCCCGATGGGCGACAGGAGGTCGTGGCAGAGCCGCGAGCAGAGCAGGCTGGCAAGATCGATAGCGTCCATTGCCGCCCGTTGATGGGACAGACCGGAGACAGGCGCAAGCGCGCGGCATTGAAGCCCCCGGCCCTCAAACCCATATTCAACATGGAATGGGGGGAATTCAGACGATCGACGTGCGTTTGGCACCGGCCCATGCTGGCTGGCGCCTCGACCGTGCGCTCGCCGATGCCGTGCCGGCTCTCTCGCGAGAGCGGCTGAAGGCCCTGATCCGCAGCGGCGCGGTCGAGGCTGCTGGCCAGGCGGTACGCGATCCTGCAACCAAGGTTCGCGGCGAGGAGGCACTGCGGGTCGCGGTCCCCGAGCCTGCGCCGGCCCATAATGTAGCTCAGGACATCCCGCTCAATATCGTGTTCGAGGACAAGCACCTGCTGGTCGTCGACAAACCGGCCGGATTGGTCGTTCATCCGGCCGCCGGGAATTGCGACGGGACGCTGGTCAATGCCCTGCTGCATCATTGCGACGGATCGCTGTCCGGCATCGGGGGCGTGGCCCGGCCCGGCATCGTCCACCGCATCGACAAGGATACGTCGGGCCTGCTGGTCGTCGCCAAGCACGATGTCGCTCATGAGGGACTGGCGCGGCAGTTCGCGGCGCATTCGATCGATCGCCGATATCTCGCGATCGTCAACGGCGTGCCCACTGCCAAAGACGGAACGGTCGATGCACCGCTCGCCCGGTCGTCGGCCAACCGCAAGAAGATTGCGATCGTCGAGGACGGACGCGGCAAGCGCGCCGTCACGCACTGGCGGCGGCTGGATGTCCTGCGCGATGCTGCCTTGGTGGAATGCCGGCTCGAAACGGGCCGCACGCACCAGGTCCGCGTCCACATGGCTTCGATCCGCCATCCCTTGATCGGCGATCCGGTATATGGTCGGGCAGGAAAAGCGCACGGCAACATATTGAAAGAACTAAAGTTTCAACGACAGGCACTGCATGCGACCGAGCTTGGCTTCATCCATCCGGTAACCAGGTGCCGGCTGTCTTTTTCCAGCCCCATGCCGACGGACATGCAGGAACTGTTCAACGCGCTTCGTGTATAGGAATTAGTGGCAAGAGCGACTTCCCGTGCTTACGGGCGTTCTTGCGAAGGGAGAATGACGTTTAGATGGCAACGCAGAAGAAGATCGTCTCGCTCCCCTCGTCCGGTGGGGAGGCCGGGCTCAACCGCTATCTCGCGGAGATCAAGAAGTTTCCGATCCTCAGCCCCGAGGAAGAGTATATGCTTGCCAAGCGCTGGCGTGAGCATGGCGATACCGAAGCCGCGGCGAAGCTGGTCAATTCGCACCTTCGGCTCGTGTCCAAGATCGCCATGGGCTATCGCGGCTACGGCCTGCCGGTCAGCGAGCTGATCAGCGAAGGCAATATCGGCTTGATGCAGGGCGTTAAGAAGTTCGAGCCCGATCGCGGCTTCCGCCTTGCGACCTATGCCATGTGGTGGATCCGCGCCTCGATCCAGGAATTCATCCTGCGTTCCTGGTCGCTCGTGAAGATCGGCACCACCGCCGCGCAAAAGAAGCTCTTCTTCAATCTGCGCCGGATGAAGAATCAGATCGACGCGTTCGAGGAAGGCGACCTCAAGCCCGACGCAGTGGCAAAGATCGCGACCGACCTCGGCGTGACCGAGGATGAAGTGGTCTCGATGAACCGGCGCATGGCGATGGGCGGCGACACCAGCCTCAACGTCTCGCTGAAAGGGGATGAGGGCGGCGAAAGTCAGTGGCAAGACTTCCTGGTCGATTCCGGTCCGCTACAGGACGAGCGGATCGCCGAGGACGAGGAAACCCGCGTCCGGCACGACCTGCTGATGAACGCGCTCGAAGGTCTCAACGACCGCGAGAAACACATCCTCATGGAGCGCCGCCTCGCCGATGAGCCGAAGACGCTCGAAGAACTGAGCCAGGTCTATGGCGTCAGCCGCGAGCGCATACGCCAGATCGAGGTCCGCGCGTTCGAGAAGCTCCAGGCCGGGCTCTTGCGGCTCGCTGGCGAACGCCGGTTGCTTCCGGCCGCCTGACGCGCCGGGGCGGTCTCGTGCCGCGCCGCAACCGTAATGACTCCTCTTGCCAATCGCCGCGAAGAGGCGGACGGTAAGCCATTCCAGATCGGCGCCGGGCGCCCCTGAGAGAGCGACTCGCGCGCCCATCACGGCACGAAGGAGAGTCGCATGGCTGGAGGATCTGCAAAAGGCACCCGAGTAATCGCGCTGGTGGGACCCGCCGGCGCGGGAAAGACCAGCCTTGCCGAAGCGATGCTGTTTGCAGCCGGTGCCACCGATCGCCTGGGATCGACGGCCAACGGCTCCAGCATCGGCGATTTCAGTGCCGAGAGCCGGCAGCGCGGCGGTTCGACCGAACTCAATCTCTATCATTTCGATTATCTGGGCGATTCCTTCGCCATCCTCGACTGTCCCGGCTCGGTCGGCTTCTCCGCGGACGGCGCCAAGGCTTTGGCGGTCGCGGACGTCGCGATCGTCGTGGTCGATCCGGATCCGGCGCGCGCCCCGCTCGCAGCGCCGGCCCTTCGTGCGCTCGATGAGCTCGGCATCCCGCATCTCGTCTTCGTCAACCGCATCGACCAGGCGCACGGCCGCATCCGCGACCTGCTGACGGCATTGCAGCCGATGAGCGTATCGCCGCTGATCGCGCGGCAAATCCCGATCCGCGACGGCGAAAAGATCAGCGGATTCGTCGACCTCGCGCTGGAATATGCGTTCAAATATCGCCCCGGGCAGGAATCCGAGCGGGTCGAAATCCCGGCCGACCTGCATGGTCGCGAAGCGGAAGCCCGCACGCAAATGCTGGAGCAGCTGGCCGACCATGACGACGAGCTGCTCGAGCAGCTGTTGATGGACGAAGCACCGGCCCGGGAGAAGGTACTTCAGGACCTCGCGCGCGAGACCGGCGACAATCTTGGGGTTTCCGTGCTGTTCGGCTCGGCCAGCAGTTCCTGGGGCGTCCGCCGCCTGCTCAAGGCGATCCGGCACGAAGCGCCGGCGCCGCAGGCGGCGGCCGACCGGCTGGGCGTGTCCAATCCTTCATTGCACGTGTTCAAGATCATCCACGGCCCGATCGGACGCCTCGCCCTGTCCCGCGTGCTCGGCGGGCGCATCACCGAAGGATCGGACCTCACAACGGAAACCGGCGACCACGCGCGACTTGGGGCGCTGTTTCATGTGCAGGGCGAGAAAACGACGAAAATCAACGAGGCGCGCGATGGGGACGTGGTTGCAGTCGCGAAGATCGACGCGATTCACGCAGGGCAGTGGCTGGGCTCAGGCAAGCTGCCGCCACCCGTCGAGATCGATTATCCCGCCCGCAATTGTGCGATCGCCATCGAACCGGCCGACCGCAAGGACGACGTCAAGCTGTCAGGCGCGCTGCAGCGGCTGAGCGATGAAGATTCGGCGCTGATCATCGAGCATGACGAGCATAGTCACGAAATTCGCCTGCGCGGCGTCAACGACGAACATCTCAACACGGTGCTGGCGCGGTTGAAGCGCCGCTACGGGGTCGAGGTGAAGAGCCATCCGCCCAGTGTCGGCTACCGCGAATCGATCCGCAAGCAAGTCACCCAGAAAGGCCGCCACAAGAAGCAGTCCGGCGGGCACGGCCAGTTCGGCGACGTGATTATTGAAGTGAAGCCCCTGCCCCGCGGCTCCGGCTTTGTGTTCGAGGAGCGCATCCACGGCGGCTCGGTCCCCAAACAATGGATTCCGGCCGTCGAGGAGGGCGTGCGCCAGGCGATGGTCAAGGGTCCGCTCGGCTTCGAGGTGGTCGACTGCGCGGTCAGCCTCATCGACGGCAGCTATCACAGCGTGGACAGTTCGGAACTGGCATTCCGCCTTGCTGGACGTATGGCAATGCAGGAAGCGCTCGGCGCCGCCGGGCCGCACCTGCTCGAGCCCATGCACAAGCTGACCGTGGTCTGCCCGACCAATGCTACCAGCCGCGTCACCTCGGCGGTCGCCGGGCGGCGCGGTCAAATGCTCGGCATGGCCCCGCGCGACGGCTGGACCGGTTGGGACCGGATCGAGGCGCTGATCCCCGAAGCGGAACTGTCGGGTCTGGAAGCCGAGCTACGGTCGCAAAGTCAGGGCCTTGCCACCTACGAGGCCGAGTTCGATCATCTGGCCGAACTCAATGGCCCGCTGGCCGACAAGGTCGTGCAACAAACGATGCCCGAACCTGCCTAGCTTGCGCTCTTGGCCGTGACGGCTAGGGCGCGGCCATGAGACACTGGTTCAAAGACCAGCATTTCCGCTCACTGCTCAAGAACACGGGCTATCTGGGCGTGTCGAAGATCGTCGCCGGAATCTGCGGCGTCGCCACGCTTGCGCTCGCCGGCCGCGGCCTCGGCGTGCTGCTGTTCGGCACCCTGATCCTCATTACCAGCTATGTGAAGGCGGTCAGCGGCATCGCCAAGTTCCAGTCGTGGCAACTGATCGTCCGCTTCGGCGGCCATGGCCTGTCGCAAGGCGACCCGGAGCATTTCAAGGTTGCCACCGGCTTTGCTTTCGCGCTCGACGTGATGAGCGGCATCGGAGGCATGCTGGTGGCCGTGATCCTGCTGCCGTTCATAGGCAATTGGGTCGGCATCAGCAGCGAATATCTGTGGCTCGGGATGCTGTACTGCACGCTCCTGCCGATCATGACCTCCGCCACGCCCGACGGCGTGCTGCGCGTGCTCGACCGTTTCGACCTGATCAGCTGGTCGGGCACCTTGAGCCCGATCCTGCGCGCCGTCCTCGCCGCCCTCGCATTTGCTTCCGGCGCGACCTTGCCGGTCTATGTCGCCATCTGGTTCGCCACCGATCTGCTGGGCAGTCTCTACCCCTGGTTCCTCGGTTGGCGCGAATTGCGTCGGAACGGATTGCTCGAGGGCATCCGCCCGACCCTGAAGCCCGCGGCGCTACAGGGCGCCTGGCGGTTCGCCATCGACGTCAATCTCGCCAGTAGCGTGCAGGCCGTGTGGGGGCCGATCGGCCGCCTCGTGGTGGGCGGCCTCCTGGGACCAGCCGGCGCCGCGCTGTTCCGGATCGCCTCGACTCTGGCCGACAGCGCGCAGAAGCCGGCCGACCTGCTCGGCAAGGCTTTCTACCCGGAAATCATGCGCATGGACCTGACGTCCAAGAAACCGTGGAAACTCATGCTGCGGGGAACAGCGCTAGTCAGCGCCGTGGCGGTGCTGGCGATCCTCATCCTCATCATCGGCGGCAGGCCGCTCATGGCCCTGCTGTTCGGCAAGGATTTCACCGGCGCCTACGAGCCGCTGGTAATCATGATGATCATCCCCTTCCTCGGCATCTTCAGCTTCCCGCTGGCGCCGATGCTCTACGCGCTCGGCCGTTCGGACGGGCCGCTCAAGGCCAAATTGCTGGGGAGCGTCTTGTTCTTCATCACCATCGCACCCCTGTCCTGGCGCTGGGGCGTCATCGGCGCCGCCATCGCGCTCGTCCTCGCCAATGTCGCGAACACCGGCGCGATGCTGTTGCAGTTGCGCACCGAGCATCGCCGGGTCAGGCCGCGAACGGCCTAGAGCGCCTGTTCCTCGAAGCCTTGATCCTTCACCAGCTTGTCCAGCTCCACCAAGGTGGTCAGCAAGCCTTCCATCCGGTCGAGCGGCCAGGCATTGGGCCCGTCCGACCTGGCATTGGCAGGATCCGGATGCGTTTCCATGAATAGTCCCGCGACGCCCGCGGCCACGGCGGCGCGGGCAAGCACCGGCACGAACTCGCGCTGACCGCCCGAACTGGTGCCCTGCCCGCCCGGCAACTGAACGCTGTGCGTGGCATCGAACACCACCGGACAACCGGTCTCGCGCATGATCGCCAGGCCGCGCATATCGCTGACGAGGTTATTGTAGCCGAACGAGGCTCCGCGCTCGCACACCATGATCGTCTCGCCGGTCACGCCCGCGGCCCGCGCCGCGCCGCGCGCCTTGTCGACGACGTTCATCATGTCCTGCGGCGCCATGAACTGCGCCTTCTTGATGTTCACCGCCTTGCCCGACGCCGCCGCGGCATGAATGAAATCGGTCTGCCTGGCGAGAAAAGCCGGGGTCTGCAGCACGTCGACGACCTCCGCCACCGACGCAATCTGCGAAATTTCGTGCACGTCGGTGAGGATGGGAACGCCCAACGAATCCCGGACCTTTTCCAGGACGCGAAGTCCCTCGTCCATGCCGGGTCCGCGGAAGCTCCGGTCCGATGAGCGGTTCGCCTTGTCGAAGCTCGACTTGAAGATGAAGTGGATGCCGAGCCGCTCGGCGATCGCCTTCAGCTGCTCGGCCGTGCGCAGCTGTAACTCCTCGCTTTCGACCACGCAGGGTCCAGCGATGAGGAACAAGGGCTGGTCCAGCCCAACTTCGCGGCCGCAGAGTTTCATGCCGCGTTTCTAGGCGAGCGAATCGACAACCGCCACCGGCCGCCACTCGCCCAAATCGTGATTTGCGGCGAACGAGGCGGGAAACTCCTCGCCGGCGTGGATGCCGCCAGTCACGAAGATGGCGTCGATCCCTTGCCGCGCCGCACCCAGCATGTCCGTCTGCAACCCATCGCCGATCGCCAGCACCTGTTCGGGCCGCGGACGACCCGCCCGGCGCAAGGCATGCTCATAGATCGCGGCATGCGGCTTGCCGTACCAGACCACCGATCCGCCAAGCGCCTGGTAAATGTCCGCCAGTGCACCGGCGCAGGGTTCCGTCACACCTCCGCGAACGACGACGCGATCCGGGTTCAGGCAATGCATGATCACCGCGCGCGCCGCGAATTTCTTCAGCTGTTCGGAATATTGGCCCGTATTTGGGCGCTCTTCGCTCAGCCCTGTGCAGGCGAGATTGTCAAAATCTTCGTCAGTCGCAATGGGGATGCCCCGCCCCTCGAGCACGGCCCGGTCGGCGTGCGTGCCGATGAAGCCGACTGGCTCGGCCAGTGCGCGAAGACCCTCGATGCCCGCTTCGCCGCCAGTCTCGACGAAATCATAAGCCTCACGCGGCAAGCCAATCCGTGCGAGTTGCGCATCCACCTCGCCGGCCGTGCGGGGGGCATTCGTGATCAGTACTACGCAGCGGCCCTCGTCGCGCCATTGGCGAAGGCGATCGGCGGCGCCCGCGTAAAGCGAAACGCCATCATGGACGACGCCCCATATGTCGCAGAGGATCACGCGGTACTTGGAATCGAGCGAATCCAGAACGCTCATTCGAGGCCGGCGTCCGCCAGCGCCTGCTCGATAGCTTCCAGATCCTCGGGGTTGTTCAATTCGCGCAAGGCAAAGGGCGGGGTAGCGACATCGACGACCGCGACCGGAATACCGGCGGCAAGAAACCGAAGCTGCTCGAGACCCTCCAGCGTCTCCAGCTCGCTGACTGGAGTCGATACGTACCTATCCAATGCTTCCGGCCGGTAGGCGTAAACGCCAACATGCAATCGCACCGGAGACATCTCGCCTTCCAAGGCGCCGTGGGGAAGATGCGGGATGAGCCGCTTGGAAAAATAAAGGGCTTGCCCCTGATTGTCTGTCACGACCGATGTCCCACCGACGCGGCCTGCGGCTTCCTCGGTTTGCAACGCGCGGGCTTCGCTGCTGCGCAGGCGCATGGCCGGCGTCGCGACCATGGCGTCTCGGTCCTGCTCCATTCGGGCAATGAGCGATTCGACGAACCCCGGCGGCGTCAGCAATGCATCGCCCTGAAAATTGATCACCAGATCGGGCTCGTGGAGCGAACCTAGCGCCTCCGCGCATCGCTCGGTCCCATTGCGGCATTCGGGGGAGGTCATGATCACGCCCACGCCGAACGCGGAGCAGGCATCGGCGATGCGCTCGTCGTCGGTGGTCACGAAGACCTCCGCAACACCGGCCACGCGCCGTGCCGCTTCCACGCTGCGCTGGATCAGCGGTTTGGCCGCACCGCCTGCGCCCCTGATCTCCGCCAACGGCTTTCCGGGATAACGTGTCGATTGGTACCGCGCCGGGACGAGAATGACCGACTTCATCGGGCGGCGGGGCAATCGTGGATGTGCAAGACGCCGACCGGCCGTTTCCCTTGCGGCTCTTCATCGACCACGAACAAGGCAGTGATCCGATATTCGTCGAACAGCGGCAAGGCGTCGTCGATCAGGTCGTCCGGCTGCACCGTCTTGGGATCGCGGGTCATGAATTCGGCGGCGGGGTGGTCGAGTCCGCGCTCGATGTTGCGGCGAAGGTCACCGTCGGTGATGACTCCGACCAGGTAACCGTCCTGATCGGTCACTCCGATGACGCCGAGCCGCTTGGCCGACATCTCGACCACGGTGTCATGCATCGAGCTGTCGGCGCGGGTGAGCGGGATCGACGCCCCGCGATGCATCAGGCGGCGTATCGGCCGCAGTCGCGAGCCTAGCGAACCGCCCGGGTGAAGCCAGCCGAAGTCGGTGCGAGTCACGCCCTTCTGGCGCATGACGGTCATCGCCAACGCATCGCCGAGTGCCAGCGTCATGGTGGTCGAGGTGGTGGGCGCCACCGACTCCGGGCCAACCTCGGGCCAATGGGGTAGCAGCAGGGTGGCGGTCGCCGCTTCCGCCAGCATCGTTCCCGAATGCCCGGTAATGCCGATGATGGGAATCTGCGCCCGTTGGAAGTGGTCGATGACGGGTTCCAGCTCGGCGGTCTCGCCGCTCTGCGAAATAAGGATCGCGACATCCCCGCGCGCCGCCATGCCGAGATCGCCGTGAATCGCTTCCGCCAGATGCAGGAATACGGCAGTCGTGCCGGTCGAAGCGAAGGTGGCCGCGATCTTGCGCGCCACATGCCCAGATTTGCCGAGCCCGCTGACGATGACCTTGCCGCCGCAATCGTAGATCAGCGCGACCGCGCGTTCGAACGGCTCGCCGAGACCGTCGGCGAGCGCGTCGAGCGCCCGCGCTTCATCGTGAAGAATTGCTCGCCCGAACTCGAGCACGCCTACCGGAGACGGATTGTCCGCTGCCATGCGCAAGCGCCCTAGCCACCCGCCCGCCCGCTGTGAAGCGCTTGACGCCAACAGCCGCAGCCGCTTGGGTCGCGAACTGAGGGGAGCCACATGGCGAAAAAACTGACGCGCTACATCCTGATTGCCCTGGTGCTGGGCATCATTGCCGGCTGGGCGATCAATGCGGCCATCGACGACGGAACGCCGGCGAGCGCGGCCCATCTGCAATCGATCGCCGACTATCTCAGCATCGTCACCGCGCTGTTCCTGCGGCTGATCAAGATGATCATCGCGCCGTTGGTTTTCTCGACGCTGGTCGCGGGCATCGCCCATATGGGCGACGTCGCCGCGCTCGGCCGCGTCGGCATTCGCTCGCTGGTCTGGTTTATCGGCGCCAGCCTGGTGTCGCTGACGCTCGGCCTCCTGCTGGTCAATTTGCTGCAACCGGGGGTCGGCCTGTCGCTGCCCATTCCGCCGGCCACCGCTGCGAGCGGGGTCGATGCCGCGGCCTTCAACCTCAAGGACTTCGTCACCCACCTCGTCCCCGCCTCGATCTTCGAAGCGATGAGCAAGAACGAAATCCTGCCGATCGTCATCTTCTCGATCTTCTTCGGCGTGGCGCTCACCGCCATCGGCGAGGCCGGACGCCCGCTCGTCAAGGGCGTCGAATCGCTGGTCAAGGTCATGCTGCAGGTGACCGACTATGTGATGCGTTTCGCGCCCTTCGCCGTGTTCACCGCGGTTGCCAGCGCGATCGCGGAAAAAGGCCCCGAGATCCTCTTCACGTTCGGGAAGTTCGTCGGCAGCTTCTACCTCGGCCTGATCATCCTGTGGGCGCTGCTGATCGGCGCCGCCTTTCTCATCGTCGGCGGGCGCACGCGGCACCTGGTCCGCTACATCCGCGACCCGGTCGTGCTCGCCTTCTCGACGGCGTCGAGCGAGGCGGCCTATCCGCGCACGCTGGAGGCGCTCGACCGTTTCGGCGTGCCACCGCGGATCGCCAGCTTCGTACTGCCGCTCGGCTATTCGTTCAATCTCGACGGGTCGATGATGTACATGACCTTCGCGACGATCTTCATCGCACAGGCCTACGGCATCCATCTCAATTTCGGTCAGGAGATGACCATGCTGCTGGTGATGATGGTAACCTCGAAGGGCATGGCGGGTGTCCCGCGCGCCAGCCTCGTCGTCATCGCGGCGACGCTGGGCATGTTCAAGATTCCCGAAGCGGGGCTCCTGCTGATCCTCGCGGTCGATCACTTCCTCGACATGGGCCGCTCGGCCACCAACGTCGTCGGCAACGCGGTCGCGTCGACCGTCGTCGCCCGCTGGGAAGGCACGCTCGATCCCGTCCGGCCAGCCGATGTCGAACCTCCGCATGCGCCGGCCCATCTGCCCGGGCCGCCAAAGGCCGAGGACCACTTCTAGGCGAAGGGCTGGTCGATCGATGGCGGCGGCGTCGTGAACCACTTCGCGCCGCTCGTCGTCATGTGGAAACAATCCTCGAAGCGGATGCCGAACTTGCCGGGCAGATAGATCCCGGGCTCGTTGGAAAAGCACATTCCGGGCGCCAGCGGTGTCATCTCGCCGTGGACCAGGTTGACCGGTTCATGCCCTTCCATGCCGATGCCGTGCCCGGTGCGATGCGGGGTCCCAGGCAGCTTGTAACCGGGGCCGTAGCCCCAGCTTTCGTAGGCGCGGCGGACGGCGTCATCGACGGAGCCCGCTGGCGCGCCGACCTTGGCGGCGGCCATGGCGATATCCTGCCCCCGGCGAACCTGCTGCGCGACCTTGCGCTGCTCGGGATTGGGATCGGCGCCGAAGATGAAGCTGCGCGAGATGTCCGATTGATAGCCGTGGACCGAACAGCCGCAGTCCATCAGCACCACCTCGCCGCCGCGCACGGCCTGCGGCTTGTGACTGCCGTGCGGATAGGCCGAAGCCTCGCCGAGCAGGATTAGCCCGCCATCGTAAGCGCCGCCGAGACGCTTGTGGGCGGCGGCAACCAGCGCGTCGACATCGGCCGGGCTCATTCCCTCACGAGTATACTGCCCGGCGTATTTCAGCGACGCCTCGGTGATGTCCGCGGCGGCCTGCATCAACGCGAGTTCGGCCGGCGTCTTGATCATCCGGCAGCCGCGGACGACTGGGTTGGCGGTGAAAGCGCGCAGGTTCGGCAGCAGCTGGCGCAGGCGCTCGAAGATGAAGAAGCGGTCCGTCTCCTCGAAGCCGACCAGCCCGGACGCAACGCCGCGTTCACGAAGGAAATCGGCAACCAGCTTGAGCGGCTCCTCGTCCTCGTTCCAGGTGCGGATCTCGGCAGGGACCGACAGGCTTTCCGCGACCGATGGCCGCTCGAAGAAAGGCGTGACGATGATCGGGTCGCCGCGCGCCGGGATCACCGCGGCGGTGAGCCGCTCCGATCGCCACCACTGAACCCCGGTGAAATAATCCAGGCTGGCGCCCGGCTCGACGATGATCGCGCCGATACCATGGCGGGCCATCAGGGATCGCGCCTTCGCGAGCCGTGCGAGACGCTCGGCCGAGGTAATGGGCGGCGGGATCGGAATCTTGGGGAGCTCGTCGGCAGCCTGGGCGAAAACGCGGTCGAGCGGCACGGTGACCGCCGCCGCCAGGGCGCCGGCCCCCTGCAGGAAGCGGCGGCGACGAACTTGAGTATCGAGCATGACGAACCCCCGAAAGAGACGCGCCACTGTTGCACGCCGGAACGCAATCGGCCAGCAGGCGCGCCCCGATGTTCGACTCCCTGGCTCATGACGGCGTCAAGCGCCCCGGCACCCGTGAGATGACTTTCATGCTCGCCGGACTGATGGCGCTCAACGCCTTTGCCATCGACGCGATGGTCCCCGCCCTGCCGGCGATCGGACGGTCGCTGCGGGTGGCGACCGAGAACGACCGGCAGCTGGTGGTTATCGCCTATTTCGTGGGTTTCGCTTCGACCCAGCTGCTCTGGGGGCCGCTCGCCGACCGGTTCGGACGCAAGCCGATCCTCGCCGCGGGGATCGCCCTCTATACGTTGTTCGCCCTGCTGTGCGGCTTCGCGAGCAGCTTCCCGCTGCTGATCGCGGCGCGGTTCGCGATGGGAGCGTCGGCGGCCGTCACCCGGGTGCTGGTGGTGGCGATGGTTCGCGACCTGTTCGAGGCGGAGGCCATGGCGCGGGTGATGAGCCTGGTGTTCATGACCTTCATGCTGGTGCCGGTGCTGGCGCCGAATATCGGCCAGGCGATCCTGCTGGTCGCATCGTGGCG
>Ga0207657_10002752_pt1 | contig 18928 bp, 16 predicted proteins | sample KBSC33metaG_FD_184316 | JGI IMG/M metagenome (GOLD analysis project Ga0207657, IMG submission 184316) | Corn rhizosphere microbial communities from Kellogg Biological Station, Michigan, USA - KBS C3-3 metaG (SPAdes) (version 2) | ecosystem: Host-associated > Plants > Roots > Rhizosphere > Soil ... | reverse complement strand
CGCTCCTTGTAGAACTTCGCGCGCGCGGGATCGAGGACGCGAACGACGACGCAGCGCACGTCGAAGCGCTTCTGCGCGACCTGGCCGATGATGATGTTCGTGTTGTCACCGTCGGTCGCCACGACGACGGCGTCGGCCTCCTCGATGCCGGCCGCGCGCAGGAGGTCGGCGTCCATGCCGTGCCCGACGATGAACGTGCCCGGCCAGCTCTCGCCGAGCCGCGAGAGCGCGTCCTCGTTCTCGTCCACCACGGTCACGTCCCAGCCCTCCTGGTGCAGCTGGAGCGCGATCGCCGAGCCGACCCGGCCGCAGCCGATGACCAGTGCCTTCAGTTCCATGGGCCGAACGGTACTCCCTAGACCTCTTCGAGCACGCCCTGGGGGAAGGCGACGACGAGCACCTCGGCGGGCGCCTTGCGCAGGACGTAGTCGACGGTCGGCGAGAAGAAGCGCGACTGGCGGCGCCACTTGGGCGCCGAGCCGAGCACGATCAGGTCGGCGCCCGTCTCCTCCGCCGCCTTCACGATCGCGTCGCCGATCGACCGCGCCCGAATGGAACGCCCCTCGACCGCGACGCCGAGGTCGGAACCGAGCGCGGCCGCCTCCGCGAGCGACGCGGCTGCACGCTCCTCCTGGTCGTACAGCTCGGCGTCGAGCGGCTGGTCGAGCGGGACGCGGATCACGTGCAGCGCCACCACCGCCGCGCCGCGCTCCTGGGCGAGCTTGACGGCCGTCGCGACCATCTCCTCGCCGATCTCGCCGAGCTTCATCGGCACGAGGATCTTCGAGAACTCCGCCTGCGGCAGCTCGTCCTCCTCCACGGGCTCCACGTGCTCGAGCAGGCCGGTGCCGCGGCCGCGCCGGACGAAGAGGTAGACGACGAGGCCGCAGGCGAGCCAGATCGGGCCGCCGTAGCGGGCGCCGATGTGGGTCGCCATCGCCGCGACGAAGATCAGCGTCGTCGCGATGGCGCCGATCACGGTCGGCAGCGGCACGTCCGCGCCCCGGATCCGCACCGAGAGCGGAACCCGGAACGGACGCTCGAGCGCGGGCTTCGAGAAGCGGAGCTTGACGACCGCGAGCTGCGCGGCGGTGAACGCGACGAGGACGCCGAAGCTGAACAGGCTCGCGAGGAAGCCGACCGGGTTCGACGTGGCGTCCGAGGCGATTAGGAGCAGGATCGAGATCGTCGCCGCCGCGACGACCGTCTCCGGGGAGTGGAGGCTGCGCCGGCTGAGCCGGCCGAAGCGGCGCGGGAGCTGGCCGTGCTCGGCGAGCGAGAAGGCGAGCCGGCCGAAGCCGGAGTTCGAGGTCACGGCGGCGGTGAGCAGGATGAGCGCTCCGGTCAACCCGACGTACACCCGGAGCACGCGCTCGACCCAGTACGCGATGTGCGGCCCGAGCGCGAAGACCACGCCCATCAGCGGTGCTTTCAACCAGGTCGTCCCGAGCTCGGTCGTGCCGTTCGGCGCCGGGAAGGCGGAGAGGGCGACGAGCGCGATCAGCACCGTGACGAGCACGACCGCGCCGATCCCGAGGAACAGGCTCCGCGGCAGGTCACGGCCCGGACGCCGCACCTGCTCCGCGAGGTTGGCCACGGTCTCGAGCCCCGTGTACGCGAGCAGCGCGAGCGGCAGCGCAAATGCGATCTGGTGCCACGAGGGCTGCGTGCCGACGTCGAGCCCGCGGGTGAGGGCGCTCGGAGAGAAGAGGAACGCGAAGCCGAGCGCCACGAGCAGCAGCTGGGTCACGAGATCGAGAACGGGGACGACGAGGCTGAGGGAGTAGAGCCGCGTCGGCCGGAGCAGCCGCACGGTCGCGATCGCCGCGATGACGATGCTGCCGACGATCAGGTCGCCCGGGTGCCGCGCGATCGAGTGCCAGCCGAGCGCGAGCCCGAGGTAGTGCGGGAAGAAGAGCGCGGACAGCGCGATCACGATCAGGTAGTCGAGGAAGAGCGCCCAGCCCGTCACGAAGCCGGCGAGGTCGTTGAAGGCGACCCGGACGAACGTCGCGGCACCGCCCGTCTCTCCGATCGACGTCGTTCCCTCCGCATAGGACATCGTCACGATGAGGAACAGGACGCCGACGACCGCCAGCACGACGGGCGTGAAGCCGAGTGCGTGCAGGGCGACGATCCCGAGCGCGAAGTAGAGGGAGGACGCCACCTCGCCGTACGCCACGGAGGCGAGCGCCGGCGCGTCCAGCACGCGTTGCAGCCGCGGCAGCTTGCGAGCCATCTGCCCGCGAGCCTAGCGCTGGCGCAGGAGGTAGAGGCGCCCGAGCCCGAGCGCGACGAACAGCACGCCCAGGACGAAGCCGACGGAGCCTCCCCCCTGCACGGCCGTCTCGACGAGGAGCGCGATGCCGAGCACGATCGCGACGATGCCGAAGACGAGGACCGAGCGCCGGTGAAAGCTCACGCGGCTCGCTCGCGCGGGGTCGCGACCATGACGCGGCACGGCGCGTGGCGGAGGACGAAGTCGACCGCGTCGCCGAAGATCTGCCGCCTGCCACGCTGCAGCCGAACCCGCCTCGGGCCGGCCATGACGATGATCTCGGAGTGGCGGCGCTCCGCCTCGTCGACGATCGCGCGACCGATGTTGCGGGTACGTGCGATACGGCCGATCACGCGGACGCCGTATGAGTCGCCGATCGCCCTGGCCTCGTCGAGCTGCTCGTTCGCCTCCCGCACCTCTTCCGGCAACTCCGCGTCGAGCGGCAGTTCGAGCGGGACCTCGATCGCCGTCAGCGCGACGATCGACGCGCGTCGCTCGGCCGCGAGCCGGCAGGCGAAGTCCATCGCCTCGTCGGAGGCGTAGCCGGGCGCGATCGGCACGAGGATGCTGCGGAACTCGAGGGCGGCGGCGAGGCCGTACTCGACCGGCGCGCGCACGGTCTCAGCGAGCGGGATCTTCAGGACCTGGCGCCGGTACACGACGTAGATCACGAAGCCGGCCACGAGCCAGCCGAGGCCCGCGTAGCGGGTGCTCGGATACTGGATCACGACGTCGAGCCAGGACAGCGCCGTCCCGAGGAAGCCGATCACGGCGAAGAGCGGCCAGTCGACGCCGCGCCAGCGGAAGTTCGGCCGCGCCCGCCACGGGATGTCCTCCCCCGCTCTCAGCCGCCGCAGCTGGATCACCGAGGCGTGCGCGATGGTGAACGAGAGCATCGCGCCGAACGAGTACATCGTGCCGAGGAAGTTGGTCTTGCCCGGGAGCAGGACGAGGATCGAGATGAAGCCGGCGAAGACGACGAGCGAGACCCACGGAGTCTTGAACTTCGGGTGCAGCCGCCGGAACACGGACGGCAGCTGCCGGTAGCCGGCCATCGCGTACGTGATCCGTGAGGCGCCGATCACTCCGGCGTTCGTCGCGATGAAGAGGATCGTCGCCGCGAGCAGGCCGACGTAGATCTTGATCGCCGAGAGCAGCGCCCCCGTGATGCCGAGGTTCTCGACGAGCCCGAGCACCGGGTCGTTCGCGAAGCCGTTCGGCGGCGCGAGGCCGAGCACCGTCTGGTAGTGGCCGTCGACGAGATGCACCGGCATGGCGGAGAGCGCGATCAGCGGCAGCGTGAAGTAGATGGCGAACACCGCGATCGCGACCATGAGGATCGAGCGCGGGATGCTCCGTACCGGGTCGCGTGCCTCCTCGGAGAGATTCGAGACGGTCTCGATCCCCGTGTAGGCGATCATCGCGATCGGGATCGCGAGCAGGAAGTTGCTCCAGGTCGGCGCCACGCCGAAGTGGACGTTCGTCACGAGGATGTGCGGGCTCAGGACGAGCACGAAGCCGAGCAGCACGAGCAGGACCTGCGTGGCGAAGTCGATCGCGGCGAGCACGACGTTGATCCGCGCCGACTCCTGGATCCCGATGATGTTCAACCCGACGAGGAAGACGACGACGACCGCGCCGCCGACGATGTCCCACGGGTTCTCCCGCAACGGCTCCCAGAAGATCGAGAGGTAGTGCGGCACGAAGAACGCCGAGATGGCGATCGTGATGATGTAGTTGAGCATCTGCGACCACGCCGCTCCGAACGAGACGACCTCGTTGAAGGCGTGGCGCGCGAAGCTGGAGGAGCCGCCGGCCTCCGGGAAGAGCACCGTCCCCTCGGCGTACGTCGCGGCGGTGGCCGCGAAGAAGAGGCCGGCGATGACGAAGACGACGGGCGTCAGCCCGAGGGCGAAGGCGGCGGTTACGCCGAGCGCGTAGTAGATCGACGAGCCGACGTTGCCGTACGCGGTGGCGAAGAGCGCGTTCGCCCCGAGAACGCGCTCGAGCTCGTGCGCCTGGCGACGCCGTCGTGCCACGGCGCGACTCTAGTGCTCGCCGCGGTCGATCCCACGACAGGACCGGTGGCGATCATCACGCGGCAGGGCGTCTCCCGCAACAGCAGCAGCACGTCACGCGGGAACGCGTGGTGGAAGCCGCGCCGCGACTCGACGGGTGCGCCTACCACGACGAGCTCCGCGCGGCGCTCCGTGGCGATGCGTGCAACCTCCTCGCCGAGGCTGCCGGGCCGTGTGCGAACGATCTCCTGCCGGACGTCGACGCCGTACGAGCCGGCGACCGCGGCCGCGAACTCCAGGCGTTCCTTGAGGTCCCGGAGCTGCCCGTCGAGATGCGCGTTCAGCGGCAGCTCGCGCTCGAGGACGGCGGGCGCGACGAGGATGACCCGAGCACCCCGGTCGGCCGCGAGCCGGCAGGCGAGGTCGAGTGCATGCTCGGTCTCCGCCCGGTCGAGCAGCGGCACGACGATTGTGCGGTAGGCGATCGAGCCGGTCCAGCGCGCGAAGCGGCGGGCGCGGTGGTGGAGCAGTCGTACGTCCGGAAGCCTCATCGGATGAGGTGGTACGGGACGGAGGCGAGGATCACGTTCGGCTCGACGAGCAGCAGCCGCTTCACGTAGAGAGCGCGCTGGTTGTGGAGGAGCCGGCGCCAGCCGCGGAGGATCAGCTCCGGCAGGACGACGAGCACGGCGTGCCCGTCCTCGGTCAGCTCGCGCAGGTAGGCGAGCAGCGGGTCGCCGATGTCCCGGTACGGCGCCGCGAGCACCTCGAGCGGCACACGCGCGTCCGCGGCCCGCCACTTGCCCCGCATCTCGGCCGCCTCGGTCTCGTCGAAGGCGAAGTTGACCGCGCGCGTGTCCGGCAGGCCGACCGCCTCGGCCCAGTTCAACGCTCGCATCGAGGCGGCATTGGCGCCGGAGACGAAGATCCGCACCGCGAGCGGCCGGCCGTCCGGGCTCTCGTCCACCGTCGGCACGTCCGCGACCACCACGCCCGGCTCGGTCAGGAGCCGCAGCTTGAGCGCGAACTCGAACCGATGCCGTGCCTCCTCGGCGAGTGCCCGCCGGCGGAACTGCTCGGGGACGACGACCGTGACGAAGTCGGACTCGCCGCGCGGCAGGCGCCAGACCTGCTCGAGCACCGCGTCGACCGTGCCGCCGCGAGGGTCGAGGGTCTCGAGGAGCGGCTCCCCGCCGGAGAAATGGAACCAGCGCGGGCCGATGCCCGGGTCGCTGCCGCGCCGTGGGACGTGGATCGCGCGGAACCCGTCCGGCGCGATGGTCCGGGCAAACGCGACCGCGCGCTCGGCTGCCGAGTCGAGATCCTCGACCACGAGCAGCGTGCGGTTGCGCGCACCGGGCGCCGCCGCGACCGCAGCCGCTCCGGCGCTCAGGCGCCGCCCGACCCGCGTGTAGTGGCGGCGCACGCCGAGCATCGCGAAGACGAGCACCGGGATCGCGACCGTGACGAGCCAGGCGCCTTCGCCGAACTTCGTCAAGACGACGATCACCGTGACGAGCCCGGTCGCGCAGGCGCCCACGCCGTTGATGGCGGCCCGTCCGCGCCAGCCGGGCGTCCGTACGCGCAGCCAGTAGCGCACCATCCCTGCCTGCGACACCGTGAAGGCCGTGAAGACGCCGATCACGTAGAGGTGGATGAGGCTGTTGGTGTTCGCCTTGTAGATGACGAGCAGCGCCGCCGCGGCCCCGGCGAGCACGAGCATCCCGTTCGAGAAGACGAGCCGGTCGCCGAGGTTCGAGAACTGCCGCGGCGCGAACCGGTCGCGCGCGAGAAGGGCAGAGAGACGCGGAAAGCCCTGGAACGAGGTGTTCGCCGCGAGGATGAGGATCAGCAGCGTGGTCGCCTGGACGACGTAGAACATGAAGCCTCCGAACGAGCCCGGCGGGAAGACAGCCTTCGCGATCTGCGACACGACCGAGGCCGTCGCGCTCGGGGCCGCGTGCACGTGCACGGCGAGATAGGAGAGGCCGAGGAACATCGTGATCGTCAGCAGGCCGAGGATCCCCAGCGTCCTGGACGCGTTCTTCCCCTGCGGGTGACGGAACGCGTTGACCCCGTTCGCGATCGCTTCCACTCCCGTCAGGGCCGTGGAGCCCGAGGAGAAGGCGCGCAGGAGGATGAACAGGCTCACGGCTCCGGTGCCCGCCGGCAACGCGTTCGGCACGGTCGCGTCCGACAGGCCTCCGGTCGCCAGCTTCACGAGTCCGATGCCGTCCACGGCGAGGATGGCCACGATGAAGGCGTACGTCGGGAGTGCGAACAGCAGCCCGGACTCGCGCACACCGCGCAGGTTCGCGACCACGATCACGCCGAGGCACGCGAGCGAGAGCCCGACGCGGTGCGAGCTGAGCGACGGCATGAACGACGTGATGGCGAAGATCCCGGCGGAGATCGACACGGCGACGGTCAGCACGTAGTCGGTGAGCAAGGCTGCGGCCGCGACGAGGCTCGGGGCCGTGCCGAGGTTCTCGCGCGCGACGACGTACGCGCCGCCGCTCGTCTCGTACACGCGCACCGTCTGGCGGTACGAGAGGATCACGATCCCGAGCAGCAAGGCGATCGCGATTGCGAGCGGGAACACCAGGTGGGCCGCGCCCAGCCCGGCTGCGCCCACGAGCACGACGAGCGCCTCCTCCGTCGCGTACGCGTTCGAGGAGAGCGGGTCGGAGGCGAAGATCGGCAGCGCGAGCCACTTCGGCAGCAGCGTCTCGTGGAGCTGGCCGGTCTGCATCGGCCGGCCGACGAGCACGCGCCGGAGGCGCTTCGGCTCGAGGGACCGCTCTTCGCTACGCGTGGCCGCGCTCACGTGCCAACGCTAGGTCCGCCCGGCTCAGCGGGAGATCAGGATTCGGTCGGTGCGCCTCAGGAAGTGCTCAAGACCGGCCGCGCGCCTGCGGCGCGCGGGGTCTTCCGCTGGGCGTGGCCGGCTTTGCCGGTGACGCTTCCAGCTCAGCGAGCCGGTACCCCGCGCCGGGCTCCGTGAGGATGAAGCGGGGCCGCGCCGGGTCGGGCTCGAGCTTGCGCCGCAGCTGCGAGACGTAGACGTGGAGGTAGTGCGACTCGTCGCCGTAGCCCCTCCCCCACACCTCGCGCAGCAGCATCGTGTGGGTCAGCAGCTTGCCCGGGTTGCGGGCGAGCACGCGCAGGAGCGCGAACTCGTGCGGCGTCAGCTGGACCGGCTCGCCGCCGACCGACACGGCGCGCTTCTCGAGATCGATCCGCAGCTCGCCGACCTCGACCACCGGCTCGGCGGGTGCGTCCGCCCGCCGGAGCGCGGCACGGAGCCGCGCGAGCAGCTCGTCGATGCCGAACGGCTTCGTCACGTAGTCGTCGGCGCCGGCGTCGAGCGCTGCGACCTTCTCCGCCTCGTCGCCGATGACGGACAGGACGATGACCGGCGCGCTGCTCCAGGTGCGCAGCTCGCGGCAGACGGCAGTGCCGCTGCCGTCGGGCAGGACGAGGTCGAGCACGACCGCGTCTGGAGGGTTCGCCGCGAGCGCCGCGAGCGCGCCTTCGGCCGTCTCCGCGGTCTCGACTTCATAACCGGCACCGTGCAGGCTCGTGCGAAGCGCACGCAGGATCTGCGGCTCGTCGTCCACCACGAGGACGCGCGCGCTCACGCGTGCACCGCAGCGCGCCGCTCCGCCAAGGGCAGCGAGAGGACGAGGTGCCCTCCGCCCGGATCGTCCTGCGCCCAGAGGCGTCCACCGTTTGCCTCGGCGAAGCCGCGCGCGATGGCGAGACCGAGGCCCGAGCCGTGTCCTGCGGCGCCGCGCCTGAAGGGTTGGAACAGCGCCTCCCGCTGCTCGTCCGGCAGTCCCGCGCCGGAGTCGATGACGTGGATGCGGAGCTCCGTGGAGCCGCGCTCGACCCGGAGCAGCACTTGCGACCCGGACGGCGAGTAGCGGAGCGCGTTCTCGAGCAGGTTGGCGAGCACCCGCTCGATCTGCGCCGCGTCGACCTCCACCGGGGGCGACTCCGAGCCGATGTCGAGCCGCACGCGGCCCGCCTCGCTGCCGAGCCCGGCGAGGGCCTGGCCGACGAGCTCGTCCACGTGCCACAGCTCGCGATGCGGCTCGGCCGCACCGGCTTCCAAGCGCGAGAGATCGAGCAGTTGCTCGACGACGCGGTCGAGGCGCGTCGCCTCGGCGCGGATCGTCTCCGCCAGACCGAGCCTGTCCTCCGCCTCCAGTGTCAGGCCGGGGCTGGCGAGGGCGTCGGCCGAGGCGAGGATGGCGGTGAGCGGCGAGCGCAGGTCGTGCGACACCGCCCGCAAAAGCGCCGTCTTGAGCGCATCGCTCCGGCGCAGCGCCTCTGCCTCGAGCGCCTCGCCGGCCAGCCGCTCGCGCTCCGCGGTCAGCTTGCGCAGTGCGGCGAGCGCCTCCTCGGCCTCCTCGGCACGCCGCCGCGACCGGGTCGCGAGCTCGCTCACGACGACCGCGGTGACGAGGAAGACAAGCAGCGCGAACCAATTCTTCGTATCCGCGATCGTGAACGTGTAGAGCGGTTCGACGAAGAAGAAGTTGAATGCGAGCATGCTCCCGATCGCCGTCCCGACGGCGTAGGCGGTCCCCCAGGCGACCGCGACGGGAATGATCGCGAGCAGGTAGAGCACCGCCAGGCTGAGCACGGGCACGTGGCCCTTCAGGAGTTCGATGGCGCCAGTGACGAGCGCGAGCGCGCCCGCAGAAGCCGCGACCCGGGTGAGCGTTCTCACCCGGGCAACGGTACTCCGCTAACCGTGAATGCTGATGATGATCGGGATGATCAGGATCGCGACGATGTTCGTGATCTTGATCATGGGGTTGATCGCCGGCCCCGCCGTGTCCTTGTAGGGGTCGCCGACCGTGTCCCCGGTGACCGCGGCCGCGTGGGCCTCCGAGCCCTTGCCGCCGTAGAGGCCGTCCTCGATCAGCTTCTTCGCGTTGTCCCAGGCGCCGCCGCCCGAGGTCATCGCGATCGCGAGGAACAGGCCCGTCACGATCGTCCCGATCAGGAGCCCGCCGAGCATCTTCGCGTTGATCAGGCCCACCACGATCGGGAAGGCGATCGGCACGATCGCGGGCACGATCATCGAGCGGATCGCCGAGCTGGTGACGATGTCGATCGCCGGGCCGTACTGCGGCCGCTCGGTGCCCTCCATGATCCCCGGGTGCTCGCGGAACTGGCGGCGCACCTCCTCGACGACCTCGCCGCCGACGCGCCCGACCGCCTGCATGGCGAGCGAGGCGAACAGGAACGGCATCAGCCCGCCGATGAAGAGGCCGGCGATGACCCAGGCGTCGTTGAGCTGGAACAGTGTCGGGAGTCCCTGCTGCGACAGCCCGTCCGAATACGAGCCGAAGAGGACGAGGGCCGCAAGCGCGGCGGAGCCGATCGCGTAGCCCTTCGTCACGGCCTTCGTCGTGTTGCCGACGGCGTCGAGCGGGTCGGTGATGGCGCGTACCTCCGGCGGGAGATCGGCCATCTCGGCGATCCCGCCGGCGTTGTCGGTCACCGGGCCGTAAGCGTCGAGGGCGACGATCAGGCCGGTCATCGAGAGCTGAGCCATCACGGCGACGCCGATCCCGAACAGGCCGGCGAAGTGGTTGGCGAGCAGGATCCCGACCGCGATCACGATCACCGGCGCGGCGGTCGCCTGCATCCCCTCGGCGAGGCCCTCGATGATGTTCGTCGCGTGACCGGTCTGCGAGGCGCGCGCGATCGCCTTCACGGGACCCCAGCGGGTGCCCGTGTAGAACTCGGTGATCGCGACGAGCAGCGCGGTGACCGCGAGCCCGACGAGTGCCGAGCCGTAGAGATTGCCGAACGAGAACGGCCCGGTCGTGTCGAAGGCCTGCGTGACCGGGATGAAGATCAGCGCTGAGATCACCGTGGCGACGATGACCGCGCGGTAGAGCGCGTTCATGATGTTGCCGCGGGGGCCGACGCGCGCGAACTGGACGCCGATGATCGAGGCGATGATCGAGACGCCCCCGATGCAGAGCGGATAGAGCCAGAGGTGCGTGCCGGTCGTCGCGGCCGCGCCGGTGACGCCGAGCAGCATCACGGCCACGGCGGTGACGGCATACGTCTCGAACAGGTCGGCCGCCATGCCGGCGCAGTCGCCGACGTTGTCGCCCACGTTGTCCGCGATCACCGCCGGGTTACGCGGGTCGTCCTCCGGGATCCCGGCCTCGATCTTGCCGACCAGATCCGCGCCGACGTCCGCGGCCTTCGTGTAGATCCCGCCGCCGAGCCTGGCGAAGACGGAGATGAGCGAGCCACCGAAGGCGAGGCCGACGAGGTCGTGGATCGCCGACGTCTCGGTGTGGCCGAGCCAGTCCGTGAGCGCCCAGTAGTAGCCCGCGACCCCGAGCAGGCCGAGCCCGACGACGAGAAGCCCGGTGACCGAGCCGGCACGGAAGGCGACGTTGAGCGCCGGCGGCAGCCCGTGTCGGGCCGCCTCGGCGGTGCGCACGTTCGAGCGCACGGCGACATTCATCCCGATGAAGCCGGCCGCGGCGGAGAGCGCCGCGCCGATGAGGAAACCGACCGCCGCGCCCCAGCCGAGCTTGTCGTAGAAGCCGAGTAGGAGGAAGGGCGCGATCGCGACGACCGCAATCGTCGTGTACTGGCGGCGCAAGTACGCGGCGGCGCCCTCCTGCACGGCGCGCGCGATCTCCTGCATCCGCTCGTTGCCGGCCGGCTGCCGCAGCAGCCAGACGGTGAGGCCGAGGCCGTAGGCGACTGCCGCCCCTGCGCACAGCAGCGCGAACAGCACGGCGTGATCCATGAACCAACTCATCGGTTAGGGCTCCCTCCGGGCGTCACAAAGTCAGCGCCGAGACACCCCGGCGCGGCCTGGTTTTTACCACACAGGCCGGATTCGCCGTGTCACGAAGTGGGCGTGCGGAGGTGCCAGCGAACCTGTTCCTCGAAGATCTCGCGCGTCGAGGCGCCCTCGTCGTGGCGCGCGATCTGGCGCTCGGCGGCATTCCGCTCCGGGATCGCGAGCCACTCCGCCGCGCCGAGCTCCTCCGCGACCGGCCGCACCCAGTCGACGAGCCGCTCGAGACGCGCGCGCGCAGGCACCGGCTCCGCGCTCGCGAAGTCGATCAGCTCGCCGGAGAGGCCGTAGCGGATCGCCCGCCAGAGGTTCTCCTCGAGCAGGCGGCTAGGCAGGTCGGGCAGCGGCTCGCCCTCGTCCAGGGCGCGCGCGATGCGCGCCGTCAAGGAGTAGCCGAGCGCCGCGAGCGAGCGCGACTCGGCGAGGTCGGGCTGCGCGTCGCAGATCCGGATCTCCACCGTCGGGAAGGCGAGGTGCGGGCGCACGCTCCACCAGATCTGCGTGTGCTCGGTGATCGAGCGCGTCTCGTAGAGGAAGCGGACATACCTCTCCCACTCGTCCCAGTCCGAGAACGCGTCCGGGATGCCGCAGCGCGGGAACATGCGCGTGAAGATCTGCGTCCGCGCCGAATGGAGGCCCGAGAAGACGCCTTCCACGAACGGAGAGCTCGCGGAGAGCGCGAGCAGCTCCGGCAGGTAGTTGCGAAGGGCGGAGCAGACGCGGATCGCCCGGTCCGGGCCGTTGATGCCGACGTGCACGTGCTGGCCGAACGAGTTGTTGCGCCAGACGACGTAGCGAAGGATCTCGTCGTTGAGGCGGTAGTGCGGTGTGTCGATGATCCGCTGCTCCTGCCACGGGCTCCAGGGGTGCGTCCCGGTCGAGCCGAGCACGACCCCGCGGGGCTCCGCCACCGCGCGCAGCTGCTGCCGCCGCTCGCCGAGCAGGGCCGCAGCGTCGGCGAACGAGTCGCAGCGCCCGGTGCGGATCTCGATCTCCGACGCGATCAGCTCGCCGACGAGGTGCGGCTCGAGCTCCGTGCCCTGCGCCGCCTCCTGCAGCTCCTCGAAGCGATTGACGAGCCCGAGCGTCTCCGGGTCGAGGAGGGCGAACTCCTCCTCGACGGCGACCGTGAAGTCGGGCACCGTCGCGAACCCCTCGCGCGAAAACGCGAGCATCTCCTCGTACCCGAGCCGCTGCTCCTCGCCCACCCGCAAAGCCTACTTATGAGATTGACGCGCGCGGAATCCGGGGGAGCTCTCGGTCGAGCTCGCGCACCTTGGCGGCGGCCAGCGCGGCGGGCAGGATCGGCAGCCAGAGCGTGAAGAAGCGGTAGACGAGAGTCGCCACGAGCGCCTCGGCAAGCGGGATCCCGACCGCGTTGAGCGAGAACGCGAGACCGGCCTCGATCCCGCCCGACCCGCCCGCCGGCAGCGGCAGCATCGTCACGACGTAGGCCGTCGAGTACGCGAGCACGAGCGCCGGTACGGCCGGATGGACCTCGAACGCGCGCAACGCGGCGTAGAGCGTGATGATGTCCCCGGCCCAGAAGACGGCGAAGCCGAAGACCCCGCCCAGGTGAGTCCTCCACTTGACCAACAGGTGCCGGACGATGACGACGCCGCCGATGGAGGCGGACACGACCGCCCGGCCTCCGTACCAGAGCCACGGCAGCCAGGTGCTCGGGGCGCGACCGAGCCGGACGCGTTCGCCCGCGAGCGACGTGAGCCGGCCGCTGCGACGCGGCGAGCTGACCCAGGCCGCGGCGAGGACGAAGACCGGGACGACGATCAGCCAGGCGAGCACCATCGCGCGGGGCGCGCTTCCGCCTCCGGCGGCCACGACCACGGCGGCGACGCAGGCATAGATCCCGAGGATCATCCACTCGACCGTGTTGAGCCCGAGCACCCGGCGGAGGGCCATGTGCGGCGTCTCGCCCGCGCGATGCAGCGCCCAGTAGTCGAGCCCGAGGCTGCCGGCGGAGGTGCCGAGTGCGTACGCGCCGAAGCCGATCGCGACGACGCGGGTGGCCGTCCACAGCGGGAAGAGGGGGCCGCCGTCGACGCGGGCGATGTCGCGATAGGCGGCGATGAAGCCGACGTACGCGAGGACCTCGCCCAGGAGGCAGATCGGGAACCACCTGGTATCCGCGTCGCGCAGCGCCCTGACCATGTGATGGAAGCTCGTGATCTGGCCGATTCCGGCGACCGCCGCCCCGACCAGCACGAGCCCGAGGACGACGCTGAGCAACGCCTTCTTCCGGTCGATCCCGAAGATCTCGCTCTCGCGCTCGCGCTCGGCCATGGCCTCTACTCCAGCAGTCGCGCGGCGACCACGGTCCAGCTCCAGCGCTGCTCGACGGCGCGACGCGCGGCCAGGCCCAGGTCGCGCCGCCGCTCGGCGGGCAGAGCGAGGACGGAGGCAAGCCGCTCGCGCAGGGCGTCGGCGTCGCCGGCCGGGAACGAGAGGAGGGCCGCCGCGTCCGGGCCGACCTCCTCGCCGATACCCGCCGCCACCTCGGCGAGGCCGGAGTGCGCCGACACGACGGGCAGCACGCCGGCCGCGGCCGCTTCGGCCGCGACCATGCCGAACGCCTCGGGGAAGATCGAGGGCACGACCGCGACATCGCAGAGCGGCAGCAGATGGCGGAGGTGGCGGTGCTCGAGCGGCCCGGTGAAGAGCGTGCCGAGCGGTGCGATGGCCTCGAGCTCCGCGCGGTAGTCGCCGAAGCCGACGACCACGGCCCGCGCGTCGAGGCCGGCGATCGCCTCGAGCAGCACGTGGACACCCTTGTTCTCAATCAGCTTCCCGAAGTAGATGACCGTGGGCCGTCGCTCGTGCGAGAAGAAGCGGGCGAGGCGCCCGACGTTGCGCTCGTCCGGAAGCCGCTCCTCGCGGTTGCCCGGATTCGGCGGGTCGAGGCGCGCTTCCTCGAGCAGCGCGGCGAGCGCGTCCACGCGGGACTCGGGCCGGAACTCCTCCACGTCGACGCCCGGGGGGACGATCTCCACGCGGCCGACCTCGCCGACGACCTCCCCCAGCACGTCGCGGATGTGCCCGGAGCCGGCGTAGACGACCTCCGCGCCGGCGAGCGTCTCGGCGCCCCAGCGTGCGAGCTCGTCCCGGCCGCGCATCGCGTACTCGAGCTCCGATCCGTGCGCCTTGACGCGGAAGCGCAGCCCGCTCGCTGCGCCGACCGGAGCACCGAGCAGGACGTGGTTCGCGAACACGAGGTCCGCCGGCCCGAGCTCACGCAACGCCGCGGCGTTCGCCTCGACGTACGCCTCCCGCTCGGCCTCGGAGAAGTCCACGAGCAGCCGCGCCTCGAGCCCCTCGTAGCGGTCGAGGACGAAGACGGGCAGGAGGCCGCCGGGCAGCTCCGGCACCACGACGCGTGCGCGGCCGAGGTCGTACCGCTCCGGGTGCCGCTCCTGGCAGACGACCGTGACGTCGTGTCCCGCCAGGCTCCACTCGCGCGCGAGCGCCCGGGTGTAGACATTCGACCCGGTGCCGCCGAGCAAGTACCCGTGCCAGAGCAGAACTCTCAGGTCAGGTGAAAATACAGCGCGTAGAGCAGCTCGACCGCGGGGTTCGACGTGTGCACCGTCACGTCGGAGGGCGTCTCGAGCAGCGCCTCGGAGTAGTTGAAGATGATCTTCACCCCCGCCGAGACGAGATCGTCCGCCGCCGGCTGCGCTCCTTCCGCCGGCACGGCCAGCACGCCGACGACGACGTTGTGCTCCCGCACGAGCTCGGCGAGCCGGTCGTAGGACTCGACCGAGACGCGCCCGATCGGCTGGCCGAGCTTCGACTCGTCGGTGTCGACGACCACGGCGATGTTGATCCCGTGCTCGGCGAAGATCGAGGACGAGGCGATCGCCTGCCCGAGCCGGCCGGCGCCGACGAGCGCGACGTTGTGCTGCCCCTGCGTACGGAGGATCTTGCGGATCGCGTCGAGCAGCAGCTCGATCGAATAGCCGACCCCGCGCTTGCCGAACTTGCCGAAGTTGGACAGGTCGCGGCGGATCTGCGTCGCGTTGATGTTCGTGTACTCGGCGATCTCCTGCGACGAGATCCTCGTCTTGCCCATCTTCCGTGCCTGCGTCAGCACCTGGAGGTACCGGGACAGGCGGGCGGCGACGCCGACGTTCAAGCGCTCGGCCACACGACCCCCCTTCTGCTCGACTTCGTGACAGCCTTCTCTGTTGTACCAGGCCTGGTTACGCGCCAGCTTGTGCAACCGCACGACGGAGGGCGTCCGGGTGCACGTGATAGACGAAACGGCGCCGGCCGTCGATCTCCACCACGGGGATCCACTCGCGGTACTCCGCCTCGAGCTCGGGATCGCCGTCGATCGCCACCTCGCGCAGCTCGAAGCCGAGCTCGTCCTGTGCCTTCGTCACGACGCGCCTGGCCGCCTCGCAGAGGTGGCAACCCGACGCGGTGTACAGGACGACCTCGGTTACGGGTAGATCCCGCGGGTGACGGTGGCCTCGGCTACGCGCTGCACCGCGAGTCCGTAGGACGCGACGCGCATCGGGAGCTTGCGGCTCTGGGCCGTCTCCCAGGTCTCGTCGAACGCGCGGCTCACGATGTCGTTGAGCTTCGCGTTCACCTCGACCTCCTTCCAGAAGTACTCCTGCAGGCCCTGCACCCACTCGAAGTACGAGACGACGACGCCGCCCGCGTTCGCGAGCACGTCGGGGAGGATGAGGATGCCCTTGTCCTCGAGGATCGCGTCGGCGGACGGCGTGACCGGCCCGTTCGCACCCTCGCAGATGATCGAGGCCTTCACCTGGTGGGCGTTCTCCTCGGTGATCACCTGCTCGAGCGCGCACGGCGCGAGGATGTCGCAGTCCAGCAGCACGAGCTCTTCGTTCGTGATCGTCTCGGCGTCCTTGAGGCCGACGAGCGTGCGGTTCTCGGCCTTGTAGGCGAAGGCGGCCGGGACGTCGATGCCCTTCGGGTTGTAGAGCGCCGTCGTCGAGTCGGAGATCGCCACCACGGTCGCGCCCTCCTGGTGGAGGAACTGCGCGAGATAGCTGCCGACGTTGCCGAAGCCCTGCACCACGACCTTCATCCCGGCGATGCGCTTGTCGAGCTTGGCCACCGCGTCGCGGATGCAGAACAGCGCGCCGCGCGAGGTGGCTTCGACGCGGCCGAGCGAGCCGCCGATCGTGAGCGGCTTGCCCGTCACGACTCCGAGCACGGAGTGGCCCTTGTTCATCGAGTACGTGTCGAAGATCCAGGCCATCGTCGAGCCGTCGGTGCCGACGTCCGGGGCGGGGATGTCCTTCTCCGGCCCGATCTCGTTGATGATCTCGCTCGTGAAGCGGCGGGTCATCCCCTCGAGCTCGTGACGCGACATCTTCTTCGGGTCGCACACGACGCCGCCCTTCGCGCCGCCGAACGGGATCCCCATCAGCGCGCACTTCCACGTCATCCACATCGCGAGTGCCTTGACCTCGTCGACGGTGACGTCGGGGTGGTAGCGGATGCCGCCCTTCGACGGCCCGCGCGCGATGTTGTGGGTGACGCGGTAGCCCTTGAAGACACTCGTCGACCCGTCGTCCATGCTCACCGGGATCGAGACCTCGATCGCCTTCTTGCACTCGCCGAGCACGGCAATGAGGTTCGGATCGATCTCGAAGGTCTCGCCGACGCGGCGCAGCTGCTCGCGGGCGATCTCGAACGGGTTCTCGCGCAGGTGGGACGTCGTTGCGACTGCCAAGGTCTACTCCTTATGTCGCTGCAAATGAGGTGGAAAAACCTGACGCCGCGGCGAGCTTAGCGCGACGCGTACGCGTCGAGGGCGAGGTACCGCGGGTACTCGACCGCCTCGGTCCAGCGAGCGGCCGAGGCGATCATCGCCGCGTTGTCGGTGCAGAGGGCGAGCGGTGCCGCGGCCGCGTCCGGGAGCGCGGCCCGCAGCGCCGAGTTCGCGGCGACCCCGCCCACGATCGCAACCTGCTGCCGCCCGGTCTGCTCGGCCGCCTCGCGGACGCGCTCCACGAGCGCCCGCACGATCGCGTGCTGGTACGACGCGGCGAGGTCGGAGCGGCGCGCCTCCAGCTCGTCCTCGCCCAGCTCGCGGACCGCGTACAGGAGCGCCGTCTTCAGCCCCGAGAACGAGAAGTCGAGGCCCGGCACCCGCGCGACGGGGAAGTCGTAGGCGCTCGGGTCCCCCTCGCGCGCCAGCCGGTCGATCTCGCGGCCGCCGGGATAGCCGAGACCCAGCAGGCGCGCGCCCTTGTCGAACGCCTCCCCCGCCGCGTCGTCGAGCGTCGACCCGAGCAGCTCCCGCTCGGTGTGCGAGCGGACGTCGAGCAGCATCGTGTGGCCGCCGCTCGCGAGCAGGCAGAGGAACGGCGGCTCGAGCGGCGCCGGTTGGAGGTAGAGGGAGGCGATGTGGCCGTCGAGGTGATCGACGGGAACGAGCGGCAGGCGGCGCGACCAGGCGATCGCCTTCGCGGCGGCGAGACCGACGAGCAGCGCGCCGATCAGGCCCGGGCCGCGAGTGACGGCGATGCGGTCCACGTCCTCGAGGCCGGCGTCGGCTTCCGCAAGCGCCTCCCGGATCACGGGTGTGACGAGCTCGAGGTGCCGGCGCGACGCGACCTCCGGCACGACGCCGCCGTACCGAGCGTGCAGCTCCGCCTGCGACGAGACGACACTCGAGCGGATCTCGCCTTCCTCGGTGACGAGCGCCGCCGCGGTCTCGTCGCACGACGTCTCGATCCCAAGAATCACAGACACGTCACGGTGGCAGCCACCGTTACGGAAGTGTCACGCAAGTGTGACCGGGTCCTTCCACATGATCAGCGCGTCCTCGCGGTTGTCCGTGTAGTAACCGCGGCGCAGGCCTCGCGAGCGGAAGCCGAGGCGCTCGTAGAGGTCGATCGCCTTCTCGTTCGAGACGCGCACTTCAAGCGTGTAGCCGCGGCGGGCATCGTCGGCGGTGAGGTCGAACAGCCGCTCGAGGAGCATGGTGGCGACGCCGCGGCCGCGGTGGTCGGGATCGACTGCAACGTTCATCACGTGCCACGCGTCGACGTAGCGCGAGACGATCAGATAGCCGACGAGCGCGCCGTCCTCGCCTTCGGCCTCGAAGGCGCCGAGGCAGATCGAGCTCGGCTTCGCAAGCTCGCCGGCGAACATCGAGCGGGACCACGGAGTCGGGTACGAGCGGCGCTCGATCTCCTCGATGTCGAGGAGGTCGCCGAGGACGAGGCGGCGCAGCTCGATCGTCGTCACTGGACGTTCCTGTCGGCGTCGGGGACACGAAGGTACAGCGGCTCGAGCTCGTCCACCGGCCCCGGCTCGCCGGCCAGCGCCGCGTGGAAGCGGGCGCGCGGCAGATGGCGCTCGTCGTCATCCGGCGGCACCACGGCGCCACGCTCCTCGAGCAGCTGCCGATAGCGCTGCGCACCGTCGCCGACGCACAGGACGGCGTCACTCAGCGGGAGCTCGGCGGGGGCCAGAACGTGCGGCTCGCCGCCCACCAGGGTGAAGACCTCGCGCCGCTTCGCGTCGACGACCGGTAGCGCGTCCGGAGCGCCGGCGGCGAGTGCGGCCAGGGTCGAGACACCCGAGCCGGGCAGCTCGAGCGACAGCGCAAGCCCGCGCGCGGCTGCGAGCCCGATGCGGACTCCGGTGAAGCTGCCCGGCCCGAGCCCGACCGCAAGCCGGTCGAGATCGGACGGATGCGCGCCCGCCTGGCGCAGCAGCGCGTCCACGTCCTCGAGCAGCGTCTGCGCCCGCGAGCAACGCTCGCCGAGCACCTCG
>Ga0207657_10002750_pt1 | contig 18932 bp, 16 predicted proteins | sample KBSC33metaG_FD_184316 | JGI IMG/M metagenome (GOLD analysis project Ga0207657, IMG submission 184316) | Corn rhizosphere microbial communities from Kellogg Biological Station, Michigan, USA - KBS C3-3 metaG (SPAdes) (version 2) | ecosystem: Host-associated > Plants > Roots > Rhizosphere > Soil ... | reverse complement strand
GGCGCGGGCGCGGACGCCGTGCCGCACCTGGTGCGGGCGGCCGAGACGGAATCCGCTGTCGGCGCCTACCGCGACGCGCTGGCGCTCGTCGACAAGATCCGGCCGCACGCCACCGGTCCCTGCCGGACCAGGGCGTTGTCGCTGCGCGCCGACCTGCTCACCGCGATCGGCGACCCGATGGCCGGGCCGGCCTACCGGGAAGCGCTGGGCGGGGCCGGCCCCGCGGATGCGCGGCGGCTGCGGGCCCGGCTGGCGAACAGCGCGGTCATGGCGGGCGACCTCGCCACGGCCGCGGCCGCGCTGGACGGACTCGGCACCGACGGCGGCGACGCCGACGCCGACATCCTCCTGGCCCGGGGCAAGTACGCGTTCTTCACCGCCGACTTCGACGCCGCCCGGGTCGCGGCGGAGCAGGCGCAGCCGCTGATCCTCGCGGGTGAGCGCAATTGGCAGGTGCTCGATCTCGTCACGTTGCGCGGCCTGCTCGCGCACCGTTCGGATCAATGGTTCGTCCAGATGGGAGCCGAGCTGTACCGGACCAGGGAGGATCCGGGGATGGCCGGGGCTATCTTCGACGGCTACCTATGCTCGGCCGAGTACCTGCTGTACGGGCCCACACCGTACGCCGAGATCCTGGAGCTGGCCCGTGACCTGCGCGGGACCGCGGAACGGAGCGGGGCCCGGCGAGCCGCGGCGTTCGCCCGCGCGCTATCCGGCGAGGCGGCGCTGCTGTCCGGCGACCTGGACCTGGCCACGGCCGAGCTGGCCGAGGCCAGCGCCGCGCACCGGGAGCTCGGATCGGCCGCGGGCGAGGCGCACTCGCTGCAGCGGCTCGCCGAGGTCCGGCTGGCCCAGGGTGACGACGCGGAGGCCAGGCGGCTGCTGGAGCGGGCGCTCCCGCTGGCCCGGAGCTCGATCGTGGCCAAGCACCTGCTGCACCGCGTGTTCGGCACGATGATCCGGGCCGCCACCAGCCGGCCCGAGGCCGTCCAGGTCGCCGAGCGGGCCGAATCGATGCTCGGCTGGGATGACTTCTGCCAGTTCTGCTCGATCATGCTGGCCGTGCCCGCGGCCATCGCGTGCGCCCGCAACGGCGATCTTCCGGGCGCGCGGCGCCATCTGGCCGCAGCCGAACGGTCGGCCGTGGTGTGGCGGGACACGGCGTGGGAGGCCGCGCTGGCCGAGGCGCAGGCCGCGGTGGCCGAGGCCGACGGCGATCGCGGCACGGCGCGGACCCGGCTGCAGTGGGCCGCCGGGCAGTTCCAGCGGGTCGGCCAGCCGCTGGACGCTGCCCGGTGCCGGTGGGCGCTGACCGGTCAGGCCGGCGGCGCGAACAGCTCGAGGGCGATGTTGTCCGGGTCGCGGAACGACAGACCCGAACCGTAGCCCGCGTCCACGATCTCGCCGTGGGCCACGCCCAGCGCGTCCAGGCGGGCCGCCCACTCGGTCAGCTCGGCGCGGCTCGCGCAGCCGAACGACACATGGTCCAGGCCCGGCCTCCGCTCGTCGAACTGGTCCTTGCTGGTCAGGTCCGGAAAGCCGTGCAGCCCGAACATGGTGTTGCCGAGCGCGTAGACGATGTGACGGAACGGTCCGGTGTCCTCGTCGAGGACCGGGCCGACGCCGAAGACGCGGGTGTACCAGGCCTCGCTGACCGACAGGTCGGTCACGGTCACGGCGACGTGCGAGATGGCAGGGATGGTTCCTGAGATGGCCACGATGGTTGTCCTTTGCTCGTTGTGGCGGTTGATGACGCCGCAACACTATGGACCGTCCCTTCCCCAGACCTTCCCCGCGCCGCCGGGACCGGGGAAGGATTCTTAAGGAGTCGTTACGGCAGCCACGCCGATGTAAACCGGAGAGCTTACGACCGCGTCGTCCGGATATACCATGATTGAGAGTTTTGGCCGACGTTCGGGGTGAAACGTGGGATACGCCGGACTACAGCCCGAGGATCCGCGGGAGATCGGGCCTTACCGGCTGCTTGGGCAGCTGGGTACCGGCGGCATGGGGCAGGTGTTCCTGGGCATGTCGGCGGGCGGCCGGCCGATCGCCGTCAAGGTCATCCGGACCGAGCTGGCCACCGATCCCGACTTCCGGGCCCGCTTCCGTCGCGAGGTCGCGGCCGCCCAGAAGGTCAGCGGCCTGTTCACCGCGCTCGTGGTGGACGCGGACCTGGACTGCCCGGTGCCGTGGCTGGCGACCGCGTACGTGGCCGGCCCGTCGCTGACCGAGGCGGTGAAGGGCCACGGTCCGCTGTCGGCCCGCAGCGTGCTGGCGCTGACGGCCGGGCTGGCGGAGGGCCTGGACGCCATCCACGCGGCCGGGGTGGTGCACCGTGACCTGAAGCCCTCCAACGTCCTGCTGGCCGAGGACGGGCCGCGGGTCATCGACTTCGGGATCTCCGAAGCCGCCGAGGCGAGCGCGGTGGCGGGCGCGGACGTGCTGATCGGCTCGCCCGGATACATGTCACCCGAGCAGGTCCTGGGCGCGGACATCGGCCCGGCCAGCGACATTTTCAGCCTGGGTTCCGTGCTTACCTTCGCCGCGACCGGGACCGGGCCGTTCGGCGCCGGATCGCACGCCGCGCTCATGTACCGGCTGGTCAACAACCCAGCGGACCTGGACGACGTGCCCGGCGCGCTGCGCTCGCTGATCAGCAGCTGCCTGGCCAAGCACCCCGGCGCCCGGCCTACGGCGCGCCAGGTACTGGCCGAGGTGGGCGCCCTGCAGCCCGCGCCCGGCTGGCTTGCCGAGTCCATCATGAACGGCTTTATCCAGGACCCGGCCGCCGCGGGCCTGGCCGTGGCGGGCAAGCAGGTCGCACAGACCGAGACCGCGGCCCGGCCGCCGGGTGCCGCCCCGCCACGACGCCCGGATCAGCACCCTCGCCGTGGCACCGGAGGCCCCGGGCGGCACCGGATCTCCCGGCCGCTGGCCTCGGCGTGTCTCACCGGCGGGCTGGTGGTGGGTTCGGCCGTGGCGGCCTTCGCCCTGATCGGCGCCAACCACCACACCCCGGCAGCCAGCCACCTGCAGCCGCAGGCCGGCGCGGGAGCGGTGGCGACCTTGCCCGCGGCTGCGTCATCCAACCCGGCGGCCAGCCCGGGCCCGTCGTCCTCGTCGGCTCCATCGGCGGCGGCCCGCGTTTCGCCGAACGCGTTCTTCACCCCGGCCCTGGCCGGGTCCAGCACGTCGATACCGCCGGTGCCGGTCAGCTCCTTGCCGGGGCAGCCGGGTGGCTCCGGATCCCCGTCGGCCAAGGCGTCGCACTCGTCGGCTCCGCCATCTTCGACGCCCCCGTCGTCCACGCCGCCGTCCTCGACCCCGCCGTCGTCTACCCCGCCGTCCTCGACGCCGCCATCTTCGACGCCGCCGTCGTCTACGCCGCCGTCCTCGACGCCGCCGTCGTCTACGCCGCCGTCCTCGACCCCGCCGTCGTCTACGCCGCCGTCCTCGGCTCCGCCGCCGGCCACGGACCCGTCGGCCACGATCCCGCCGGCCACGGACCCCGGGACCACGTCACCGGCCGCGCCTAGCACGTAACACCATGCCCGGGCGCGGCTAGCCTGCCGGGCGCTCCGCCCGGACCAGGGTGTCGACGGCGGTCGCCTGCCCGCCGTCACGTTCGACGGTACGGCGCACCCGTTCGGCTCGCAGGATCCGCAGCGCGGGTAGCCCGGCGGTGATCGCCTCGGGTGTGTACAGCACGTCCGGGCTCGTCGGGCCGCCCACGCCCTCGGTCAGGTTGGTCAGGTCGTGTCCCACGACCAGCAGCGTGCCCCCCGGGACCAGCGCCGCCGCGGCGCCGGCCAGCACCCGGCCGCGCAGGTCGGCGCCTACCTGGAGGTACGCGATGAGCACCAGGTCGAAGGCCGCGCGGGCAGGCTGGTACTCGCCCAGGTCGGCGACCACCCAGTCCACCTGGCCGTCCGGGACGCCGTGGGCGGCGCTCAGCTTGCGCCCCTTTTCCAGGCCCACCCTGGAGAAGTCCACCGCAGTCACCGACCAGCCGCGTTCGGCCAGCCAGACCGAGTTGCGGCCCTCCCCGGCGGCCAGGTCGAGCGCCCGGCCGGGCGGCAGCCCGCCTAGTTGCTCCGCCACGAACTGGTTCGGGTGCATCGACCACTCGAACTCCGCACTGGAGTACCGGTCATCCCACTGCTGCCTGTCCACCCGGCCACTGTAAATCAGTCGGCTGCGCCGCGGGTTAGCACCTGACGCAGCCGGACCCGGGAGCCGGTGCGCAGGATGGACCGCCCGTAGATGGTCGCCGCGGTGCGCGCCATCCACACCGTGCCCGCCGCCACCAGGACGGCGGAGACCGCCGCCTGCCAGCCGGGCACGTCGCCCGCGGCGTACAGCACCGGCATGGCGATGGGCGCCGTCGGCGGCAGGAAGCCGAGCACCCGGTAGAAGACGTTGGCGCCGTCGGCGTAGATCACCGTGTAGGACAGCGCGTACGCGATGATCAGCGGGACCTGCACCGGCAAGATCACCGCGCCCACGTCGGACTGCCTGCTGACCAGGGACCCGGCCGCGGCATAGGCGGTGCAGTAGAACGCGTAGCCGAGGATGAGGAACACCGCGCCGGTGATCACGATCCCGGGGGCCGCGCCGTGCACGAGGCTCGAGCCGACCGCGGCCCCGAGGCCGAGGAAGGCGGCCACCATCAGTGCGGCCTGGGCCAGGGCCAGGATCCCGATGCCGGTTACCTTCCCGACCAGAAGCTGGATGGGCCGAACGGACGCGAGGATCACCTCCACGATCCGGTTCTGCTTCTCCTCGCCGACGCCCATCGCGATCTGCGAGCCGTACGCGCTGATCAGAACCCACACCAGCACCACGGTGAACAACCCGGTCAGCCGGCGCGACAGGCTGGCCGAGGGCGGCGTCAGGCCGCGGACAGGCAGCGTGACCCCGCGGTCGGCGGCGCCGGGCGGCAGGTGGCCGACCAGCTTGCTCAGCCCGGCGACGTCGGCGATCGCGGACGCCAGCCCCCCGCCGGATCCGCTCGAGTCCGCCACCGAGACCTGCTTGACCACCACTTCGCTGTCGTTCGCCAGCACCACGTCCAGCTCTCCCGACCGCAGGGCGGCCTCGGCCGCGGCCAGGCTGGGCTGGGGCACGACCGTGACGCCGGTACCGGTAAGACGCCCCGCTTCCCGCACGATCTCGGTCATCGCGGCCAGCTGGCCGCCCACGACGCCCACCCGCTGCGGTTTGGCGTTGTGCGCCAGGATGGCCGGGATCGCCACCCCGGCCACGACCACCAGCAACAGCACGATCGTGCTGATCAGGAAGGCCCGGGACCGGCCCCGCTGCCGGATCTCCCGCTCCGCCACGATCGCGGTCAGCCGGATCCACCTGGAACTCATGCGTCCTCGCCGGTGACGTCGCGGAATACCTCGGACAGGCGCCGGGTGGCGAAGCTGAAGTGCTCGACCGGGCCAGCCGTGCGCGCCGTGTCGAGCACCTTCTGGGAGTCAGCGTCCGGCGCCAGCACCAGGAGCACCATGCCCGCATCCACCCGCTCGACCGAGGCGATCCCGGGATCTAGCTGCCGGGCCCAGTCGCCCCCCGGGTCGGTGGCCACCCGGACGGCTAGCCGCAGCCGGTCACCGCGCTCCAGGGCTGACACGGCGCCCTGGGCGACGACCCGGCCCCGGTGGATGATCGCCACCGACTCGCAGATGTGCTCCACCAGGTCGAGCTGGTGGCTGGAGAACACGACGGTGACCCCGGCCCGGGCCCGTTCGGCCAGGATCTCGGTCATATTGTCGACGCCGCCCGGGTCCAGGCCGGCGAAGGGCTCGTCGAGGACGAGCAGTTCCGGGTCGTGCATCAGCGCAGCGGCCAGCTGCACCCGCTGCTGGTTGCCGTGCGAGAGCGCCTCCAGCTTGGCCGACTCCCGGCCGGCCAGGCCCAGCCGCCCGATCCAGTGCCGCGCGGCTTCGCGCGCCGACGCCGCCGTCATCTCGTGCAGCCGGCCCAGGTACTCCAGCTGCTCCAGGATCTGCATGCTCGGGTAGAGGCCGCGTTCCTCCGGCATGTAGCCGAACCGGTGCCTGGCATCCTCGGTCACCGGCTGGCCCTGCCAGCGCACCTGGCCGCCCTCCAGCGCCACTACGCCGAAGATCGCGCGCATCGTGGTGGTCTTGCCGGCCCCGTTCGGCCCGAGGAAGCCGAAGACCTCGCCGGGCGGGACGCTGAAGGTCAGGCCGTCCAGCGCGACCACGGACCCGAACCGGCGGCTCAGCCCGATCAGCTCGAGAGACACCTCGCGCCCGGCCACATCGGAATCGGCCGTCACGGGCGTAACAGTCACCGTGCCACCATAGCGGCGGCCGGCACGCGCGCCGCGGCGCCAGACCGCCGGAGCCGCTCGATGGCGAGGTCAGCGAACGCCGGGTCGGTTTCCGCGGCAAAGGCACGACGGCCCAGGGCAACCGCGGCGACCGAGGCTGAGCACAGCCCGCCGAACGGCTCCCACACCACGTCACCGGGTTCGGTCACCGCCATGATCAGGCGCTCCATGAACTCGAGCGGCTTCTGGTTCAGGTGCGCCGAACTGGCCGCCGTCGGGTTGTGCACCCTCGGCGCGGCTCGGCGGCCGGTGCCCTTCAGCCGCTCCTCACCGTGCAGCGGCCGGCGCGACCAGACGTTGGTTACCCCGTGCGCGTGCCGCCAGGTGTACCGCAGGGCGTCCCACTCGGCCGCGGTGACCGGGCGCTCGCCGTCCAGCGAGTAGTACGGCCAGCCGGTCGGCAGGCCGTGCGCGTTGGCGTACACGGCGAGCCGTTCGGTCATCTCCCCGGGCGGCCAGTACCACAGCCAGTCCTTGGTCAGGTACTTGCGGGTGGCCGCGTTCTTCACCCCGCACGCTTCGTTCGCCCGCTGCAGCGACAGCCCGGACCTGGCCCACTCGTGCCGGACCCACTGCTTGGGCGGCATCGGCCCGTCCGGCCCGGTCACGGTGAAGCTCCGCTGGTAGAACGCGCACACCTCGGTCACGACCGGAAACTGCCTGATGGTCCGGCCGTTGACGTTACCCGCGATGTGGGCCAGGCCCTTGTCCCAGACGATGAGCTGGACGTACTCCCAGCCGAACTCGGCGAGCACCGGGTGCACGCTGGCCCAGCCGAGTTCGGTGTTCCAGAACCACAGCGTGGCGGCCGGGCCCGCGGCCGCCGCCCAGGCCGCGATGTGCGGGCGGTACCAGCGCGGGAGGGCCTCGGGCCCGATCGTGTCGCCGTGGAATCCGCGCACCCCGTAGGCGCCGTCGCTGACGATCGTCGCGGGGGTCGGCCAGTCCCGGTAGGCGTGGAGCGCATCGCCACCGAACAGGTCAAACCCACTCATGGGCTAGCACTCTATGACGTTGACGGCGAGGCCGCCACGCGAGGTCTCCTTGTACTTGTCGTGCATGTCGCGCCCGGTGGCACGCATCGTGGCGATGGCCTTGTCGAGCGAGACGAAGTGGCTCCCGTCGCCGCGCAGGGCCAGGCGGGCCGCGTTGATCGCGGTGACGGAGGCGACCGCGTTCCGCTCGATGCACGGCACCTGGACCAGGCCGCCGATCGGGTCGCAGGTCAGCCCCAGGTTGTGCTCGATGCCGATCTCGGCGGCGTTCTCCACCTGCTCCGGCGTGCCGCCGAGCACTTCGGCCAGCGCGCCCGCCGCCATCGAGCAGGCCGAGCCGACCTCGCCCTGGCAGCCGACCTCGGCGCCGGAGATGGACGCGTTCTCCTTGAACAGGGTGCCGATGGCCGCCGCGGTCAGCAGGAAGCGCGCCATGCCGTCCGCGGACGCGCCGGGCACGAACCGGTCGTAATAGTGCAGCACGGCCGGGATGATGCCGGCCGCGCCGTTGGTGGGCGCGGTGACGACGCGGCCGCCGGCCGCGTTCTCCTCGTTGACCGCGAGCGCGTACAGCGTCACCCAGTCCATCGCCCGCAGCGGGTCGCCGCCGTCCCGCTCGCAGGTGAGCTGCCGGTACAGCCGCGGCGCCCTTCGTGGCACCTTCAGCCCGCCGGGCAGCATCCCGTCGGTGGCGCAGCCGCGCTCCACGCAGGCCCGCATGACCTGCCACAGGTCATCGAGGCCGGCCCGGACCTGACCGGCCGTCCGGCCGAGCGCCTGCTCGTTGGCCAGCACGATGCCGGAGATCGGCAGCCCGCTGGCCCGGGTGCAGGCGAGCAGTTCCTCGCCGGTGCTGAACGGGTAGGGCAGATCGGGATCTCCGGGGCCGGGTGGCTGGCCGTCCGATCCGGCGGCGGCCTGGTCCTCGTCGGCCACGAAGCCGCCGCCAACCGAGTAGTAGGCCCGCTCGCGCAGGCTCGCGCCGTCGTCGCCGTAGGCGGTGAAGCGCATGCCGTTCGGGTGGTAGCCGAGCTTCTTCCTGCGGTTGAACTCCAGGTTCTTGCCGAGGGTGAAGGGGATCTCGTGCTCGCCGAGCAGCCGCAGCGTCCCGCTTTGCGTGATCGCTTCGAGGCGGCCAGGCACGGCGTCCACGTCGACGGTGGCCGGCTGCTCGCCCTCGAGCCCGAGCAGCACCGCCTTGTCGCTGCCATGCCCCGGGCCGGTCAGGCCGAGAGAGCCGTACAGGGCCACCCGCACGGTCGCTACCTGCGGCATCAGGCCGTCCTCGGCCAGGCCCCTGGCGAACATCCCGGCCGCCTTCATCGGCCCGACCGTGTGCGAGCTCGACGGGCCGATGCCGACCTTGAACAAGTCGAAGACGCTGATGGCCATATGGCAATACTCCGAAGACGCCGTTGTCAGTGAAAGACTACGGTCCGATCGCCGTTGAGCAATACCCGGTGCTCCGCATGCCAGGTCACCGCCCGGGCGAGGACCTGTGCCTCGACGTCACGGCCGGCCTCGGCCAGGCGCTCCGGCGAGAGCGTGTGGTTCACCCGGATCACGTCCTGCTCGATGATCGGGCCCTCGTCCAGGTCCGGGGTCACGTAGTGGGCGGTGGCGCCGACCAGCTTGACGCCGCGCGCGTGGGCCTGGTGATAGGGCTTGGCGCCCTTGAAGCTCGGCAGGAAGGAGTGGTGGATGTTGATCATCCGGCCCTCCACCCGCTTGCACACCTCGCCGGACAGGATCTGCATGTAGCGGGCCAGCACGATCAGGTCCGCACCGGTGTCGTCGATCACCTCGAGCAGCTGGCTCTCGGCCGCCGCCTTGGTCGGCGGGGTGACCGGGATGTGGCGGAACGGGATCCGGTAGGAAGCGGCCAGCTCGGCGAAGTCCGCGTGGTTGGACACCACGCCGGCCACCTCCACCGGCAGCGAGCCGGTCTTCCAGCGGAACAGCAGGTCGTTCAGGCAGTGGCCGAGCCGGGAGACCATGATCAGGGTGCGGATCCTGGCGGCCCGGTCGTGCAGCTGCCAGGTCATGTGGAATGCCTCGGCGACCCAGGAGAAGCCGCGCTCGAGCTCGGCCAGCTCGGCACCGCCCGGAGGGACAGAAAAGTGCACCCGCATGAAGAACCGGTCGTCCGGGCTTTCCTCGCCGTACTGCTGGCTGGCCAGGATGTTGGCCGAATGCTGGACGAGGAAGCTGGACACCGCGTACACGATCCCCGGCTTGTCCGGGCAGGACAGCGTGAGCACATACTCCCGGCCCCGCGCAGCGCTCATAACCATCCTCATGGTTGCGTATAACACAACATACTTCTCTATACGCAACAATATGCCTCACCCGATCGCCACCGGTCAAACGAGCGCGATCCGCAATGGGGTCTGGGGGCCCACAACCCCCGCTAGACGGGGGCAAGGTGCCACAACCCCCAGGCCGGGCACGGTGAGCAGGTATCGTTGCGCTATGGGCAACAGCGGGGCGGGAGGGGCGGGGGCGGTCCAGTCGGTGGACCGGGCGGCCGCCATCCTGGAGATCCTGGCCCGGGACGGGGAGGCCGGGGTCACCGAGGTGGCCCGGGAGCTCGGCGTGCACAAGTCGACCGCGTCCCGGCTGCTGGCCGCGCTGGACCGGCGCGAGCTGGTGACCCAGGGCGCGGCAAGGGGCAGGTTCCGGCTCGGGGTGGGCATCGTGCGGCTGGCCGGGGCGGCCAGCGCCCGGCTCGATGTGGTGCAGGAGAGCCGGCCGGTCTGCCGGGCGCTCGCCCAGCAGCTGGGCGAGACCGTCAACCTGGCCATCCTGTCCGGCCGCGACGCGCTCTACCTGGACCAGGCGGCCGGCCCGGCGGCGCTCTCCCCGCACAACTGGGCCGGGCGGCGCATTCCGCTGCACGCGACCTCGGACGGCAAGGTCCTGCTGGCCTACCTGCCCGAGGCCGAGCTCGCGGCCTGCCTGACGCCGCCGCTAGCCCGGTTCACCGAACGCACCGTCACCGCCGCGGCCGAGTTCCCGGCCCTGCTGGCCGAGGTGCGATCGCGCGGCTTCGCCACCGCGGTGGACGAACTCGAGGCCGGGCTCACCGCCATCGCGGCCCCGGTCCGGAACGCCGAGGGCACGGTGATCGCCTCGGTCAGCGCCTCGGGCCCGAGCTTCCGCATCCCGGCTGTCCGCATCCCCGCCCTGGCCGCCGCGGTCCGCCGGGCCGCCGACGAGGTCTCGGGGCGGCTCGGCTGGATCGCTCGCTAGCCGTAGGGCGACGAGACCGCAGACGGCGACGCCGTCGCGGCCGCGGCCTGGCGGGCGAGGATCTCGCGCAGCTCGCCGGTGGCGCTGTCCGGGTACCGGTCCAAGGTGGCTTCGAGGTCGCAGCGCTGGTCCGGGGTGGAGTACGCGGCGAGCTCGCGCTCCAGCGCGCGGCGGCGGGTGCGGGCCTCCTCCGGCCAGGTCTGCGTGAACGCGGCCGCCACCATGAGCACCATGCCGGGGAGCATCACCACGCTGAACGGGCCGCTGCGCAGGATCATGCCCGTCGCGGTGAGCACCACGCCGGCCAGCAGTAGCCGCCAGCGCGGCAGGACGACGGCGGCCACCCGGAGCAGGCCGATAACCGCGAGCAGGCCACCGCTGCGGAAGCACCGGCGGATTCGCGCGGCGCGGGGTGCCCGGGTAAATCCCAGCGCTCCGGGGCGCCCGGGTGACGAACTCCACACCACGATCTGCCGATGCCGTCGCAGGCCCATCGCAAGCCTCCTGCATTCCGGCGCTGCCACGCGTAGCGCCCATTGTACGCTCCCGGGCTGCGGGCGGCCTAGGAGCTAGTCGCCGAGTTCGCGGCGGCGGCGGGTCACGAAGTCGTCCAGCTCGGCGCGGATGGCGTCGTCCAGCGGCGGCGCCTCGAACGATTCCAGCTTCTTGCGCCAGATCTCGCCGGCCCGGGCGGCGGTGTCCTTGCCGCCCTGCTTGAGCCAGCGCTCGAAGTTCGAGGTGGAGGAGAGCCACGGGCGCTGGAAGCAGTCGCGGAAGCGTTCCATCGTGTGCTCCGCGCCGAGGAAGTGGCCGCCGTGGCCGACCTCGGTGTGCGCACCGAACGCCAGCGATTCCTCGGTGATCTCCAGCGGGGTGAACTCGACCCGCAGCTCGCGCAGCAGCTCGATGTCGATGATGAACTTCTCGTAGCAGCTGACCAGGCCGCCCTCCAGCCAGCCGGCCGCGTGCATGACGAAGTTGGTGCCGGCCAGGAAGGTCGGCAGCAGCGTCATCAGCGCCTCGTACGCGGACTGCGCGTCGGCCGTCTGTGACGAGTTCAGCCCGCCGCCGGTGCGGAACGGCAGCCCGTAGTGCCGGGCGAGCTGGCCGGTGCACAGCAGCCCGATGGCCGATTCCGGGGTGCCGAACGACGGCGACCCGGACTGCATGTCGATGTTGGACAGGAACGAGCCGAAGATCACCGGGCAGCCCGGCCGGATCAGCTGGGCCAGCGCGATGCCGGACAGGGCCTCGGCCAGCTGCTGGGTCAGCGCGGCCGGGATCGTCACCGGCGACATCGCCCCCATCAGCAGGAACGGGGTGAGCACCACGGGCTGGCCAGCGGCACAGTACTCGAACTGGGCGTCCAGCATCCGGTCGTCCCAGCGCAGCGGCGAGTTGCAGTTGATCAGCGAGATCGTGGCCGGGGTCCGCTCGATACTCGTTCTGCCCGCTCCCCCCAGGCCGCCGAACAGGATCTCGGTCATCTTGATGGTGTCGGCCGCGTTCGGGCCGGAGACCACGTTGCCCATGTAGATCTTGTCGGTCAGCGTCTGCAGCGCGTAGATCATGTCCAGGTGCCGGGAGTCGAGCGGCGCGTCGTTCGGCTCGCAGATCACCCCGCCGGCCGAGTCCAGCTCATCGTAGGCCTGGGCCAGGCTGGCCAGCTGGCGGAAGTCCTGCAGGGTGGCGTCGCGGCGCACGTCCCCCTCGCGCACGAACGGGCAGCCGTACACCGCGCTGAACACCATGTGGTCGCCGCCGATGTGCACGTTGTGCGCCGGATTGCGGGCCTGCACGTCGAACTCGCGCGGCGCCTTGGCCACCTGCTCCAGGACGAAGTCCGGGTCGAGCTTGACCACGTCGCCGTCCACCTGCTGTCCGGCCTTGGCGAACAGCTCGACCGCCTCGGGCTTGGCGAACTGGATGCCGATCTCGGAGACGATCCGGCGCCAGCCGCGCTCGAGCACCGCGATCGAGTCGGCGGACAGGATCTCGTACCTCGGCATCGTGTTCACGAACATCGACTTCACCGTGCCTTTTGGGGACGAAGCAGCAGCAACTTGACCGATCTTAGACCCGGACCCTACGATCACATAGTAGAACTCGGTCCCATAAAGTGGAACCTATGTCTTCCGGCACGCCTGCCCCCGCACGAACGGAAACCCCCGTAGCGATGAGCAACCAGAGCGGCACCCAGGCCGTGGACCGGGCGGCCCGGCTGCTCTCGGAGGTCGTGCACTCGGCCGACCCGATGACGTTCACCGGGCTGAGCGCGGCCACCGGGCTGGCCAAGTCGACCACCTCGCGGCTGCTGCTCGCGCTCGAGCGTAACGGGCTGGTCCGGCGGGATGACCACGGCCGGTTCCTGCCCGGCGAGATGTTCGTCAGCTTCGCCTGGCGGGGCGGTGCCGAGGCCGGCCTGGTCGCGGTGGCCCAGCCCTTCCTCGAGCGGCTCGGCAAGGCTACCGGCGAGACCATCAACCTCGGCGTGGCCTCGGGCGGGCTGGTCGAGCAGATCGCCCAGGTGGACAGCACCTTCCTGATCGGCGGCACCAACTGGGTCGGCATGTCGGTGCCGCTGCACTGCTCCGCTCTGGGCAAGGTGCTGCTGGCCTACGGCGCGGCTCAGCTTTCCGGCCAGCTGCCCGGCGGCCAGCTCGAGCGGCGCACCGACAAGACGGTCACCAGTGAGGCGGCGCTGCGCACCGAGCTGGCCACCGTACGGACCCGTGGCTACGCGGTGACCGACGAGGAACTCGAACCCGGCCTGATCGCGGTGGCCACGCCTGTCCGCGGCTACGACGGCGCCGTGGTCGCGGCGCTGTCGGTATCGGGCCCGACGACCAGGATGAACCGGGACGGGCTGCCCGCCATGGCCGGGTACTGCGCCGAGGAGGCCGCCGCCCTGTCCGCGGTCCTCGGCTACCGGCAGCGAGGCGCCCGGCAGCACCGCAAGGCAGGCTGACCACAACTGGCAGGAGGTACGCCATGACGACCGAGGAGCTGCTCGGCCAGCTCTACGACGAGACGCTGACCGGCAACAAGCCGGCGGTGCTCGAGCTCACCAACCAGGGTCTGGCCCAGGGCCTCGGTCCGGAGACGCTGCTGTACGAGGCGCTGATCCCGTCGCTGGAAGAGGTGGGCGCCCGGTTCGAGCGCGGCGACTTCTTCGTCCCCGAGATGCTCATCGCGGGCAAGGCGATGGCCGGCGCGCTGGAGATCCTGCGCCCGCTGCTGGCCGAGACAGGGGCCCAGACGATCGGCAAGATCGTGATGGGCACGGTCAAGGGCGACGTGCACGACATCGGCAAGAACCTGGTCAACATCATGTTCGAGGGCGCCGGCTTCGAGGTCATCGACCTCGGCGTCCAGGTCGCGCCGGAGAAGTTCGTCGACGCCATCAAGGAGCACCAGCCCGACATCGTCGGGTTCTCCGCCTTCCTCACCACCACCATGCCGATGTTCAAGGCCAACATCAACGCGCTGCAGAAGTCCGGCCTGCGGGACCAGGTCATCGTCATGGTCGGCGGCGCCCCGGTCACCCAGGAGTACGCCGACGTGGTGGGCGCCGACGGGTACGCGGCCGACGCCTCCGCGGCCGTGGTCCGGGCCAAGGAACTCCTCGCGCAGCGCCGCGCGCCTGTCAACGCCTAAGCAACGAGCACAACCGGCCGGAGGAAACGAGCCCGTGCACACCATCCTGTCCTCGGCGACCAAGACGGTGCGGATCGGTGACGACCAGCCGTTCGCGATCATCGGCGAGCGGATTAATCCGACCGGTCGGAAGATCTTCCAGCAACAGCTGCGCCAGGGCGACCTGTCCCGGGTGGAGATCGACGTCAAGGAGCAGGTGGCCGGCGGGGCCATGCTGCTCGACGTGAACATGGGCGCGCCGCTGGCCGACGAGGCCGAGCTGATGCGCCAGGCCGTCCCGCTGATCCAGGGGCTGACCGACCTGCCGCTGGTCATCGACTCCTCGATCATCGAGGTGCTCGACGCCGGGCTGGCCGCCTACCAGGGCAAGGCGCTGGTCAACTCGGTGACGGCCGAGGACGAGCGGATGGAGGCCATCCTCCCGATCGTGAAGAAGTACGGCGCCGCCGTGATCGGGCTGCCGAACGACGAGGAGGAGATCCCCGAGGAGCCGGCCCGGCGCCTCGAGCTGGTCCGCAAGCTCATTCACACGGCCACCGAGAAGTACAAGATCGACGTCGAGGACATCGTGATCGACCCGCTGGCCATGCCGGTCGGCGCGGATACCCTGCACCCGACCCGGACGATCGACACGATCGCGATGATCAAGGCCGAGTTCGGCGTGAACATGACGCTGGGCGCCTCCAACGTGAGCTTCGGCATGCCGGACCGGCACTCGATCGCCGCCGCCTTCCTGCCCATCGCCATCAGAGCCGGGCTGACCAGCGCGATCATGGACGCCCGCGCGCCGCAGATCGTCCGCGCGGTCAAGGCCGCCGACCTGGTACTGAACCGCGACGAGTGGGGCGCCAGCTGGATCGCCGCGCACCGGGCCGCCCAAAAGGCGGCAGAGCAGGCCGCGGAGGCAGCCAAGGCGCAGGCCCAGGGAGCCACGTGACGACGGCGGAAGAAGAGGTCCCCCAGCCCGTTCGGGTCAATCTGGTCTTCAATGACCGGGCGGTGCGGGTTCCGTACGGCGTGACCCTGTTCGACGCGGCCAGCTGGAACGGCATCGCCATCGACTCGACCTGCGGCGGCCACGGCACCTGCAAGAAGTGCCGGATCAGGATCGCCGAGGACCCGCCCGCGCCGTCCAGCCTGGACATCAGGGCCTATTCGCCGCAGGAGATCAAGGACGGCTGGCGGCTGGCCTGCCGCACCACGGCCGTCCGGGACACGGCGGTCGAGGTGCCGCCGCTGACCACCCGGCCCAAGGCCGCCACCGTGGGCGTCGGCCGCCAGGTCATCTTGCGCCCGGCCGTGCAGAAGCGGTACCTGGAGCTGGCCGAGCCCAATCTGGCCGATCAGGCCAGCGACCTGGAGCGGGTGCTGGCCCAGCTGGACGACCTGGAGCCGCGGGCCGAACTGTCCGTGCTGAAGACCCTCGGCCGGACGCTGCGCGAGGCCGACTATAAGGTCACCGCGGTGGTGGTGGACGACGTGCTGATCGCGGTGGAGCCGGGCGACACCACCGCCCGGCGGTTCGGCATCGCCTTCGACCTGGGCACCACCACGGTGGTGGCCACCCTGCTCGACCTGTCCACCGGCGCCCCGGCCGGGGTGGAGTCCACGCTGAACGCCCAGCAGCCGTTCGGCGCCGACGTGATCACCCGGATCAGCGCCACCATGATGGACCCGGGCAACCTGGACAAGCTGCAGAACCTGGCCCGGGAAACCCTGGCCGAGCTGGCCCAGGCGGTCTGCGCCCAGGGCGGCGTCGAGCCGCACGAGGTGTACGAGGTCGCGGTGGCGGGCAACGCCACCATGACCCACCTGGTGCTCGGCATCGACCCCGAGCCGCTCGGCATGGCCCCGTTCATCATGGCGACCCGGCTGTACCCCGAGGTGCTGGCGGCCGACCTGGGCCTGGGCGGCAACGTGCATCCGCGGGCCCGCGCGGTGGTGTTCCCCGCGTTCGGCGCCTACGTGGGCGGCGACATCACGGCCGGGCTGCTCGCCAGCGGGATGGACCGGGACGCCAGGGTCCGGCTGTTCGTCGACATCGGCACCAACTGCGAGATCGTGCTGGGCAACCGGGACTGGCTGCTGGCCACGGCCGCGCCGGCCGGGCCCGCGTTCGAGGGCGCCGCGATCAGGTGCGGGATGCGCGCCGCCGACGGCGCCATCGAGGTGGTCACCATGACCCCCGACGAGCTGACCCTGAAGGTGATCGGCGACGCCGAGCCACAGGGCCTGTGCGGCTCCGGCCTGGTGGACGCGGTGACCGGCCTGGTCAAGCTGGGCCTGCTCGATTCCTCCGGCCGGTTCGTCCCTGAGGAGCGGGCCGCGGTGATCGCGCCGGGGCTGGCGGGCCGGCTGACCACGATCGGCAAGGAGCGGGTGTTCGTCCTGCACTGGCGGGGGCCCGAAGAATCCGCGGCAGAGGACAGCATCTACCTGTCCCAGCGCGATGTGCGCGAGCTGCAGTTCGCCAAGGCGGCCATCGCCACCGGCTGGCAGATCCTGCTGGAGGAGGCCGGGTTGGAAGCGGCCGACGTCAAGCAGGTGCTGCTGGCCGGGTCGTTCGGCAGCTATCTGTCCCCGGCCAGCGCGATCCGGATCGGCCTGGTCCCCAAGGTGCCGGTGATGCGGGTGGTGTCCGCGGGCAACGTGGCGGGCGAGGGGGCGAAGATGGCGCTGCTCAGCCTGCGCGAGCGGGCCGGCGGCCTGGCGCTGCTGGAGGAGGTGAGGTATGTCGAGCTCTCTGACCGCGCCGACTTCAACGACCGCTTCGTCGAGCAGCTACCCTTCCCTGACCATTGAGATCGTGGCCTGCGGGGCGCTGGCCGGGCACGTGCGCGAGATCGTGGCCCGCCGCGGCTGGCCGGCCGCCGTAACCCCGCTGCCCGCCGTGCTGCACAACCGGCCGCAGACGATCGTCACAGCCGCCGAACGGGCCGTGGTCTCCGCCCTCGCATCGGGCCGGACCGTCGCCCTGGCCTACGCCGACTGCGGGACATACGGCGCGCTGGACGAGCTGTGCGCCCGGTACGGCGTGCGCCGCCTGCCCGGACTGCACTGCTACGACGTGTTCGGCGGCGCGGACCGGATCGCGGCCATGTTCGACGCCGAGCCCGGCACCTACGTGCTCACCGACTTCCTGCTGCGCAGCTTCGACCGGTCCGTGCTGGCCGGGCTCGGGCTGGACCGGTACCCCGAGCTGTGGGACGACTACTTCGGGCACTACACCCGGCTGGTCTGGCTGGCCCAGGAGCCGTCGGCGGCGCTGGCAGCCGAGGCGGACCGGGTGGCCGGGCGGTTCGGCCTGCCGCTGACCCGGGTCGACGTCGGGGTGTCCCGGCTGGAGCAGGCGCTCGCCGGTCTGGTGGGAGCCGCGTTATGGCCAGCCTGCGCGAGCTGCTGTCGGCGCCCCGGTACGAGGTGATCCCGGCCAAGGGCACCGAGCAGGCCGTCGCGGACTGGGTGCCGGCCGGGATGACCGTCGCGGTCACCGCGTCGCCGGTCAAGGGCCTGGAGCCGACCGTCGAGCTGGCCGAGAAGCTGGCCGGACGCGGGTACCGGGTGGTGCCGCACCTGGCCGCCCGTTCGGTGGCCAGCGACGCGCACCTGGCCGAGATCGTGGCCCGGCTGACCGCGTGCGGGGTGGACGACGTGTTCGTGCCCGGCGGCGACGCGACCCACCCGGCCGGGCCGTTCGACGGCGCGCTGCCGCTGCTCGAGCGGCTGGACGCGATGGGCCGCCCGTTCGGCCGGATCGGCATCACCGGCTACCCGGAGAGCCACCCCAAGATCCACGACGACATCACCGTCCAGGCCATGTGGGACAAGCGCAGGTACGCCAGCTACATCGTGAGCAACGTGTGCTTCGACGCGGCCGGTCTCGGCCGCTGGATCCAGCGGATCAGGGCGCGCGGCGTGACCCTGCCGCTGCAGGTGGGGCTGGCCGGGCCGGCCGAACGGACCCGGCTGCTGCGGATGGCCACGGTGGCGGGCGCCTCGGAGTCAGCCCGCTTCATCACCAGGCACCCCGGCTGGATCCTGCGGTTCTGGGTGCCCGGCGGGTACAGCCCGGACCGTTTCCTCGACCGCGCCGCCCCGGTCATCACCGCGCCCGGCGCGGTCGTGGCCGGGCTGCACGTGTTCACCTTCAACCAGCTCCAGCCGGCCGAGCGATGGCGTCGGGCGGCCCTGGAGCGCACCGGAATCGACCAACCACGACTCGCGGGATGATTTATGACTGAGACTCCGGCGCGGGCCAGCGCCGTCATCATCGGGGCCGGCATCGTCGGCAACAGCCTCGCGCACCACCTCGCGCAGCTGGGCTGGCGGGACCTCGTCCTGGTGGACAAGGGCCCGATGCCCAACCCGGGCGGCTCGACCGGCCACGCGTCCAACTTCATCTTCCCGATCGAGTACTCGAAGATGATGTTCGAGCTGACCGAGGACAGCACCGCGCAGTACAAAGAGCTCGGCGTGTTCACGCAGAGCGGCGGCATCGAGGTGGCCCGCACCCCGGAGCGGATGATCGAGCTGAAGCGGCGGTGCAGCCAGGCCAAGGCCTGGGGCATCCCGGCCGAGCTGGTCACCCCGGGCGAGGTGAACAAGCTGGTCCCGTACCTGGACGAGTCGGTCATCCTGGGCGGCGCGCACTTCCCCACCGT
>Ga0207657_10002748_pt1 | contig 18948 bp, 17 predicted proteins | sample KBSC33metaG_FD_184316 | JGI IMG/M metagenome (GOLD analysis project Ga0207657, IMG submission 184316) | Corn rhizosphere microbial communities from Kellogg Biological Station, Michigan, USA - KBS C3-3 metaG (SPAdes) (version 2) | ecosystem: Host-associated > Plants > Roots > Rhizosphere > Soil ... | reverse complement strand
ACCCTCGATAGAGCTTTTGACCCTATACTCCCTTAGCAGGGGAGCCCCTTCGGCCTCTCGGGCACCTCTCCGAATTCTCATGCTGTCGCTTCGTTTTGTCCTTGAAGCGCCTTCCGTTCGCCGTCCTGGCTCACCCTCGCATGTCGCGCGCGATGCCATTCAAGGCATCGCGCAGGCGCTCCATGCTCGACCTCTCCGAATCACACTCGATGCGCGCAATCACGGCGCGGCTCAAGGGCGCGAAGGATAACGGGTCAACCGACGCGGGTAAAGCGATACCGAATCTCAACCCGTTGCCGGAGGCGTTTCACCGCCAGGCGTTTCGTGTTCACGCTTGATGCGCTGATAGATTTCTTCGCGGTGGACGGCTACGTCTTTCGGTGCGTTGATACCGATGCGCACCTGGTTGCCCTTTACTCCAAGCACGGTGACGCTCACTGCATCGCCGATCATCAAAGTCTCCCCCACCCGGCGCGTCAAAATCAGCATAGTCTTCTCCTTAAGCTTCGTCTTTCCTAACGAAAGCGCCGCGCTTTGGAACTCCCGACGGACTCGCCAACTGGTCCGTCGCACGCGCGCGACACCCGCTGAACCGGCAACGCTTTCCGCTAGTGTCGCTTGCTCTTATTGTTATTGGACAGGCGACGACGGCTCTTCCTTGCAGCCAGCGGCCGAAACACATTCGATACTATTCCAGTGCGCTGGCATCCGCAAATGACGGTCGTCAGGGTCTTCAGGCGTGATTAGGCAAGGCGCGCGCCAACCCATGCCGGAATTTCTTCGAGTGCGCCGGCCAGTTTGGGCGAATCTTCGCCGCCGCCCTGTGCCATGTCCGCCCGGCCGCCGCCTTTGCCGCCAATCTGCTGGGCCACGTGCGCGACCAACTCACCGGCCTTTATTTTCCCGAGTGCCTTGCCGTGCACACCGGCGACCAGCGAAATCTTGCCGTCGCTGCCTCCGGCGAGCAGCACCACGCAATCGACCAGCTTCTGCTTGAACTGATCGACACTGTCGCGCAAGGTTTTCGCATCGGCGCCATCCAGACGAGCGGCGATCACCTTGATGCCTTGGACATCCAGTGCATTGGCGGCAAGGTCGCCGGTGGCGGCACTCGCAGCTTTCGCTTTCAGAGCTTCGAGCTCGCGTTCGAGCTTCTTCTGGCGCTCGAAAACGGCACGCAATTTCTCGATCACGTCGCCGCCACTGGCCGACAACAGGTGCGCCACTTCGTGCAGACGAGCTTCCTCATCCTTCACGTACGCGAGCGCGCCCGCGCCCGTGAGTGCCTCGATGCGGCGCACGCCTGCGGCGACGCCGCCTTCACTGACGATTTTGAACAAACCGATATCGCCGGTACGTCCGACGTGCGTGCCGCCGCACAACTCGGTCGAGAAGTCGCCCATCTTCAGCACGCGTACCTGATCGCCGTACTTCTCGCCGAACAACGCCATCGCGCCGAAGTCGATTGCGTCCTTGTACGCCATCTGATGCACTTCGGCTTCGACGTTGCGGCGAATCTCGGCGTTGACGATGTCTTCGATCTTTTGCAGTTCCTCGGCCGACAGCGGCTGGAAGTGCGAGAAGTCGAAGCGCAGACGATCCGGCGCGACCAGCGAACCTTTCTGCGTGACGTGCTCGCCGAGCACACCGCGCAAGGCGGCATGCAACAGATGCGTCGCCGAATGATTGAGCACGATGGCCTGGCGGCGCGCGGAATCGACCGAGCCATTGAGCGGCGCGCCTATGCGCAACGGCTTGCCGTTCCAGCGCCCGACATGGCCATGAAACACGCCGGCGAGCTTGACCGTATCACGCACGACGAATTCGCCGTCGGCGTTGCTGAGCAGGCCCGAATCGCCGACCTGCCCGCCCGACTCGGCGTAGAACGGCGTGGTGTCGAGAATCAATGTCGCTTCCGCGCCATCGCGCAATTCTTCTACCTCGCGACCTTCGGCCAGAATGCCGACGACATTGAGCGCATCCGCATCGAGCGCACCGTAGCCCAGGAATTGCGTGGGCTTGATACGCGTTACCAGGTCCGCAGACATCGAGGCCTTGCTTTCGAACTGACTGGCGGCGCGCGCGCGTACGCGCTGCTCGTTCATGGCTTTTTCAAAACCGGCCGTGTCGATGGTCAAGCCCCGCTCGCGCGCGATGTCGGCGGTCAAATCGACAGGAAAGCCGTACGTATCGTACAGACGAAACGCGTCGACGCCCGGAATCTCCTTGCCGCTGCGTCCCGCGACTTCATCGAACACCTTCATGCCGTTTTCGAGCGTTTCGCCAAAGCGCTCCTCTTCGGCCAGCAGCGCTTTTTCCACAATGCCGCGTTTTGCCGACAGTTCCGGATACGCTTCACCCATTTCGGCGACGAGCGTGGGGACAAGCTTGTGGAAGAACGGCTGTTTCTGACCGAGCATGTAGCCGTGGCGCAGCGCGCGGCGGATGATCCGGCGCAGCACGTAACCGCGACCCTCATTCGACGGCAGCACGCCGTCGACTATCAGGAACGAACAGGCGCGGATGTGATCGGCAATGACGCGTAGCGATTTATTGGCCAGATCCTGCGTGTGCGTCAGCTTCGCTGCTTCGCGGATCAGGTGCTGGAACAAATCGATTTCGTAATTGGAATGCACGTGCTGCAGCACGGCGGCGAGGCGCTCAAGCCCCATGCCGGTATCGACGCACGGTGCCGGCAATTTCGACAGCGTGCCATCAGCGGCGCGGTCGAACTGCATGAACACGAGATTCCATATCTCGATAAAGCGGTCGCCGTCTTCATCCGGCGACCCCGGCGGACCACCCGGAATCTCGGCGCCATGGTCGTAGAAGATTTCCGTGCACGGACCACACGGACCGGTATCGGCCATCTGCCAGAAATTGTCCGATGCGTACGGTGCGCCCTTGTTGTCGCCGATGCGCACGATGCGCTCGGCCGGCAAACCGATCTCCTTGTGCCACAAATCGAACGCTTCATCGTCGGTGTGATAAATCGTGACGAGCAGACGGTCTTTCGGCAATTTGTATACTTGCGTCAGCAGTTCCCACGCCCAGACGATCGCTTCGCGCTTGAAGTAATCGCCGAACGACCAGTTGCCGAGCATTTCGAAGAACGTGTGATGACGTGCGGTGTAGCCGACCGAATCCAGGTCGTTGTGCTTGCCGCCCGCGCGCAGGCAGCGCTGCACGTCGGCGGCGCGCACGTACGGCAGTTTCTCGCTGCCGAGAAACACGTTCTTGAACTGGACCATGCCGGAATTCGTGAATAGCAGGGTCGGATCATTGCCGGGCACGAGCGGCGCAGAAGGCACGATCGTGTGGCCCTTGGACTTGAAGAAGTCGAGAAACGTCTGACGGATTTCGGCGCTGGTTTTCATCGGGACGAATCTCAGTAGCAAAAATAGTTCGTCATTCCCGCGAACGCGGGAATCCAGTGTCTTTCACTATGCTGCCAGAGGCGCTGGATCCCCGCTTCCGCGGGGATGACGGCTGCGGGTCAGTCCGATTCGTTTGTTGACTCGTCCAACCCGACAGCGCGGGTTACGGATTGTACAGTGGCGGCGTCAAAGCCGCGACGCAAGAGGAAATTCGCGCGCTTGACCCGTTCGGCGAGATTCTCCGGTTTGGCACCGTAACGACGGCGTACCAGCTCGCGTATCAGCGTCGGCCAATCCGGATCGGCGGCGTCGATCAGCGCGCGCGCTTTCGCCTCGGCAATACCATGCGTTTTCAATTCGGCGATGATCCAGCGCGGCCCATAACCTTGCGCGATACGCGAACGCACGAGCATCTCGCCGAAGCGCGCGTCGTTCTGGAAATCCTTCGCTTGCAGATCAGCCAGTGCCGATGCGCTTTCTGTCGCATCCAGACCTTTGCGCGCGAGCTTGGATTTGAGTTCGCGCGCGGAGTGCTCGCGGCGCGCGAGCAGCGTCAGCGCCTTTTCGTAGGCGCTGACGCTGTTTTTTTCTTCACGTCGGCGAGCCATCACTCGCCTCAGCTATCAACATCAGGCTTCTTCGAGCTCCGCAGCCGGCGCCGCTACCGCGACCTTGCCTGGCTGTAACACCGCGCGCAGTTTGTCCTCGATTTCCTTGGCGATGGCCGGATTTTCCCTGAGGTACTGGCGGGCATTGTCCTTGCCCTGGCCGATGCGTTCGCCGCCGTAGCTGTACCAGGCGCCGGACTTTTCGACGATGCGGTTGTCGCTGCCCATCTCGATCAGCTCGCCTTCGCGGCTGATGCCTTCGCCGTACAGTATTTCAGTGACGACCTGCTTGAACGGCGGCGCGAGCTTGTTCTTGACCACTTTGATCTTGGTCTGGTTACCGACGATTTCCTCACCCTTCTTCACCGCGCCGATGCGGCGGATATCCAGACGTACCGATGCGTAGAACTTGAGCGCGTTGCCGCCGGTCGTCGTTTCCGGATTCTGACCCGGCATCATCATGCCGATCTTCATGCGCAACTGGTTGATGAAGATGACCATCGTGTTGGAACGCTTGATGTTGCCGGTGAGCTTGCGCAGCGCCTGCGACATCAGGCGCGCCTGCAGGCCGGGCAGCTGATCGCCCATCTCGCCTTCGATTTCCGCGCGCGGCGTCAGCGCGGCGACCGAGTCGATCACGACCACGTCGACCGCACTCGAGCGCACCAGCATGTCGGCGATTTCCAGCGCCTGTTCGCCGGTGTCCGGCTGCGACAGCAGCAAGTCCTCGACTTTCACGCCAAGCTTCTCGGCGTAGGTCGGATCGAGCGCGTGTTCGGCGTCGATGAACGCGCAGGTGCCGCCAAGCTTCTGCGCCTGCGCGATGACCTGCAGCGTCAGCGTGGTTTTGCCGGAGGATTCCGGCCCGTAGACCTCGACGACGCGGCCGCGCGGCAGGCCACCGATGCCGAGCGCGATGTCGAGCATCAGCGAGCCGGTCGGAATCACATCGACCACGTCGACGGCGCGATCGCCCATGCGCATGACCGTGCCCTTGCCGAACTGCTTTTCGATCTGGCTCAATGCGGCCGAGAGCGCTTTACGCTTGTTGTCGTCCATTGCGGAATTACCTCTGTTTGATGACGTTGGCGGGCAGCTTGAGTGCCGTCCGTCTCAGAACCTGCGATGGACGAATTCTCTCACAGCGGCCGCTGCGCCGCATGCGCAAATCGCGCGTCAGCTTGTCAGAATTTTCTGAACGCCGCGCAGCGCCGCGGCGACGGTCTGACGGCGCACGGATTCACGATCGCCGTCGAAATGAAAGAGTTCCGCATGCGCATAGCCGCCGCGCCGTTTCCAGCCGATCCAGACCGTGCCGACAGGTTTGTCGGCGGTGCCGCCACTCGGGCCGGCGATACCGGTGACGGCGACAGCAACCGTCGCACCGTAGCGCGCGAGCGCGCCGGAGACCATTTCGATCACGGTTTCGCGGCTGACCGCGCCGTATTGTTCCAGCGCTTCCGGACGCACGCCGAGCAGCGCTTCTTTCGCCTCATAGCTGTAAGCCACGACTCCGCACTCGAACCACGAGGAAGAGCCGGCGACATCGGTCAACGTCTTGGCGATCCAGCCGCCGGTGCACGACTCGGCCGTGACGAGCGTGGCGCCGCGTTGCGAAAATACAGTCGCGATCGACTGCGCCAATTCGTGCAGCGCGGTATCGCCGACGATTTCTGTGTTGGACATGTAACGTATCCGCTATCAGCAGAGATGCGGATAATGCCATACCTTAAAAAAGCGCTGTCGGTTTCGCCATCGGCCTGGACTCGTTTCGCGCGAAACCAGGCCTTTCGACGTTACGGCTCGAAGCCGTTCGCGAAGATCGCATCGCCGATGTGCAGTTCGTGGATGCCTTCGGCACCGCCGGCGAGAACGTGGCCCGCGGCTGTCGGATCAACAATGATTCCCGTGATCGAGGGATTGCGCAGACCGCTACCGTATGCCACCCAGTTTGCACCAGCGTCGCTGCTGCGGAAGATGCCACCGGGTTGTGCCGCGTCCTCATACGCACAACCGGCCCATACAACTTGACCGTCGGACGGAGCAGCTGCCAGGTCGGAGATATTGCAGCTTGGCAAACCAGATGAACTGGTGGCCCAGGTTGCACCGTAGTCAGTGGATTTGTATACACCGCCGGGATAACCGCCCGTATGGTTCTGACTGACAAATACTGTGCCCGGTGTCGCACCAACCGTCACGTGAGAGGCCGAATCGTCGGTGATTCCCGTTCCGGCCGTCCAGTGATAACCACCGTCGTCGCTGTAGTAGACGCCGCCTTTGCACGGCAGGCTCGAATTGCTTTGACAGGCGGCCGGCAGCGGGGATCCCGCATCCAGACCATTGAAGATCGTTGCATAGAATCGCGTGCCGCCGCCGGATTTCGGCCCGGCCGCAAGCCCGATCAGCACGAGCGACGGATTGTTGGCGAATGGCAGGCCGCCGAATGAACCCGGAGACCCGACCGAATTGATCCAGTTGACGCCGGCGTTGGCGCTGACTTCCATTCGAATATTGCTTGCGGCCAACACTCTATTGCCATCATTCGGATCGAACACGACGCTGCGCACATTGTTGAAGCTCAGACCGGCATCGTCGATCCGCGCCCAGGTTTGGCCAGCGTCGTTGCTACGCCACAGGCCGCGTGTCTGCTCGCCGCCGATGTTGCCCTGCTTGAGTCCCGCGGCAATCACCACACTGGAATTGCTCGGTGAAAAAGCGAAGGCGCGCAGTGCGCCGGGGTTCATGCCGGTGGACGACCATGCCCACGTCGAGCCGCCATCCGTGCTGCGGTAGACGGCACCGATGTTGGAAGGGTCGGCGGAACCGGCCAGCACGACACCCGTATTGCCGGGCTGAAAAGCGAATGTGCGCACGTTCAGGCCGTTGTAGCCGGCGTTGATCGCGGTCCAACTCGCAGCGCTATCCACACTCTTGTACACGCCGCCACTGGTGGTTGCGGCATACAAGGTGCCGTCGCTGGCCTGGGTCAGGCTGTCCACTTCGTCGTAGGGCTTTACACCACTGTTGCGCGGTCCCATCTGCACCATGCCGGAACTCGTCAGCACGGGCGGAGCAGTGCCGCCCTTGAACACGCCCCACGTCGTGGCGAAGTAGACCACGTCTTGCGTGAGCCTATCGAACAAGATCGCGCGCGGTTCGCCGCCGCCGGTCGTTTCCGGCGCGATGACAAAGTTGTTCGTGCTCGCTGTACCCCAGGTGAGGCCGGCGTCGTGGGAAACCCAAACTTCGCCGCCACTGTCGAGCGTGGAATATCCGGACTCCGGCGCGGAAAGCGCCGCAACCGTCATGGCGTCGAACGGATTCTGCGCGATGTCGACGAATACGAGCGGTAACGAAGCCGTGCCCCCAGACTGGATCACCGGCACCGGGCCGGCGCCAAACGTGACGCCGCCATCGCTGCTGCGGAATACCTTCGCGACACCGTTGTTGTCCGGCCCGCCGGCGATGAAAATCAGATCGGCGTTAGTCGGCGATGCGCGTACGAGGCGCATGTTGGCGCCCGCAGTCAGTGCGCTCTGCGTCCAGTTGGCGCCGAGATCATTGCTGATCCACAGACCGCCGCGCAGATCGCTGTTGGTGGGATCTTCAGGATCCACCGTTGCATACACGCGCGTGCCTGATGCTGCCGACGTCGCCAGACTGGACACCATGTTGCCCATCGCGACGCTCGTGACATTGACCCAGGTGACGCCACCGTCGGTGGATCGTGCTACGTAGCCGCCGGAGTTGATGAACGTCGCGGAGGATGTCGTGGCAATGGCACCAAGAAACGGTGTCGGTGCGCCGGTGTTGGAGTAATCCCAGGCGCTGGACAACGCGTTGTAACGGAATGTGCCGGCGATTCCGCCTGCCAGCGGCTTTTGGCTGACCTGATCGATGCCGACCTGGTACGCATAACCGCCATTGGGCCCGCGCAGATACCATTGATCGACGGTTTGAGCCACCGCAAGGTTTGCGACGGCAAGCGAAAGCAGCGCGCCGGAAGCACGATGAAAAATTCGCATTGATGACTCCCCTGGTTTTTATATCCGCCCCTACGGACACGGTCCGATTCTGCGCCAGCTTCCGCCGCATGCGCAAGGAAAAGATCGACCGCTGCGCAAAGCGCGAGTCCACTACAATGTCGCTAGCGGAATTTCGTGCGGAAATTCCATCAACACTCTCGCCCATGCCGCCCCGATGAACGATCTCGCGCAGCACACGCCCCTGATGCGCCAATACTTCGCCGCGAAGGCGGAGTATCCCGATACGCTGGTTTTTTTTCGCATGGGCGATTTCTACGAGCTGTTCTATGATGACGCGCGCAAAGCCGCGCGCCTGCTCGACATCACGCTGACCCAGCGCGGCGCATCGGCAGGCGCGCCGATTCCGATGGCCGGCGTGCCATATCACGCCGTCGAAGGTTACCTGGGCCGATTGATCAAGCTCGGTGAGTCGGTGGCGATCTGCGAACAGATCGGCGACCCGGCACTGGCGAAGGGCCTGGTCGAACGCAAGGTCGTGCGTGTCGTCACGCCAGGCACAGTCACCGATGAAGCGCTACTCGAAGAACGTCGCGACAATCTGCTGCTCGCGATCGCCGCAGGCAAATTTTCGTTTGGGCTCGCCTGGGTCGATCTTGCCGGCGGACGTTTCCTGCTCAGCGAAGTCGGCGACGCTGAAGCGCTGGCATCGGAACTCGCTCGGCTCGCGCCTGCCGAGACACTGATCGCCGAGGATGTCGCGTGGCCCGCATTCGTCAGCGAATTGCCGGGATTGCGCAAACGCGCGCCGTGGCATTTCGATACAGAAACCGCCGCGCGCCAGCTGGGCACATTCTTCAAGACGCGCGATCTGAGCGGCTTCGGTTGCGACGGCATGCCGCTTGCGATAGCCGCGGCCGGCGCGCTGCTCGGCTACGTCGAAGAAACGCAGAAATCGGCGCTGCCGCACCTGTCCAGCCTCGCGGTGGAAAATGCCGGCGAGACGATCGCGCTCGACGCCGCGACGCGCCGCAACCTCGAACTCGACACGCATCCGAGCGGGCGCAGTGAACACACCCTGCTCGGCGTGATCGACCGCACCATCACGCCGATGGGCGCGCGCGCGCTGCGACGCTGGTTGCATCGACCGCTGCGGGATCACGCCGTGCTGCGCACGCGCTACCAGGCAATCGATTCGCTGGTTGGGCAGCGTCGTTTCGAAAGCCTTCGCGAAGTGTTGCGTGGCATCGGCGATCTGGAGCGCATCCTCGCGCGTGTAGCGCTGCGTTCCGCGCGCCCGCGCGACCTTTCGACGTTGCGCGACGGCTTGCTCGCCGCGCCGCGCATACGCGAATCGATCGCGGCGTGTGACAGTCCACTGCTGCACGAATTGCTCGCTTCGCTGGGCGAACACGCCGACACGGCAATGCATCTTTCCGGCGCGGTGCTCGATCAGCCGCCGGCACTGTTGCGTGACGGCGGCGTGATCCGCAGCGGGTTTGATGCGGAACTCGATGAGCTGCGTCTGCTGTCGACGAACGCCGATCAATTCCTCGTCGAACTGGAAGAACGCGAAAAATCCGCCACGGGAATCGCGACGCTGAAAGTCGGTTACAACAGCGTGCACGGTTATTACATCGAGATCAGCAAGGGCCAATCAGACAAGGCACCGACCCATTACACCCGGCGCCAGACGTTGAAAGGCGCTGAGCGCTACATTACCGAGGAACTGAAAACATTCGAAGACAAGGTGCTCTCCGCGCGCGAGCGCTCGCTGATGCGCGAACGCGCGCTGTACGAAGGCTTGTTGGATTATCTCGTCGCGCGACTGGAACCGCTCAAGCGTGCCGCCGCTGCGATGGCCGAGTTCGACGTGCTGGCAAATCTTGCCGAGCGCGCAGACGCGCTGAACTGGAAAGCGCCGAATCTGAGCGACGCGGCCGGCATCCACATCGTGCGCGGACGACATCCGGTCGTCGAGCAGGTGCGCAAGGAGCCATTCGAACCGAACGATCTGGTGTTTGATGACGCACGCCGCATGCTGATCATCACCGGCCCGAACATGGGCGGCAAATCGACCTACATGCGGCAGAACGCCCTGATTATTCTGCTGGCGCATGTCGGCAGCTGCGTGCCGGCGGATTCGGCAACGATCGGTCCGATCGACCGCATTTTCACGCGCATCGGCGCCGGCGATGACCTGTCGCGCGGGCAATCCACGTTCATGGTCGAGATGAGCGAGACCGCGAACATCCTGCACAACGCAACTGCGTCCAGTCTGGTGCTGATGGACGAAGTCGGTCGCGGCACCAGCACGTACGACGGCCTCGCGCTCGCGCAGGCGTGCGCAGTGCAGCTCGCCACGCACAATCGCGCGTTCACGCTGTTCGCGACCCACTACTTCGAACTGACCGACCTCGCGGCGCAACATTCCGGGATCGCCAACGTGCATCTGGACGCGATTGAATACGGCGACGATCTCGTGTTCATGCACGCGGTGAAAGAAGGCCCCGCCAATCGCAGCTTCGGTTTGCACGTCGCCGCGATCGCCGGCGTGCCGAAGCCTGTGATCGCGCAAGCGAAGAATTATCTGCAGGCGCTGGAGAATCGGCACGTTGTCGTCGAGCATGCTGTTGCGCAGCCGGATGCTTCGCCGCAACTTGGCTTGTTCGCCCAGCCGTCGGCGAGTGAAATTGCGCTGCGCATGCTCGATCCGGATTCGATGACGCCGAAAGAAGCATTGGAAGCGCTGTATCAGCTGAAGAAACTCATCTGATCGCGCCGCGATTCACGAAAGCACAACAATCGCAACGTCGTCGCCGATTATGCTCGCCTCCTCACACATGGGAGACGCCGATGTTTCGTCAGCCGTTCCGTCTGGTTTTCGGAATCACCTGCGCACTCGCGTTCGACGTCTGCACGGCACAACAGCCGGACGCGTCACTGGATATCTACGCCAAACCAGGTGAGCTCGTGTCCGTGGGCAATAACCGGCACCTCAATCTGCGCTGCAGCGGCAAAGGATCGCCGACAGTCATTCTCGAAAGCGGCAACAATGCCGATTCCATGGCTTGGCTCAAAGTGCAACCGGAGATCGCCAGGTTTGCGCGCGTATGCTCCTACGATCGCGCCGGTACCGGATTCAGCGACGGCGGACCACCGCCGCGTAATGTCGATGCCCATGCGGATGATCTATTCGCAATGATCCGTGCGGCGCATATCGCCACGCCGGTCATCCTGGTTGGACATTCTTACGGCACGAACATCGTGCGCCGATTCGCCGACAAGCATGCCGCCGATGTCGCCGCGCTGGTCCTGCTCGATCCGCCGCCGCAGAACGTCGGCGAGTTTTCACCGGGATTCGACAAGGCCGACGATGAGCAGCGCAGTGCGATGCTGACCGTCGTGCGGCAGTGCGAGAAAGGCGCACGCGACGGCAAGCTCGATGCGCCGCCGCCAGAACTCAAGGATTGCCTGCGCCCGCCGAATCCGCAGTTCAGCACTGCGCTGAATGCCGCCATTCATGCCAACAAGACGCGCCCGTCGTTTTGGCAAACGATCATCTCGATCAGCGAAACCAATCGAGATCTGTACAAACAGCCGGTGTCGAAAACCGAATCGCACGGCTCGACCCCGCTGCTGATTCTGCAACCCGATGCACCGTTCGAAGACGCACCACCGGAAATTCGCAAGCCCATGGAAGCCGCGCGCCAGAGGACGCAAAAAGCGATCGCGGCGACATCGACGCGCGGCAGGATCATTCCCGTCGCGCATTCATCGCATGATGTGCAGGTCGATCGCCCCGACGCCGTGGTCGAGGCGGTTCGCTCAGCGACGGCGCCGCAAAAACTCGCGCAGAACCCTTGATTCAGACGATCAATGCATTGACCCGTCGCACATACGCGGCCGGGTCTTCGAGCGCCACGCCTTCGAGCAATTGCGCCTGATCGAGCAGCAACAGCGCGATGTCTTCGGCGCGTTTGGCGTCGCTCTCGCCTTCCAGACGCTTGAGCAACGCGTGCGCCGGGTTGATCTCGAGGAACGGCTTGGAGGGCGGTACTTGCTGTCCGGCCTGCTTGAGCAGGCGCTGCATCGCCAGACCCATGTCGTGTTCGTCGAGCACGATGCACGCGGGTGAGTCGGTCAGACGCGCGCTGACGCGCACGTCGCGCACGCGGTCGCCGAGCAGGTCCTTGAGTTTCTTGACCACGCCTTCGGCGGCTTTTTCGGTTTCTTTGCGCTGTTCCGCGGTCGTGCCGCCAAGTTTGTCGAGTTCCAGATCGCCCTTGGCGATGTTGCGCAGCTTCTTGCCGGCGTATTCGTTGAGATAGCCCAGCATCCAGTCGTCGATGCGGTCGTACATCAGCATCACTTCGACGTTGTTCGCCTTCAGCGCTTCCAGTTGCGGGCTTCCTTTCGCCGCGGCATAGCCGTCGGCGGTGAGGAAATAGATCGAATCCTGGTTCGCGACCATGCGGCCGATATAGTCGTCGAGCGAAACGGTTTGCGCGGCGCCCTCGGATTTCGTCGAAGCGAACCGAAGCAGCTTGGCAATGCGTTCCTTGTTGGCGAAGTCCTCGGCGAGGCCTTCCTTGAAAATATTGCCGAACTGGTTCCAGAACGTCGTGAACTTCTCGGGCTCGTCCTTGGCCAGCTTGTCGAGCAGGTCGAGCACGCGACGCGTGCACGCGCCTTTGAGCTTTTCCAGATTGCGATTCTGTTGCAGGATTTCGCGACTGACGTTGAGCGGCAGATCCTCGGAATCGACGACGCCGCGCACGAAACGCAGGTAAGCCGGCAGGAGTTGCTCGGCCGCGTCCATGATGAAGACGCGCTTGACATACAGCTTCAGGCCCTTGCGCTCGTCGCGCCCGCCCATCATCAAATCGAATGGCGACTGCGCCGGCAGATACAGCAGCGAGGTGAAGTTCTGGTTGCCTTCGACGCGATTGTGCGTCCACGCCAGCGCGTCATTGAAGTCGTGACTGATGTGCTTGTAGAAATTCTGGTAATCCTCGTCCTTGAGCTCGGCTTTGGGACGCGTCCACAGCGCGGACGCCTGATTCACCACTTCCCATTCCTCGGTCGGCTTGCCGTCCTTCTCCTTCGACATGCGGATCGAAAAGCCGATGTGATCCGAATAGCGCGCAACCAGACTGCGTACCTGCCAGCTCTGCAGGAATTCGTCTTCATCGGACTTGAGGTGCAACGTGACTTGCGTGCCGCGACCGGCCTTCTCCACGGTTTCCAGCGTGTACTCGCCGGAACCGGACGACTCCCAGCGCACGCCTTCCGTGCCGCCGGCGCGACGCGTCGTTAGCGTTACATTGTCGGCGACCACGAAAGCGGAATAGAAGCCGACGCCGAATTGACCGATCAGATTGGCGTCCGCTTTCTGGTCCGTGGAGAGCGCTTCAAGGAACTTGCGCGTACCCGAGCTGGCGATCGTGCCGATGTTGGCGACCACCTCCTCGCGTGACATGCCGATGCCGTTGTCGCAAATCGTGATCGTGCGCGCGTCCTTGTCAATGCTGATGTCGATGTGCAGGTCGGCGTCGCCGGCAAGCAGTTCGGGCTTTCCGATCGACTCGAAACGAAGCTTGTCGCAAGCGTCCGATGCATTTGAGATCAGTTCGCGCAGGAAAATTTCCTTGTGCGAATACAGCGAGTGCGTGACCAGGTGGAGCACCTGGGCTACTTCGGCTTCGAATTTGCGGGTTTCGGCGGTCGTGCTCATGCAAGTGATCCAGTTGATTGCAGGCTGCCTTCCGAATAGGGACGGCTGCGAACAAATTCAAGCGTGAAGAAAACGTGATCCGATTCAGCGCACGTATCGTCCGCCCGGGCTAGCCTGCCAATGCCGTTTTGGGGACGGCGGAAACCAGACTACCCACGAGGAACACTGACGATGCGTACGACACTTCTTCCAATTCTTGCCGCCTTCGCCTGCGCGGCGCCCGCATGGGGCGCCGCTCACGGCAATTCAGGCAACAACCACGGTGCGATGGTTTCGCAAGCCGCGCATGACGCCAAAGCGAATGGCCAACCGGTCGGCCCGGCCGTACGCGACGTCGCGCGCAGCAATTCGCAAGGCCCGAGTCACGCCAGTGCGAACGGCATTGCACACGCGAACAGTCATTCTGTGCTTTACGGTGCGACCAGCACGAAGCAGACGGGCAAGGGACACGCCAAGAAGATCAAGACCCACGGCAATCATTGATCGCCCGTAGAAAATCCTGAAGTTCAGAAAAGACAAAGCGGCCGTCATTGCTGACGGCCGCTTCGTTGACGAGGAGCACAGACGCGACTCAATGCTCCAAGGCTCGTTTACTCGCGCTTGGACAAATCTTCCTGAATGCGCGCTGCTTTGCCTTCCAGGCCACGCAGGTAATACAGCTTCGCGCCGCGCACTTTGCCGCGACGCTTCACGCTCACCGAGTCGATCGCCGGGCTATGCGTCTGGAACACGCGCTCCACGCCGGTGCCATGCGAAATCTTGCGCACGGTGAACGCGGAGTTGAGGCCGGCATTCTTCTTCGCGATGCACACGCCTTCATAGGCCTGCACGCGCTCGCGATTGCCTTCCTTCACCTTGACGTTGACGATGACCGTATCGCCAGGCCCGAAGTCGGGCAGCGTGCGGGTCATTTGCTCGGATTCAAATTGCTGGAGGATGTTCATGACTTCACTCTTCTAAGGTCAGGATTATACGCTGGTGTTGCGGCCGATTTGCGGCCGATTTTATTAAAATTTTGTATCTGATTGAAATTCAAGTAAAAGTTGTTGGTCCTCTCGACCAAGCTCGAGCTTGGCCAGCAAGTCCGGCCGACGTTGCCACGTCCGCCCCAGGGCCTGTTTCCGGCGCCAGCGGCGGATGGCCGCGTGATCGCCCGAGGTCAGTACCTGCGGCACCGCACCGAGTTCGTGGTGCTCCGGTCGCGTGTAATGCGGGCAGTCCAGCAGCCCTGCGGAAAACGAATCCTGCTGCGCCGACTGCGCGTCATTCAACGCGCCTTCCTGCAAGCGACCGATCGCGTCGATCACCACCGCTGCCGCCAACTCGCCACCCGAGAGCACGTAATCGCCGATCGACAGTTCCTCGTCGACCTCGTGCTGCAACAAACGCTCGTCCACGCCTTCATAACGCCCGCACAGCAGGATCAAACGCTCGCGCTGCGCCAGCTCGGCCACCTTGGCCTGTTCCAGCCGCGCTCCCTGCGGACTGAGATAAATCACTTTCGCCGGTTCCACTGACGCCGCACGCGCTGCATTCAACGCTGCGCGCAACGGATCGATCAGCATCACCATGCCGGGACCGCCGCCGAACACGCGCTCGTCCACGCGCCGGTACGCATCCGTGGCGTAGTCGCGCGGATTCCACGCGTGCACCGCCAACAAGCCGCGTTCCTGCGCCCGACCCACCACACCGATTCCGGCCCAACCGGTAACGACTTCCGGAAACAGCGTGACCACATCGACGCGCATCAAAACTCCGGGTCCCAATCAACCGTGATGCGACCCGCTTCCAAATCCACTTCCCGCACGAACTGGCCGGTCACATAGGGAATCAGCCGCTCGCGTTCACCGTCGCGAACCACCAGCACATCGTTCGCACCGGTCGCGAACAAGTGACTGAGCTTGCCGAGCGCGACCCCTTCCGTATTGACGACGTCGAGCCCTTCCAGATCGGCCCAATAGATTTCGCCGCGCTTGGGCTTGGGCAGGGCCGAACGTCGAACCTGGATCGCCGCGCCCACCAGTCGCGCCGCCGCGTCGCGATCATTGCAACCCGGCAACTTGCCGATCAGACCCTTGCCCTGTTCGCGCCCTTGCGCCGACTCGACTTCGCGCTCACCGCCTGCAATCGTCAGCAGCCACGGCTTGTAGTCGAAGATGCGCGTGCGCGGTTGCGTATAGGACTCGAGCTTGACCCAGCCATCGACGCCGTGCAGGCCGACGATTTTGCCGACCAGCAGCAGTCGATCGGCCGCCACGAGACGATACTTAAGCGACCGGCTTGGCCTGCTTGCCGGCTTCCTTCGCCAGCCAGCGCACCTTGTCCGACAACTGCGCGCCCTTGGCCACCCAGGCCTTGAGCTTTTCGCTGTCGAGCTGCAGGCGCACATCCTTGCCTGCGGCAACCGGGTTATAGAAACCCAGGCGCTCGATGTTGCGGCCGTCGCGCGGATTGCGCTGATCGGTGACGACGATGTGATAGAACGGACGGCCTTTGGCGCCGCCGCGGGAAAGACGAATCTTGACCATGTTTATTTACCGTTGAATTTATCGGGTACTGTTGTGTCACGATCTGACGGACGCGAAAGACGCGTCGAAGCCCAAACGGGCGAACTGCAGAGCCGTGAACCGCACATTGTATAGATGTTTTGGCAAAAACGGAAGCCCGACAGGGGCTTAGGACGCGTCTGCTCAGCGCGGCATCATTCCGGGTGGGATTCCGCCACCACCGCCCATGCCTTTCATGGCCGCGCCCATCTGCCGCATCAGGCCTTTCACGCCGCCGGCGGACAGCTTCGACATCATTTTTTCCATCTGCATGTATTGCTTGAGCAGGCGGTTGACGTCGGCGGGCTGCGTGCCGGAGCCCCGCGCGATGCGCGCCCTGCGCGAGCCATTGAGCAGGTCCGGATGGCGACGTTCCTTTTTCGTCATCGAATTGATGATCGCGACCATGCGATGTACTTCGCGGTCATTTACTTTCGACTTGACGTTTTCCGGCAGATTGCCGACGCCCGGCAATTTGTCCATCAGCGTCGCCAGGCCGCCCATGTTGAGCATCTGCGTAAGCTGGTCGCGCATGTCGTTCATGTCGAAGCGCTTGCCCTTGATGACTTTCTCGGCGAGCTTCTGCGCTTTTTCCTTGTCGACGTTCTGCTCGACCTGTTCGACCAGCGAGAGCACGTCGCCCATGCCGAGAATGCGCTGGGCCAGACGATCGGGATGGAACGCGTCGAGGCCATCGGGTTTTTCGCTGACGCCGATGAACTTGATCGGCCGGCCGGTGATGTAACGCACCGAGAGCGCCGCGCCGCCGCGCGCATCGCCATCGGTCTTGGTCAGGATCACGCCGGTCAGTGGCAACGCTTCAGCGAATGCCTTGGCCGTGTTCGCCGCGTCCTGGCCGGTCATCGCATCGACGACGAACAGCGTTTCGATCGGATTGAGCGCCGCGTGCAGCGCCTTGATCTCGGCCATCATTTCGGCGTCGATCGCCAGGCGTCCTGCGGTATCGACGAGCAGCACGTCGGCAAAATTCTTCTTCGCGGCATCGACCGCGGACTGCACGATCGCGACCGGGTCCTGATCGCCGGCGCTCGGATGAAATAGCACGCCGACCTGCTCGGCAAGCGTGCGCAGCTGCTCGATCGCCGCCGGACGATAAACGTCGGCGCTGACCACCATCACTTTCTTCTTCTTGCGATCCTTGAGGAACTTGGCGAGCTTGGCGACCGTGGTCGTCTTTCCCGCGCCCTGCAGACCGGCCATCAGAACGACTGCGGGCGGCGGGCAGTTCAGATTCAAATCGCTGTTCGCCGTGCCCATCACCGCGGTGAGTTCGTCGCGCACGACTTTCACCAACGCTTGACCGGGAGTCAGGCTCTTGAGCACTTCCTGGCCGACTGCGCGCACTTGCACGCGCTGGATCAGCGCCTGCACCACTGGCAGGGCAACATCAGCTTCGAGCAGGGCGATGCGCACTTCGCGCAGCGATTCGCGGATGTTGGCTTCGGTCAGGCGCGCGCGTCCGCGCAGGCGCTCGATCGTGGTGGACAGGCGTTGGCTCAGGGATTCGAACATGATGCGGTATCGATGAATCGGACAGTCGTCGATTATACCGGCAGACGAGAGACGCAGCCGCGTTTGTCCGGTCTCTCGTCACTCGCCCGCCCCTATGCCACACTTGTCGCATGCTGACTCAAACCCTTGCCGTCGCGGCGGCTGCGCTGTATCTGATTGCCGCCGCCCTGCTCGCGCGGCCCCTGCTGCACCGCAAGGCCCTGCCGAAAGCGATCACGTTCGGGCTCGCCAGCATCGCCACATTTGCCCACATCGCGATTCTCGTCGGCATGCATCGCGGCGGGGTGGACCTGCATTTCTTCGCCGCGTTGTCGCTGGTCGGCGCGTGCGTCGCCGCATTGTGTCTGCTGGTCAATCTCGCGCGGCCGGTGGCCACGCTCGGCGTTATCGTATTTCCGCTCGCGGCTGCGCTGCTGTTGACCGACGTTTTCCTCGCGCCGGCCACGCGACCGCTGCCGATCGAATGGCAAATCAAGCTGCATGTCGTGTTCGCGATGCTCGGCTACAGCGTGCTCAGTGTCGCCGCGCTGCTCGCCATCCTGCTCGCCATCCAGGAGCACTCTCTGCGCCGCCACGACTTCAGCGGATTCGCCATGGCGCTGCCACCTCTGACGCTGACGGAAGGGTTGATGTTCCAGCTGATCGGCGCCGGGTTCGTGCTGCTCACGCTGACCTTGCTCAGCGGCATCCTGTTCGTCGCCAACCTTTTCGATCAGCATCTGATTCATAAAACCGTGCTGTCGATCGCCGCGTGGCTGGTATTCGGCGCGCTGCTGTTCGGGCGCTGGCGCTATGGCTGGCGCGGCCGCCGTGCGGTCCGCCTCACGTTGTCCGGCATGGCGCTGTTGCTGCTCGCATTCTTCGGCAGCCGTTTCGTGCTGGAACTGGTCCTGAAACGCGTGCCTTGATCGCCGTGGCAAACCGTGTGCAGAATCAACACATGAACCTGCCGGAAAAACCCGACGAACGCCGTCGCTTCCAGCGTTTTGCCTTCGAAGGCACGGTGAAGCTGTATTCGGACAAGGCGATGTGGGAAAGCAAACTCGCCGATATTTCGCTCAAAGGCGTTCTGATCGAACACCCGGTTGCCTGGAACGGCAAAATCGGTTCGAGCTACCGCATGGATCTGCGCATCAACAACAGCGTCATCATCAGCATGGGCGT
>Ga0207657_10002747_pt1 | contig 18952 bp, 10 predicted proteins | sample KBSC33metaG_FD_184316 | JGI IMG/M metagenome (GOLD analysis project Ga0207657, IMG submission 184316) | Corn rhizosphere microbial communities from Kellogg Biological Station, Michigan, USA - KBS C3-3 metaG (SPAdes) (version 2) | ecosystem: Host-associated > Plants > Roots > Rhizosphere > Soil ... | reverse complement strand
AGCGCTCCCGATCGATTCTCGCCAGCATCGGGATCACGATGTCGCGTCTGATGCCCAGCAGCTCGCGATACCGGTCTAGCCAGCGTGCGTGCGCGGCGTCCGTACTGGATTGCCAGTCGAGCTTGCTTTGGGCGAACGTCGTCGCCGCTTGCGGATCGGGAATCGCCGCCGCCGACGCGGCATCGGCGAAGCGCGCGAAGCGAGTGAATTCCTCGAGCCTGCCGGCGCGCACCGCCGCGGCCAGCTCCGGCGCGAAGTCGCAGAAGTACAGGAACGGCGTCGTCGCGCCGAATTCCTCGCCCATGAACAACAGCGGCGGCGAAGGCGCCAGCAAAACGATTGCGACCGCCGCGGCGAGCGCCGCGGGCTCGGCGAGCGCAGTCAGCCGTTCGCCGAGAGCGCGATTGCCGATCTGGTCGTGGTTCTGCAGAAAGGAAACGAATGCCGTCAGCGGCAGGCCCGCGGTCGAGCTGCCGCGCCGTCGCCCGCGCAGCGAGGAATACTCGCCCTGGTAGGCGAAGCCGGCCGTGAGGCAGCGGCCCAGCTGCTCGAGCGGCGCATCGGCGTAGTCGACGTAGTAGCCGTCGCGCTCGCCGGTCAGGCAGGTGTGCAGGCAGTGGTGGACGTCGTCGTTCCATTGCGCCGTATAGCGCCGGGCGGTGCCGTCGGCATCGCGCGCAAGAAACGCCGCGGCATTGTCATCGTTTTCCAGGATCAGGTGGACGTGGCGGCCGCCGGCGCACCGCTGTCGCACCGTTGCCGCCAGCTCGTCGAGAAAATGCGGCACCGAGTCGTCGCGGACCGCATGCACGGCGTCGAGGCGCAAGCCGTCGAGGTGAAACTCGTCGAGCCAGTAGAGCGCGTTGTGGATGAAAAAATCGCGCACGACGCGGCTGTCGTCGCCGTCGAAATTGATCGCATGACCCCAGGGCGTGCGGTGGCGCGAGGTGAAAAACTGCGGGGCGTAGCGAGGAAGGTAGTTCCCGACCGGCCCGAAGTGGTTATAGACGACGTCGAGAAACACCATCAGGCCGCGGCGGTGCGCGGCGGCCACCAGCTGCTTCAGCGCGGCCGGATCGCCGTAGCTTGCGTCGGGCGCGAACGGCAGAACGCCGTCGTAGCCCCACCCGCGCGTGCCGCTGAAATCGCCGATCGGCATCAATTCGAGCGCGGTAACGCCCAGCGTGCACAGGTGGTCGAGCTTCGCCTCGATGGCGGCGAACGTGCCCTCGCGGGTAAACGTGCCGACATGCAACTCGTAGATGACCGCCTCGTCCCAGCGTCGCCCGAGCCAGTCTTCATCGTCCCAGTCGAAGGCGAACGGATCGACGACGGCGCTCGGCCCGTCGACATCCTGCGGGTTGTAGCGTGACGCCGGATCGGGCACCAGCAATTCCTCGTCGATCCGGTAGCGGTAGCGCGTGCCGTGTGCAGCCTCGCGCGTCGTGAGCTCGAACCACCCGCCCGAGGCCGGAGTCAGCGGCAACGGGCGCGATGCGCCGTCGAGGCACAGCCCGACGTGGCGCGCCGCCGGCGCCCAAAGCCGGAAGCGTACTGCGCCGTCGTCGAGGACCATCGCCCCGAAATCCATCTCATGCCGGCGTTTCATCGTCGCCCGGCGTGCTGCACAGCACCGCCATCGAGCGGCCCCGCAACGGATACGGCGCGCCGAACGGCAGCGGCTCGGGCGAGGGCGCGTCGGCGGCGACGGCGGTATCGAGCAGCACGACCCAATGCGTCAGGCGCGGCTTCGGCAGTACAAAAGTGATCGCTTCATGATCCGCGTTCAGCAGCAGCAGCAGGTCGTCGTCGTCGAGCGCATCGCCATGGGCGTCGCTTTCGGCCAAGCCGTGTCCGGACAGGAAAACGCCGAGGCAGCGCGCGAAGCCCTGGTTCCAGTCGTCTCCGGTGACCTCCTGGCCATCGGGATTGAGCCAGGCGATGTCCTTGGCGTCCGCCGCCACGATCGAACGGCCATGAAAGAACGTGCGGCGGCGGAAAAGCGGATGGCCGTTGCGCAACGCGACCAGGCGATGGGTGAAGTCAATCAGGTTCTGCGCCTCCGGCGAGAGCTTCCAGTCGACCCACGACAGCTCATTGTCCTGGCAATAGGCGTTGTTGTTGCCCTGCTGCGTGCGCCCCATCTCGTCTCCGCCGAGGAGCATCGGCACGCCCTGGGACAGCAGCAAGGTGGTGAGGAAATTGCGCTTTTGCTGTTCGCGCAGCGCCCGGATCGCCGGATCGTCGGTCGGGCCTTCGACGCCGCAATTCCAGCTGCGATTGTCGTTCGCGCCGTCGCGCCCGTTTTCGCCGTTTGCCTCGTTGTGCTTTTCGTTGTAGCTGACGAGATCGTGCAGCGTGAATCCGTCGTGCGCGGTGACGAAATTGACGCTTGCCGTCGGGCCGCGGCCGCGGCCCTGGAACAGATCGCTCGATCCCGACAGGCGCGAGGCGAGCTCGCCGATGACGCCGCCGTCCCCCTTCCAGTACGAGCGGACGGCATCGCGATACTTGCCGTTCCATTCGGACCAGCCGGGAGGGAAGTTGCCGACCTGGTAGCCGCCCTCGCCGAGGTCCCAGGGCTCGGCGATCAGCTTGACGTGCGCCAGGTCGGGGTCCTGGCGCACGCAATGGAAAAAACCGCTCTGCTGATCGACCAGGCGATCGGTGCGGCCGAGCGTCGCGGCAAGGTCGAAGCGGAAGCCGTCGACATGCATTTCCGTAGCCCAGTAGCGCAGGCTGTCCATCACCAGCTGCAACGTCGCTGGATGCACGGTATTGAGCGTGTTGCCCGTGCCGGTGTAATCGACGTAATGGCGCGGATTTTCCGCGTCGAGACGATAGTAGACGCGGTTGTCGATGCCGCGAAACGACAGCGTTGGGCCCAGGTGATTGCCCTCGGCGGTATGGTTATAGACGACGTCGAGCAGGACTTCGATCCCGGCCGCGTGCAGCGTCTTGACCATCGTCTTGAATTCGTTGACCGCGTCGCCCGCGGCATAGCGCGTGTCCGGCGCGAAGAAGCCGATGCTGTTGTAGCCCCAGTAATTGCGCAGGCCGCGCTGGACCAGCGCCTGGTCGTCGACGAACTGGTGGACGGGCATCAGTTCGACCGCGGTGACGCCGAGGCGCTGCAGGTGCGCGATCACCGGCGCGGTCGACAGGCCGGCATAGGTCCCGCGCAGCTGAGGGCGGATGGCGGGATGCAGCTGCGTGAAGCCCTTGACGTGCAATTCGTAGATCACCGTGTGTTCCCACGGGGTTTGCGGCCGTATGTCGTTGCCCCAGGTAAACGACGAGTCGATCACCCGGCACTTGGGCATCGCGGACGCGCTGTCGCGCGTGTCGAACGACAGGTCTTCGCGCCGCCCTCCGAGGCGATAGCCGTAATGCGCGTCGGTCCAGCGCAGCGGCCCGGCCACCAGGCGGGCGTAGGGGTCGAGCAACAGCTTGTGCGGATTGAACCTGTCGCCCTGTTCCGGCGCGTACGGACCATGGACGCGGTAACCGTACAGCTGCCCGGGACGGGCCTCGGGCAGATAGCAATGCCAGACGAAGTTCGTGCGCTCGCGAATGTCGATGCGAGCAATCTCCCGCCGGCCCTTCGGATCGAACAGGCACAATTCCACCGCTTCGGCGTTTTCCGAATACAGCGCGAAATTGACGCCGGCGCCGTCCCAGCACGCCCCTAATGGCCGGGGCTTGCCGCGCCAGACGCTGATCGGCGCGGCGGTCGCGTGCTCGCCGGTCTTCACGAAACGGCCGCAGCGACTTGCATGCGTTCGAGCAGACCGGCGATCGGAATGCGGACCCAGTCCGGGCGGGAGCCAAGCTCGTAACGCACTTCGTACAGCGCCTTTTCCAGGACGAACAGGTCGGTCAGCCGCGCCACGTCGACCGGATCGGACGGATAAGAGCTTGCACCGCCCACCGCCCGGGCGTAGGCGGTCAGGAAAGCGGCCGCGGTCTCGCGCTCCCACCGGGTCATGTGCGCGGCGGCGCGACCGCGATCGCCGGGCCTGTCGCCGGTTGCCTCGTCGAGCGCGATGGCCGCGGCGTAGCTGAACGAGCGCAGCATGCCGGCCACGTCGCGCAGCGGCGAATGCTTGCGCCGCCGCTCGTCCATCGGCCGGAACGGCTCTCCCTCGAAGTCGACGACGATGAAGTCATGCTCGACGACCAGCAGCTGGCCCAGGTGAAAGTCGCCGTGAAAACGGGTCTTGGTGAATGTCAGTGTGCGCGGTGCGAGCGCGGCGATCCGGCTCTTTACGCTTTCGCGCATCGCAAGCAGTCGTTCCGCCGCCGCGCGCACCGGCGGTGGAAGATCGCCTTGGCGCTGCGCCAGCTGATCGAAGGTCTGATCGACTTCGGCGACGACGGCGGCGATCCATGCCGCGACGTCATCGGTGGAGACCGGTTCGGGATCGAACGCCGGATCGCCGGAGGTGACAGCAAGCGCGCGGTGCAATTCTCCGGTGCGCTGGCCGATCATCGCGACCAGCGTGAGAAAACTGGCGTGCGGCGTCGACGCGCTCGCGCTCATCGCCGCGGCGCCGGCGGCCGGCGCGGCCGCGGCGGCGCGCGCGGAAGCCGGGGCCTGCACCGGGACGGCGGCGGACGCAACGGTCGTCGCGTCCGCCGCCGGCGCCGCCGCCGGTTCAGGCAGGGCGGCCTGGGCTTCGTCCGGCTCGACCGTAAGCTGCTGATCGAGGAAGCGCCGCAAGTACTCGATGACGTAGTTCCAGCCGCTCCCCTGGTTGTGGATGTACCGCTGCAGCACCGCGAGCGCGGTGGGGCGTCCGGCATCGTCTAAGAACTGCAGCGCACCGAGCACCGGCGCGATGTTCGGGTACGGCGAAACGTCGGTCAGGAATCGTCCGACCTCGATTTCCGGATTGATGCCTTGGCGCAGCCGCCGATAGCATTTGAGCACCAGTTTTTCGTCGAGAATGACGATCGAATTGCTCTGCTCGAATGACGGGTGGCGCGCCGACCGCACTTCGACGCCGGCCGCCTCCGCGAATGCGCCGGTGTGCGTGAACGCCAGCCGGCCGCCGTGGACGGGCAGGACCAGATCGCTGCCCATCGCCTTGACGATGCTGCGGCAGAAAGCGCTGTCCCAGAACGCGTCGTAGACGACGCCGACGCGCGCGTGCTGGCGGACCTGGGCCAGCGTGCAATAGCGCAATGCCGGCATCCGCTCGACGTCGCTGTCTTCCCACGCCAGCGCCAGCGGCAATGCGTAATTCTGCGTTTGACCATCGGCGAACTCGACCTGCGCGAATCCCAGCAGCCAGCTTCCGTCCGGCGTCGTCCATTCGTCCTGCTCGGTCAGACGGGCCGCGACCATCGGCCGCCCCTTGCCGGCGAACCAGCGCCGTGTGGCAAGAAAGTCGGGAAGGATTTGGTGCTCGAGCATCGTGCGCACGCGTACGGCCATCAAGCCGCGGATGTCGCTGGGCTCGCTCGGCTGCGAGGCGAACAGAGCGCGCAGGCCTTCGGGTATCACCAGCACCGGCAGCTCGAGCGGCACCGGCCGCTCGTCGTGCCACTCGGGTCCCTTGGCGTCGGTCGCGAGCACGAACCAGTAGAACCCCCACGACGGCAACGTCAGCAGATAGGTGAGATCGCCGATCGGCGGGAACGGCGTCCGGCCGAGCATTTCGACCGGGATGCGTCCCTTGTATTCCCGCAGGTCGAGCTCGACCGGCTGGCTCGAACGGGAGAGGTTGGCGACACAGAGGATGATCTCGTCCTGGTATTCGCGTACGTACGCGAGGATCTTGCGATTGCCCGGATGCAGGAAGCGGAGGCTGCCGCGGCCGAACGCCGGATGCGCGCTGCGCACGGCGATCAGGCGGCGCATCCATTGCAGCGGCGACGAAGGGCTGCGGCTCTGCGCCTCGACGTTGACCGACTGGAAGCCGTACACCGCATCCATGATCGGCGGCAGATACAGCGACTGGGGATCGGCGCGCGAGAATCCGGCGTTGCGATCGGGACTCCATTGCATCGGCGTGCGCACGCCGTGACGGTCGCCGAGAAACACGTTGTCGCCCATGCCGATTTCGTCGCCGTAATACAGGATCGGCGAGCCGATCGTCGAAAGCAGCAGGCTCTTGAGAAGCTCGATCTTGCGCCGGTTGTTTTCCATCAGCGGCGTAAGCCGGCGGCGTATGCCGACGTTGATCCGCATGCGCTTGTCGGCCGCGTAGGTCCGGTACATGTAGTCGCGCTCCCGCTCGGTCACCATCTCGAGGGTCAGCTCGTCGTGGTTGCGCAGGAAGATCGCCCACTGGCAGTTGTCGGGGATGTCGGGAGTCTGCGACATGATGTCGACGATCGGATGGCGGTCTTCCTCGGCGACGGCCATGTAGATGCGCGGCATCAGCGGGAAGTGATACGCCATGTGGCACTCGTCGCCGTTGCCGAAGTATTCGCGAACGTCCTCCGGCCACTGGTTGACCTCGGCCAGCAGGAAACGGTTCTGGTATCGAGCGTCGAGCTCGGACCGTATGTACTTGAGCACCTCGTGCGTCTCCGGCAGGTTTTCGTTGTTGGTGCCGTCGCGCTCGCACAGGTAGGGAATCGCGTCCAGGCGCATGCCGTCGACGCCCATGTCGAGCCAGTAGCGCATCACCCGGACGACGGCGCGAATGACGTTGGGATTGGCGAAGTTGAGATCCGGCTGATGCGAAAAGAACCGGTGCCAATAGTAGGCGCCGGCGACCGGGTCCCAGGTCCAGTTCGACTTTTCGGTGTCGGTGAAGATGATCCGCGTTTCCGGCCACTTCTTGTCGGTATCGCTCCACACGTAGTAGTTGCGCTTGGACGACTGCGGCGGCGCGCGCCGGGCGGCCTGAAACCAGGGATGCTGGTCGGAAGTGTGGTTGATGACCAGCTCGGTGATGATCTTCAGATGCCGCCGGTGCGCCTCGCGCACGAAGTGGCGGAAATCGGCCAGCGTGCCGTAGTCGGGATGCACGCCGTGGTAGTCGGCGATGTCGTAGCCGTCGTCCTTGAGCGGCGACGGATAGAACGGCAGCAGCCAGAGCGTGTTGACGCCGAGGTCGCGGATGTAGTCCAGCTTTTCGGTCAGCCCGCGAAAGTCGCCGATGCCGTCGCCGTTGCTGTCGTAGAACGCCTTGACGTGCACCTGGTAGATGATCGCGTCCTTGTACCAGAGCGGGTCCTCGAGCGAGGGCTTGGGCTGCGTCGACCCGGTTGCCGGAGCGGTGTCGGCGACGAGTTCGGAATAGGTGTCCATGGTGGCGTCTAGGCGTAGTAGTCGAAGTTCTGTTCCTGGCGCGACTGGCGGCGCACGACGAATATGTGCGCCGGCGAAAAGCCGGGATCGAGCTCGACGTAGTTGCGCGCACCGTGCCACATGTAACGCGCATCGTTCAGCAGATCGTGCACCTGGTACGGCTTGTCGGCGGGTATGCCCAGTCGCTCGAGGTCGAGCGTCACCCAGCCCGACTGCCTGTGGTGATAGTCGAGATTGACGATCGTCACGATGACGTTCGACAAGTCAGCTGTCGACTTGGCGTAGCAGAGCAGCTGGTCGTTGTCGGTCGGCTGGAAGTCGAGCCGCCAATCCTGCTGCAGCGCCGGGTGCTCGCGGCGGATGCGGTTGAGCCGTGCCAACAGCGGCGCCAGGCTGTCGCCGCGGCGCAGGTCCCATTGCCGCAGCTGATACTTTTCCGAATCGAGATATTCCTCGCTCCCGGCTTCGCGCGGCACATGCTCCTGCAATTCGAACGCCGGTCCGTAGACCCCGTAGTTCGCGGCGAGCGTCGCGGCCAGCACGGCGCGCGCGACGAATGCGGGCCTGCCGCCGATCTGCAGCGCTTCCGGCAGGATGTCGGGCGTGTTCGGCCAGGCGTTGGGGCGGAAATAGTCGCGCGAGTCCGACTGCGCGAGCTCGGTGAAATACGCGGTCAGCTCCGCCTTGCTGTTGCGCCAGCTGAAATAGGTGTACGACTGGGTGAAACCGGCCTTGGCCAGCCGGTGCATGATCTTCGGCCGGGTGAAAGCCTCGGCGAGGAAGATCGCGTCCGGATGCGCCTGCTTGATCTCCCCGATCAGCCATTCCCACAGTGCGAACGGCTTGGTGTGCGGATTGTCGACCCGGAAGATGCGCACGCCTTGCGCGATCCAGTAGTCGAAAATCGCTCTGATTTCGCGCCACAGGCCGCGCCAGTCCTCGTTCTCGAAATCGAATGGATAGATGTCCTCGTACTTCTTCGGCGGGTTCTCGGCGAACTGGAGCGTCCCGTCCGGCCGCTGGCGGAACCACTCCGGGTGCGCGCTGATGTACGGATGATCGGGCGAGCATTGCAGCGCGATATCGAGCGCGATGTCGATCCCGACGGCGCGCGCGGCCGCCAGCAGCTGGCGGAATTCCTCGATCGTCCCCAGCTCGCGGTGGATGGCGGTATGCCCGCCGTCCGAGCCGCCGATCGCCCAGGGGCTGCCGCAGTCGTCGAGCGCGGCGACCAGCGCGTTGTTCTTGCCCTTGCGCCGCGACACGCCGATCGGATGGATCGGCGGAAAATAAAGCACATCGAAGCCCATGTCGGCGACGTAGGGGAGGCGCGCTTCGCAATCGGCAAACGTGCCGTGCGTGCGCCCGTCGCCGGCCGAGCGCGGGAACATCTCGTACCAGCTGCTGAACCGCGCGCGCGGCGGATCGACCACGAGTTTCAGCACCGGCTCGAACGTCGTGGCGAGGCTGCGATCGGCGTGGCGCGCGGCGATTTCCGCCAGCGCCGCGTCGAGCGCCGCGGCGCGCCTTGCCTCGAGCGGCTCGTCACCCGCGATCCGGCGCGCCCATTCGCGCAGCGCCTTCGCATCGGCGCCGCGCGCGCGGCGCGCCAGCGCCGCGATCAGCGCGGCGCCGGCCTGGAGTGCGAGGGCGATGTCCTCGGGGCCAACCCAGCGGGCGAGATCGTGCCGCCACGACGCGAAGCGGTCGACCCAGGCGACGATCGTGTATTCGTAGCCGCCGATATCGGCGACCGGAAACGCACCTCGCCAGCGATCGTTGACCAGCGCGGCCATGTCGAATTCGGTCCATTTCGGCGTGCCGCGCTTGCGGGCGAGCAGCCGCGCGCGCAAGCGATCGTGTCCGTCGGTGAAAATGTCGGCTTCGACCGTCACCAGGTCGCCGGCGCAGCGCTTGGCGGCGAAGCGCCCGTGATCGACGCAGGGCGAAACGTTCTCGATGACCGCGCGATGGCGGCCATCGGCGGCGATCGCCGCCGTCACGCGGTGTGCTCCAGCATGATCGTCGCCAGCGGCGGCAGCGTCAGCGTCAGCGAATACGGCCGGCCGTGCGAGGGAAGCGGCGCGGCATGCACGCCGCCGAGATTGCCCTGTCCGCTGCCGCCGTAGAGAGTCGCATCGCTGTTCAGCACTTCGCGCCAGAACCCGCCGTCCGGCACGCCGAGCACGTAATTGCGGCGCGGTACCGGTGTGAAGTTGCATGCCACCAGCAAGGTGCGGCCCTCGCCGGACGGAAAGCGCAAAAACCCGACCACGCTGTTTTGCGCATCGTCGGCGTCGCTCCACGCGAATCCCGCGGGATCGAAATCGCGTTCGTACAGCGCCGGCGTCGCGCGGTAGTAGCGGTTGAGATCGCGCACCCAGTCCTGGACGCCGCGGTGCTCGGGACGTTGCAGCACGAACCATTCGAGCGCCGCGTCATGTGCCCATTCGCGCCGCTGGCCGAACTCGCCGCCCATGAACAGCAGCTTCTTGCCCGGATGCGCCCACATGTAACCGAGCAGGCAGCGCAACGTCGCGAAGCGCTGCCAGTCGTCGCCCGGCATCTTGCCCAGCAGCGAGCCTTTGCCATGCACGACCTCGTCGTGCGAAAGCGGCAACACGAAATTCTCGGTGAACGCGTACCAGAGGCTGAACGTCAGCTGATGGTGGTGATAGCGCCGGAACAATGGATCGGTGGCGGCATAGGCCAGCGTGTCGTGCATCCAGCCCATGTTCCATTTGAGCCCGAAGCCCAGTCCGCCGACATAGACCGGACGCGAGACCGCGGGCCATGCGGTGGACTCCTCGGCGAACGTCTGCGCGTCGGGAAAGTCGCGGTACACGGCCTGATTGAGATCCTGCAGGAACTTCACCGCGGCGAGATTCTCGCGGCCGCCGTATTCGTTCGGGATCCATTCGCCTGCGCCACGCGCATAGTCGAGGTAGAGCATCGACGCCACGCCGTCGACGCGCAGACCGTCGACGTGGTAGCGATCGAGCCAGAACAACGCGCTGCTGATCAGGAACGCCCGGACCTCGTGGCGGCCGTAATTGAAGATCAGGCTCTTCCATTCGGGATGGAAACCCTGGCGAGGGTCGGCATGCTCATAGAGATGACTGCCGTCGAATTGCGCCAGGCCGTGCGCGTCGTTGGGGAAGTGCGAAGGCACCCAGTCCAGTATGACGCCGATGCCATTTTGGTGAAGGTGATCGACGAAGCGCATGAAGTCCTGCGGCGTGCCGTAGCGCGACGTCGGCGCGAAATAGCCGGTCGTCTGGTAGCCCCAGGAGCCGTAGAACGGATGCTCGCAAACCGGCATCAGCTCGACATGGGTAAAGCCCATGTCGAGAACATAGCGGGCGAGGTCCCTGGCGATCTCCGCATAGCCTGGGAGGCGACTCGGATCGTCGCCGAACCGGCGCCAGGACCCCAGGTGCAGCTCATAGATCGACATCGGCGCGCCCAGCGCGTTGGCCGCGGAACGCCGGCGCATCCATTCGCCGTCGCCCCAGCGATAGTCGAGCGACCAGACGCGCGAAGCCGTTCGAGGCGGCTCTTCGCAATAGAACGCGACAGGATCGCTTTTTTCGAGCGTCTCTCCATTCGCTGCCGTGATCCGGTACTTGTAGTTGGCGCCGGCAATCGCCGCGGCGACCGACCCCTCCCAGATGCCCGAACTGTCGGCGCGCGGCAGCAGCGGATCGGCGTCACCGCGCCAGGCGTTGAAATCGCCGACGACGGCGACACGGCTGGCATTCGGCGCCCAGACGGCGAAGCGCGCGCCGGGCTTCCCGTCGCCGAGGAGGTGCGCGCCGAGCCGATCGTAAAGGCGGGTATGGGTGCCCTGTCGAAACAGAAAGATGTCGAAATCCGACAGCGGCGACGGCTGACCCGGAGCCGCGTGGGCATCAGGCGTCGCGGGATTGGCCAACGGATCGGCGGGGCGGGTCATGGCAGTCAGGAATCGATCGATGCAGGTTTGGCAAATTTTACAAGCCGCGCATGTGTTATTTGCTGCGATTCGAGCTTCTTTTTTGCTCAGGGCGCACGCAGCGCCGCAGTTCTTAAGCATCGCAGACGTCTTCGACGGTCGAGATCGATCGCGCGCAGCTTGCTTCCTTCGACGCAAGGCCCATGCCAACCGTGGTTGGCGGCGCGGCGAGCGCCTCGTTGCGGGTCGTTGTCGACCGGCGAAATCGCTGCTGCTAAGCTAGGTGCGAAGCGATGGGCCGAGCTCCGGACTACGCACTCAGCGCGCGACAAAAGATGACGACCGGCATTCCTCCGCCCAGCGCAGCGATCGCTCGCGATGCGCCGGCATCCGACGTCAGCGCCGCGCCGGCGTTCCTCCGACACGCGCCGGCGCTGCGAACGGCGTGGCTGCTGGTGCGTGAAACCGTGTCGGGCTGGATCGATCACCGCGCCTCGAGCCTGGGTGCGGCGCTCGCGTACTACACGGCGTTCTCCCTTGCTCCGCTGCTGCTGATCGCCATCGCCGTCGCCGGGATCTGGGTCGATTCGGACATCGCCGCGCAGGCGATCGCCGAACAGGCGTCGGCCCTGCTCGGACCGCGCGCCGCCGAAGGCGTCGAATTCATGCTGCGCGCGGCGCCCCATGCCGCCAGCGGCTGGCTGGCCGGTGCCGTGGGCCTGGTGACGCTGATCATCGGCGCGACGACCGTGCTGACCGAAGTGCAATACGACCTCGATATGATCTGGCGGGCGCCGCCTCGAAAAGCGAGCGGAATGATCGCCGCGCTCGGCTCGCGACTGCTTTCGTTCGGTCTGGTGATTTGCATCGGCTTTCTGTTCCTTGCCTCGCTGGTGGTCAGCACCGGGCTATCGGCGCTTTCGGCGCATGGCATCGCGGTCTTTCCCGGATCGCCCGTCGTACTTACGACCGCGCATGTCCTCGCATGGGGCGTCATGCTTACGACCTGCTTCGCGCTGTTGTACAAATGGCTGCCCAACATACGGCTGGCATGGGGCGAGGTTCTGGCCGGCGCGCTGGTGACGACGGTGCTGTTCAGCATCGGCAGGCTGCTGATCGGTCTCTACCTGACGCATACGGCGACCGCATCGATGCACGGCGCCGCGGGCGCGCTGATCATCCTGCTGCTCTGGTTCTATTACTCGGCCCAGGTCTTCCTGCTCGGTGCGGAATTCACCGTCGTCTACGCCCGACGCCTGGGTTCGCTCAGGGGAGCCGCGCCGGGCGCAGCGCTCGCGATGTAAGACGAACGCCGACGCAGCACGCCGATCGCGCCTAAAAGCAAAACAGCGGTGCGCCGATGGTTGCGGGCGCGCTCGCGCGGCATCATCTTGGCGTCGACACAAGCCCTGCGGCAGACCTTCTACGGTGTCTGCCGGGAGGGCCGGCCTGCGAACGGATCTAAAGCGGCGCACGGTGAGGAGCTTTGGCCGGCATTCGAGTGCCACTCAAAGTCGAAAGGATGAATATCATGAAACGTCGTTATTTAGCACAAGCCTTGCTGGTCGCATCGTTGGGGGCGTTCGCCGCGGCCGGCTACGCACAGACGAACAGCACTAACGATCAGACGCCGGGCTCCCCAGGCGCGGCCACGCCTGCGGCGGGAGCGGGCACCACCGCCGGCACGACCGGCACCACGACCAATACGATGGGCGCCGGCGCGTATGGCACGGCGCCGGCCGGCACCCGGCCGCCGATATCGCTGGAGAGACTCCGCGCTTATGAGCATGCGCGCGCCAATTGCGAGGCGGGTCCGGCTGCGCAGCGGGCCGAGTGCCAGTCCGCTCTGACGAAGGAATACACCGGTATTCCCGGTCCGTGCCAGAAGCTGACCGGCAACGCTCTGGACGCATGCGTGCACGGGGACTATCCCGCGAATGCAGGCATGCCGGCCAAGACCACCCGATAAGACAGGCCAGCGGTGTCACACTCGGGAGCGCATGGCGCTCCCCTTTTTTTGTCCCGCGTTCTGAGTGCGTCCGCGCGATCGGCCGGGACTTCAGCCGCCGGTCGTTTCGCCGCCCATCACCTGGATGACGGTCCCGGTGACATAGGAGGAATCGGCCTCGGATGCGAGAAAGACATAGGTGGGTGCGAGCTCTTCAGGCTGCGCCGGGCGTCCCATCGGGTTGTCCTGTCCGAACTTGGCAACGCGATCCGGCGGCAGCCCCGCATCGGACGGATTCAGCGGCGTCCAGACGGGCCCCGGGGCGACCGCGTTGACGCGAATGCCGCGCTCGATCAGCTCGAGCGCGAGCGTCTTGGTGAAGGCGTTGATCGCTCCCTTGGTGGCCGAATAGTCGGGCAACTCCTTCGACCCCATGATGCCGGTTTCCGAGCTGGTGGCGATGATCGCCGCGCCGCGCTGCATGTGACGAAGCGCCGCGCGCGCCAGCCAGAAATAGGCGTAAATGTTCGTCTTGAACGTCCTGTCGAACTCCTCGTCGGTCACGTCGGCGAGCGATTTCTTGCGCTGCTGATGCGCCGCGTTGGCGACCAGAATATCGAGCTGCCCGAACTCCTCGATCGTTCGCTCGACCGCGTCGTCGCAAGCCTCGACGGTGGAAAGGTCGCCCGGGATCTGCAGGCATTTCGTGCCGGCCGCTTCGACCGCGGTCCGCGTTTCGTCGGCGTCCGACTGCTCGACTGGCAGATAGGCGATCGCCACGTTTGCGCCTTCGCGTGCATAGAGCAGGGCGACGGCGCGGCCGATGCCGGAATCGCCGCCGGTGATCAATGCGACCTTGCCTTCGAGCTTGCGGGCGGCGCGGTAGCGGTCAGCGCGGTAGCGCGGGCGGGGATCGAGTTCGGATTCGAGGCCGGGCGCGCGCTGGTGCTGCTCGGCGAAAGGCGGTCGCGGCTGCTCCAGCGGTCGAGGCGCGAGCTCGGTGGACGTACGTTGCGGACCCTTGGCTTTGGTCTTCGACCGGGTCTTGGCGGCGGTGTCGTTCATCGGTGTGATTGCATGCGATCACCGCGCCGCCCCCGACCACCGGCGGGGGCGGCCGCGAAGTTTCCTATTTGTGCGCCAGCTTCTGCTCGGCGAACAGCAATGCGATATTGTTCGCAGGCGGACGCGGTTCGTCCTGTTGAGCGGCCTGCGCGCGAGCTTCGCGCCGGAGCCGCGCAAAGGTCTTGCGCAGATCGGTATGGATGCTCGGTGTGTAGCGGAATGTCGGGTCGAGAACGGATTTCATGGTCACTCCCATTCGGCCTGGCAACGACGCACAAGGTACACAAAGCGGCCGGTGGCTGCTGTCGGCGTTTGTCTGATTTTTGTTCCACAATGCGTGCGGTTCATATAGGACGCTCTCCTACGTGCCACAGGAGGCGCCCCGCCGGTTTCCAGTGCGCTGTCCGAGCCGCCGGGCGCCGTCCGCGCGGCGCCGCCAGATGAGCGCCAACCCGAAGCGCTGGCTGCGCAAGCTCGGCCCCGGCGTCATCACCGGCGCCGCCGACGACGATCCGAGCGGCATCGCGACCTACTCGCAGGCAGGCGCCCAGTTCGGTTTCGCGCTCGGCTGGACGGTGGTGCTGACGCTGCCGCTGATGATCGGTATACAGATGATCAGCGCGCGCATAGGGCGGGTCACCGGGCATGGTCTGGCCAGCAACATCCGCCGGCATTACCCCGCGCCGGTGCTTTACGCGGTCGTCGCGCTGCTGTTCGTCGCGAATACGATCAATGTGGCCGCCGACATCGCCGCGATGGCGGAAAGCGTTCACCTCGTCGCAGGCGGTTCCGCTCAGCTTTATGCGGTCGGGTTCGGCGCCGTATGTCTTAGCCTCGAGGTCTTCATGTCGTATCGCAAGTATGTGCGTTACTTGAAATGGCTGACGCTCGCGCTGTTCGCGTATGTAGGCGTCGTGCTCTCGGTCGATGTCCGGTGGGGCCAGGTGCTCGCAGGAATCGTGCTGCCTCGGATGGAACTGTCGGCCTCGGCGCTGACACTGGTCGTCGCGATTTTCGGCACGACGATCAGCCCCTATCTGTTCTTCTGGCAGGCGGCGCAGGAAGTCGAGGAGGCCGCCGCGGCGGCCGCGAGGGCGAGGCGCGCAAACGCGGCCTCGACCGGCCGTCAACTACGGCGCATCGAGCTCGACACGATCGCCGGCATGACCTTCTCGAACCTGATCGCGCTGGCAATCATCGTCAGCGCCGCGGCGACGCTGCACCCGGCCGGTATCACCCACATCGAAACCTCGGCCCAGGCAGCCGAAGCATTGCGGCCCATTGCCGGGCCTTTCGCGTTCGCCCTGTTCTGCCTGGGCATCGTCGGCACCGGCATGCTGGCAGTGCCGGTCCTCGCCGGATCCGCTGCCTACGCCGTTGCCGAAACGTTTCGCTGGAAGCACGGCCTCGATTTGAAGCCGCACCAGGCGCGGGGCTTCTACGCGATCGTCGCGTTGGCGACCGCCGGCGGCGTGATCCTCAACTTCGTCGGCATCGACCCGATTCGCGCCCTGGTGTGGGCGGCGGTGATCAACGGCGTCGCCGCCGTGCCTATCATGGCCGTGATGATGTTCCTCGCCACCGACCGGCGGGTGCTGGGCAAGTTCACCGTGCGGCGCTGGCTGAAGCTCGCCGGCTGGCTTGCGACGGCGACGATGGCCGCGGCGGTGGCGGCGATGCTGGTGCTCTGAGCTTGCTTTGGACTCCTTGCGCTCGCGGCCCCTGGCATCGCGAGCCGCTTGTAAGCGCAGCACGAGGTCGGTAGCATCGCCGCAGGGGGAAATTCCGATGGGTCCCGGGTACGCGCTGCATGGGCCGGTGGCGGTGATCACGCTCGACAATCCGCCGGTCAACGGCATGAACCATGCGTTGCGAACGCGCATCGTCGAAGGGCTCGACCGCGCGCAGGGCGATTCGTCGGTAAACGCGATCGTCCTGACCGGCGCCGGAGGACTGTTCTCGGGCGGCGCAGACATCCGTGAATTCACCACGCCGCAGGCGCGCGCCGAGCCCACGCTGCCGACCGTCATCGCCATCGTCGAGGCGAGCGAGAAGCCCGTCATCGCCGCGATCGGCGGCAGCTGTATGGGCGGAGGACTGGAGCTGGCACTGGGCTGCCACTTCCGTGTCGCCGCGCCGCACGCGCAAATCGCGCTACCCGAGGTCAGGCTGGGTCTTTTGCCCGGCGCCGGAGGCACGCAAAGGCTGCCGCGAGCGATCGGCGTCGAGGCCGCGTTGAACATGATCGTCTCGGGCGCGAGCACGCCTTGCGAGCGCTTCGGCGGCACTGCATTGTTCGATGCCATCGTCGATGGCGATGTGTTGCAGGCGGCGCTCGCGTTCGCGTCGAGCGAGCGCGCCGGACAGCGTCCGCTGCCGCGGGTGCGCGACATCGTCATCGACTATCCGCAGGCCGATGCTCTGTTCCAGTTTGCACGCAATACCGTCCGCGCCATCGCGCGCGGCTTTCCGGCACCGCTAAAGTGCATCGAAGCGGTGGCGGCGGCCGTCGCGATGCCGTTCGAGGAGGGTTTGCGTTTCGAACGGGAGCTCTTCATCCAGCTCGCCCAGACACCGGAATCGCGCGCGCTGCGGCACGCATTCTTCGCCGAGCGCGCGGCGGCGAAGATTCCGGACATTCCTTCCGGCACCGCGCCGCGGCCGATCAACGCCGCCGCGGTGATCGGGGCGGGAACGATGGGCAGCGGCATTGCGATCTGCCTGCTCGACGCCGGCGTTGCGGTGACGGTCCTGGAAACAAAGCAGGAAGCGCTCGACAAGGGCATGGCGACGATCCGCTCGCACTATGACAAGGCGCTGGCGAAAGGCCGCCTGGCCGCCGGCGACGCGGAGCGCAGGATCGGCATGCTGAAGCCGACACTGGATTACGATGATCTTGCCGGCGCCGATCTGATCATCGAGGCGGTGTTCGAGGATCTGGCGGTCAAGAAGCAGGTGTTCGAGCGCCTGGATGCGGTGGCGAAGCCCGCCGCGATCCTGGCCAGCAATACCTCCACGCTGGACCTGAACAGGATCGCCGGGTTCACCGCGCGCCCGCAGAACGTCGTCGGCATGCACTTTTTCAGCCCCGCGAACGTGATGAAGCTCCTCGAGGTCGTGCGCGGCGCCAGGACCGCCGACGATGTCCTGGTCACCGCCATGAACGTCGCCAAGAGGATGCGCAAGACCGCCGTCGTCTCGGGCGTATGCGACGGTTTCATCGGCAATCGCATGGTCGAGCAGTACCTGCGCCAGGCGCTGTTTCTGCTGGAAGAAGGCGCCTCGCCCGGGCAGGTCGATCGCGCGCTGGAGAAATTCGGCATGGCGATGGGACCGTTTCGCATGAGCGACCTCGCCGGCAACGATGTCGGCTGGTACATCCGCAAGCGCCGCTACGTCGAGAAGCCGGACGTTGTCTATTCGCGCATCGCCGACCGGCTGTGTGAGCTCGGCCGCTTCGGGCAGAAGACCGGCCTCGGCTGGTATCGGTACGAGCCGGGACGCCGCGACGCGCTGCCCGACCCGGCAGTGGATGCCTTGATCGCGAGCTACCGGGCCGAGCTCGGCAATGCGCCGCGCAAGATCGCCGACCAGGAGATCGTCGATCGCTGCATCTATGCGCTGGTCAACGAAGGCGCGCGCATACTGGAAGACGGGATCGCGTTGCGCGCTTCCGACATCGACGTCGTCTATCTGACCGGCTACGGGTTTCCGCTGTATCGCGGCGGCCCGATGCATTACGCCGACACCGTCGGCCTGTTCAACGTGATCCGCGCGATGCGGCGGTTCGCCGCCTCGGGCCGCGGCGATCCGGCGTTCTGGCAGCCGGCCCCGCTGCTGGCTCGGCTCGCCGGCGAGGGCCAGACGTTCAATGGCCTGCCGTCATGACTGACGCCGTCGTCGTTTCGTACGCGCGCACCGGACTCGCGAAGTCCTGGCGCGGCGCGCTCAACATGACGCACGGCGCGACGATGGGCGCCCACGCCGTCCGGCACGCGATCGAGCGCGCAGGACTGGCGCCGGGCGAAGTCGACGACATCCTGATCGGAAGCGCGTTTCCGGAAGGCGCTACCGGATACAACATTGCGCGCCAGATCGCGATCCGCGCCGGTTGTCCCGTCAGCGTCCCCGGCGCAACGGTCAACCGCTTCTGCTCCTCGGGCCTGCAGACGATCGCGCTGGCAGCGCAACGCATCATCGCCGGGGAAGCCGACGCGTTCGTCGCCGGCGGCGTCGAATCGATTTCGTGCGTGCAGAACGAAATGAACAAGCACATGCTGCGCGAATCCTGGCTGGTCGAGAACAAGCCCGCCATCTACTGGCCGATGCTGGAGACGGCGGAGAACGTCGCGCGACGTTACGGCATTCCGCGCGAGGCGCAGGACGAGTACGGCGCGCGCAGCCAGCAGCGGGCGGCAGCGGCCGCGGCGGCGCACAGGTTCGACGCGGAGATCGTCCCGCTGACGGTGACGATGGGGCTCGCGGACAGGGAGTCCAGTCGCATTTACACGCGCGAGACGACGCTTGCGTCGGACGAAGGCATCCGCGCCGATACGACGTACGAGGCCGTGGCGAAGATCAAGCCCGCAGTGCCGGGCGGCGTCATCGCCGCCGGCAACGCCAGCCAGTTCTCCGACGGCGCCGCGGCCTGCGTCGTGGTCAGCGACAAGCTCGCGGCGAGCCGCGGCCTCGAGCCGCTCGGGATATTCCGCGGTTTCGCCGTCGCCGGCTGCGAACC
>Ga0207657_10002746_pt1 | contig 18958 bp, 18 predicted proteins | sample KBSC33metaG_FD_184316 | JGI IMG/M metagenome (GOLD analysis project Ga0207657, IMG submission 184316) | Corn rhizosphere microbial communities from Kellogg Biological Station, Michigan, USA - KBS C3-3 metaG (SPAdes) (version 2) | ecosystem: Host-associated > Plants > Roots > Rhizosphere > Soil ... | reverse complement strand
GGCGTTGCCGAAACCGCGCCGCATGGCGAACATGGTGCGCAAGATTTTTGCGGTGACGCCATCGGTACGTCGATCTCCCGAGCGTCGATCAGGGTGAGTAGCGAGGGTCATGGTAGCCAAAAGACGTTTTAATAATTAATAATAACAAAAAATCATCAAAATCGGAGTCTCAGGCGGCCTTGTTTCGCGTTTGCACCCGCAAGCTTTGTCGAAGCGTCGCTATTGTTTACCTGCGGAATAAAAGTGCTCGAGCTCGCTGCGCCCGATAACGTGTTCCTTGTTCTGCGCCGTCGACACCAGGTCCGCTACCAGTTTGTTCGGCTTGCTGCGATCCCGGGTCGATCCGGCCAGCTTGCCCTGCCAGTCATAGACCTCGTCCCACTCGCATTGCTCGCAATTGCCGCCGTTGAACATCCCGGCGACGATGTAACGCTCGCCGGACGCCGACCGCATGCACACGAGGCTGCCGATCTTTTCTTCGACCATTGCCCGCGTGTCGCCGTCGTGCTGTTTCGCGTCAAAGTCTCGTTTGCCGATTTCCTTGCCGTTCGCGCTGTCCAGTACGGTCAGCGACTGGCGGGAGCAGGCCATCAATTCGGGGCCGTAAAGATTGCTGCACGTTGCGTCAAGCACGATCTTCCGGTCATCACAGTCGAGCTCCGTATGCTTTACATGGTCGGTGGCGGCCGGCGCCGACGCCGGTGCCACCGCGGCAGGTTTCACCGGATCGGATGCGGCCAAGGATGCGGGTGCGCTCTGCGCGGCATTCTTATCGGAACAGGCTGCCAGCGCGCAAGCGCACAGCAACGCCGCGAGGCGGCAGGGGATGGTGTGATTCATGGCGTTATTGGATGAGGTAATGGTCTTGCGTCGCCTTCAGCGTGGCGCCACATGCGGTCCTGTCGCCATCGCGCGCGACGGGCTTGCCGTCGACGATCATATTCTCGCTGCCCTCGAGCACCTTGCCGCCGTGCGAGGTCGTGTCGTCAACCCGTATCAGCGGACGGATCATGGATGTCCGACCAGCTTGATGCAACTCTGGGCCGCGCGCTTTGGTTCTCCGTCGGGCAAACGTGCAATGGCCGCCTCGAACTGCTTGCGCAGGGGAGCGGATTTCTTCATGCCCATGAAAACGGATAGCGGATCGCCCAGTTCCGGGTCGTAGTACAACGAGCACGATGAGCGCACGTCGATCAGCGCTGCGCAACCCGATACATCGGCAAGCGCCGCCATCCTGGTTTCATCCACGCGTGTCGCGGCCAACTTACTGACGACTTTGGGCTGGTCGACGTGCTTGCCGTCCGGTCCGAGGGCCGCGTCGAAAGCCTTGTTGAGCGCACCGAGTATGTCGATCACCGCCTGGTGCTCGACCTTGGGCCCCGCCACGCCTTTTACCGGGCAGACAAAGGCCGAGGTCGAGGTTACTTGCGGGGCTTCCTGGGAGCACGCGGCGGTGCACACTGCCAGGCCGAGGGCGGGGAGTACTGACGAAAATTTCATGTTATTCCTTGAACCAGATGCCGGTGACTTTGTAGCTGACCGGAATAGGGAGTGAAATCCCATCGAAATTCCTATCGTTAAATAATACTCTAGCGAATTATTGCAATATTTTATAAATTTTTGTGAAGCGCGCACTGTCGAGTGCGCGCGGCGGCTATGTGCGCAGCGTACGGCCACAGCACAAAGTGGTCACGGCATCGGACAACATCGCGACCGCCATCGATGACCGGGCGACGACGTACTCGCTTTCGCAGTCGCGCGGAACGCCTTCGCTGATCGCCGTCGATGCGGGACGTCCTGGGTAATACGCCCGAATTCATCCTGTCGGACAAGCGGAACTGGTATGGCGTGGGCTTGAACGGGCGCACGCAAGAGTTCGTATTCGGCAAGTTCGAAGAGCGATACGTTCCCTGATGCGTCAGCAGCATGTATACGATCGGCTGGATCAGGTTGGGCGACAAGGCGTCATGCGGCGCCCGTGCGCTTACTGGTCGAGGCTTGCCAGGGCCCAGCCCTGGGTCCATGAAAAAATGGCGTGCCGCTGTTCGTCGCTGAACGTTCCCATGAGGATCTCGCTCAGGAAATGTACGACGCTCATGCGCACCCCATATGGCAGAAAAGCTGCCGCGGCAATGGATGACTCGATGTCCGGATGAACACTCGACATCATGATTTGCACGACGAGTTCGGCGTGTTCGGTCCATCCGGCACCGTCGACGTAAGTCATGAGCGCGACAACGCTGTCTGGCATGTTCATCTGGTCTTGCATGGGCAGCGTATCCGGCAGAATGTTAAAGGCCTCCAGAGTACAGCAGACACGTAATATCAGGATGAAATCTGGAACAAAGACAGCTCATCAGTGGTAGGCGTTGCAACGATAACGTGGCGTGACTGGTACACAGATGTCTGACTGGTACGTAAAACCTTACGTTTTCGAAATTCGGGTCGCTTTCGACGGTGGAATTCCGAAGGGTCCGCACCGCGCTTGTCGTGGTGTGGACTTTTTTATCGTGGCGCCCCGATGTGCCAAATCTGCATGAATACGTCAATACGCGACCGGAAGTTGTCAAGTTTTTTTGTGGTACGAGGCCCACACCTACCAAAATTCCGTTGTTTTAGCGCAAGGTTTTGCCATTATTTTCCGCACGGCATTACTTTCCGAGCGTAAAATCTGGTTACTGCGAGAAAATAATTTCTTGTCGGTATTTCCACCTTTGCCTCGGGACTCCTGTGAACCTTAATTTGAGCCGCACTCTTCTGTTGACCGCCAGCCTCAGCATTGTGGGCACAATGTCTGCCTGCGGTGGGGGTGGCGGAGCGACCGCATCGGTATCGACGGCCGCTTCGACGACATCTTCGACGCCGTCTCCGACGACTGCGTCAACGCCATCGTCGACGATCATGTCGACGGTGCCTTCGACGACCGATTCGTCGCTTTCAACAACACCTCCTTCGCTGACGCCTTCGCCCACGCCGACGCCGACGCCGACGCCGACGCCGACGCCGGCACCGGTCTGGACGTCACCCGCAGGCACGGACCCGGCGCCCGCCTCGGGCCCGACAACGGTTCCGTCTACCGTCCTGCCGGAAGAAAGCTATTCACCAGCAACGCAGTACTCGTCCAACTATTGCCAGGACGGTAACTATCCTGCGCAATGGGACTGGAACCCGTTGAACATCGTCAGGCAGGACGCACCGGCCACGTCGGGCACGCCCAAGATCGTGCAGATGCGCGACGGCGTGGCGATCGCGACCTTTACGGCGTTCGGCGGCGACGCCGCACGTTCCAAGCCCAACAGCGAGAACGGCACCGATACGAGCGTCGGCCCGTTCCGCCGCTCGCCGTACACGCAATGGAAAAGCGGCGACGTGTTCCTCGTCTATCCGGCAGTCTACAGCGGCCCCGACATGCAGATCTACATCGGCCCGAATATCGTCAATGACGACGACTTCCGCGCCGGCAGGGCCTCGGTACCGAGCAACATCACCATTCGCGGCGTGACGGTCGACGGCAAGCGCCCGGTGATCGTGAATCCGCCCAAGGGCGCGTCGAACGCGACCTATGGACAGGGGCTCGTCTATATCGACGGCAGGTACGATTCGACCGGAAAAATATCGGAGCGTGCCACCAATATCACGATCGAAAACCTCGATATCGTCGACTCGCCTTCCGGTGGCAATATCGGCAAGGCGGCGGTCTACATCAATGGCGCACAGGACGTCACGTTGCGCAAGGTCCGGATCGCTGGCTTCAAGCAGCACAGTGCCAACGGCATCTTCTCGACGGGTAACACCGCGGGTACCTTGCTGCTGGAGAATGTCGAACTCGATAGCAATGGCGGCAGCGGCGGTCCCGAGCACAATGCCTATATCAACGCCAGCAGCGGCGATCCGACGTTCACGTTCAAGGTCATCGGCTCCTGGAGTCATGATGCCTTTTACGGACACCTGCTGAAATCCCGTGCCCAGCGCACGATCGTCGAAGGCTCGTACCTCACCGGCCAGCGCGCCGCAGCGGGCCAGCAGACCGAGACCTATCTGCTCGACGTCCCCGACGGCGGTGAGTTGACGGTGCGCAATACGATTTTCGTGAAGAATTATTCCGGCAATAACTCGAACGGTGCCTCGTTGACGTTCGGCGTCGAATCGCAGCTGGCAACGCGTAGCTGGGGGATGACCGTCGAACACAATACGTTCGTGGCACTGTCGCGCTACTACGACGACGCCAAGCACAAGCTGTTCCCCATGTTCATCAGCGGCAAGGCGCTGGGCGACAAGAAGATCGACTCGAACCTGTACGTCGGCTATTGCAATGGCGATGTGACGCGCGACGCCCCCGGCACGAATGCGCTGACCGTCGGCTTCAACGACCTCGACCAGAGCTATCGTCCGCGGTTGCCTTCGCTGACCGGTGACCTGGGCATTATCGGCACCACGTCGTACTGGCATCTGGGGCGTTCGGCGACACGCAAGACCAATGCCGTCGGCGCCAGGGACTGATCCCTTCTGTTCGTGAAAGCGCGGCGTGAACCCGTTCCCGGGTTCACGCCGCAGCCATTTCTGACGCAATACGCGACCGTGCTGTTATGATTCGCATCGCCCATCCGGACGGCGATGTGCGCAACGAATCCAGTCGATAACCATGCAGCACTTTTACAGGAAGGCGCTCGTCGCATTCGTTTTCCTTCTGATTGCCGATGCACTGATTGCGTGTTTCTGCATCTATCGAAGCAATCCATCCCTGTCGCTCATGCCGCCGGAAAAAGGCGCGGCGCGGTGGCACTTTGCCGCCATCACGGACGTCTCGAACGGCGGCGCGTCGACGGTTCGCATCCAGGACGCTACGCGCCAGTCGCTTGCCTTTGACTTCAGGGTGTCGCGGGTCATCCCGAATCCCTGGGCGTGGGCCGGATTGCTGATCGATGGCGCGGACGGGAAACCGGGCGCGGTGGATCTGTCGAAGTACTCGACCGTTTCTTTCCTTGCCAAATGCCGGCCCGCCAATTCGCTGGTACTCAACATGGTTACGGTCGAAAAAAATGTCACGAAGCAGGGCGTGAAGCTGGCTTACCTGCCTGTCATGACTTACTTTTCCTGCAACGAGAACGGCGTGCCGGTCTCGCTGGATCTCACGCGCCTGACCATTCCGGAGTGGTGGTACGAGGCCGAACATGTCGATATTGCGCGCCGGTCCTACAAACTGGACCATGTGACGAAACTGGAATTCGGCGCGAGCCAGTTCAGCCCGCGCGAGGCAGACTCCCATGTCGAGATCAGCGATCTCACGCTGCATGGCCGTGACGATCGCTACCTCGTCGCGCTGGCGGCGGTACTGGTGAGCGGCTGGTGTGCATTCGGCATCTGGTTCTTCCGGGTACAGTCCCGCGCACTCATTGCGAAGGTGGACTCCAGGTTGAAAAAAGACCTGTCTTTCGTTGCATATCGACAATTGACCGTTGAGCCGTTCGACGACAAGGAAAAAGCCACGATCCTGCGCTTCATCGCGATTCATTACGCGGATTCCGGACTGGACCTGGACGGTGTTGCCGCGGGCACGGGCGCGAACCGCAACAAGATCAACGAAGTGCTGAATACGGAACTCGGCATGACATTTACCAGCTACCTGAAGAAGCTGAGGTTGACCGAAGCGGCCAGGTTGCTCACCAATAAGACCGGCGCGACCGTGGCCGAAGTCGCGCGTTCGGTCGGCTATGCCAACAGCTCGTATTTCAACAGGACCTTCAAGGAAGAGTACGGCTGCTCGCCCAGGCAGTTCAGGAACCTGGCAACCGGCTCGACAACGCCTGCCGAGCGAGACCCGGCCGCACGCTAGAATCCGTTTCGCCCCGGAACCGGCCTTCACCTCTCGGCAATAACTCCCCTTATTTAACCCAGGACAGGACAGATCGTGTGTCCGCTGCCTGGCGCCAAATCTGCCCCGCCGTGTGATTGTTCCCATCCCAGCCACGGCACTGGAGCACGCCTGACCACTAAAACAATCTGCGGAAATTCATATCACTTTCTGCACATAATGGAAATTTCCGCAATAAACGTTAGAGCGTCGGTAGCTGGACGCATACCTTTCCCCAGTCGTGAACTTCGGGAACACGCACGCGGCGCAGAACGACCGGCTCGCGTGGTTTTCTGTTGTCATTAAGTACTTAAAAATAATCATTACTCTTGGGGGAGTTATCTTGAACAGGAAGTCTAACGTTCGTTTCGTCATCCCGGCCCTTGTGGTGGCTTTTCTTGAAGCCTGCAGCGGGGGCAGCAAGGCCACCACCAACGGCTCCGATGTCCAGGCTGCCGCCAGTTCCAAACCCTCGGCCGGCCCCGTCCTGTCCGTGCCGGCGACCCTGAACGTTTACGAAGGGTTGACGGCGACCTTCCTCATTCCGTCGGCGACCGTGGCGGCAGGGCGCAGCGCGAGCTGGTCCATCTCCGGCGGTGACGCGGCGCGCTTCCAGATCGATCCCGCGACCGGCGCCCTGTCGTTCCGCCAGGCGCCCGACACCGCGCATCCAGCCGACGCCGACGCCCACAACGACTATGACCTCGTCGTGCAGGTCAGCGATGGCAAGAGCAGCACGCAGGCCCCGCTGAAAGTGCAAGTGCTGCCGTGGAACGACGGCGGTGCGGCCGGCCTGCCGCTGCCGCTCGTGGCCCGCGAAGTGGCCAAGCCCGCCGGCACCACGGGACAGCCGGGGTTGCGCGTGCTCGACTGGGCCGGCTTCAAGGCCGCGATGTCGTATACCTTCGACGACTCGTCGCCGTCGCAGATCGATCACTACCCGGAGCTGAAGGCTCAGCGCGTCCGCGCCACCTACTACATCATGCCCACGGCCAACTGGTATTCCAACTACGACGCCACCTGGAAGGACGCCGCCGCCCAGGGTTCGGAAATCGGCAACCACACCACGCACCACTGCAAGGCGGCGGAAGTGGACGACAACGATCCCAACACTTGCCCGCAAGGCCTGGGCAGCGCCGGGGCAGAGTTCGACGACACCACCGACTACATCCGCACGAAGATCGGACAGTCCGGGGTCTGGACCACCGCCTACCCGTTCGGGGACATGGACTACAAGCCGGCGGCCACATCGCGGTTCATGGTCGCGCGCGGCGTATGGCCGGGCATGGTCGCGCCCGGCACCGGGAGCGATCTGATGAACCTGCCGCTTGCTCAGGTCCCCGGGGATGCCACGGCGGACGGCCATCCCGTGTCTTCGTTCAATACCGCCGTGGACACCGCCCTGGGCCAGGGCAAGTGGATGATCTACCTGTTTCACACGTTGTTGCCCACCACGCAGGACTGGGGCGGCGGCGAGAACATCAACGCGGTCACGGGCAACATGACCTACGCGAAATCGCTCGGCACGATGTGGATCGACAGCGTCGTCAACATCGGCGCCTACTGGCGCGGCCAGCAGCTGCTGCAGGCCGCGACGCCGACCACCAGTGCTGGCGTGACGACGTGGACCTGGACGCTTCCACCAAACTTCCCGTCGGGCCGCAAGCTGCGTGTCGTGGTGAATGGTGGCACGCTGACGCAGAACGGCACGCCGCTGGTCTGGAATGCGCGCGGCTACTATGAGGTGTCGCTGGATGCGCAATCGCTGAGCTGGACGCAGTAATCTCCGCTCTTGCCGGTGGGGCACGCCCGCCGGCAAGAGCTGATATGATCCGGACGGGAGATCGGAAAGGGACGAATCCGGCTGAGCGTTATGCAAGAATTCTTCAGGAAGGCGCTGGTTGCGCTCATCCTCCTTTTGATCGTCGATGCGCTGGTGGCCTGTTTTTGCATCTATCAAAGCCATCCTTCCGTGTCGCTCATCCCGAAGGCACGAGGAGGCCAACAGTGGCGCGCGGCCACCACGACGGACGCCGTCCTGGGCGGCACGTCGACCATTCGCATTCTCGATCCAGGGCAGCAATCGCTGCGCTTCGATTTCAGGGTTACGGACGCCGCGAATTATCCCTATGTTGCGGCGGAGATGTTGCTCGAGGACAGGCAGGGCAACGCAGTGCCGGCGGACCTGTCGAGGTACACCACCGTTTCTTTCGTCGCCAAATGCGCGCCCGCCAATTCACTGTTGTTCGGCATGTCCACATTCGACGCGAGCGTCGCGAAGCCGGGCGAATTCTGGACTTACCCATCGCCGATCACCTTCTTTTCGTGCAGCGAGAGCGGAACGCCGGTGTCGCTGGACCTGACCCGTCTCGCCATTCCGCCGTGGTGGTTCGGCGTGTACAAGGTCGACCCGTCGCGCCAGTCCTACAGGCTGGACCAGGTTGCCAGATTCATCTTCGCTATCAGCCATCATAGCCCGCATGAAGTCGATTCCCATGTCGAGATCAGCGAGTTCACGCTGCACGGCCGCGACGATCGCTACATCGTCGCGCTGGCGGTCATCGTGGCGATCGGCTGGGGCGCATTCGCTGTCTGGTTCTTGCGGGCACACTCGCGCGCGCTTGCCGCGAGCCTCGAGTCGCAACTGAAAAGCGACATGTCGTTCGTCGCATACCGGGAACTGACCCTGGAACCGTTCAGGGACAAGGAAAAGGCCGCCGTCCTGCAGTTCATCGGCACCCATTACACCGACCCTGAGCTGAACATGACCACCGTGGCGGCGCGGATCGGCGCGGATCGCGAGAAAATCAACGAGATCCTGAAAACGGAGCTCGGCATGACCTTCACGGCCTACGTCAATAAATTGCGGCTGACGGAAGCTGCGCGACTGCTGAAAGACAAGAACGACACGTCCATCGCGGACATCGCATATTCGGTCGGCTATGCCAATATCTCGTATTTCAACAAGCTGTTCAAGGAAGAGTACGGGTGCACGCCGGGAGCGTTCCGGAGCCTCGCCATCCAGCCGAAAGCACCTGCCGGACACGGCCAGGCGGGGCCGTCGCACGCATCGTCGGACAAAGGTTGAAACAGCACGCCGGTATGACGTCTCCCCATGCGTGCGTCCTCGCGACTACTCGTGAGAATACGGATTCGGCTCGCCCATCATCAAGCCGGCTTTTTCGTTCCCGCATCGCCGGCACATGGCGGCTGTCGCCTTTTTCCTGAAAACACCGCATCGTTTTACAACGATCTGAATAAATAGCGTCCCGTTAATATAAATACTGCTGCATTTTTCCGTTATGATATTTAGTACAATTATTCTCGCAGCGAAATAAATGAGTCAGCGCTCGAATGGGCGAGCGCATGCAGGATGCGATATCTATGTTCCAGAGGGAACGCCGGTACGCGCGGTGGCAAAAGGAGTCATCCGCAGCGACCTCAGTCATTTTTACGAGGGAACGGCCTCGCTGGTGATTGATCACTATTACTTTACTGTCCGGTACGGAGAGCTTTCCTTCGAGCCGCCGATAAAGAGTGGCGTCTATGCCAACCCAATCAGCGGAGAGGTGGAGGAAGGGCGTATTCTCGGCTATGTAAAGCGGACGAACTATCGGATTCCTATGCTCCACTTTGAAATGTATAGTGGTGAAGGCAAAGGCCCTCTGACGGTTCGCAGCAACAAGCCGACGCAACGTAGACACGACTTGATCGACCCGACTGCCTGGCTCGTCGAATGGAGTAAAGTGCCGGCATGCCGGGCAGAACCAGCTTCTTTATCGCTATTCGGCAAAGCGAGATAGCGCGCCGAGAAATTGTTTAATCTCCTTGCTCGTGCATTTGCTGTACGACAGAGGTTCAGGGTCATTTTGTACATTGGCGGAACTATGTGAGCCTGAAAGCAACTGATGCTCCAGGCTGACATAATGCGGTTGCTCGATTGCGGAGCCAACCACTAAACGGGACGTCGTGCTGGCTTATGAGCAGGGATCATCCTGCCGGGAGTCATGCCGGGTCAAGATGACCCGCTCACAAGACCAGAGTAAGTTCTACAGTGGCGATCGACGGACCGTCAGATCGACACGTTCAACGACAACACCAGCCCTTCACGCACATCGCGCAAGTCGCGGTCCTCGGGGGACACGGCCCCGTGGCTGATGGTTTTCACTGTCTGCGTGCGGTAGCCGAAGGTGGCCGTGGCCGCGCTGATGCCCTGGTAATTGCTGAGCACGGGATAGCTCAGCCCGAGCTCGCCGATCAGGTAGCGCCCGTTCGTATCGTACGACGCGACGCTCGGGTCGGCGAACCGCAGCTTGATGCGCGCCGGACCATAGCCGACCTGCGTGTACATGCGAAGCTTGCCCTGGATGGGGAAACTGCCGATCGCGCCCAGCAGGATGCCGCGCGCTTTCGTCTTCACCAGTGGCGTTCCCTGCGGCGCGATGCCGAGCATCGTGGTGCGGTTTTCGGTTGCATCCTTGTAGCCGATCGACAGGCCGACTTCCGGCGTCACGAAATAACCGATACTGATGTCGCCCTCCCGCCGCACGAAATGGTCGGTGCGCGATGTGACGATGGTACCGCCGCCGGGCCCGATGACCGGACTCGTGGAAGCCGAGAAATCGCTTGAAAAGCGCCCATAGCTGGCGGACACGAAGTATTTTCCATAGCTGATCGCAATCAAGGGCAAAACATTGGTGCGCTCGCCGCCTTCGACCAGGTTGATATCCTCTCCGATGGCCGGGGCCCCGCTGGCAGTCGTGCCGGTGTAAGGGGCCGGCAGATAGGACTGCCACGAGGCATGCCAGACCTTGAAGCCGACAGTGACGTGCGTCGCCGGTGCGGTGTCCTGGGCCTGGCTGGCCGGACAGGCAAAGAGTCCAAGAGCAAGCGGAACGACCAAAGCTGTCTGTTTTACCCTCATAGTATTCCCCTTAGAGTGAGTTACAAATGAGCTGCGCTAGAAAGCGGGTACGATCGTAATGGTTTCTTCCTTTTTCTCCGGCGGTTTGACCGACCGGGTCTGAATCGCCTTGTTACTGGCCTCGATACTCGCCTGTTGCTGTGCGAGTGTCTTGCGCATGCGGTCGATTTCCTCCTGCTTTTTCACGAGTGCCAGCCGCACGGATTCGAGTTCGTTGAGCTTGTCGGATGAGGCCTTGATGTCGGTATTCAGTTTGTCGAGTTCGCGCTCGCGCCGGGAGACCTCGGCCTGCCGGCGTTGCAGTTCTTCCTGTTTCGACTGCACGTTTTCCAGGTTGCTGCGCAGCGTCTCCAGTTCGGCGCGCTTCTTCACGAGCAGGGCCTGCTGCGCATCAAGTTCGGCCTGTTTCGCCTTCGTTTCGGCGATGGTCGCCTGCAGCCGGTTCAGTTCCGTCGTCTTCGCCTTCAACAATTCGTCGTCCTGGGCCGGCGGGCGGGGACCGCACCCGGCCATGCAGAACTTGTCCGCGTACGACACCATGATCTGCGGATCCTGCTGGCGGTTGAAGCTGTTGGCTTCCACGCGTGTGCCCATGCTGACGGCCTTGAGCATGTCTTCGATCGGCTGGTCCGGCTTGCTCATGTGCTGCAGGAGATTCCTGGTGAAGGTGCCGTTGCGGCCGTTGCCGTCCAGCGAAAGCTGTCCGGCCCCCGTCGACATCGCGATGATGCTGTTCCGCGGCGCATACAGCTGGGAGGCGAAGCCCAGCATCGGCACATAGCCCCTCATCGGATTCGAAAATGGATTGTCGCGGCAGGCGTCGAGAAAGAAGATATTCAACGCGGCGCGGCGGCCATCGAGCTCGTTCATCAGGTAGTTGATCTGCACGCTCTCGTCTTCGATATCGCTTTTCGTGCGCAACGCCGCTTTGGTCGGGATCAGGTAATTGACGCCGTCGATCTGCACGCCGTGCCCGGCGAAATAAAACACGGCCACGGTGTTCTGGTTGATCTTTCCAGTGAAGTCGTAGATGGCGTCCTTGAATTCGCGCTTGGTCGCCAGGTCGAGCTTGCAGATGACGTCGAAGCCGAGCTTGCCGAGCGCCGCGCACATGTCGTTCGCATCGTTTTCCGGATTGACGAGAGGGGCGGCGTTGGCGTAGTGGGTATTGCCGATGACGAGGGCGACGCGGTTTTGCGTGTCGGCCGCGGCCGGCCCAGGTATCGGCAACAGGAGAAAAATGCACAGGGTCCATATGCGTACGTTCACGATCTTCAACTTTCTCAGTGAGATACATTGACGCTGCATGTCCGCGGATATGGACTAGAAGTTAGCACAGGGCCATGGCGCTAACAATCAAAAAGTTAAACTTTTGCTCATCTTTGTGTCGGTGGCGCTATTGCCGAAAAGCGCGGCGTGCGTTAGCGGGCTGTCCGCCCGCCGTTACCCCTCCAGCCGCCCCAGCCTCACGACGGTCACGCCGGGCCGCAGCTGGCGCAGCGACGGCATCACCAGCACGCAGTCCGGGTATGGTGTCGCGACGGGCATGCCATCTCGCCATGCAATGACCGTGCCCTGATCGGCAAAGGTCTCCAGCCCGGTGAAGTCCGCCGCGAAGCGGAAGTCCATGCTGTGCGCCACCACCGGTTCCGTCACGCGCACGGTGCGCGTGGCGGGCGGCAGCGGCTGGATCCAGGCGGCGGGCACGTCGTCCAGCTTGACGATGCCGTGCAGGGCCAGGAAGCGCGCGGTGACGTCGCGCGCGACGTCCACCGCGGCCGCTTCCCAGTGCTGGCCGCACTCGACCAGCAGCGCGTTCTTCGGGCTGTCCGGAGCGGCGAACGCGCCGTAGTCGCGCATCCGCCGGCCCTCCGGATGGCCTTCGTCGCGGATGATCCACGCGGGCGTGCCGAGCGCGCGCGCCAGTTCGGTGCCCTTGTCCGCCATGCCCGCGACCGCGAGCGGCGCGCTGCGCTCGTGCATCGAGTGCAGGTCGAGCAGCACGTCCACCGTGTCGATCAGCGGCCGCAGGGCGCGGGCGCGACGCAGTTCGGACGAGTCGCGCGCCGGGTCGTCCAGGATGGCGGCTGTCCAGACGCGGTTGAAGTCCTGGTCGACGAAGCGCGCGGCGTCGGGCCGCGCGGGATCGAACGCGCGGTAGGCGTCGACGTTGGCGAAGGCCAGCGTCAGCTTGCCGCGGCGCGGCCGCACGCCGAGATCCAGCAGGTCCTTCACGGCGATGGCGCCGCACACCTCGTTGCCGTGCGTGAGCGCGTTCACCATCACGTGCGGGCCCGGCACGCCGCTGTCGAACGTGTGCACATACGGGATCCCGGTATTGCCGTCGGCGTAGGGCGTGATGTCCGGGAACGTCAGCTCGATCGGGTAAGCCTGCAGCGGCGCGTTCATGCGAGGCCACCCTGGCACAGGTACTTCGTCTGCATGTAGTCGTCCAGGCCGTGGCGCGAACCTTCGCGGCCATAGCCGGATTCCTTGACGCCGCCGAACGGCGCCGCCTCCGACGCCAGCACACCTTCGTTGATGCCCACGAGGCCCGATTGCAGCTGCTCCGACACGCGCCAGACCCGGGCGATGTCGCGTGTATAGAAATACGTGGCGAGGCCGTACGGCGTGTCGTTGGCCGCGCGTACGACGTCCTTCTCGTCGCGGAAGCGGAACAGGGGCACGACCGGGCCGAACGTCTCTTCGCCGGCCAGTTCCATGTCGGCGTCGGCGTCGGCCAGCACGGTGGGCGCGTAGTAATGCGGGCCGTCGGCGACATCGTCGCGCACGCGCCGGCCGCCCGTCAGCACGCGGGCACCGCGCGCGACCGCGTCCTGCACGTGGGCCTCGATCTTGTCCACGGCGCGCGCATTGATCATCGGGCCGATCTGCGACTCGGGGCTGGTGGCCGGGCCGATGCGCAGGGCCTTCACGCGCGCCGTCAGCTTGTCGGCGAACGCGTCGTAGACGGCATCCTGCACATAGATCCGGTTCGGCGACACGCACGTCTGGCCGCCGTTGCGGAACTTGGCCGCCATCAGGCCGTCGACGGCGGCATCGAGGTCGGCGTCGTCGAACACGATGAACGGCGCGTTGCCGCCCAGTTCCAGCGACAGGCGTTTCAGCGTCGTCGCCGATTCGCGCGCCAGGTATTTACCCACGGCCGTCGATCCCGTGAACGTGACCTTGCGCACGCGCGGATCGATCAGCCAGGCGTCGACCACGTCCTTCACGGATTCGCGCGACGCCGTCACGATGTTCAGCACACCCGGCGGGACACCCGCTTCCTCGGCCAGCTTGACGAGTGCCAGCGCCGTCAGCGGCGTGTCTTCCGCCGGCTTGGCGACGACGGTGCAGCCGGCCGCGAGGGCCGGGGCGATCTTGCGGGCGATCATCGCCAGCGGGAAGTTCCAGGGAGTGATCGCAGCGATGACGCCGACCGGTTCCTTCGTCACCATCAGCTTCTTGCCGCGCACCTGTTCCGGAATGATGTCGCCATAGGTCCGCACGGCTTCTTCCGCGAACCATTCGACATACGACGCGCCATAGGCCACTTCGCCGCGGCCTTCCGCCAGCGGCTTGCCCTGTTCGCGCGAGATGATCTTCGCCAGGTCGTCCGTATGCGCGACGATCAGCGCGTGCCAGCGCTTGAGGATGCGCGCGCGGTCGCGGGCGGGCAGCGTGCGCCAGCCCTCGAAGGCATGGTGCGCGGCGGTGACCGCGAGGCGCGCGTCGGCGGCGGTGCTGTCCGGCACGCTGGCGAAGACGGTACCGGTGGCCGGATCGGTGACGTCGAGACGGCGGGCGTCCAGGCTGTCGCGCCAGGCGCCGTCGATGTAGTTCTGCTGCAGCAGGAGGTCGGTGCGGGTAAGCGTCAGAGACATGGTCGAGTGTTCCTTTCTGTTCCGTGAATGGTTGAAATCAGGCGCCGCGTTCCACCGCCGCCGCGATGGCCTTGCCCATCCCGGTGGTCGAGGCGGCCCCGCCCAGGTCCGGCGTGCACGGGCCGTCGCGCAGTACCTGCTGGATGGCGGCCAGGATGGCGTCATGCGCCTGGCGCCCCACGGTGCCGCTTTCGTCGAGGAAGTCCAGCATCATGGCGCCGGACCAGATCATGCCGATCGGATTGGCGATGTTCTTGCCGTAGATGTCCGGCGCCGAACCGTGGACCGGTTCGAACAGCGACGGGAACGTGCGTTCCGGGTTCAGGTTCGCGGACGGCGCCAGGCCCAGCGTGCCCGTGCAGGCGGGGCCGAGGTCGGACAGGATGTCGCCGAACAGGTTCGACGCGACCACCACGTCGAAGCGCTGCGGCTGCAGCACGAAGCGCGCGGACAGGATGTCGATGTGCTGCTTGTCCCAGGCCACGTCGGGATAGGCGGCCGCCGTGGTGGCGGCGCGCCCGTCCCACCATGGCATGCTGACGGCGATGCCGTTGCTCTTGGTGGCGACCGTCACATGCTTGCGCTCCCGCTGGCGGGCCAGCTCGAACGCGAATTTCAGCACGCGGTCGGTGCCGTGGCGCGAGAACACGGACTGCTGCAGCACGACCTCGCGATCGGTGCCCTCGTACATGATGCCGCCCACGGACGAGTATTCGCCTTCCGTGTTTTCGCGCACGATCATGAAGTCGATGTCGCCCGGTTTGCGGCCGGCCAGCGGGCAGGGCACGCCGTCGAACAGGCGCGCCGGGCGCAGGTTGATGTACTGGTCGAATTCGCGCCGGAACTTAATCAGCGAGCCCCACAGCGACACGTGATCGGGCACGATGTCCGGCCAGCCGGCGGCGCCGAAATAGAGTGCGTCCATGCCGGCCAGCCGTGCCTTCCAGTCGTCCGGCATCATTTTGCCGTGGGCCGCGTAGTAGTCGCAGCTGGCCCACTCGATGTGGGTGTATTGGAGGTCGATGCCGAACCGGCGGGCGGCCGCGTCGAGCACGCGCAGCCCTTCGGGCATGACTTCCTTGCCGATGCCGTCGCCGGGAATGACGGCGATTTTGAATGATTGCTTCATCGCGAGGTTCCGTCCTTAAGATAAAAACGATGGTTTTATCTTAGCTCCGGCTCCCCAGCGGGAAACTGCATAGAGCGGACGGCAATCGGCACAAAGCGTGTTATTTCGGGCGCGCGCGGCATATCATGCGGCGCGCCCTGTGCCGTCATTCGTGCGGCGAGAACAGCTTCTCGATGGGGTAGTGGTTCTTGATGAAGGGGGACTTGATGACGATGTAGCTGAAGTACTTCTCGATGCTGACGCTGCGCTCCAGCACCTCTTCCATGATCGTCTGGTAGTGGACCACGCTGCGCGTGACGAATTTCAGCAGGTAGTCGAAACCGCCGCTGACGAGGTGGCACTCGACCACTTCGTCGATCCTGCGGATGGCGGTTTCGAACTTGATGAAATCCTCGCGCCGGTGGTCCGACAGCGTCACCTGGGTGAACACGAGCTGCGTTGTGCCCAGCTTTTCCATCTGCACGTGAGCCCCGTAGCCGGCGATGAAGCCGGCTTTTTCCAGGCGCTTCACGCGGATCAGGCAGGGGCTGGGCGACAGGCCGACGGCATCGGCCAGATCCACGTTCGTGATCCGGCCATTGGCCTGCAGATGGGCGAGGATCCGGATGTCGATCCGGTCCAGCTTGAGTGCGTCAGGCATCATCGGTGGCCGCTCCAATAAGTCTTGCAATGATTAACTTCATATTAACCGCATGCTACCCCTTCCGTATAATGAAATTTTCCAATCGGAATTAATAAATTTTATCAATCGAATCCGCATTATTTGATAGCCCGGCGTACGTCCGGCTGGTCGAGCACGTCGTCCAGCGTCTTTTTCAGGCGCGCGAACAGCAGCTCGAAGTCGCTCGTGCGGTAGCACAGCGCGGGGGCGAAGCCGAGGATGTTGTCGGCGAACGCGCGGAACACGACCCGGTTGCGGTAGGCGGCCTCGAAGATGCGGTCGCTGAGTTTCAGCTCCGGATCGAAGCGGGCCTTGGTCTGCTTGTCGGCGACGAGTTCGAGCGCGCCCAGCAGGCCGCGGCTGCGCGCATCGCCCACGAGAGGATGGGACAGCAGGCCGCGCAGGCCTTCCTCGAAATGCGGTGCCTGGGCGATGCCGTTGGCCAGCAGGCCGCCTTCGTGATACAGGCGGAGCACTTCCAGCGCGACGGCGGCGCTGACCGGGTGCGCGGAATACGTGTGGCCATGGCCGACCGGCATGCCCGGCACGCCGTCCGCGATGCCCGCATACACGGCATCCGACATCAGCACGGCGCCCATCGGCGCATAGCCGGCGGTCAGGCCCTTGGCCACCGTCATCAGGTCCGGTTCGACGCCTTCCGCCTCGCACGCGAACAGCGGGCCGGTGCGGCCGAAGCCGGTGATGACCTCGTCCACGACGAACAGGATGCCCAAAGCGCGGCAAGTGTCCTGCATCGCCTTCAGCCAGCCCTTGGGCGGCACGATCACGCCGCCCGAGCCCTGCACCGGTTCGCAGAAGAAGGCCGCCACGTTGTCCGCGCCCAGCGCCTGCACCTTGGCGCGGAGGGCGTCGACCGAAGTGCGGATGATGGCGTCGGCATCCGGGCCCGCCTCGTTACGGTACGGGTAGGGCGACGGGATCGTGTGCTGGGTCGGCAGCGGCACGTCGAAATTGCGGTGGAACGCCGCGATCGCGGTCAGGCCCGAGCCCTGCGCCGATGAGCCGTGGTAGCCGCGCTCCAGCGAGATGAACTGCTTCTTGTGCGGGCGGCCCGTGGAATTGTAGTAGTGCGTGATGAAGCGGATTGCCGAATCCACGGCGTCCGACCCGCCCAGCGTGAAGTACACGTGGCGCAGCGACTTCGGCGCCAGCTCCACGAGGGTTGCTGCCAGGCGGATCGCCGGCTCCGAGCCGAAGTGGAAGTAGCCCGTGGCGTACGGCAGCTTGCGCATCTGTTCGGTCGCCGCCTGGACGATGCTTTCGTGGCCATAGCCGACGTTGACGCACCAGAGGCCGGAAAACGCGTCCAGCAATTCGTTGCCCTGCGCGTCGCGCAGGTAAGCGCCCTGGCCCGATTCGAGGATGGCGACGCCGCGTTGCTCATGGGTGCGGAAGTTGACGACGGGGTGGATCAGGTGGTCGCGGTCCAGCGCGGTGAGGAGCGTGTTTTGCATGATGGTGTCCGGTTGATTGATGACGCGTTCATGGTAGCCACGGCGGCGCAGCGGTAGCTCGCGCAGACACCCCGCAAAATCAACGGAAATTGCGAATTGCGTTCCGATTCGGCATTTTGTGCTGCGACCCCGGTGACATACTCGGCGCTCCCCAACCGGTCCTAGGAGAACAAGCCGTGAACATGACCATCCGATCCCGCCTCATCATCATGATTTCCTTCCTGTCCCTGATCGCCGCCGGCAGCGGCACGCTGGGACTGCACGGCATGCGCTATGCCAACGACGGCCTGAAGACCGTGTACGAAGACCGCGCCCTCGTGCTGGAGCGCGTCGCCCGTATCGATGCGCTGCTGCTGCAGAACCGGCTGTCCCTCGCGCTCGCGATCACCGATCCGATGGTGGATATCAAGGCGGAGGCCGCGCGCATGGAAACCAACGCCGCCGACATCGACCGGACCTGGGCCGCCTGCGCCGCGCTGGCGCATCTGCCCGAGGAAAGACGCACCGCCGCCGCGTTCGGCGCCGCGTGGGCGAAGATGCGCACGGAGGCCATGCAGCCCGCCGTCGCCGCCCTGCGTAACGGCGACGTGGAGGCGGCGAAGACCGCGCAGGACCGCATGCGGACCCTGGCCGACGCCGCGCTGGAAGGCATCGCGGCCGTGCGCCGCATGCAGGTGGAAGCGGCCGGGCGCGAATACGAAGCCGCCGTGCAGCGCTATGCATTCCTGCGCAACGGCATGGTGGGCGTCATCGCGGCCGGCACGCTTGCGGCCGCGCTGTTCGGCTGGTTCCTGATCCGCGCGATCTACCGCGAACTGGGCGGCGAACCGGCGCACGCGGCCGGCATCGTGCGCCGCATCGCGGCCGGCGACCTCAGTGAAAAGGTCGCCGTGCGGAGGGGCGACGGGCGCAGCCTGCTGGCCGCCATGCACGCGATGCAATGCAACCTGACGCAGACCATCGGCCGGATCAACCGGGCCGCGCATGCGATCAGCGCCGCGTCCACGCAGGCCGCCGCCGGCAGCCGCGAC
>Ga0207657_10002745_pt1 | contig 18961 bp, 16 predicted proteins | sample KBSC33metaG_FD_184316 | JGI IMG/M metagenome (GOLD analysis project Ga0207657, IMG submission 184316) | Corn rhizosphere microbial communities from Kellogg Biological Station, Michigan, USA - KBS C3-3 metaG (SPAdes) (version 2) | ecosystem: Host-associated > Plants > Roots > Rhizosphere > Soil ... | reverse complement strand
AGTTGCGGGCGGTCTTGCGGAAGACGAGGTTGCCCGCCTCGTCCGCCTTCCAGCCCTTGATGATCGAGAGGTCGGCGCGGATCCCGCGCTCCAGCACATATTCCTCGCCGTCGAAGACCTTGGTCTCCTTGCCCTCTGCGACGATCGTGCCAACCCCGGTCTTGGTGTAGAAGCCCGGGATTCCGGCCCCGCCGGCGCGGCAGCGCTCGGCGAGCGTGCCCTGGGGGCAGAATTCCACCTCCAGTTCGCCCGCCAGATACTGGCGCTCGAATTCCTTGTTCTCGCCCACGTAGGAGGAGATCATCTTGCGGATCTGACGGGTGCGAAGCAGCTTTCCGAGCCCTTCATTGTCGATCCCGGCATTGTTCGAGACGACGGTCAGGTCCTTGACCCCGCTATCGCGGATCGCGTCGATCAGCCGCTCGGGGATTCCGCACAGGCCGAAGCCGCCCGCGCAGATCGTCATGCCGTCTTTCAGCAGCCCGTCGAGGGCGGCGGCGGCGTCGGGAAAAGTCTTCTTCATGGACCGCTCCGCTGTGAAGCCCGCCGATAAGCACCGCCGCCGAGCCCGGTCAAGGAAAGTTGAACCGGGTTTCAGGTTTGGCAGGCCGCACGTCGCCCTCGCCCACACCGTCACCCCGGACTTGATCCGGGGTCCACCTTCTTCCAAGCGTCGGCGGCGCCAGAGAAGGTGGATGCCGGATCAAGTCCGGCATGACGGATATGGGAGACAGGCCTCATGACTACACGCCGCCGCTGGGCGCCCGCTTGCGCCGCTCTCCTCCTCCTCGGCCTGCCCCTCGCCGCGAGCGCCCAGCGCGAGCCCGACGACCCCAACCTGTGGCTCGAGGAGGTGGAGGGGCCGCGCGCCCTCGCCCAGGTCAAGGCGTGGAACGCCGCCACCGAGGCGACCCTTACCGCCGACCCCAAATTCGAAACCTACCGCGGCCGCGCCCGCGCCATCCTCGACGACGAGCGGCAGATCGCGACTCCCGACCGGCTGCTCGGCGGCCGAGTCGCCAATCTGTGGCAGGACGCGAGGAACCCGCGCGGCGTGTGGCGGATATCGCCGCTCGCCGACTATCGGGCCGGCAAGCCGCGGTGGCGCACGCTGATCGACGTCGACTCGCTTGGCAAGCGGGAGGGCAAGAGCTGGGTCTGGCACGGCGCCGACTGCCTGGCGCCCGATTACCGCCGCTGCCTCGTCTCGCTGAGCCCCGGCGGCACCGACGCCGACGTCGTCCGCGAGTTCGACCTCGCGTCAGGAACCTTCGTCGAGGGCGGCTTCGTCGTTCCCGAAGCCAAGAGCAATGTCGCCTGGGTCGACCCGGATACCCTGCTGGTCGGGACGGACTACGGCTCCGGCTCCCTCACCAAGTCGGGCTATCCGCGCGTGCTCAAGCTGTGGAAGCGCGGAACGCCGCTCTCCGCCGCCCGCACCCTGTTCGAGGGGGAGGCCGGCGACGTCTCCGCCACGCCCCAGGTGGTCCAGAGCGGCGCCCGGCGCTGGGTCTTCGTCGATCGCGGCAAGACCTTCTGGACCAACGAATATCACCTTCTCACGCCGTCGGGCGGGCTGATCCCGGTTCCGCTGCCGGCCGACGCGGAGTTCCAGGACGTGCTCGGCGACCGGCTGATCGCCAAGCTTCAGAGCCCGCTCGGCGCGTTCAGGGCGGGAAGCCTCGTCGCCTGGTCGCTCGACTCGATCCTCGCGCGCGGGCAGGCCCAGCCGACCCTCGTCATGGCGCCGACACCGCGGCAGGCGATCGAGGAGGTCTCCGCCTCCGACAACGTCCTTTGGGTGAAGGTGCTCGAGGATGTGTCGGGCCGGCTCTACGCCCTCACTCCAAAGGGGGCCGGCTGGGCGGCCCGGCCGGTGCCGCTGGCGCGCAACAGCACGGTCCACCTCCTTGCCGCCGGCGGAAACCCCGATCAGGCCTTCGTCACCGTCGAGGGCATGCTGACTCCGCCCGCCCTCTACGCCGTCGGCCGCTCCTCCGCGCCGGCACTCGTCCAGCGCCTCCCGGCCGCCTTCGACGCAGGCGCCTTCACCGTCGACCAGCGCTTCGCCCGCTCCAGCGACGGCACCCGGATTCCCTATTTCCTCGTCCGCCGGAAGAACGCGAAGGGCGCCGTTCCCGCGCTCATCCACGCTTATGGCGGCTTCCGCGCCGCGCAGACTCCCGGCTACCTCACCGGCCAGCCCTACCGCGCCGGACCGCTCGGCCTGTTCTGGGTCGAGGAAGGCAATGCCTATGTCCTCGCCAACATCCGGGGCGGCGGCGAGTACGGCCCGCAATGGCACCGCGCCGCGCTTCGCGAGAACCGCCAGAGGAGCTTCGACGATCTCCACGCCGTCGCCGAGGACTTGGTCCGCACCGGAGTCTCGAAGCCGAAGCTGATCGGAATCTCCGGCCGTTCAAATGGCGGAGTCCTCGTCGGAGCGGCGATGACCCAGCGGCCCGACCTCTACGGCGCCGTGATCGCCGGCTCCCCGCTGCTCGACATGAAGCGCTATTCGCACCTCCTGGCGGGGGCCTCGTGGGTCGACGAATATGGCGATCCCGACAAGCCGGCCGACTGGGCCTTCATCTCCCGCTACTCGCCCTATCAGAATGTGAAACCGAACGTCCGCTACCCGGCGGTGTTCTTCTACAGCTCGACCAAGGACGACCGGGTCCATCCCGGCCACGCCCGCAAGATGGCGGCGCGGCTCGGCGAATATGGCAACCGTTTCTACTTCCACGAATATCTCGAAGGCGGCCATTCCGTCGGAGCCGAGCATGCCGAGGACGCGAAGCGCGCCGCGCTGCTGATGGCCTATCTGAAGCGCGAGCTTGTCGGGGGCGGCCGGTGAGCTGGAGCCTGGCCGGATTCGATCTCGACGCCTTCGTCGCCGCCACCCTGGCCGAGGATCTGGGGGAGGCGGGCGACATCACTTCGGCGGCCGTCATTCCGGAAGATGCGCGGTTCACCGGCGTGATGGCGACCCGCGAGCCGATCGTCGTCGCCGGCCTTCCGATCGCCGAAGCCTTCTTCCGCCGGCTCGATCCCGAGGTGGAGGTCGAGCGGCTGGCGGAGGAGGGCGAAGCCGTCGCGGCGGGCGGCACCCTGCTTCGCCTGCAGGGCCGGGCGCGGGCGATGCTGACGGCGGAGCGTTCCGCCCTCAACCTCGTCCAGCACCTCTCCGGGATCGCCACCCTCACCCGCCGCTACGTCGACTCGATCGACGGCACCGGAGCGACCCTGCTCGATACTCGCAAGACCCTTCCGGGCCTTCGCCGGCTGGAGAAATACGCCACCCGCACCGGCGGCGCGAAGAACCACCGGATGGGCCTGTGGGATGCCGCGATGATCAAGGACAATCATGTCGCCGTCGCCGGCGGGATCGAGCCGGCGGTGCGCCGCGCGGTCGAGGCCGGAATTGACGAGATCATCGTCGAGGTCGACCGGATCGAGCAGGTCGAGCCCGCGATCGCCGCGGGCGCGACCCACCTTCTGCTCGACAACATGGCCCCCGGCACCCTGCGCGAGGCCGTCGGCCTGGTCGCCGGTCGGGTCCCGACCGAGGCGAGCGGCGGAGTGACCCTCGAAACCATCCGCGCCCGCGCGGAAACGGGGGTAACCTACGTCTCCGTCGGGCGGATCACCCAGTCCGCTCCGGCGGCCGACATCGGGCTGGACTTCACTCCGCTGCGCTAACGATTGCCGCCCGCCCACCGACGCGCTACCCAGCGGGCCTAAAGCAGGGGAGGGGAAATGCGTCCGACATCGATCAGGGCCTTCGAGGGCCTTTCGCTGCTCGCGGTGGCGATCGGAGCGCTCACGACCTGGCTGGGCTGGGACGCGCTGGTCGCCTCGGTCCGCTCCAAGGTGCTCGGCGCCGGGCTCGAGCCGGCGCTCGCCGTGCTCAGCGTGATCTACGTCGGGTTCCTGGTGCTCCTCATCCTGCTCACCGCGCGGCGCGGAAGCGCGGTCGCCAAGTGGCTGTTCGTCGCGATCATCGTCGGCGAGGTGGTGTTCACCGTCCCGAAGCTCGGCGCGATGGCGGGCGCGGGGCTGATCGGCTGGGCGGAGATCGTTCAGCTGCTGATCCAGCTGATCGCCGTCGCAATGCTGTTCACGGCGCCCTCGCGCGCCTGGTTCGCCGAGTGGCGGGCGCGATAGCCGAGCCTCGGTTCGGCCGGAAGCGCTTCCCCTAGCCGTCCAGCGGGCGGAGCGTTTCCGGGCCGGCGCGGACCAGCTCGCCCTCGACCAGGCCCGTCGCCGGGTGGTGCTTGTCCAGCCAGCGCTTGATGATCCGAAGGTTGCGGGTGTTGGAGCGGAAGAAGAAGTCCGGCACCGCCCCGACGAACGGAATCGCGCCGAGCAGGAAGTCGAAGCCGACATTGCCGGTCATCCGGGCGATCTGCCATTTGGAAAGGCCGAGATTGCGTGCCTCCCAGACGATCCAGGCGCCCAGCGCGGTGCTGACGATGTCGCCGACGACGGGGATGACGTCGAGGATCACGTCGAGTCCGACCGGGCGGTTGAGCCCGGGAACCACGAACAGCCGCTCGAGCACCGCCTCCATCGCCTCGATCCGGCGACGCACGGATTGCGGGTCGCGACCCATCGGCAGCTGGCGCGCGAACGTCTTGAACGGGTCGTGCGGCGTGGCCATCGCTGTTCTCCTCGAACCCTTTATGGGGTGGCGCGGATCAGTTCGCCACCCGGGTGCCGTGCGAACGGGTTCGCCCGGAACCCGGTGAGGCGCGGCGAGACCAGCGACCAGCGCACCGGCGCGGCGATGGCGATGAACGGCGCGGCGGCGGCGAGGCGGGCGTCGGCGGCCTGGAGGAGGCCCCGGCGGGTCTCGAGATCGGGCGCGTTGCGGGCCGCTTCGAGCGCCTGGTCGGCCTCGCCGTCGCAAATCGCCGCCGCGGCGCAGGTGAAATGGCGCAGATACCAGCTCGCCAGGGCGACCGGGGCGACCTCGTCGATCAGCCGAAGGTCGGCGGGCTCGGCCGGGCCGACTCGCCGAGCATCGACTCCGATGGCCGCCCAGTCGCGCCGCAGATAGGCGAAAAGCAGCCGGTAGCCGGGCCCCTCGGGCAGGCTGACCCGGACCTTGATCTCGCCGCCGCCGGCCGGCAGCGCGAGCGCCCGCACCGCCGCCGCTCGCCGCGCCGGGAGCGGGAGGGCCGTCCAGGCCGGCGCGGCGGGCGAGTCGATGCCCTCCACTCCGGCCGGGAGCAGGGTCTCGCGCGCCTGCAGCCCCGGCACCCGGAAGGCGGCGACGATCGCGGCTCGGTCGATCGCCATGGCGAGCGCCTGGCGGGCTTCGGGACGCAGGAGGGGACCCTCCCGCGCCGCGAAGGAGAGCCCGAGCAGGCCGGCGACCGGATCGAAGGCCGGGGCATTGCCCCTCGTTTCGCCGGCGCGGGCGATCGGCAGGTCGCCGAGGCTTCCACCGACGACAAGCTCGGCCGCGCCCTGCTGGAAGCGAGCCACGGCCAACGCCGCCGGCTCGCCGCGAAGGACGAGCGGCATCGGCGGCGAATCTCCGCTTTCCGCTTCTTCGTCCGTTCGGCGCGGGGGCGCGAGCAGGAGCGATCCGTCGGCGCGCGGTTCCGCGACGAAGGGGCCTGCTCCCCGGCCGGCCCGGAGGAGCGCCATTTCCGGCTGGGCGAGGAGCTGGAGGAAGTTGAGCCGCGGCGACTTCAAGCTGATCTCGAGCACCTCGTCGGTCATCGCCTCGATCTCGGCGATCGCTCCCAGCAGCGGCTTCAGCGAATTGCGGCTGGCGGGTCCCCCCGCCGCCTTGAGGCGCTGGACGACCTGCGCCGCGGTGACCCGGCTCCCGTCCGACCAGTTCAGCCGAGCCAGCCGGAAGGTGTAGCGAAGGCCGTCGTTCGACAGGATCCAGCTCTGCGCGAGGCCCGGCTCGATGTCCCCGCCGGCGTCGAACCGCACCAGCCCCTCCGCCGTGCTTTCGATCAGGAAGGCGGCGGGCGGGTCGATCGGCTGGCGCGACGGGTCGACGATCCTCGGCGGCGCGCCGATCGCGCTTATCGTCACCGGGCCGGTCTCGTCCTTGCGGCAGCCGCCCGCGCTGAGCAGGACGACGGCCGCGGCGAACAGGAGTGGGGTGCGACTCGCCATGGGGGCTGGGGATAGACCAGCCCCGCGGGTTTTTTTAGCGGCAATGCGGGCCCGGCGGGCGGGCCTTTACCCCTCCTTCACCTTTGCCCTCCTACCGTTCCGCCTTGAGCCAGGAACAGCCCGTGAGCACCGACGCCCCAGCCGGATCCTACAAGCATCGCCGAGCCGCCCGAACCGCGGTTTCCGCGAACGCTCGGTTGCATCCGCAAAACTGGTATTCCGTCGAGGTGAAGGTCTGCGACCTGTCCAATTCCGGCTTCATGGCCGAATGCCCGGAAACGGTCCGGATCGGCGGCTACGTCTCGCTCGACGTGCCCGGCATCGGCCAAGTCGACGCACAAGTTCGTTGGCAAATTGGCGGTCGCATGGGCGGTCTCTTCCTCAATCCGATCAGCCTTGCCCGTTGCGAGTGGGTCGCGGTGAAGGCCGAGCCGCCGCACGAAGCGGCCTGACGTCGGCGCGATTGCCGATCGACGGCTCGCAGTCCAATTATCGTAAGCCGCTCGAGCGTCGACGCCCCGTCTTCGACATCATAGTCGCGCACAGGCCCGGACGCGGAGCGCCGCCGACGTTCCGGCGCGCGCGGATCGGCAGGCAGGTGGGATGACTGGTGCGGACGGCGGGACTCGAACCCGCACGCCCCGAGGGGCAGGAGATTTTAAGTCTCCGGCGTCTACCGGTTCCGCCACGTCCGCACGCGTGCTTCGCATAGCGGCTTAACCGCCGCGCGCGAAGCCTCGAGGAGGAGTCGCGGAAGCTGCGCCGCTGCGACGTCAGGCTTCGGCGGTGACTTCCTGAAGATTGAGACGCTCGCGCATTTCCTTGCCCGGCTTGAAATAGGGCACGCGCTTGGCCGACACGTCGACCGTGTCGCCGGTGCGCGGGTTGCGGCCCTTGCGGGCATCCCGGTCGCGGGTCGAGAAGGCGCCGAAGCCGCGAAGCTCCACCCGGCCGCCCTTCTGCAGCTGATCGATCACCGATTCGAAGAAGGACGAGACGACTCGCTCGATCTCCTTGCCGGTCAGATCTGGATGATCGTCGCAAAGCTTTTGGACGAGCTCGGAACGGATCACGGCTTCCCCCTCTCCTGCGGGCGATTGGGTAAGGACTGCAGTCGCCGCGGATCCCCCGAAACCGCGCCGTTGATCCAAGTTAAACCCAAAATTTTCGGAAAACGCAATAACCGAGGTAGGTAAGAGGCGAGAAAATTTCACCTTTTCCCGATGAGACGAAAAAGGGCGGGCGCCTTCCGACGCCCGCCCGCTCGTAACTTGTTTCGGAAGCGATTTATTTTTCTTCCTTGGCCTTCAAAGCGCGGCCCAGAATGTCGCCGAGGCTGGCGCCGGCGTCGGACGAGCCGTACTGGGCCACCGCCTGCTTCTCCTCGGAGATCTGGAGCGCCTTGATCGAGAAGTTCGGCTTCTTCGACCGGTCGAAGCCGATCACCATCGCGTCGAACTTCTGGCCGACCTGGAAGCGCTCCGGCCGCTGCTCGTCGCGGTCGCGGCCGAGATCGGTGCGCTTGATGAAGCCCGTCGCCCCGTCGTCGCCGACCTGGACCTCGAGCCCGCCGTCGCGGACCTCGAGGACGGTCACGGTGACCGTCTCGTTCTTGCCGACCCCGCCCGACGCTCCGGCGCCGCCCTTGGCGACCCCGCCGCGCTCGAGCTGCTTCATGCCCAGCGAGATGCGCTCCTTCTCGACGTCGACGTCGAGGACGACCGCCTTCACGCTCTCGCCCTTGCGGTGAAGGTTGAGAGCCTCCTCGCCGGTGACGCCCCAGGCGATGTCCGACATGTGGACCATCCCGTCGACGTCGCCGTCGAGGCCGATGAACAGGCCGAACTCGGTGGCGTTCTTGACCTCGCCCTCGACCTCGGTGCCGACCGGGTGGGTCTCGGCGAAGGCGTGCCACGGATTGGCCTGGGCCTGCTTGAGGCCGAGGCTGATGCGGCGCTTGTCCTGGTCGACCTCGAGCACCGCCACGTCCACTTCCTGCGAGGTGGAGACGATCTTGCCCGGGTGGACGTTCTTCTTGGTCCAGCTCATCTCGGAGACGTGGACGAGGCCCTCGATGCCCGGCTCGAGCTCGACGAACGCGCCGTACTCGGTGATGTTGGTGACCCGGCCGCGGAACACGCCGCCGATCGGGTACTTGGCCGCGGCGCCCTCCCACGGATCCGCCTCGAGCTGCTTCATGCCGAGCGAAATACGCTGGGTCTCGCGGTTGATGCGGATGATCTGAACGCGGACGGTGTCGCCGATGCCGATCAGCTCGCTCGGGTGGTTGACCCGCTTGTAGGAGATGTCGGTGACGTGGAGCAGGCCGTCGATTCCGCCGAGGTCGACGAACGCGCCGTAATCGGTGATGTTCTTGACCACGCCGTCGACGACCTGGCCCTCGGCGAGGGACTGGATGAGGCCGCTGCGCTGCTCGGCGCGGGTCTCTTCGAGGATGGCCCGGCGCGAGACGACGATGTTGCCGCGGCGGCGGTCCATCTTGAGGATCTGGAAGGGCGAGGGCACGTCCATCAGCGGAGTGACGTCGCGGACCGGGCGGATGTCGACCTGCGAGCCCGGAAGGAAGGCGACGGCGCCGCCGAGATCGACGGTGAAGCCGCCCTTGACTCGGCCGAAGATCACGCCCTCGACGCGGTTGCCGGCGGTGAACTCGGTCTCGAGCTTGTCCCAGGCGGCCTCGCGGCGGGCGCGGTCGCGCGACAGCATCGCCTCGCCATTATGGTTCTCAACCCGGTCGACATAGACGTCGACGATGTCGCCGACCTTGATGTCGGCCTTCTGGCCCGGAGCGGCGAATTCGCGGAGGGCGACGCGGCCCTCGGACTTCAGCCCGACGTCGATGATCGCCATGTCGTTCTCGATCGCGGTGACGGTCCCCTTGACGACCTTCCCCTCGAACCCTTCATTCTCGCCGCCGAGAGTCTCGTTCAGCAGCTTCGCGAAATCATCGCGCGTCGGCATCGCCGTGGTGGCCATAAAATTCTCTATCCTTCTTCGTGTCGTATTCCGGCCAGGGGTTGTCTCCCCCGGTCTTGGAACCTGATTGCCGCGACCGCCTCATGCGAAGCGCGGCATCCTGCGGGCGCGAAGCGCGCGAGCGGAGCGAAGAAAGGCCCTCACCCGGCCGCCCTCGGGCGGCGTCCCTCGCCCCTGGAGGGGAGAGGGTGGATAAGCAAAAAGAGCGCGTCGAGGTGGGGCATTTCGCCTCTCACCCTCGCGCGCCGAGCCTAAGCTTAAGCTTCCGCAGGCATTTCCACGCCCGCTGGACGGGTGCGCATATAGGGGAAGGGGGGCGGAGGGGCAAGGAGGATCGTCCGCAAGGGTACTTCCGGCAGTGATGGCGATTGGTTCCTCGCCACGCTTTCGTAAGTTAGTCTGCTTGCTGGGGCACCGCCCAACTATGGAAGTGCAGCTGCGCCGCCATCTTATGCCTCGTGGCGGCACTTGCGGGCGCCGGGAAGTAAGTTCTAATCCACCTCGATGACGATCGCCGAAAACGAGCGCCGACTGCTGAGGTCGCACGCACGCGCCATAGTGCACATGCGCGAGCGACACGCGGCTCGGGCCTTAGGGCTCGTCCTGGGGGCAGGCGTGAGCAAAGCCGTAGGCTTCCCCTCTTGGGGCGGACTGGTCAGCCGCATTGCAGGACATTCCGAGGTGGAGGGGCGACATCTTCTCTCGGTTGCAGGAACGGCCACATCCGATACCGCTAAGACACAAATGCTATTGCAGCATTATCGTTCGAAGCGACTGGATCAGATCGGCGCTCCACCTTCGGCAAAGGTACTCCGCAAGATTCACGGGGAATGGCGCAGGATAATTCAAACGGCATTATATGAGGGTGTTCCCACAACAGCTGAGACACTTCGAGATAGGCATCCGTACCTAAACGAATTCGTCCCCATCATGATGAATTCTCCGATGACTGTTACCTACAACTTCGATGACACAGCAGAGCAGCTCATTCGGCTGACCGACCCCGACCGGGAAGGGCAGTACGGCCGAAAGTTCGAAACGGTATGGAATGCAGCACTCCAATTTCGTCCTGACACTGCCGTCATATACCACCCCAACGGATTTTTGCCGAGCAACCTCCTGGAGTATCCTAGTGAAACCATCGTATTTTCGGAGGACACATTTGCAGATCAATTAATAGAGAGCATGGCAGGCCATCATGCATCTCTGCTTCACCATCTGTCCAAGACGACTTGCCTTTTTTTGGGATTGTCGTTGAATGATACTACACTACGGCATCTGCTCAGGCAAAACGCTCGAATCAACCCAGGACACTTTCACTACTACGTAGCCTATGTCAACGACAACGCTCAGCGGGATACAATCGCTGAAAGGGCGTTGAGGGACGCGAACTTTGAGGTTTATAACCTAATCACGCTCTTTCTCACGAACGACGACATTGCCGCTCTCGGGCGGCTTCTTGGTGCGTCAGACTCGGACCTGCGCCATGCCGCTGAGGAAGAGGGCGTTGATCTTAGGTATGTCTACTATCTGTCGGGAGCAGTAGGCGCAGGGAAAACAACCTCTCTATCGTATCTCGGGTCACTTAGGACATATGAGGAATGGACGGAGCCGCGAACCGAGTTGCTGGGAAAAGCTTGGCCCGAGCTCACATCCGACGAGCGAGAACACGTCGATGCTTGGATACTGAAGCAGTTCGTGAAGAAGAATGTGGCTCTTTTGGATCGTGACGTCGGCATCTTGGTCGTTGATCGTCCGCCGCTTGATCCAATCTCGTTCAGCGATGTCGCCGACGTTCCTGAGAAGGCGCGGGCTATGCTTGGTGCTTTCAGCCCTGGGCAATCTCGTCGCCGAATTTGTCCGGGGCAGGTTATTCTACTACGTGGCGAACCATCGGAAATGGAGGCGCGTGTGATCGGCCGACACAAGGAGAGCAGCGCAGGGATCATTTCTGATATGCAGGATAAACTGGTATCCATTTATCCCCAGTATACTACTGTCGAAACGGCCGGTGCATCAGTTCATGACGTGGTGCGTGATATTTGCCGCACGGTGCATCTGGATCCATACGACCCTGCAGACTTGCATAGCACTCTTGATCGCCTAGCAAGCGATGGCTTGAGTGTTCGCTGAAGGCGAATTGGTGGGGTGAGGCGGTGACAGCTACGTAACTTTCACGTGACAGTTAGGTAGGTGTCACCGAGTTTGAGCGGCGCCGGAACTCGCGGCACTGGCGGTGAAGCTTGATCTTCTGGTGGCGGAGCAGGCTTGGGCAATAGGGGACGGGGCGCCGTGCCTCGCTTCGCTTCACCGAGACGCGCATCGCTTCGCCGGCGGGTGAGCGGGGTTGCCGTTCACGCGGCTTTCGCTTCTTCCTCCCGCGGCGGCAGGATCCCGGCGAGGCCGCCGGCCATGTCGCTGCGCAGCCGCGCCAGCTCCGCCAGCGCCTCGGAGCGCTTCTGGGCGCCCTCTTCATGGGCGGCGCGGACGTCGACCAGGGTCTTCACCACATTGTCGTGAACCTGGCGCAGGGTTTCGACGTCGACGATCAGCCGCTGGTTGGCCTTGGCCGTACCGACCGCGTTCTCGTGCAGGATCTCGCTGTTGCGGCGCATGAAGTAATTGGTCGCGTCGTCGATATTGCCGGCGAGGTTCACCGCGTCCCTCTGCTCGTTGAGGGCGAGGGCGAGGACGAACGTCCGCTTCCAGGCCGGCAGGGTCAGCCGCTGGATGGTCTGGAATTTCTCCAGCAGGACGATGTTGTTGGCCTGCATGATCCGAACCATCGGCAGGGTCTGCAGGGCGCTGTGCTGAAGCACGGAGAGATCGCCGATGCGCTTCGAAAGCGCCTGGCGGCTGCCTTCGATGGCGCTGATCATCTCCATGGAGGCGAGGTCGGCGGGCTGGGCGCGCAGCGACTCGAGGTCCCGGTCGAGCCGCTGGAGGCGCAGCTCGGCGGCGCGGACGTGGGTGGCGAGAAGCCGATGCTCGTCGCTGATCCCCGCATACATCTCCTCCAGCGAGCGCGAGCGGGCTTCGAGTCGCTTCAGAGTTCCGGATATGCTGGCCACCAGCTTCTCGACCTGCTCCTCCAGCGAAGCGAAGCGGGCCACCGCTTTCTCCTTGGTCAGGATGAACCGGCGAACCACTCCGCCGATCAGCGGCGCTCGCGCCCAGCGGCTGTCGAACGAAGTGAGGTCGAACGATTGCGCGGCCACCACGATCTCGTTGAGCTTGCCGCCCATTTCGTCGAGCTCGTCGCTTCGCGCCTGGGTCAGCAGCTTGTCGGCATAGCGGCTGGTGGCGATGCCGATCTCATGGCCGAAGCCGGCGACTGTCAGCGGCGAGCTGGTGTCGATCGTCTCGGCGAGCGCGGCGGCCACCGCTTCGTCCACCTGGGGCGCAAGGACCTTTTCGGACAATTCGACGGGAACGGCGGTGTTGATCTGGATCGGCAGGGTCACGGGGTCGACTCCTTCGGAGTGGAAAGCGCCTGGCGGAGACGCTCATGGACGGAGCGGAGCTGGTCGACCGCGCCGGCGCGGCCCGCGACGGGGCCACTGCTTTGCGCGACGGCAAGCGCGTGCTGCTGCCAAAGGGGGAAGAGGAGCTGCTTGATGTCGCGGTAGCGGTCGAGCATGCCCTCGAGATGGTCGATGGCGAGCGCGATCTGGGCCCGGGTCAGGCGGTTCGAGGCGTAGAGCGCCTCGAGATTGCCGAGGCGCCGCTGCAGTCGGCCGGCCGTCGGGTCGCCGGCAACGTCGAGCTGCGCCGTCCACAAATGGGCCTCTTCGATCAGAGCGGCGTGGGCCTGCTGCGCCGCGTCGAGCCGCGGGAGGTCGTCGCGCATGGCCTTCGCCGCGCGCGCGGCGGCGCTGGCCGCCTCCGCCAGCTTCTGCATGTCGGCGCGCAAGCCGTGTACCGCGACTTCCAGCTCGAGCCGCGCTTCGAGATCGGCGCCGCTGAAGACGTGCCACCAGCTCTGGCGTCGGCGGACCCGCTCGACGTCGATCCGGGTCAGGGCGGTGACGACCCGCTGCATGGACTCGACCAGCGTCCGCGCCGGGCTGCCGCTCAGCAGCGCCGGGTCCGGCTCGAACGCCTGGAACCGGGAGTCGAAGAGTTCCAGCGCCGCTTGGGCGGTAAGCGGCCGCTGGATGGGAGGTCTATCGAGGCGGGCGTCGGGGTCGAGGCGTGGGCGTGCAGTCACCGTGCCTTCCTATCTCGGCTCCGGTTAAGTGGCCGTTACCCCTGCGATCCGAGCAGAGCCGCGGTCCATTCTGACCAGCCGGCGGCGGATGACGACACCGGCCGCCAGACTGACGAGCCCCGCCGCGAGAAGGAGCTGGAACAGGTGCCGGAGCAGCAGCAGCAGCAGGAGCCCCCGCTTCCAGGCGGCCTGTTCGCTGGCGACGCCCGGGCGTTCGCGCGGCGCCACCGCCGGCATGCCGGCCGCCCGACCGATCGCCGCCAGCCGCTGGCCGATATCGTTACGCCCGGCCGAATCCGCCTCACGGGAGGGCAGGCGGACCGGAAGCAGCGCGCGCAGCGCCGTCCTGTCGCCGGCGATCGCCGCCTGCTGGGCAAGGACGAAGCGCAAAGCTTCGACCTCCTCTCCCGACATGATCGGCTGCACGTGCTCGGCGGAGGGGATGAATATCGCGCCGTCGCGGTCGGTCGCCAAGCGAGTGATGATTTCGGCCCGCCCGGGAAGGTCCGGAGCGCGGCCGAAGCGGACCGCCTCGAGGACCTCCGGCTGGCGCCTGCCCACCAGCTCGACGAGTGCCGCGGTCTGGGCGGGACGCAGATAAGTGACGCGCTGGTCCAACCCGGCGGCCGGTGGCAGCAGAACGAAGAGGATCACGGCCGGAATCGGCAGGATCAGCCCGATGAGGGAGATCTTGCGCCCGCCGAGCCGCGCTTCGACCAGCGCGACGAAGCTCATCACCACGAACGCCGTCGCGCAGGCGGTGGCGCCATAGCGGGTCGCGGGGCCGCCCCAGATCCGCTCGATGGGCAGCGGGTCGAGGCGCGACAGGAGCAGCGCTCGGTTGAGGCTCGAGGGCAGGAGAACGGTCCGCATCGTCGGCGAGTCGAGCTCATAAGTGTAGAACGTCATGCCGGCGAGCAGAGCGGCCACCGCGAGGAGGAGCAGCCCTTTGCCGGCGGCGAGCAGCCGATCGCGTCGCCGCTGCAGGACGAGGAGCGCTTTGGGATTCATCGCGCGAGACGCAGCGCAACGGGGCGCATGGAAAGCTCGGCGAGGCGCCGGCAGCGCGCGCCGATGTGGCGGCGGACGGCCCACCCGGCGGCGGCGGCCGCGGCGAGCAGCAACGTCAGCGCCGCCAGGGCCAGCGAGGCCTTCGCCCGCACCTCGGCGGGCAGGCAACCCGACGTCGTGCAGACGCTGCTTCGAACGACCGGCTTCGACTGAAGGAACTGAAGCCGGAACGACGCCTCGATCGGGGATTCGAGCATGGCGGCATTGAGGCCCGCCGAGAGCCGCCGTGCGCCGTCACGATCGCCTTCGATCCAGGCGATCTGCGAGACGATGTAGCGGATCGCAGGATCGGGGGAGACGAGGGAGCCGGCGCTCTTTCCCGGCTCGAGGCCGACCAGTTTTCGGGCTTTCGCCACATCGACCGCCTTCGGCGGGTCCGGCTGCATGGGCGGCGATACGGGGTGGAAAAGGTTGATCCCGACGAGGAAGGCGAAGGCTGCGCGACCCAGCGCCTTGCGCTTCTTCGCGAGCGCCCACAGCGCGCAGCCGATGGCGAGAGCCGACGCCAGCATCAGGAGGGTGCCCAATGCCGCCTGCAAGGCCGCGATCGGTCCACCGGCGATCCGTGAGCCGGCCGCGAAAAGAAAGGCGACCGGGGCTGTGGTGGGTATCTGGACGTCGACGGGTCCGGCGGCGCCGGGCTGGAGGACCAGGATCCACATCATCGCCGCAACGCCGGCGGCGATGCCGGCATAAGCTGCGAGGTGCCCCATCGCGGACGCCCGAGCGTCGAGCTGGTCTAGGTTCACGGCCGGGTTCACGGCTCGACCGTAAAAGGCAGTTGGCTAAGAATGAGTTGCCGGCGTGGGCCTATCGGAAAATCATCGCTTCTCCCGCCTTTCAGTGGAGGCGTTCGAAACAGCCCTCGTGCCACGCACCTTAGGAAGCAGCCTCGGTGCCAGGTACTTCAGGAAATTGCACAGGGGCGACGCCCTTCAGTTGCCTTGCAGGCGCACTGAGCAAATTCGGCCTGCGGCCAAGGCGACAAGGGCGAGCTGAGTAAGCGGACCCCGCAGTGCCCAGTCACTTGCCCCGCACGTCGCGCCAATATTCCTCGCGGACATCGTCGTCGATCTCGACGGGCGCGGTGCTGGTTTCGTAGAGGCGGTCCTTACCGTCCTTACGGGGGCCGGAGATCCAGTAGGGGTCGCCGGTTTCGACGTCGAAATAGTTCGCCTTGAAGCCTTGGCCGGCGAGGCTCTGGAAGGTTCGGCCGCCATAGCGGAGGGAGCGGCGCGACTTGGAGAAGGTGACCCGGCCGATGCGCGCGGGCCCGTTCAGGCTCTCCGCCTTGCCTTCGATATACATGATCCGGGTTTTCTTGGAGCTCATCGGACCTCCCGCGTCCGAGCAGCATAGCTCCAACCGCTTCCGATACGGAAGCCCGGGCAGGACAAGCCTGCCCGGGCGCCGCAGTTCGCCTTTCCGCCAACCTTCGCCGGTCAGAGGTTCGACGCCGGATATTGGTCGCTCGGCGGTCCTTCCGGAGCAGCCGTCTTGGCGAGTGCCTCCCCGTCCGCGGCCGGGGCCGGGTAGGGGACGCCCTCGATGACGCAGTCGGGCGTGATCCGGATCGGAGTTCCGTTGCGCTTGATCAGCTGGAAACCGCGGAAGTCGCGGAACTCCTCCGCATAGGTGCGGGCGTAGTTCCGCAGATATTCGATCGCGATCTGCTCGCCGAGCAGGATCCCATGCTCGCCGTCGCTACGGTAATGGACTCCGGCCCAGTCGCGACCCAAGGCGACGTTCGAGGCGACCTTGTCGAGCTCGCACTTGACGGTGCTTTCCGCGAAATTGGGCTCGCCGCCGAATTCCGGCACCTTGATCCTGACGAGGTTGTTGTAGATCGCCTTGATCACGGTGACGCAGGCGCCGGCGATGGTGGCGTGGCCCGACGTCCAGGCCGGATGCGCCGGCGAGCCCTCCGGAAACATCTGAGCGAGCAGGTAATTCTTCTCCACCCCGCCGTTGAGCTCGATATTGCGCGACTTCACCTCCTCGAGCAGGTCGAAGACCGGTCCCGGAGCGAAGAAGGATTGCGACAGCAGGTTGCGCAGGAAGTGGGCGGGATCTTCCTTGGCGAGATGGACCAGGGCCGCCATCACCTCCGGCCGGGCGCGCCGCGCGACGAGATATTTCTGGGTCCAGGCGGCGCGCTCCGCCTCGCCCCGGACGGCGCCGACCATCGCCCAGCAGTCCGCCGGCCCGAGCGTCGGCCCGTCCCCCTCGTTCGGATTGAGCGAGGGCGCGCTGTACGGCGAGTTGGGCGACCGGGCGACGTTCATTCCGGCGAGGATGTCGGCGGCCCGGATATATTCCTCATAGGCATTGTCGACATGGACGTAGTCGCCCATGTGGCGCCCGGTCCGGATCACTCCGGTGCGGTCGAAATGACGGCAGTCGTAGGGCCGTGGAATCTCCGAATTCTGAAGGCGGGCATATTCGTCGAGGGTTACTCCGAACTCCTCGAGCAGATCGCCCTGGACCACCTCGAGAAGCGTTCCGAAGCGGGCGAAGGTGCCGGCCCGGATCAGGCTGGCCACACCCGCGGCGCAGCCCGACGGGAAGAGCGGCGGGCGCCGAAGAGTCAGGAACCCGGAAAGATAGGGGCCGCTGTCCGGCTTGGCGTCGCACACTCCGCGGAACAAATTCTCCAGGGTCACCGGATAGTCGTCCGCGGTGACCGCATTGCCGCTCGAATCGTAGGTCCAGACGAAATACTTGCCGAACGAGTTGAGCGCCTTGACGACGAGCTCCGCGATCGGGCCGGAATACTGGCCGAGCGTTTGATCGCGAAGCAGCGCCTGGCCGTAGAGCTCGCAAAGCTCGGCGGCGCTGTATTCGGAGCTGAGGCTGATCTCCCCGAGAAGCCGCCGGCGCTGGTTGCGCTGACGATAGAGGATTTCCGCGACGTCGATCTGGGTGAAGGGAGTGACGTTGAGGCTGATCGCCTTGGACGCGCGCGGATTGACGAGCACCCGGGGGCCGGGCGCGCCGAGCACCGGCGGGTCCTCCCGGCAGGGCGGCGGAGCGACCGGGTTGCGGTTGAGCAGGGTCAGCCGGTCGAGCAGGCAGTCGTCGAACGGCTCGCCGGTCGGGCCGCCGTTCAGCGCCTTTCGGAAGTTCTCGTAATTGGCGATCCCGGAATCGGTAAGAAGTCCGGTAAGGTCGGGCCCACTCGTCGTCCCGGCGGGGAAATGCTGGAACAGCTTGTGGAACGAGGCCGCGAAGCGCGGGAAGCTCTGCTCGTCGGGCGTACCGGTCGGGCACCGCCTCTGGATGGGTTCGGGCGAGATGTCGTCGACATTCGGTTCGACCGTCGCTTCGCCTTCGTTACCGCCTTGAACGCGCACGTCTCCCATGACCAGTCTCCAAGTCCAACAGGTTGATAATTTTGTTACACTCGCGCCAATTCTAGCCGGCGAGTCGTTTCTCTTATGTTCTTTTACTTTGAGAATTGCAAGTAAAAATCAAACTTGGCTTTGGTCTAGTCGTAACACTCCGATATGGTGTCTGAACCAGAGTAATCGAACGACAGTACGCGCAAAGAATAGGTTGTGACTTCGAACGGCTTCTTCACGCAGGGTCGAGCGGAATTGAGCCGGAGCCTCGACGGGAATAGGAGGGATTCACCGGCCGGCGCGACGCCATCGCGGCGCTGTTGCGACCGGCGGCGATGCCGAGGATAGGGGGCGCTTTGAGGAGTCGGGCGAGCGGATGGAGTGGCGGATCGACATTGCCGGGCAGCCGGACCTTCGGGACCGCGAGGCGGTTCTGGGGCCGCTGGCCGAGTTCAACGCGCGGAACGGCTATCCGGGGGATTCGAGGCCGGTCGCGTTGCTGCTGCGGGACGGGAGCGAGGCTGTCGTCGGCGGGCTCTGGGGGCGGACCGGCTATGGCTGGCTGTTCGTCGAGTTCCTGATCGTTCCCGAGGCGCTTCGCGGGCGCGACATCGGGAGCGCGCTGATGGACGAGGCGGAGGCGATCGCCCGGGCGCGGGGCTGCGTCGGAGCGTGGCTCACCACCTTCCCCTTCCAGGCGCGCGGCTTCTACGAGAAGCGCGGCTATGAGCTGTTCGGAGAGCTCGGGAGTTCGCCGGGGGAGAATGTCCGGCTCTTCCTGCGCAAGCGGTTTCCGGAGCAGGAAGGGGGATGACGGGCTTGTCGATCACGGGAGCGAAGCGCTTCGCGGCCGGGCTTGCGCTGGCCGCCGCGGCCTTCGCCTGCGGCGCTTCCGCCGCAGCTCCCGAGGTGGAGGCCCGGCCGCCCGAGGGGGCGAACCTGTTCGTCTACCGGGTCGATGCTCAGCCGAACCGGCTCGGAGTCCACCTTTGGATCGACCTCAAGAAGGTGGCGACGATCCGCCACAAGAGGTGGACGGCGCTGAAGGTCCTCCCCGGCCCGCATCTCATCCAGCTGCGCTGGCCGAGCGGCCTCGGGCAGACGAACAGCGAGCGGATCGTGACGATCTTCCCGGACCAGGCTTATTATTTCGAGGTTTACGGGCGGACCGGCTGGGGCTCGGACATGGTCAACGGCG
>Ga0207657_10002744_pt1 | contig 18965 bp, 19 predicted proteins | sample KBSC33metaG_FD_184316 | JGI IMG/M metagenome (GOLD analysis project Ga0207657, IMG submission 184316) | Corn rhizosphere microbial communities from Kellogg Biological Station, Michigan, USA - KBS C3-3 metaG (SPAdes) (version 2) | ecosystem: Host-associated > Plants > Roots > Rhizosphere > Soil ... | reverse complement strand
CAGCTGGTCGGTGACGCGACCGAGCGGATCGGCGGCGAAGGTGATGCCCGAATTGGTGACGCGCAGCAGCGGCAGGCCGGTCTCGACGGCGCGTAGCAAAGCGTGGTGGGCGTGCTGGGCCGGACCGATCGAGCCGTCGAACCACTCGTCGTTGGAGATGTTGAGGAGGAATTCTGCCTTGGCCGGATCGGCGCCCAGATCGCCCGAAAAGATCGCCTCGTAGCAGATCAGCGCGATGAAGGCCGGCGTCCCCGGCGCGGTCATCAGGCGCTTGCCGTCACCCGGCGCCCAGCCATTGGTGCCGGGCACGAACTGCTTGATGCCGAAGGTTTTCCAGAAGCTCGCGAAGGGCAGGTATTCGCCGAACGGCACCAGGTGCGACTTGTCGTAGCTGGCGACGATCTCGCCATTGCTGTCGACGGCAAGCAGCGAGTTGTAGCCGGGGTTGTCGTTTGCGGGATCGGACGGATCGCCCTCGGGCTCGCGCGGAGCGCCGGTGAGCAGCGTGGTCTTGTCGGGGAGCATGCGGGCGATGCGCGCAAGGCCTTCCGGATACTGGCTCATGAAGAAGGGAAACACCGACTCCGGCCAGATCAGCTGCGTCTTGTCGGCAAGGCCCGGGTCGCTGGGGCCGGTCTTGGCCGAGCTCAGATCGATCAGCCGGCCGACGATCTGCGCCGGGTTGGCGGCGGCCCAGTCGGAGTGCTCGGTGACCAGGGGCTGCACCATGCGCACCTTCATGTCGGTGCGGTCGGCGACGCTGACGGCATGGATGCGCCAGCTGCCATAGCCGACCTGGGCGGCAATGGCGGCGACGGCGAGGAACAGCGGCACCAGGCGGACGATGAGACTGCGGCCATCGGCGGGCCAGATCAGCGCCGGTGTCATGGCGAGCAGCGCCGCGAGGAGGGTCAGGCCGTAGACGCCGACGACCGAGGCCAGCTGCATCATTTCGGTGTTGGCGGTGAGCGAATAGCCGAGGAGATCGAAGGGGAAGCCGGAGAACAGCGTGCCGCGTGCGTATTCGGCGGCGCCGAGGAACGCCGCCAGGGTGACGATGCGCCAGGCGCCATGGCTCCAGCAGAGATGAGCGAGTGACGAAGCGAGGCCCCAGAACACGGCGATCAACGCGGCGAGGGCGAGGATCGCAAAGGGCATGGGGATCAAATAAAGCCCGCCCTCGAGCAGGAAGGCGGCCCCGAGCCAGTGGAAGGCGACGATGAAGTAACCCCAGCCGAAGGCAAAGCCGATCGCGAAGGCGGGGCCGAAGATGCGGCCCAACCCGGTGCGCCGTTCGGCCCCGTCGAGGGCCCAGACCCAGAACGGAACGGTCACGAACAAAGCAGGCAGGATGAAGAATGGCGGGATGCTCAAGGCGGCGACCGCCCCGGCAACAACCAGCATCAGGAAGCGCCGCCAGCCGTGGGACAGCATGGCCCATTCGGCCAGACGGGTCATGCGGACGAATCAGGGGGGTACGGGTGCACGGATGCTACCTAGCATCACAGACAATCTCACCACAGAGCCTCGCTCTCACCCACGATGTCATCCCCGCGAAAGCGGGGACCTCCGTTTACGGGATCGTCAGTCAGCACGAGGAGGCATGCCGGGCATTGCCCGGCCCGGTCCACCGGGACCAACTCGCGCCTTGCAAACGGAGGTTCCCGCTTTCGCGGGAATGACCCGGTGGATAACGTTCCTGGGCTGGGGGAGGCAGATGGTCGATTACGGGCGCTATGTCGTTTATCTGCTGGCCAGTCGGAAATACGGTGCCATTTATGTCGGGGTAACCGGCAACTTGCTTGCCCGTGTCGTCATCCACCGAGAGGAATTGCTTCCGGGTTCACGTCGAAATACCGTGTGCATAGCCTGGTTTACTTTGAGCAGTACGACGCACCCGGGGACGCCATCCTTCGCGAAAAGCGGATCAAAAAGTGGCGCCGAGAATGGAAGATCGCCCTGATCGAGAAGACCAACCCAGACTGGAACGACCTGTTCGACTCGATCGTCTACTGACGGCTACTCCGCCGCCTTCTTGTCGGCCTCGGCGGCGGCCCTGGCGGCTTTCGGGCTCACCTTGGCCTTGATCTCGGCGGGCACCCGGGCGCGCTGCTTCAGGCGCTTGATCTTGACGCGGCGGACCTGGCGGCTGTCGGCCTGCAGGACCTCGAACTCGAAGTTCTTGATGCCGCCGATGACCTCGCCCTTTTCCGGAACATGGCCGGCGAGGGCAAACACCAGGCCGCCGATGGTGTCGACGTCGTCGCCATGCACGCCCGGATCGAAGTCAGGGCCGATGACACCTTCGACCTCGCCGATCTCGGCGCGGGCCGAAGCGATGAAGATGTTGGAGTTGATCTTGCGGATGAGCGGGCCATCCTCGGTGTCGTGCTCGTCCTCGATGTCACCGACCACCGCCTCGAGCAGATCCTCGATGGTGACGACGCCATCGGTGCCGCCATACTCGTCGATGACGATGGCCATGTGGACGCGCTTCTGCTGCATCTGCTGCAGCAGATCGCCCACCGGCATCAACGGCGGCACGAACAACACCTCGCGCACGATGTCGAGCTTGCCGAGCCGGGACTTCAACGCCGGCGAGACGAGCCGGATCGGCATCTCGGACTTCTTGTCCGGATCGTTGACCTCGGCGGTGATGCGCCGGAGCGCATCCTTGACGTGGATGAAGCCGGTGATGTTGTCGATGTTCTCGGCATAGACCGGAATGCGCGAGTGCCCGACCTTACGGAAGCGCGCGATCATGTCGCCGAGCGAACACTCGATATCGATCGCCTCGATATCGGCGCGCGGCACCATCACGTCCTCGACGTGCTTGTCGGAGAGCTGCAGCACGTTCTGCAGAATCGTGCGCTCGGGCAGCGAGAAGTCGGCGGTTTCGCCGGATGCTTCGGATTCGAGCGCGACCTCGAGATCGTCGCGCAGCGACACGGTGCGGAAGGCGAACATCGCCTTGAGCCGCGTCAGCAGCGATTGCCCCCGCGGCGCGGCGGGGGCGGTGGTCGACGGAGGTTCGATCGTGGGCCGCTCAGCCTCTGCGGGCTTGGGCGTCGTGGTGGTATCGCTCATTGCTCAATCGTCCCCATAGGGGTCCGCTACCCCGAGGGAAGCCAGAATCTGGGTCTCGAGGCCCTCCATGGCAAGAGCCTCGTCGTCGTCCATGTGATCATAACCGAGCAGGTGCAAAAAGCCATGGACCACGAGGTGGGTGAAGTGGTCCTCGAGGCTCACGCCCTGCTCCTGCGCCTCCCGCACCAGGGTTTCCCGGGCCAAAATGATGTCGCCGAGGATGCCCGAGACCGGGGCAAACGGCTCAATTTGCGGAAAACTCAAGACGTTGGTCGACTTGTCGATGCCGCGCCAGTCGCGGTTGAGGACGCGCTGTTCGGCGTCGTCGGTGAGGACGATCGACAGCTCGGCCGGCCCGGTGACCTTGGCCTTGGACTGCTTCAGCGCTTCGCGCACCGCCGCATCGGCACGGGCATCAAGGGCATCGGGCCAGCCATCCGAATTGCGCGAGATCTCGATGCTGAGGGGAGCGGGCAAGAAGGCCCCCTCACCCGGCGCTGACGCGCCGACCTCTCCCCCTGAGGGAGAGGTGGAGTATGCGGCTCGCGCCGTGAACACCTCTCCCTTTGGGGGAGAGGTCGGAGGGCATGGCCCTCCGGGTGAGGGGGCCTTGCCGCAAATGGTTCACGCCTGCGACTTCTGCGCGCCCGCCTGGTCGTAGGCGCGCACGATGCGGCCGACGAGGGCGTGTCGGACCACGTCCTTGTCGTTGAAGCGCGAGATATGGACGCCTTCGATGCCCTCGAGCAGCGCGGTCGCCTCGACCAGCCCGGATTTTTCGCCGCGCGGCAGGTCGATCTGCGTCGGATCGCCGGTGACGATCATCTTGGAGTTCTCGCCCAGGCGGGTCAGGAACATCTTCATCTGCATCGAGGTGGTGTTCTGCGCCTCGTCGAGGATGACCACGGCATTGGCGAGGGTACGGCCGCGCATGAAGGCGAGCGGCGCGACTTCGATCACGCCCGATGTAATACAGCGTTCCACATGCTCGGGACGCATCATGTCGTAGAGCGCGTCATAGAGCGGGCGGAGATAGGGATCGACCTTCTCCTTCATGTCGCCAGGCAGGAAGCCGAGGCGCTCGCCGGCTTCAACGGCCGGACGGGACAGGATGATGCGGTTGATGTCGCCGCGCTCGAGCAGCGTCGCCGCGTGAGCCACCGCCAGGTAGGTCTTGCCGGTGCCTGCAGGGCCGATGCCGAAGACGAGCTCGGCGCGTTCCATGGCGCGCATATAGGCGTCCTGCGCCGGCGTACGGGCAACGATGGTCGCCTTGCGGGTCGCGATCTGCGCCATGCGGACACGCCCCTTCTTCTCGAGGGTCGGCAGGGTGAGCTGGCTGTCCTCGGTCTCGATCATGCGGATCATGGTATCGACGCTGCCGATCTCGATCGACTTGCCCTCTTCGAGCATGGCGTAGAGCGAATCGAGCACGCGGCGGGCCTGGTCGATGGCGCCGGCCGGCCCCTTCAGCATCAGATGATTGCCGCGCGGCGTCGCCGTGACGTGCAGACGCTGTTCGATGAGGGCGAGGTTCTGGTCGAAGTCGCCGTAGAGCTGGGCGGCGAGGCGGTTGTCTTCGAAGGCCAGTTCAAGCTGCGAGGAAAGGGCGTTGTCGGAGCTAGCGGACAAATGCCTGTTCAAACTCGGTTTTCTCTTTCTGCGGGCCGTGGCACCGCAATCTTTTTGCCCGAGAACCGGAACCCGGTCTTCGGGGTCAGGCGAAAGCTTGAGACTCAATCAGGCTAGCAGTTTTGGGTTCCGCGTGTGTGACAATCTTGCCTTCAATTGAGTTATTTCCGGCCGCGACGATGAGAACCGGCTGCACCGAACCGATCAGGCGCTCCGGCCCGTCCATGTGCACGGCCTGCAGATACGGCGAACGGCCGCCGATCTGGCCGGGCATCCGGCCGGGTTTCTCGATCAGGACGTCGAGCGTGCGGCCGACGACGGACCTGCCGAAATCGCGCATCCGGAGCGTGATCTGCTCGTTCAGTGCGGCGAGACGCTCGGTCTTGACCGCCTCGGGCACCTGATCGGGCATGTCCGCGCCCGGCGTGCCGGGACGGATCGAATATTTGAAGGTGAAGGCCGAGGCATAGCCCACTTCACGGACCAGCGAGAGCGTCTCGGCGAAATCGGCGTCGGTCTCGCCCGGGAAGCCGACGATGAAATCGCCCGACATCGCCATGTCCGCACGCGCCGCCTTGATCCGCTCGATGACCCGCAGATAGTCGGCACGGGTATGACGGCGATTCATCGCTTTGAGGATGCGGTCGGAGCCCGACTGCACCGGCAGATGCAGATAGGGCATGAGCTTCAGATTGTCGCGATGCGCCGCGATCAGCTCGTCGGTCATGTCGGAAGGATGGGACGTGGTGTAGCGGATGCGGGCGAGGCCCTCGATCTCCGCCAGCCGTGCACAGAGCTCGCCGAGGCCGACGCTGCGGCCGCGGGTATCGAGCCCGTGGTAGGCGTTGACGTTCTGGCCGAGCAGCGTCAGCTCGCGCACGCCGGCGGCAACGAGGTTGCGCGCCTCAGCCAGCACCTGCTCGACGGGCCGGCTGGTCTCGGCGCCGCGGGTGTAGGGCACGACGCAGAACGAACAGAACTTGTCGCAGCCTTCCTGCACGGTGAGGAACGCGGTGAGGCCGCGCGAGCGGATGACCTTCGGCTCGGCCTGGGGCAGATGCTCGAACTTGTCCTCGGCGGGGAATTCGGTCTCCACGACGCGCTCGCCGGAGGTGGCGCGGGCGAGCAGCTCGGGCAACCGGTGGTAGCTCTGCGGGCCGAACACCAGATCGACGGCCTTGGAGCGCCGAGCGATCTCCTCGCCCTCGGCCTGGGCGACGCAGCCGGCGACGCCGATCATGAAGTCGCGGCCCTCGCGCTTCATCTCGGCCAGGCGCCCAAGTTCGGAGAACACCTTCTCGGACGCCTTCTCACGGATGTGGCAGGTGTTGAGCACGACGAGATCGGCGTCGTCGATCACCGGCGTCGGCTCGTAGCCGTGCGGCGCCAGCGCGTCCGCCATGCGGTCGCTGTCATAGACGTTCATCTGGCACCCGTAGGTCTTGATGAACAGCTTCCTGGGGCGGATCTCGGTCGGGCCTTGCGTCATGGCGGGGGTGAATACACCCTCCCCCGCCTCATTGCCAAGGAAGTGAGTCACATGGGTAAGCTCAGAGAGATCGTCATCGACGCGGACCATCCCGCTGCCCTCGCCCGGTTCTGGGCGGCGGCGGTCGACGGGTATGCGGTGCGGCCCTATGACGAGGCCGAGATTGCCCGTCTCGCGACGCTCGGGCTGACGCCGGAGACCGACCGGTATGTGCTGATCGACGGGCCGGGTCCCATCATCTGCTGCCAGCTCAGGACCGGACCCCGGCTGGAGCGCAACCGCATCCACCTCGACCTCGAAACGCCGGACCGGCCCGCGGAGGTGGCTCGGCTGACGGCGCTCGGGGCAACGTTCTGGTACGAGCACAGCAACTTCACCGTGCTGCGCGACCCTGAAGGCAACCAGTTCTGCGTCGCCGACCGGCACTAGAGCCGGATCAGACCGCGGCGGGTTGTGAGACTGCGCCGGGCTGCGCCGCCATGACCGGGGCGACGTCTTCGTGGCGATTGAGCGCCACCAGCGTGCGGCGGACCTGATCCTCGGCGAGCTTGGTGATGGCCTTGCGGTCGGTGTCCGCCGACATCGGGATCGGCGCGCCGAAGGCGATGGTCACGTCCTTGACGCCGGAGCCGAGGATGCCGGCGATGACGGCCTTGAGGCCGCGGGCATTCATGCCGGAAACACCGCTGCGCTCGTTGCGCGAGATCGGCAGACCCTGCAGGTGCGTGTAGGCAATGGTCACCGGCTGCAGCGCCACATCCTTGGCGCCGCCCTCGATCATGGCCGCCTGCGCGGCGCCCACCAGGGCCGAGCGGAACGGCTGCACGTGGTCGCCGAGGTCGCGGTGGCCTTCGGCAAACAGCAGGACCGCGCCATTCTTGGCGAGACGCTGGGCCATCTCGGTCGAGGTGCGCTTGGCGTCGGAGCGGCGATTGTAGTCGACGAACAGAGTGCGCTGCAGCGACGCCATGAAGCCGACGAAGAAGGTGTCGCGCACGCCGGTCTTGGCGACGAAAGTCACGTCGGCGACCGAACCGATGGCGACGATATCGGTCCATGAGATGTGGTTGGAGAGCAGCAGCGTCGGCCGGTTGTGCAGCGGCTCACCAATGGTCTTGACGCGCAGCCCGCAGAAGACGCAACCCAGCCGATGGAACAGCATGGTCAGGAACGGCGAGAACATGCCGAGCCGGGTGATGATGAACTGCACCGGGATGCCGATCAGCATGAACGGCACGAAGACGAAGATAAAGAACAGCGTTCTGAAGATCATGAGGCTTCGCCCTCCGGCTTGAGCGGCACGGCGTAGAGTTCGAGGCGGTGATCGACGAGGCGATAGCCGAGGCGCTTGGCGATCAGCTCCTGTATGGCCTCGATCTCCTCGTTGCGGAACTCGATGACCTTGCCGGTACGGATATCGATCAAATGGTCGTGGTGCTCGTCGGGGATCGGCTCGAAGCGGGCGCGGCCGTCCTTGAAATCGTGCTTGGTCACGAGGCCGGCTTCTTCGAACAGGTTGAGGGTGCGGTAGACCGTCGACAGCGAGATGCGCGGGTCCTGCGCGGCGGCGCGATGATAGAGCTCCTCGACGTCGGGGTGATCCTCGGCGTTCTCGATGACCTGCGCGATGACACGCCGCTGCTCGGTCATGCGCATGCCCTTCTTGACGCACTGTTCTTCGAGCGTATCGGTGTGGGGTTTGAGCATCGTGGAACGTTACTCCAGATTGCGGGCCATCACCAGCGCGGTGGCTGGCTGACCGTCCGGCCGGGCATAGTAGCCCTTGCGTTCGGAGAGCTTTTGGAAGCCGAGTTGCTGATAGAGCTTGATCGCCGCCGGATTGTCGGCCGCGACCTCGAGGACCATGCGCTTGACCGGGGTCATCATCAAATCCTCAAAGCACGCCTGCATCAGCGCGTGACCCACACCCTTGCCGCGGAACTTGGGTTCGACCGCGATGGTCATCAGCTCGACATCGTCGCCGAGGATGCGCAGCATGGCGAAGCCGACCACTCGGCGCTTGGCGTCGCATGCCACGAGCGTGGGGGTGTCGGGGTCGATGATATAGGCCTCGATGTCCTGGCGCGGCCAGCCGCGATAGAAGCTTGCCGCGTGCAGCTTGGCGACGGCATCGGCATCGCGCGCCTCAGCGGGCTCGATGTGGAGCCCCAGCGGCGCCATCCAGCTGCGCAGCATCATGCCGAAACCCTCGCAACGCGGAATTTCTCCTGCGGCTTGGCGTCGGCGTCGCGGATGTACGTCGCCTCCGGCGGATAGCGCTCGGGCTGAGCGGTCGCCGCAAAGCGCGCCAGCGCGCCGATGTCGACATAGGGGCTGGTGTGTGTCTCGGCCCCGCGCGGCACGCGGGCGCGCGCCTCGTCGATGGGCAGCAGCGCCGGCTGGCCGATCGGGATGCCGGGACCCGAGAAAGTCTGGAAGTAGGCCTCGTTGCGGCGCGCATCGAGCAGCACGGCGATGGCGTCGCACTGCGCGACCAGCGACAGCGCGAGGAGCGAGGGAATGCCGAGAACCGGGATGGCGAGCGCGAGGCCGAGACCGCGGGCGGCGCTGAGGCCGATGCGCAGGCCGGTGAAGGAGCCCGGTCCGGTGGTCACGGCGATGCGGGTGAGGTCGCCGTAGGTGACGCCGGCGCGGACCATCAGCTCGGCGAGCGCGGGGAACAGCCGCTCGGCCTGGCCGGTGGGCATGTCCTCGACAAGGGTCTCGAGCCGACCGGTGTCGCTGAGCAGCGCAAGCTGCAGCCGCGGCGCGGCGGTATCGATGGCGAGAAGGGTGCCCATCGGGGTGATGTAGGCCGGGCGGCGCCTGGGGGCAAGCACAGCCCCCGGTCGGCCGCCGGCCGGCGAAGCGAGTGGGCGGCCTGTCCCTAGACCTGCTGCACGGCCTCGACGCCGGGCACGAAGTGCCGGAGCAGGTTCTCGATGCCGGATTTGAGGGTGGCGGTCGAGGAGGGGCAGCCGGAGCAGGCGCCCTGCATATGCAGGTATACCGTGCCGTCCTTGAAGCCCTTGAAGGTGATGTCGCCGCCGTCCATGGCCACCGCCGGACGGACGCGGGTCGAGATCAGCTCCTTGATGACTTCAACGGTCTCGGTGTCGGTGTCGTCGAAGAACTCGTCGACTTCGGCAGCCAGCGCGCCGCCCTCGTCGATCACCGGCTTGCCGGAAAGGAAATGTTCCATGATGACGCCGAGCACGGCCGGCTTCAGGTGGTTCCACTCGGTCGCATCCTTGCTGACCGAAACGAAATCGGAGCCGAGGAACACGCCGGTCACGCCGGGGATCGAGAACAGCCCGGACGCCAGCGGCGAGACCACGGCGGCATCGGCCGAACGGAAATCCCGCGGCTCGCCGACGAGCACGTCGCGTCCGGGCAGGAACTTCAGGGTCGCCGGATTGGGCGTGGCTTCGGTCTGGATGAACATCGACGGACTGGTCTTTCTGGCTCGTGCAACCGCAGGCAGCGGTTTTGGAACCGTTCTAAAATAGAGAATTGGACCGGCGATAGCAAGTGTGAAGCGTCCGCCGACGCGGAGCGGAAGGCCTTAGGCCACGGCGACGATTTCCTCGTCGGTCATGGCCGGCGGGACGATGGTCACGAGGATGTGCAGCCGGCTGTGGGCGACGAAGTGCTGGATCAGCGGGCCGGGGCCCTTGTCATTGGCCTTGGCCGCCAAAACCAGGATGGCGATGCCCGGATCGTCGGCGACCACCGCCTCGATGGCTTCGGCGGGGCTGCCTTCGCGGATCACGGTCTCGGTACGGATCTGGCCGATCTGCTCGATGCGGGCGATGCGGGCATCGAGATTGCGCTCGGCCTCGGTCCGGGCCTCGGCCCGCATGGCGTCGGCAACGCCGATGAACTGGTCGAAATCCTGCGTATCGATCACCGACAGCAGCACCAGAGCGCCGCCGGTGCGCTTGACCCGATGGGCCGCAAAGGTGACCGCGCGGTCGCACTCGGGCGACTCGTCGATCAGGACGAGGAATTTGCGATTGTAGCCGCTGTCCGCCACGCGCCGCCCCGCGTCGGTTGTTCGAGCCGTCATTGTTCCACGCCTAGGCGTGTCGCGCAAATTCGCGACGGTAGCGGGCCGGCGAGGTGTTGAGAGCGGCGGCGAAATGCTGGCGCATCGAGGTGGCGGTGCCGAATCCGGTCAGATCGGCGATGTCGTCGATGGACCGGCCGGTGGTTTCGAGCAACTCCTGCGCCTTGAGCAGGCGCTGGGCGCTCAGCCAGCGGGCAAAGCTCGCGCCGGTCCGCTTCTGGAACTTGCGCGTGAAGGTGCGGCGGCTCATCCGCGCCAGACCGGCGACGCGGTCGAGCTCATAGGGCGTGGCGAGGTCGGCGAGCACCGTGTCGAGCGCCTGGGACAGCGCATCGGTGGTCGGCGCGGCGGGGACCGGCGCTTCGATGAATTGCGCCTGTCCGCCCTGGCGGTGCGGCGAGAGCACGATGCGGCGGGCCAGGCGCTGGGCGGCATCGGCGCCGTAGAGTCGACGGACGATATGGAGGCAGCAGTCGAGCGAGGCCGCCACGCCGGCCGAGGTGATGATGTCGCCGGTGTCGACGTAGAGCTGGTCGGGCTTCACCTCGATGGCCGGGTAGCGCTCGGCGAGACGATCGGTCGCCAGCCAGTGTGTCGTGGCGGCGCGCCCATCGAGCAGGCCGGCGGCGGCCAGCGGAAAGGCGCCGAGGCAGAGACCGACCACGATGGCGCCACCGGCGTGGGCTTTGCGCAGCGCGCTGGTCAGGACCTCGGGCACCGGCGCGTCCTTGCTGAGCCAGCTGGGCATGATGACGAGGTCGGCGCCGTCGAGGCCACCTAGATCGTATGGCGCCATAAGACCCAGGCCCGACTCGGTGCGCAGCAAGGTGTTGGCCTCCGGCGCGCAGACGCGGAAGTCGATGGCCGGCAGGCCCTCCGGCGTGCGGTCCTCACCGAAGACGAGGCACGGCACCGACAGGTGGAAAGGACGGATGCCATCGAAGGCGATGGCCGCGACGACCGGCTTGCGCATGTCCGATCTGTCCCAATTCTTTCGGATATTGTCAATCGGGCCACTTTCGGGTCCGGCGGAGCGGCGCGAAGATCGCCGCATCAACCTCAGGAGATCCACATGGCCAGTCTCGAAGCCGCCCGCCGGGCGCTGATCGTGATCGATGTGCAGAACGACTACGACGGCGGTGCGCTGCCGATCGAGCACCCGCCCTTCGCGCAGACCGTGCAGAATGTCGCCCGGGCGATGGACGCGGCGCGGGCTGCCGGCATCAAGGTGGTGGTGATCCGCAATCTGGGGACGCCGACGGGAAGTGTGTTCCGGCCTGGAACGCACGGCGCCGAGCTACACCCTGAGATCGGCCGGCGGCCGCGCGACCACTATGTCGAAAAGACCCTCCCCAGCCCGTTCGCCAACACCGACCTCGAATTCTGGCTCAGGAGCAACGGCATCGAGACGCTGACGATCGCCGGCTACATGACGCACAATTGCGATCTGAGCGCGGTCATCCAGGCGGTGCATATGGGCTTCGGCGTCGAGTTCCTGGACGATGCGTCGGGATCGCTGGGCTACGAGAACTCGGCGGGCCGAGCTTCGGCCGAAGAGATTCACCGGGTGATGAGCGTGGTGTTCCAGTCGCGCTTTGCGGCGGTGGTGACGACCAGTCAGTGGATCGAGCACATCAAGGCGGGCACGGCGCCGGAGCGCGACACGCCCTATGCATCGAACCAGCGGGCGATCACCGCGCGGAAATCGGCGGCCTAGCGAATGAAGCCGACGATGTTGCGGACTTCGGTCATGGTCCGCTCGGCCATGACCGCGGCGCGCTCGGCGCCGTCCCGCATGAAGCCATCGACATAGGCCGGGTCGGCGACCATGCGGCGGGTTTCTGCCGCGATGGGAGCGAGCTCGGCCACGGCGAGGTCGGCCAGCGCCGGCTTGAAAACGCCCCAGCCCTGGCCCCCGAACTGCTTGAGGACGTCGGCCTTGCTGACGTTGGCGAGCGCTGCGTAGATGCCGACGAGGTTATCGGCCTCGGCCCGACCTTCGAGCCCCTTTTCTTCGGTCGGCAGCGGCTCGGGATCGGTGGTGGCGCGCTTGAACTTCTTGCTGATCGTGTCGGTGTCGTCCATCAGCAGCACGGAAGCCTGCGGCGACGGATCGGACTTGCTCATCTTCTTGCTGGCGTCCTTGAGCGACATGACGCGTGTCGCCGGACCCGTGATCACCGGCTCGGTGATCGGGAAGTAGTCCTTTGGCAGCTGGTGCTCCATGATCGACTTGGCGAAGTCGTTGTTGAACTTCGCCGCGATGTCGCGGGTCAGCTCGAGATGCTGCTTCTGGTCCTCGCCCACCGGCACGTGCGTCGCCTTGTAGAGCAGGATGTCTGCAGCCATCAGGGACGGATAAGCGAAGAGACCTAGTGACTGCGCCTCGGCATTCTTGCCGGCGGTCTTTTCCTTCCACTGCGTCATGCGGTTCATCCAGCCCATGCGGGCCACGCAGTTGAAGATCCAGGCGAGTTCGGCGTGCTGATGCACGCGGCTCTGGTTGAAGACGATGTGCTGCTTCGGATCGACGCCTGCCGCCACATAGGCCGCCGCGACCTCGCGGGTCTTGCGCCGCAGGTCCTCCGGATCCTGCCACACGGTGATCGCGTGCATGTCGACGACGCAATAGAGGCATTCGTATTGCTGCTGCAGCGGCACGAAGCGCTTGATGGCGCCCAGGTAGTTGCCCAGGTGCAGATCACCGGAGGGCTGGATGCCGGAAAAGACGCGCGGGGTGAAGGGCATGATGGCCTGTCGGTCGGATGTCTTACGCAAGAACCGACAGGGGCCTTAGCGTCGGGCGGTATTGAACGCAAGGTTCATCCACGGAGTCATTCCCGCGAAAGCGGGAATGACCTGGTGGGGTGGCACCAGATTTGCCCCGCGCGCTAGCAGATGCGCTGCAGCTCCGTCGCGGCGGCGTTGAGGTCGTCGACGGTCAGGGTCGAGGCAAGAAACGCGAAGGCGGGCTGCTGCGGGACGAGCTTGTCGCCCATCACCACCTGCAGGGTTTCAGGTGGCCCCTGGAACGTCACCAGTGCGCCGTGCAGTCCGTCGACGTCGCCCTGGTCACGTACCTCGACGCCGGTGACCTTGGTAAAATCCATGCGGGCGTCGGCGACCTGGTCGCCCATCTGCAGATGCTGGGTGAAGATGCAGGTGTCCGGTTCGTCGTAGAGGAAGCGGATCAGGGCCTTGTCGAAGGTGACATCGAAGGCGCCATCGCCGGTGGCCTTGACCGAGCCCTTGCCCAGCGAACCCTGGATCATGGTGCCGCCGTCGGTGAGGCCGCCCAGGAGCCTGGCGACGAGTGGCAGCGAGGTGCTGTCGGCAAAGGACGGGCTGACGAGAAGCGTGGTCGAGGCGAACAGGACGGCGAGACGTGGCAAACGCATGCGAACCTCCCTCGTGGCGCCGCAGGGTAGCGCGACATGTCAGTCAATCCTAGGACGGAGTCGCGGCGGGCTCAGCTCCACTCGAGCACGATCTTGCCCCTTTCGCCCCCGGCCGCCAGCCTGAAGGCCTCAGCGTAGTCGTCCGCCTTCATGCGCCGGGTGATGACCTTGCGAACATCGAGGCCGCTTTCGAGCATCGCGAGCATCTTGTGCCAGGTCTCGAACATCTCGCGGCCGTAGATGCCGCGCAGCGTGATCATGCGGAAGACGATCTTGCCCAGATCGAAGTTGAAGCTCTGCGCCGGCACGCCGAGCAGGGCGACGCGGCCGCCCATCACCAGGTGGTCGATCATCTGGTCGAGCGCGGCGGGGGCGCCGCTCATTTCGAGGCCGACATCGAAGCCCTCCTTCATGCCGAGCTTGTTCATCACGTCGCGGAGGTTCTGCTCCTTGATGTTGACCGGCACGACATCGGCGACTTCAGCGGCGAGCTGCAGGCGTTCGGGGTTCATGTCGGTGATCACCACGTGGCGGGCGCCGACGTGGCGGGCGACGGCGGCCCCCATGATGCCGATGGGGCCGGCGCCGGTGATCAGCACGTCCTCGCCGACGATGTCGAAGGCGAGCGCGGTGTGCACGGCATTGCCCAGCGGATCGAGGATGGCGCCCAGCTCGTCGTCGATGCCATCGGGCAGCGGCACGATGTTGAAGGCGGGAATGCGAACATACTCGGCAAAGGCGCCCGGCAAATTGACGCCGATGCCCTTGGTGTCGGGATCGAGATGGAACTTGCCGGCGCGGCTGGCGCGCGACTTCATGCCGACGACGTGCCCCTCGCCGGAGACGCGCTGGCCGACCTTGAGGTTGCGCACGTCGGCGCCGATCTCGACGATCTCGCCGGAATATTCATGGCCGGTGGTGAGACCGACTGGAACGGTCTTCCTCGCCCAGTCGTCCCACTTGTAGATGTGGATGTCGGTGCCGCAGATACCGGTCTTGTGGACCTTCACCAGCACATCCTCGGGGCCGATCTCGGGGACCGGGCGGTCTTCCATCCAGATGCCGGGTTCGGATTTTGATTTGACGAGGGCTTTCATCGCAAGACGCTCCAGAGAGCTGCAGTTGGTTCCCTTCTCCCCTTGAGGGAGAAGGTGGATCGCGCGAAGCGCGAGCCGGATGAGGGGTTGCCTCGACAAATGCGGACGTGGAGATAACCCCTCATCCGCCCTTCGGGCACCTTCCCCCTCAAGGGGGGAAGGGGGTGCCGACTGCGAGTCTCGCTCATATGACCTTCAACTCCTTGCCCGCATCGACGAATGCCTCGATCGCGGTCGTGACGTCGGAAAAGCTCAAGGCCGCGCTGAGCTGCGTGCGGATGCGGGCCTTGCCCTGCGGCACCACCGGATAGAAGAAACCGGCGACATAGACGCCGCGCTTGTCGAGCGCCGCAGCCATCGACTGTGCCAGCCTCGCGTCGCCCAGCATCACCGGAATGATGGGCGTGTTGCCAGGCAACAGCTCGAAGCCGGCCTGGGTCATGGCTTCGCGGAAGCGACGGGCGTGGCCCATCAGCTTCTTGCGCCGGTCGTCCGCCGCCGCGGCGATCTCGATGGCCTTGAGCGAGCCGGCGGCCACGGCCGGCGCCAGCGCATTGGAGAAGAGGTAGGGGCGGGCTCGCTGCCGGAGCAGGTCGACGATCGGCTGGGCGGCGGCAATGAAGCCGCCCATGGCGCCCCCCAGGGTCTTGCCGAAGGTGCCGGTAATGATGTCGACGCGATCGCCGGCGCCGGTGAGTGAAGGGGTCCCCCTGCCCTGGTCGCCGAGGTGTCCTGTCGCGTGGCAATCATCGACCATCACGAGCGCACCGTATTTTTCTGCGAGCGCGCAGATTTCGGGAAGCTTTGCCACATAGCCATCCATCGAGAACACGCCGTCGGTCGCGATGATCCGGAACCGCGTTCTATCGGCGACGGCCTGCCGGAGCTGAGTCTCGAGGTCGTCCATGTCGCTGGTCTGGTAGCGGTAGCGCTTGGCCTTGCTCAGCCGCACGCCGTCGATGATCGAGGCGTGATTGAGCGCGTCGGAGATGATCGCATCCTGGTCGGTGAGCAGTGTCTCGAACAGGCCGCCATTGGCATCGAAGCAGGCGGCGAACAGGATCGCGTCATCCTTGCCGAGGTATTTGGCGATGGCGCGTTCGAGCTCTCGATGCAGGTCGAGCGTGCCGCAAATGAAGCGAACCGAGGCCATGCCGAAGCCATAGCGGCTGAGGCCCTCGCGCGCGGCGGCGATGATCTCGGGGTGGTCGGCGAGGCCGAGGTAATTGTTGGCGCACAGGTTGATCATGCGCCGCCCGCCGCCGCTCAGTTCAATCGCGCCCGATTGCGGCGTGACGATTTCCCGTTCGCGCTTCATCAGGCCCTGAGCCTCGATTTCGGCGAGCGTGGCGGTGAGGTGATCGAGAAAGCCGGGCTGCATCGGGGGTATCCTCCAACATGGAAGAAATTCCGTTATAACGGACACAAAGTCAAGATCGAGCGGAATTTGCTTGGCACCGCTGCGATCGCACGCTAGCAAATCTCGTCACCACAACGGATGGCCATGGCAGACGCTCCCGAAATCGGCCCCCTCATCCAGCGCGAGCGCAAGGCGCGGCACCTGACGCTCGAGCGTCTGGCCGCGCTCTCGGGGGTGTCACGCTCGATGCTGTCGCAGATCGAGCGGGGAGAATCGAACCCGACCTTTGCGGTGCTGTGGGGGCTGACGCAGGCGCTGAAGATCGACCTGGGCGAGTTGATCGCGGGGGAAGCGACGCAGCCGGCGAGCCCGATCGACGTGGTTTCGGTAGCACTGACGCCGGAGATCAAGAGTCCCGAGGGGCATTGGCGGCTTCGCATCCTGAGCCCGCCCGCCATGGCGGGACGAGTCGAGTGGTACGATGTCGAGATCGCGCCCGGCGGCAGGCTTTCAAGCGCCCCGCATTCGCCCGGGACGCATGAGCATCTGACGGCGCAGACGAGCGGGCTGCATGTGCGCACCAAACTGGGCGAACAGACGCTGAAGGCGGGGGAAACCGCACGTTACCGCGCCGATGTCGAGCACGAGATCGCCAATGAAGGGCGCACGCCGGCGCGGGCACTTATGGTCGTGGTGTACGACTAGTCCCGGTCGCGTTTCCGAAGCGGAACGCCGCGTCACACCTTTCCTGGCAACGCTCCTAGGCCGCGGGCTTCCGCCGCAGCCGGCTCATCAGCACATCGAGCCGCTGCGCGCCGGTGACGTGCACCAGCACGAAATAGAGCCCGGCACCGAAGGCGCAGACGGCGCCAAGCGCGACGAGCTGGGCAATCAGCGGCGCCTTGGGCGACAGATACGGCGCCAATGGGAACGAGAGGCCATAAAGCACGGCGGCCATGACCAGCGAGGCGACGATGATGAGCGCGTGACGCCGCCAGTCTTCCGCCGGCAGCGTGAAGTGGCCGCGACGGCCCAGCCAGACGCCGAGCAGCACGGCGTTGGCCCAGGCGGCGACCGAAGTCGCGAGAGCAATGCCCACATGCTTGAGGCTGGGGAACAAAAGCAGCGACAGGACGATGTTGATGATCACCGAGACGCCGGCAAAGATCGTCGGGGTCTTGGTGTCCTCGCGGGCAAAAAAGCCCGGCTGCAGCACACGGATCAGCACATAGGCGGGCAGGCCCGCCGAGAACCAGATCATGGTCTGTGCCGTCTCGTAGGTGTCGGTCGCCGAGAAGGCGCCGCGCTGGAACAGCACCGCCACGATCGGCTGCGCCAGCGCGATGAGCGCGGTCGCTGCCGGCATCGACAGCAGCATGGAGATCAGCAGCGCCTGGTTCTGGCTGGCGTCGGCTTCCCTGTCGCGGCCGCCCTTCAGGTGACGGCTGAGCTCGGGCAGCAGCACCGTGCCGATGGCGATGCCGATGATGCCGAGCGGCAGCTGATAGAGGCGATCGGCATAATAGAGATAGGCGATGGCGCTGTCGGCGGACGAGGCGATGATGGTGCCCACGAAGATGTTCACCTGGGTGATGCCGCCGGCAATCACCGCCGGAATGGCGAGAATCCAGAAGCGCTGCACCTCGGCGTCGAATTTCGGCCAGTGAAGGTGGGGCACGAAACCGGCGCGGCGGATGGCGGCGTAGACCATCGCCAGCTGCGCGATGCCGCCCGCGATGGTGCCGATGGCGATCCAGATGGCCGTCTGCACGTCGGTGTTGGGCCACAGCACCAGCGGCGCCATGAACACGATCATCACGATGTTGAGCAGGATCGGCGCGAAGCTCGAGGCGGTGAAGCGGTTGAGGCCATTAAGGATGGCCGCATAGGCCGCCATCAGCGACATGCACATGAGATAGGGGAAGCAGATGCGCGTCAGCAGCACCGTGAGATCGTATTTCTGCGGATCGTCGAGAAAGCCCGGCACGAAGAGCGGCAGGATCCAGGGCATGAAGATCTCGACGAGGATGGTGACCGAGGTCACCACCGCCACCAGCCAGCTCATGATGCGCGCCGCCCAGAGGCGCGCGGACTCCGTCCCGTCCTGCTCGAGATGCTTGGCGAACAGCGGAATGAAGGCGGTGTTGAAGGCGCCCTCGGCGAACAGGCGCCGGAAGAGGTTGGGGAAGCGGAAGGCCGCCAGATAGGCATCGGCCGCCGGCCCGGTGCCGAGCACCGCCGCGACCAGCGCATCGCGGACAAAGCCCAGGATGCGGCTGCCGGTCGTCATGACGCCGACATTGAGGAAGTTGCGGTAGAGGTTGGTCATGCGCTGGGTCGGAGCAAGCGGCACCCCCACCCCGTCCCTCCCCTCAAGGGGGAGGGAGGCCAGGTCAGACGCCCCGGCGGTGGGGCTCCCCTCCCCCCTGAGGGGAGGGGTTGGGGGCGGGGGTGGGCCACAAGCGCCGAACTATCCATTCGCCACTTTCGCCACGGCCGCTTCGCCGCCTGGCTGCATTGGGTCGAACACCCGCAGCAGGGCGTCGCGGATGGTGCGCTGGCGGCGGGCGTTTTCGATTTTGTGGCCCATCAGATCGGTGACGTAGAAGACGTCGACGGCCTTCTCGCCATAGGTGCCGATATGGGCCGAGCCGATGGTGAGGTTGAGGTCGGAGATGGCGCGGGTCAGCTGGTGCAGGAGGCCGGTGCGGTCGAGGCCGGAGACCTCGATGACGGTGAACTTCTCGCTGAGCGTATTGGAGACTTCCACCGAGGCCGGCAGGGTGAACGGCTTGAGCCGGCGGTTGTGCCGGCTCTCCTTGCCCAGGTCGAT
>Ga0207657_10002743_pt1 | contig 18965 bp, 19 predicted proteins | sample KBSC33metaG_FD_184316 | JGI IMG/M metagenome (GOLD analysis project Ga0207657, IMG submission 184316) | Corn rhizosphere microbial communities from Kellogg Biological Station, Michigan, USA - KBS C3-3 metaG (SPAdes) (version 2) | ecosystem: Host-associated > Plants > Roots > Rhizosphere > Soil ... | reverse complement strand
TCAGGGTAGCCACCAGGCCAAACGAGGCGACGCACCAGGAGGCGCCGGCCGCGGCGGCCCGATATAACCGCCGCGATGGGATTCCTCGACAAGCTCAAGGAGAAGAGCCGCGGCGTGATGACGGCCGCGAAACCCGACGAGGGCGTCGAGCCGCAGGCGGCCGCCGAGGTCCGGCGCCGGCTGCTGGCGATCAGCGGCAAGGGCATCGAGACCGCCGAGCAGGACGACGGGGCGATCGTCGTCGCCTGGGCGGCGCAGATCGCCTCGGCGGGCCCCGGCGGCGCCGGCGCCGAGTACCTCTACCGCGCATTCCGGATCGAGCTCGACGAGTCCGACCACGAGGCCGCCGGGATCGGCTTGAAGACGACCAGCGAGGCCGAGGTCGGCTTCGGCGGGTCCTTCGCCGGCTCGCTGAACTGGGAGCGCGGCCAGCACATCGGCAGCGAGACCGTCCACGTGATCGCCTGGCTCGGCCCCCATCACACCGGCGGCGGCGCCGACGAGTCGGGCTACAAGTTCTCCTGGGCCGAGCTCCGCGAGCCGATCATCGACGCGGTGACCGGCGCCGGCTGGACGTACAAGCCCAAGAAGGTCTGACGCCCAAGCGGCGCCGGTCGGCGCCGAGCAGCTAGATGCGCACCTTCGCCACGCAGCGCTCGCCGGTGGCGGGGTTGCGGCCGATGCCCTTCACCCGGTCGGTGCCGGTCTGGTTGTCGATCCGCTTCTCGACCGAGAACGATCCGCTCGGTGCCTTCGTGCGGGCGGAGCCTCTGAAGGCGACCTTGCCGTTGTCCTTGATCCGGACCTTCCAGCGGGCGCCGTTCTTGTTCTGATCGACCTCGAACTCGACCTCGAGACGGCCGTCGTCGGGCTTGACCTTGATCTTCGACGTGCTCGAGCCGCTGCACTTGCCGGCGCTCTTGACGTCGGCGTCGTTGGCTCCGGCGGCCGCGGGGACTGCGAGCGCGACGGTTGCCAGCGCAGTGGTCGCGATGATTGGTCCTCTCATTGCCTGCTCCTCCTGTCGGTTCCAATTGCGGGACGGTGCCCGACAGGTTCGGGGCTCGGCGGGGACGCCACAATTGGACATTGGTCCTACGACCCGTAGGGACCGCGGTCGGCGATCAGGCGCCGACGGTGTCGCCGGCACCGACGGCGCGCAGCGCGAACGCGAGGAGCAGCCGCTCCGCCTCGGCGCTGTCGAGCAGCGGATGCCCGATCACCACCTGGAGCCCGAGGCCGTCCTCGAGCCCGATCATCTGCCGCGCAAGATCGACGGGCGGGCATTCGAGCCGGAAGGCGCCGGCGACACGGCCGTACTCGAAGATCGACTCGTAGAGCGAGACCTGGCGGTCGAAGAAGCCCGTCGACAGGACCGCGAACCCGGCACTGGTGCCGGTGAAGGCGTCGAGCTCGTAGAGGATCCTGCTCTGCTCGTCGTCGGGACCGGTCGGGACGCCGAGCCGGATCGCCGTTCGCAGCCGCCCGAGCGGGTCGGGCTCGCGCCGGACCGCCGCGGCGCGCTCCTCGGTGTAGCGGTCGATCGCGTCGCGGGCTACGGCGAACAGGAGCTCCTCGAAGTCGGGGTAGTAGTAGAGCAGCGAGCTCGCCGAGACGCCGGCGCGGTCGGCAACGTCCTTGACGCGGATCGCGACGGCACCGCGATCGGCCATCACCGCCCGCGCCGCCTCGACGAGCTGCTCGCGCCTGGCCCGCTGATCCTTCCGCCGCATGATCGAATCGTATTCGAGCAATCGCAGGAACCACCTTGACGCCGCGGTTGGCCGCGGATAGTTTCTTTGAATGCACTTCAAAGAAAGGGTCAGGTCGCCGACCGGTGTCCTGCTGCTCGCACTCCTCACCCTCGTCGCCGTCGCCGCCGGATGCGGCGACCTCGAGAACAACGACCAGTCGAGCACCACGGCGCCGATCGCGGCCAGCGGCGACCCGACCGGGTCGCTGACCTGGTCGAACTGGCCGCTCTACATCGACCCCGGCAAGGACGGGACGCTCGCCAACTTCGAGCAGGACACCGGCGTCAAGGTCGACTACGTCGAGGACATCAACGACAACCAGGCCTTCTTCGCGAAGCTCCAGCCGACCCTCGCCGAGGGCGACTCCGAGGGGCGAAGCCTGATCACCGTCAGCGACTGGCTGGCGGCGAAGATGTACGACCTCGGCTACCTGCAGCGGATCGACCCGAGCGCGGTCCCGAACGTCGAGAAGAACCTGATCCCGGCGCTGCGCCATCCGTCGGCCGACCCCGAGCGCGACTTCACGGTCCCCTGGCAGGCCGGGATGACCGGGATCATCGTCAACAAGGAGCTGGCGCCGGACATCGACTCGATCTCGGATCTCTACGACCCCAAGTACAAGGGCCACATCACGATGCTGACCGAGCTGCGCGACACGGTCCCGATGACGCTGAAGAGCATGGGCATCGACCCCGACACGGCGACGCCCGAGCAGTGGATGGAGGCGGTCGACAAGATCAAGGCCGCCGCCGACTCGGGGCAGATCCGCAAGTTCACCGGCAACGACTACATCCGCGAGCTCGCATCGGGCGACGCCTGGGCGTCGCTCGGCTGGTCCGGGGACGCGGTGCAGCTGCAGGCGGACAACCCGAACATCGAGTTCGTGATGCCGAAGGAGGGCTGCATGCTCTGGTCGACGAGTCTCGAGATCCCGGTCGGCGCCCCGAACCCCGAAGCGGCCCAGGCACTGATGAACTACGTATACGACCCGAAGGTCCAGGCCGACATCGCCGAATGGGTCAACTACGTGACGCCGGTCAAGGGCGTCAAGGCGATCGTCCGCAAGCGCGACCCCGAGCTCGCCGACAACCAGCTGATCTTCCCGAGCGCGAGCTACACGAAGAACTGCACGTTCGAGCCGGTGCTCGGCGGCCAGCTCGGCGACGACGTGACCAAGGCCTTCGAGGCCGTCCTCACCGGCTGAGCCGATGCGGACGCTCTCGATCGCCGCGCTGCAGACAGCGTCCGTCGCGGGCGACCCGGACGCGACCGCCGACCGCCTCGCCGGGCAGATCAGCGTCGCCCGCGCGATCGCTCCCCACGTCGAGCTGATCCTCCTGCCCGAGCTGCATCTCTCGGCCCCCGGCCAGCTCGAGGGCGCCGGCTACGCGGAGCAGGTGGCGGTCGAGATCCCGGGGCCGCTGACCGAGCGGGTCGGCGCGATCGCCCGCGAGCACGGCCTCTGGATCGTCGCCGGCTCGGTCTACGAGCGCGGCGCCGGCGGCGCCATCCACAACACCGCTCCCGTCCTCGGTCCCGACGGCGAGCTCGTCGCCGCCTACCGCAAGGCCTTCCCCTGGCAGCCGCACGAGCCCTGCGTCCCCGGCGAGGAGCTCGTCACCTTCGAGATCCCGGGGCTGACCAGGGTCGGCGTCGCGATCTGCTACGACGGCAGCTTCCCGGAGACCTTCCGCCGGCTCGCCTTCATGGGCGCCGAGGTCGTCGCCCACGTCAGCCTGACGACGACCAGCGACCGCCCCGCCGAGATCGTGATGGCGCGCGCGAACGCGATCTTCAACCAGCTCTACGTCGTCTCACTGAATGCGGCAGCGCCGACCGGGCTCGGCCGCAGCCTGATCGTCGATCCCGAGGGGATCGTCCGCCACCAATCGGGCGCGGCCGAGGAGACGATCACCGACGTCCTCGACCTCGACGCGGTCACCCGCGTCCGCGAGCTCGGCCTCGCCGGCGTCTCGCGGATGTTCGACCAGATCCAGCGCTACGGCGACGACCCTCCGGCCTGGCTCGATCAGCCGACCCTGCCGGTGCGGGCAATACGCCGGTAGAGCTTCGCGCTCGGCCGCTCGATCCGGCGCAGCGACTTCGGCCGGTAGCCGTAGAGTCCGAAGTGGGCGCTGTAGCCCTCGGCCCACTCGTAGTTGTCGGTGAGCGACCAGTAGAAGTAGCCGCGGACGTCGGCGCCGGCGGCGATCGCGCGGCTCAGAGACGCGAGGTAGCCGCGGATGTAGGCGCGGCGCTGGTCGTCATCGCGGTCGTCGATCCCGTTCTCGGTCACGTAGACGGGCTTGCCGTAGGAAGCCGCTTCCTCGACGACGTGCCGGAGTCCCTTCGGGTCGATCTCCCAGCCGAAGTCGGAGCAGACGGTCGGGCAGGGTTCGCCGCCGGGGTTGCCGTGACCGGCATAGGTGACGTGCGGAACGAAGTCGAAGAGCGGGATCGCGCTCGACACCGGGAAGCCGAGCGACTGCGCGCGCGCCGGCGAGTAGTGGTTGACGCCGATGAAGTCGGCCTTGTCGCGGAGCCGCGGGCGGACCTCGCCGGGGTCCTCGATGCCGTCGGCATCGGTGTCGAACCAGCCGTTCACCGCAACCTCGAGGAAGGCGCGGTTGAGGATCTGATCGGCGTGGCTTGCGGCGACGGAGTCGGCCGGGTTGCTCGGGTCGTAGGGACGCCAATCGACCATGTTGTGGACGATCCCCACCCGCGCGTGCGGATCGTGGTCATGGATCGCGTCGTAGGCGACCGCGTTGGCGTGGCCGAGCATGTTCGTCGCTCGCAGAGCCGCCGTGTAGGAGAGGATGCCCGGCGCCTTCACCCCGGTCACGCCGGGGATCGAGACGAAGCCCTGCGAGACCGTGATCAGCGGCTCGTTCAGCGTCGCCCAGAGCTTCACCTGACGGCGGAACTTCCAGGCGGCGTAGGCGGCGTACTTGCGGAACTCGGCGACCGTCGAGTGGCTCAGCCAGCCGGCCCTGCGCAGTCCCGGCGGGACCGGCTCGTCGGGGTCGCGGCCCGCGAACCTGGCGCGGACCGCCGCCGGGTCGTCGATCCAGATCGGCAGCGTGAAGTGGTTCAGCGTCAGCATCACCTGCAGGCCCCGCGCGCGAGCGCCGCGGAGGATCCGCCGGTAGCGACGGACCGCCGGCTGGTCGGCGACCGCATCGAGGCGACGGAGCTCGGCGAGCGAGACGTGCCGTCCGGTCTCGATCCGCGCGGTCGAGCGCGGGAAGATCCGGCTCCACTCGATGCCGAGCCGGATCGCGTTGTTGCCGAGGTCGCGGCGGGCGCGGTCGAGGTCGCCGCGCCAGGCGTTCAGGAAGCCCGGGCCCGAGGCGATCGGATCGCCGCTGACGGCATCGTCGGCGATCAGCCCCGGGTCGTTGATGAACTGGTACCAGTCGCTGCGCCGGTCGACGCGGGCGGGCGTGCCGCCGGCCTCGCTCTGGAACCCCGCCGACGCCGTTCCCCAGAGGAAGTCCTTCGGGAACGGCCGCGCTGCGGAGGCCGGTGCTGCAAGCACGAGCGCGGCCGCAGCGGCGAGGACGACGATCGCGACGCGCTTCATCGCCGCGAGGCTATCGCGGCCCGATCAGCAGGTAGCTGGGCATCGCCGCCTTCCCCTTGACCTCGATCGTGCCGCGGCGGCGCAGCACGAACCGCTCACGCAGACGCTCGTAGGTCGGCTCGGTCACCTGGATCGAGCCGGGCACGGCATGCGACTCCATCCTGCTGGCGGTGTTGACGGTGTCGCCCCAGAGGTCGTAGATGAACTTCGACCGGCCGATGACGCCGGCGACGACCGGCCCGGTCGCAATCCCGATCCGGACCTCGAGCGGGGCCCCGCCGTCGGGCGTGCAGCGCTCGACCGCGGGGATCATCGCGAGCGCCAGAGCAGCAACCGCCTCCGCGTGGTCGTCGCGCGCCACCGGGACGCCGGCGGCGACCATGTAGGCGTCGCCGATCGTCTTGATCTTCTCGGCGCCCGACTCGGCCGCGAGCTCGTCCCAGCTCGCGAAGACCCGGTCGAGCAGGGCGACCAGCTCCGCGGCCGGCATCCGCTCGGCGAGCGGCGTGAAGCCGACGATGTCCGCGAACAGAACGGTCACGTCGTCGAAGTTGTCGGCGATCACGCCCTCCTGCTCCTTGAGCCGCGCCGCGACCGGTTCCGGGAGCACGTTGAGGAGCAGCCGCTCGGACTTCTCCTGCTCGAGCTCGAGGGCCCGGTGCTGGCGCGCGAGCTCGGCCAGCGCGCGCTCGCGGGCGCGCACGAAGTACTGCTGGAGGACGTAGGCGGTCGTCGCGACCCCGAGCAGGTTGAGGGCGAAGAAGGCGATCACGACGCCCTGCGGGATGTCGGGGGCGGAGCCGGCGATCGCCGAGTCGAGGGCTGCGGAGATGGCGACGAGGCCGGCGAAGCCGGCGAACCACGGGACCGACTGGCGGGCGCCGAGGAACAGGAGCGCGCCGAGCGGCGAGGTCAGCCCCCAGAGGCAGACTGCGGAGCTGTTCTCGAAGCCGCCGAGGCTCCACTGGAGCACGAACGGGAAAACGAGGCTCATCAGGAGCTGGCTGCGGCGGAAGAGGACGAACCGGTGCGACCGCGCGAAGGCGACGATGCTCGCCGCCGAGGCGAGCTGGTAGACGAACGGGATCGCCGCCGACTCGGGGAGGCCGAGGATCAGGTAGGTGCCGACCCAGATCGAGGCGAGGGCCGCCATCAGCATCGCCGAGAGGACGAGGACGGACTTCTGAAGCCGCGTCTCGTCGGAGTCCGACGGCAGCGAGCCGACATCGACGAGCCGCTGCAGCCAGCCGGGGAGCCTGCTCATCGTCCTGCGAAGGCGAAGCTCCATTGCGGACGAGGATAGGCTCAACGCAGGATCGTCAATGCCGAACGGGAGGTACACGTGATCGGCGCACTCATCCTCGGATTCCTGGCCGGTGCGATCGCACGGCTGCTGATGCCGGACGTCTTCAGCTCGATGCGCGGCTGGCGGTCATGGGTCCTGTCGACCGTGCTCGGCCTCCTGGGCGCCGCCCTCGGCTGGGTGATCTTCACGAAGTGGCTCGGGATCGGCGACGACGACGTCTTCGACCTCGGCGGCATCGTCAGCGCGATCATCGGGACGATGATCGTCCTCGCGATCGCGAGCTTCGTCCTCCGGCGCAGCGGGCACGCCGAGCAGATCGGGCAACCGCGGGCCGCCGCGGGCAACCCGCCTGCGGAGGCGCCGGAGCGGGGAACGCAGCGTCGCCGCGAGCGGCAGCGCCGGAACCGTCCCCGCTAGCGCCGGTCCGCCCGCCGAGGCGCGCCTCCGAGTGGTCGATTCGTCCGGCTTCATCGAACTTTTCGACCACTCGATGAGATCAGCGTCGCCCAGGCGATCGCGGGACCGGCGATGCCGAGCGCGACCAGCGTCCAGCCGAGCGCCGGCGGCCCGCCGTCGAAGACGAGGCTGAGGACACCGATCGGAAGCAGCCAGGCGAGCAGGTCGCGGGCGAGGACGGCGGGGCGCGGCTCGAGCTCGGGGGCGCGAGCGGCACGGGCGATCGTCCGGCGGTCGATCCAGAGCGTCAGGTCGAGGGCGACGATCAACGGCGCCGTCTGCAGGATCCAGGCGGTCCAGAGGTTCGTCTGCTGGTCGAGGACCCACTCCCCGTAGATCGCGATCAGGCTCGTGATCGCCAGCGCGATCCCCCAGATCAGCGTCGACTCGCGGTCGAGCCGCGCGAGCAGCCGCTCGTCGGTTCCGGCAAAGCGGATCTCCGTGTACTGGGCCGTGAACGGCCTTCCGGTCGCGAGCGAGACGAAGGCGACGATCGTCAGGACCACGTTCGAGACGGCATCGGCATGGTCGGAGAGCCACGACTGCGAGGAAGGCTCCCGGAACAGGGCGATCGCCACGATCAGGCCGAAGAGGACGGCGTCGGAGACCTCGAAGACGCGCGGATCGGAGCCGCGCATCCAGGTGGCGAACACGAGCGCCCCGCTCAGCGCGAAGGCGACGAGCGAGGCACCGAGGAAGGTCATCGGCTCGAGCAGGAACGTAAAGGCGAACCAGGGAAGCAGCGCGACGACCGGGTCGTCGAGCAACCGCAGGACCCGGTCGGGACGCCGGCGCTCGCGGTCGGGGTCGATGCGGCGGCGGGCGATCGGCAGCGAGCGCGCCGGCCGGTCAGAGCCCGAGATCACTGACCCCGCGCTCGTCCCAGCCGATGTGATGGGCGAGCTCGTGGCGGACCGTGCGGACGACCTGGGCGCGGAGCAGGTCCGGATCGTGGCCGAAGTCGCGTTCGAGGGTGTCGCGATAGACGACGATGTGGTCGGGATAGACGTCGCGAGCCATCGTTCCGCCGATGTACTGACCGTAGGCGTGGAACTCCTCGCCGCGGTTGGAGACCGTGACCGGCGTCGTCTCGAGCAGCTCCTGGAACTCCGGGGGCAGCTCGTCGAGCGCCTCGATGACGAGCTCGTCGAACTCGCTCGGCGGCTGATCGGGCGGCGGCAGCGCTGCGAGGGCGTCGCTGCGGTCGACGAGCCGGCGGAACTCGTGCTCGGGCATCTCCTCGCCGGCCAGCTTCGTCGTCGCCCAGGCGGTGACGACGATGATCACGACGGCGCCGGCGATGATCGCCAGCAGACCGCCGAGGCCGTCGAGCGACGGCGGCCGGAGCAGGAGGAAGGCGATCGCGGCGATCAGCGCCGTCCAGCCGGCGGCGCGCAGCGGTGGACCGAAGATTTCCCTCATCGGGGGAAGGTTAGAACCGGTGGTAGGAGGCGCTGCGTGGCAGGCCGCGGTCGCGGACGTTGTCGCAGCGGCCCGGCCGGTAGCGGCCGTTCCGGGTCAGGTAGACGATCGCGGCCGCCGCGTTGTTCTTCTCGTTCAGCTCGAGGATCTTGTCCTTGGGATCGGCGATCTGCACGAGCGAGTAGCAGCCGCGGCCGCGGATCCGGTTCAGCTTCACGTACTGCTCGTGGTAGCTCGACGGATAGACGTCGGACCAGCCGACGCTGGTGCCGAGCGTGACGTGGCGGCGGGTCGGGTCCTGGCTGCATGACGGGTAGACGGGGCCCGAGGGGGAACGCGGCAACCCGGGACGCGTGTGGACGAGGTCGCGCAGGCAGTAGCTCTGCTTCGGCCCGGTCGTGACGAACCGCTTGCGGTGCCCGTCGCGGTCGAGGCTCCAGAGCTCGAAGCGAGCGGCGTTGTGGAACTTCCAGTAGCGGCCCTGGCCGGGGATCCGCTTGAAGTAGAGGCGCGCACCGGTGTGGAAACTGGCGGTCCCCTTCCCCCTCTTGTCGACTCGCTGGGAGGCACGCATGCCGCGCGGGCCGGTCTTGCGGCCGTGCAGCTCGGCCGGGCCGCGGCCGATGTTGTCGATCGAGTTCTGGGCGCGGAGGATCCGGACGCCGCCCTTCTTGTCGCCCTCGAGGTCGGCGGGACGCGCCATCGTCAGGTCCGGGCAGAGCAGACGCCGCTCCTTGCGGATCTTCGGCACGCCGCACGGATTCCGGTCGCCGACCGGTTTCCCGGCGGTCTGCTCGGAGCCGGCCGCGACGGAGACGATCGCCGCCGCCGCCAGGCAGCAGCCGAGAGTCACGAGAACCATCAGCCGCCCGGAGCCGCTCACGGGAGCGGACGTTAGATGAACCGGCGGCGTCCTATGTCGGGCGGATCAGCTCCGCTTCGCGTAGTCCCCGAACTCGCCGAAGTCGACCATCACGCAGGCCTCGTCGCCGACCACCTCGGCGTCGTGACCGGGCGGGATCGCCACTACCTGGCCGGGGCCGATCTCGGTCTCGCCGCCGTCGTCCATGTGGACCCGCATCCGCCCCGAGAGGACGTAGCCGAGGTGCGAGACCTGACAGGAGTCGGTGCCGGCGATCGGCTTCACGTTCATCGACCACTTCCAGCCCGGCTCGAAGGTCCCCTTTCCGACGACCTGTCCGCCGATGTTGACGACCTGGGCCCGTCCGTTGCCCTCGAACTCGCGAACCTCGTCGGGGGAGTCGAAGTCCCTCGCTTCCATATCGGCCATTGCGGCCTCCTCTCTCGCAGGGCCCGCCCGGAGGAGTCTCCCTCCAGGGGTCCGGAAAAGCAAGTCGCCCCATGGCGCGGGGAGGTCAGACGATCAGACCGTGGCGGACGGTGCGCTCGCTGACGACCCGCGGCTCGACGAAGCCGAGCAGGTAGTCGGGGCCGCCGGCCTTGCTGCCGGTCCCGGAGAGGCGGTTGCCGCCGAACGGCTGGCGCCCGACCATCGCGCCGGTCATCCCGCGGTTGACGTAGAGGTTGCCGACCGGCGTCGCTTCCGCGAAGCGGCGGATCGTCACCGGATCGCGTGAGTGGACGCCGCCGGTCAGCGCGAACGGCAGCGCGTCGATCCGCGCCAGCGCCTCCTCGGCGTCGCCGACCGCTTCGACGGTGACGAGCGGCCCGAACAGCTCGGTGTCGAGCAGCGACGAGGACTCCGGGAGCCCGCCGACGAGGGCGGGCGCGACGAACCATCCCTGCTCGCCGGCCGGCGCGTCGGCCCGCGCCAGCACCGTTCCCTCGCTCGCCGCCTGCTCGGCCGCGGCGTCGAGCCGCTCCTTCGCGTCGGCGTCGATCAGCGGCGGGACATCGGTCTCGAGCCGCTCCGCCTGACCGACGCTGAGCGCCTCGACCGCGCCGCTCATCCGCTCGGCGAGCTCATCGATCCGGGACTCGTGGACGAGGACGCGCGACGTCGCCGAGCACTTCTGGCCGGCGAAGCCGAACGCCCCGGCCATCAGCGCCGGGATGGCGTCGTCGAGGTCGGCGTCGCCGTCGACGTAGGCGCAGTTCTTGCCCCCGAGCTCGGCCAGGACCCGCTTGAAGTGGCGCTGCCCGGGGGCGAGCCGCGCGGCGCTCTCGACGATCCCGGCCCCGACCGGGAGCGAGCCGGTGAAGGCGATCGCATCGACGAGCGGGTGCTCGACGAGCGCCGCCCCGGTCTTCCCTTCGCCCTGGGTGATCGCAAGCGCCGCCGCGGGGACGCCGGCGGCGAGCAGGACGTCGGCCAGCAGCGCGCCGCAGCCCGGTGACTGCTCGGCCGGCTTCATCACGACCGCGTTGCCGGCGGCGAGGGCGCCCGCGGTCATCCCGCAGAGGATCGCCACCGGGAAGTTCCAGGGCGCGATCACGGCGACGACCCCGAGCGGGGCGTAGCCCATGCGGTTCGCCTCGCCGGGGATGCTCGTGACCTCCGCGCCGGCGTCGAGATCGATCGCCCGTGCGGCGTAGTAGCGCAGGAAGTCGATCGCCTCACAGACGTCGGCGTCGGCCTCCCGCCACGGCTTCGCGCACTCGCGGACCTCCAGCGCGGCGACCTCGAGCCGCCGTTCCTGGAGGATCCCGGCGGCGCGCTCCAGCACCTGCGCGCGCTCGGCCGCCGGACGCGCCGACCAGGCGCGGCGACCCTCGCCGGCAGCGAGCGTCACCGCCTCGTCAACCTCCTCGGAAGACGCGACCGCGGCAAGCGCCACCGCCCGGTCCGTCCTCCCCGGATCGGCCGAGACGAGCTCTTCGGCGGTGCGGGAGTCGTCGCCGACCCGGACCGGTGCCGCGAGCGGCAGCCGCGCGTCGAGCTCGGCGAGCGCGGCGCCGACCTGGTCGCGGACCGGCGGCCGGCGGAAGTCGAGGGTCGGCGTGTTGACGAAGTCGCTCACGGCCGCTCCAGCAAGGTTTCCAGGTCGGCGGTCCGGCCGCGCGTGACGAGGAACGAGTCGTTCGAGGTGTTCTCGAGCAGCCGGCGGACGAGGTAGGCCATCCCGGCGATCAGGTCGCCGACCGGCGTGTAGACGCGGGCCCGGGCGCCGCAGCCGTGGATCGCGACGGCGAGCTCGTCGCCGAGCCCGCGGAGCACCTGGAACTCGAGCCCGTCCCGTCCCGCAGCGGTGCCGTCGGCGTAGGCGAGGGCATGGGCGATCGAGCGGATGTTGTGGGAGCCGATCGCGAGGCGGATCCGCGGCCGCGCGTCGAGCAGGGTGCGGGTCAGCGCCTCGAAGTTGCGGTCGGTGGCGCGCCGGGTCGCGAAGACGGGCTCGGGCCAGCCGTGCTCGGTGGATTCGATCCGCTCGTGATCCCAGTAGGCGCCCTTGACGAGCCGGATCGAAAGCGGCGCCTCGCGGCGATCGGCGAGATCGAGCATCTGCTCGGCGATCTCGGTCGCGTCGCGCAGGTAGGCCTGGAGCACGACCCCGGCCGACGGGCCGGCGCGGAACTCCTCCTCGGCGAGGACCGAGCCGGCGAGCGCGAGCGTCGCCTCGCGCGAATCGAGGGACTCCATGTCGATGTGGACGTGGGCGCCGACGACCTGCGCCCTCCGGAGGATCGCGCGGAGCCGCATCGCCGCGTCCTCGGTCGCCGACCACGGCGCCCAGGGTCGGATCTCGGCGGTCAGCGCCGAGGGCTTCACGGAGAGATCGGCGCGCGGCGGATCGCCGTCGGGGGGCGCTCCCGCCGCCGCGGCCTCACGACCGAGCACCCCGAGCGCGTCGATGCAGCGGCCGGCGTAGTCGTCGGCCTCCCCGGCGCGGACGACGGCCTCACCGAGCAGGTCGAGCGTCGCGCCGATCCCCCGGTCCCAGAGGCCGCGGACGTAGGGCATCGCCCGATCCGGCGAGGAGGCGACGATGAAGCGCCGCCCGGCGATCCGGTTGGCGAGCGCCAGGGCGAGGCCGAGCGCGGAGGCGCCGAGCGGCCCGGGGGGCCGGCCGCCGCGCAGGTAGGCGACGAAGTGGGCGCCGAGCTCGCGCGGGCTGCTGCAGACCGGTGCGACGTCGACCATCCGGTAGAAGGCGCTCCGCATCGCCGGTCGCGAGGAGATCCGCCGCGTGACCGCGTCGTCGAGCGCCCGCAGCGGGCTCCGGCGCGGCTCGGCGGCGACGAGCTCGCGGCCGCGCTGCAGGACGGTGGCCTCGAGGTCGCCGCTCGCCTCCACCCGGTCCTGAGACCCGACCGTCTCCATCAGTGGTAAGTATCGCCCCACCGTGAAGCAGACCGCCGACTCCACCCGCCTCGAAGAGGAATACGGCGTCCACAACTACGCGCCGCTGCCGGTGGTGATCAGCCGCGGCGAGGGCTCATGGGTCGAGGACGTCGAAGGGCGTCGCTACTTCGACGCGCTCTCCGCGTACTCGGCCCTCAACTTCGGCCATCGCCACCCGCAGCTCGTCGCCGCCGCCCGCGAGCAGCTCGACCGGCTGACCCTGACCAGCCGCGCGTTCCGCAACGACCGGATCGGCACCCTCTGCCGGGAGCTCGCCGAGCTCTGCTCGCTCGATCGGGTGCTGCCGATGAACACCGGTGCCGAGGCGGTCGAGACCGCGATCAAGGCGGCCCGGAAGTGGGGCTACGAGGCGAAGGGGGTCGCGGCCGGCCGGGCGAAGATCGTCGTCTGCCGCGGCAACTTCCACGGCCGGACGACGACGATCATCTCGTTCTCCGACGACGAGGTCGCCAGGACCGGCTTCGGTCCGTTCACGCCCGGCTTCGAGAGCGTCCCCTACGGCGACCTCGCCGCCCTCGAGGCGGCGCTCGACGAGGACACGGTCGCGTTCCTGGTCGAGCCGGTCCAGGGGGAGGCCGGGGTGATCATCCCGCCCGACGGCTACCTGGAGGGAGCGCGGGCGCTCTGCACCGAGGCGAACGCGCTCCTGATCACCGACGAGATCCAGTCCGGCCTCGGCCGCACCGGCCGCACCTTCGCGGCCGACCACGAGGGGGTCACGCCCGATCTGATGCTGCTCGGCAAGGCGCTCGGCGGCGGCATCGTGCCGATCTCGGCCGTCGTCGGCACGGGCGAGGTGCTCGGGCTCTTCAAGCCGGGCCAGCACGGCAGCACCTTCGGCGGCAACCCGCTCGCCTGCGCGATCGCGATCGCGGTCCTCGACCTGCTCCGGGACGGCTCGCTGCAGCGGAACGCCGCCGAGCTCGGCGACCGGTTCGCCGCCTCGCTGCGGGCGGCCGACCATCCTGCGGTCACGGCGATCCGCCAGCGCGGGCTCTGGATCGGCGTCGACATCGGCCCCGGCGGGGCGACCGCCCGCGAGGCTTGCATGGAACTGCTCACCACGGGCGTCCTCGCGAAGGAGACGCAGACGCGGACGATCCGCTTCGCGCCGCCGCTGACGACGAGCGCCGACGAGCTCGAGTGGGTGCTCGAGCGCGTCAACCGGGTCGTCGCCGGGCTCTGATCAGCGCCGCCCGATCAGCGGTTGCGCCGGATCAGCCCGATCCGGACGTTCCTCGTGTGCTCCTCGCCGCCGAGCGGCTGGTAAGTGACCCGGGCGCGGACCCGGACCCGGCGGGTCTCTCCGGGGGCGCCGGATGCGAGCCGGCGGGCGATCCGGAAGCGCGGCCGGACCGGAACCTCGACCCGTCCCGCCTCGCCGGGATAGGCGAGGGCGCCGCGGCTCTTCGCCGAGTAGTGGAGCTGGACCTGCCCCGGACCGGGGACCCTGAGCACGATCCCGCCCGTACCGCGGCGGGGGCGGTGGGTGCGAGCGACGACGGCGAAGCCGTTCGAGGGAGCGGCGTTGCGGCCCAGCACCCTGTCTCCGGCGACCGCCTTGATGCCGTTCGCGAGGGCGCCGCGGATCGGGTCGGACGCGAGCCGGCCGTAGACGCCCGGCACCCGCGGCCGAGCGCAGCCCTCGGCGAAGCTCGTGTCGCCGACGAGCCGGAAATCGCCCCCGGCGATCGGCACGACGAGCGGCCCGCCACTGTCGCCGGAGCAGGCGTCGACCCCGCCGGCGCGGCGGCCCGCGCAGACCATCACGTCGGGATGGAGGATCGGGCCGTAGTAGTCGTCGCAGGCAGAGTCGGAGATCATCTTGATCGCGCCCTGGCGGAGGACGTCGCTGCTCTTCTCGCCGGCCTCGCTGGTCGTCCCCCAGCCGGTCACGAAGGCGCGCCGCCCCGGTGCCCAGACGGCCTCCTCCCCGGGCCCGGCGATCTTGATCGTCCGTTGGTCGGCGCGCGAGTCGAGGACCATGAAGACGACGTCCCAGGCGGCGGTGTTCGGGTCCCACAGCGGCACGCCGTCGCCGTCGACGAACCAGTAGTAGTCGGCGAGCGCGTGGACCCGGCCGCGGTCCGACGAGAGCCGCGTCCGCCCGGTGACGACATCGAAGTCCCTGGCGGGCTGGAAGTTCCGGTTGAGGCCGAGCGTCACGCAGTGGGCGGCGGTGACGACGACCTTCGGGGCGACGAGGCTGCCGCCGCAGTTGTGCATGTCGATCGGCCGGTAGCGGATCGAGACCTGCCACGGCCAGCGCCGGATCCGCGTCTCGCTGCCGCCGGCGACCCTGCCCACCGCCGCGGCCGATGCCGCCAGCGGAGCGGCGCCCGGCTGCGGGGGCGGAAGCTCCGACGCGGCGGCGAGGTAGATGCCCGGGGCCACCTCGATTCGCTCGCTCGCCGATGCGGATGCCGGCACGGCCGCGAGCGCCGCGAGCGCGAGCAGCGGAAGGAGGCGACGGGTCCTCACGCCGGGGACGCTATCCGTCCGCCCGGCGACCGGCCCGCCGTCAGCCGGCCTCGATCGCGCGCTGCTCCTCGTCGCTGAGCTCGATCGCGAGCGCGGCGAGGTTGTCGCGGAGATGGTCGACCGACAGCGTGCCCGGGATCGGGACGACCCAGGGCGAGCGCTGAAGCAACCAGGCGATCCTGACCTGGTTCGTGCTCGCGTCGTGGATCGCCGCGACCTCGCGAAGCGCCGCGGTCTCCTCGCCGGCGAGCGGGTAGTAGGGCACGAAGAGGATCTCCTCGAAGGCGCAGTAGCTGACGACGTCCTCGTGCTCGCGATTACCGAGGCCGTACTCGTTCTGGACGGCGGCGATCGGGACGATCGCGCGGGCGGTACGGACCTGCTCGACCGAGACCGCCGACAGACCGACGTTGCGGATCCGGCCGTCGTCGACGTACTCGCGGACGAGCTCGAGCGTCGCCTCGAACGGCGCGTCGTCGTGGACGCGGTGGAGGTACCAGAGGTCGAACGCCTCGGTCCGGAGCCGAGCGAAGCTCTCCTCGATCTCGGCCCGGAGGACCTCCGGCGAGTTCGACCGATAGCCGCCCTTCGTCGCGACGACGAGGTCGTCGGGAAACGGCGCGAGCGCCGCGCCGACCGCAGCTTCGCTGTCGCCGCCGCTGTAGAGGTGGGCGGTGTCGATGAATCCGAGCCCGGCCGCGACCGCCTCGCCGAGGAACTCGCGGTTCGCTTCGGTGTCGGTGAGCCGGTTCGTCCCGAGGCCGACCCGGTTCACCTCGGCGCCGTCGAGCGTGAAGGTCCGTCGCGGTGGCTCCATCGCGGTCGTCCTACCCGATGCACGGCCGTCGAAGCGGATCGGCGGTGTCGAGCGGCCCCGATGGATGATCGGTTCCGAGCCCGCGCGTGCGTGGGGTTCGGGATCGATCATCTAGTCTCGGGCCGGTGCAGACGCATGGCCCCAGCGGCCGGGCGGCGCCGGGAGCCGGGGGCTCGCAATCGATCCACCGCGCGGCCATCGCCCCCGTCGAGGATCGTGACGAGCGGCCGATGTGGTCGGTGATGATTCCCGCCTACAACTGCGAGGAGCGGATCGGCACGGCGATCGAGAGCGTGCTCGCCCAGGATCCGGGCCCGGAGCGGATGCAGATCGAGGTCGTCGACGACCGCTCGACCGACGGGACCGCGACGGTCGCCGCCGGCTACGGGGACCGCGTCACGCTGCACCGCCAGGCCGAGAACCGCGGCAACGTCGGCAACTTCAACACCTGCATCGCCCGCTCGCGGGGACGGCTCGTCCACCTCCTGCACGGCGACGACGCCGTCCGTCCCGGCTTCTACGAACGGCTCGAGGAGCCGCTCCGCGAGCGTCCCGAGATCGGCGCCGCGTTCTGCCGCTACATCGCGATCGACGGCGACGACAACTGGACGGCGATCTCGGCGCTCGAGTCGGCGTCCCCGGGCGTACTCGACGACTGGGCCGGCAAGCTCGCGCTCGGACAACGGCTGCAGCCGCCCTGCATGGTCGTCCGCCGGAGCACCTACGAGCGCCTCGGCGGCTTCGACGACCGGGTCGTCTACGCCGAGGACTGGGAGATGTGGACGCGCATCGCCGCCTCCTATCCGGTCTGGCACGACCCCGCTCCGCTCGCCCTCTACCGGGTCCACGAGGGGACCGTCTCCGACCGGACGCTGCGCACCGGCTCCAACGTCGCCGACCTCCGCCGCGCGATCGCGATCAATCGCGAAGCGCTGCCGGCGGACCGGGCCGGGGCGATCAGCCGCGAAGCGCTGCGGATCGCGGCGCTGACCGCGATCCGGCGCGGGCGCCGGCGTCTCGGGGCGGGCGACACCGCGGCGGCTGCGGCGCAGCAGCGCGAGGCGCTGGCGACGAGCCGCTCGCCGCGCGTCCTCGCCGGCGTCCTGCTCCTGCAGGTCCTCCGGATCCGTCGCTGGATCCTCGCCAGGCTCGGGCGGCGATGAGCGCGGCGACCGACACCGGCGCCGGGACGCCGCCGACGGCGCCGCTGACCGTTGCGATCACGACCCTCGACCGTCCCGAGGCGCTCGACCGCTGCCTGCGCTCGCTGGCCGCCGGGGATGTGCTGCCGGCCGAGGTCGTGATCGTCGATCAGAGCCCCGCCCGAACGGCCGAGCCGGTCGCGGCGGCGGCCGGCGACCTGCCGTCGGTGCGCTACGAGGCCGACGACGGTCGCGGCCTCGGCCGCGGTCAGAACCGCGCGTTCGGGCTCGCCGCCAACGACCACGTGGCCGTCCTCGACGACGACTGCGTCGCCGCCGGGAGCTGGGTCGCGGTCGCCGAGCGGCTGCTCGCGAGAGGAGGCCACGAGCTGATCGGCGGCCGGGTCCTGCCGCTCCCCGACGAGCGACCCGGGGTCGTGCCGGTCTCGTCGCGGACGAGTGAGATCCCCCGTGAGTTCGCCGGCCGGGTGCCGCCCTGGGACCTCGGCAGCGGCAACAACTTCGCCGTCCACCGTTCCTGGCTCGAGCGGGTCGGCGGCTGCGACGAGCGCCTCGGGCCCGGCTCGCCGGGCCGCGGCGGCGTCGACATGGACCTCTTCTACCGGCTGCTGCGCGCCGGCGCCCGGGGCCGCTACGAGCCGGAGCTGCTCGTCCATCACGAGCAGAAGCCCAGGGAGGGACGGCGATCCCGCCGCGGTGCCTACGGCTTCGGCATGGCCGCCGCCTGCGTCCTCTGGCTCCGCGAGGGCGGCGACCGCGGCGCCGCCACGGTGCTCGGCCGCTGGCTGGTTCTTCGCATGCGGCTGCTCGCAACGGCGCTGGTCCGCCGGCGCTGGAGCGCCGTCTACGACGAGCTGCTCGTCCTCGACGGGACCGCCCGCGGCGTCGTCCACGGCCTCCGCGTCGCCGGGAGGCAGGCGTGAGCGCGCATCCGATCTCGGTCTGCATCGTCTGCCGCAACGAGGCGGACAAGCTCGGGCCCTGCCTCGAGTCGGTCGCCTGGGCGGACGAGGTGATCGTCATGGACCTCGAGAGCGTCGACGCGAGCGCCGATGTCGCCGAAGCGCACGGCGCCCGGGTCGTGCGCCGCGCCCCGCTGCCGATCGTCGAGCCGCTCCGCGAGGAGCTCGCCTCCGTGGCCTCCGGCGAGTGGGTGCTGGCGATGGACCCCGACGAACGGGTCTCGCCCGGGCTCGCGACGGCGCTTCGCGAGGCGAGTGCCCGCGGCGACATCGACGCCGTCGAGATCCCCTTCACCCACTTCGACTTCGGCCACCGGCCGACCCACCGCCTGCACCGCTTCGAGCCGCGGCCGCGGATGTACCGGCGCGGCGTCGTCGTCTGGCCGGCCGAGCCGAACAAGCATCCCGACGTCGCCGCCGGCCGGACGCTCCGGCTGCCCGACTCCGACGAGGTCGTGATGATCCACGATCGCAACCGCTCCGTCGTCGAGGCCGTCGATCGGGTCATCCGCTATGCCCCGGCCGAGGCGCAGGCGATGATCGACCGCGGCGAGACGTTCACCGCGCGGCGGATGTTCGCGACGCTCGGCGGCAAGGCGCGCAAGCAGTTCATCCACGGCGAGCCCTGGCTCGACGGCGTGCCCGGCTTCATGCGGGCCGGGGTCCTCGTCGCCTTCCACTTCTACGTCTGGGCCTGCTTCTGGGAGCTGTCCGGGGCGCCGAAGACGGCTGA